>OGFJ01000015.1_pt1 | contig 142099 bp, 101 predicted proteins | sample 1570861 | NCBI WGS metagenome assembly OGFJ01 (sample SAMEA2582060, study PRJEB24529) | metagenome | biome: Human gut stool | place: China | collected 2011
TCAGCTGGATAGAGCAACGGCCTTCTAAGCCGTGGGTCGGGGGTTCGAATCCCTTTGGGCACACTTCTGGATTAAACCAGAGCATGGCATGGTGGCTATAGCGCAGTTGGTTAGCGCGCCAGATTGTGGCTCTGGAGGCCGAGGGTTCGAATCCCTCTAGCCACCTTACACAATGGGCTATCGCCAAGCGGTAAGGCACAGGACTTTGACTCCTGCACTCGCTGGTTCGAATCCAGCTAGCCCAGTTAGATGGGTTAGACTCATTAAGAAAAATAATTAATACGGGCCACTAGCTCAGATGGTAGAGCACTTGACTTTTAATCAAGTTGTCTGGGGTTCGATTCCCCAGTGGCTCACTAGGGTGCAAGTTTTACTTGCACCTTTTGATTTTAACAGGGTATGCAAATACCAACGCATAAGCTACTGTGAAGCAATTAAGGTTCATGTACTAATGTGCGCAAGTTAATATCCGCGGGTGTGGCGGAATTGGCAGACGCGCTAGATTTAGGTTCTAGTGGGAGACCGTGCAGGTTCAAGTCCTGTCACCCGCAGTTTAAGAAAGTCGAATCTCTTGTTGAGGTTCGACTTTTTCTTTTGCTAGTAAATAAATATGAAATATGATAAAATTATAAAGTTGTGTGCAAACAATGACAAAGTGAAGAACAGATTGGAGAGTAAAATGAAAAAAGTAATTATTATTGGGGCAGGCCCAGCAGGACTTACAGCAGGATACGAACTATTAAAACAAAAAGGATATGAAGTTACTATTCTGGAGGAAACGGACAGAATTGGGGGAATTTCACAGACTGTAAAATATAAAGGAAACAGAATGGACATTGGTGGCCATAGATTTTTCTCCAAAGATGACAGAGTAAATAATTGGTGGAACAATATAATGCCAATACAGGGGAAGCCAGCATACGACGATAAGGTTCTAGGAAGAGAAAAAAACTATGCTACAAACGGACCTGATCCTGAAAAAGAAGACAGGGTAATGCTTGTAAGAAACAGAGTTTCAAGAATTTATTACGCAAAGCATTTCTTTGATTATCCGGTCTCTCTTAAATGGGCGACAATTAAGAACATGGGCTTTGCAACAACTATGAAGGCGGGCTTTAGTTATTTACATTCCGTTTTCAGAAAACTGCCTGAAGATAATTTGGAAAATTTCTATATAAACAGATTTGGACGAGTTTTGTATTCTATGTTTTTTGAAGGTTATACAGAGAAACTTTGGGGCCGACACCCTAGGGAAATCTCGGCAGATTGGGGAGCGCAAAGAGTAAAGGGACTTTCAATATCTGCTGTTTTAAAAGATGTATTCAGCAAGATTATGCCAAGTGGAAAAAACAAAAAAGTAGAAACTTCATTAATTGAAGAATACATATATCCTAAATATGGACCGGGCCAGTTGTGGGAAATGGTTGCCAAAGAAATAGAAGAAATGGGCGGTACCATTGTTTTTAACAGCAAGGTTACAACAATTAATACGGAAGATGGCGGTAAAACTGATAACAAAGGAGCGCATAATCAGGAAAGTAGCGGAGTACATAATCAGGAAAACAGAGAAGTGCATAATCCGGAAAATAATATAGTAAAAAGTGTTTGTTGCACAGAAAACGGACAGACAGTGGAATATGAAGGGGATATTTTTATTTCTTCAATGCCGGTTAATGACTTGGTGGCAGGCGTAAAGGGCAGTGAAATACCGCAGGTAGTTGAAGAGTCAGCAAAAGATTTACCTTTCAGGGATTTCGTCACAGTTGGCTTGCTTTTAGACAAATTAAATTTGAAAAACGAAACTAATTTAAAAACTTTAAATAATATTGTGCCTGATTGCTGGATTTATGTTCAGGATACAGGAGTTAAGCTGGGAAGAATTCAGGTGTTTAACAACTGGTCGCCTTACATGGTTCAGGAGCCGGACAAATATGTTTGGATAGGACTGGAATATTTTTGCAGGGAAGGCGATGAATTCTGGAATATGAGTGATAAGGAATGTATTGATTTTGCAATTAATGAGCTGGTCAAAATGGACGTGATTAAGACAACGGATGTGCTTGATGCTCATAGAGAAAAAATCAAGAAAGCCTATCCGGCATACTTTGATGGCTATGCAAATATGAATGAAATTATTGATTATCTTAATACTTTTGACAATTTGTATTGCGTGGGTCGAAACGGTCAGCACAGATATAACAATATGGATCATTCAATGGTTACATCTTTTGAAACTGTAAAAAATATTGTGAATAATATTAAAGACAAAAGCAATATTTGGAATGTGAATACAGACAAAGAATATCACGAAACAAAAGAATAAACATTAGCAATAGAATGACAATGAGTAGGAAATCCAAACAAAAGTAAAATTGTTACAGAAACAATAAGGAGCAAAAATGCAATATTTAATGTTCTTAATAGGAATTGTCTTGGGGGTTCTTATTATCAAAATTTTCAACAGAAAAATAGAGAAATCAATTAAACTAAAAAAATATAACAGATATATGTTCTGGGTTGTGCAGGCATTGCTTGCAGCAGTGGTATTGGAAATTTTTACTTTTAATTTCACAAGCTATGAGAAAAACAATAATCCAAAGTTTGCTGTAATGTTTGATACTAAGACACTTGAAAACACCGTAACTTCAGACAGCAATGAAATAGTAGAAAAGAATAAGGCGAAAAACGGAAACGTGGAAGTAAGCAAGGAAGGGGAAACACGTTTGTATTCTGTTATTGTGTATGCCGACTGTGTGATTAAAGATTTGGACCTATCTATGGAGGGGGCAGAGAAAACTGCTGACTGTAAGGTCTATTATAAAGACGAGGCGAACACTGTAGAATACACGAAAGCCGACTGCAATGTAACACTTGTAAATGGACTTGCATCTACAGGACATATAAAAACTCATTTTGCAGGGAAAACAGATTCTGTAAAACTAACCTTAGAGGTTCCGGTAGAATCTTCTATAAGTAAAATATATGTGAAAGTAAATTATAGTAAGGCTTTTAAATTTAATGCTATTAGAACTATAGTTATGATGATTTTTATTATGCTTTTTACCCTTATAAGATTCACAGGAAACATTGAGTTTGTAAATAAAACAAAAAATATACATTATAATAGGAAGATACTCATTACAATAATGATTCTTCAGGTTGGATTTGTGGTTCTGCTAGCGGGCATGACTAATGCTTGTTTTGATTATGCAGGACGGCTAACCGGATTTGATTTTAGCACCCATATGGACGCTTATCAGGAATTAACAGTGGCGCTGGCAAATGGAAAAGTAGACATAAATGGTGTTAGTAGTAGTGGAACCTATTTTGTGCAAAGTCAGATTGAACAACTTAACAAGTTAAAGAACCCATACGAATGGAAGCAAAGAAGCAATATTAAATACAAGTGGGACAGAGCTTTTTACAAAGGAAAATATTATTGCTACTTTGGTGTTGTGCCTGTGCTGTTTGTATATCTTCCTATTTATATGGTAACGGGCGCACTGATTAGCACGAAAATATATGTATTAATGATGTGCGTTATTTGCATGTTTCTTATGTGCAATCTAATAATGACGATAGTCAACCGTTGGAAAAAGCCTGTTAATGTGTGGGTAATCGCAAGTTTGGTTGTGTGCTTTATTAGCAGCTCCTTCCTATTATATAGTATTAACGGAAGCAAGTTCTATGAGGCGGCATCAATATCTGCACTTGCCTCGGCTTTGATGGGGATTGATTGCATACTTAATGCCTTTACCGAAAAAGGAATAAAAAAGAAAAGGCTTCTGCTTGGAGCAACTTTTATGGCGCTGGCAGTAGGCTGCAGACCAAACTTTGTGTTAGCGTCAATTATTATTGTGCCGATAGTTCTAAATGGACTGGTAACAAACGGTGGATATAATAGAATAAATAAAGTTGGAAAGACAAGTGGAAATGAACACAAAAAATGCAATTATTTTAAGGCAATATTTTCCAGAAAAAATATAAAAGAGATAATAACATTTGCCTTGCCATATTTGGTGATTGGAATTGCTCTAATGTATTACAATTATATTCGTTTCGGAAGTATTACAGAGTTTGGAGCAAGGTATCAATTAACTGTGTACGATACAAGTTACTACCATATAACAGATATTGGAAAACTTCCTGTGGCAATAAGCAAAGGCTTGTTAATGCCACCAAGCGTAAGTTCGGTTTTTCCATACTTAAATCCGACAATGACAGGTAGTAATTACATGGGCTTCTTCTACAGCATGGCTTGTATGGGAATATTTGCTTATCCTATTATGTGGCTGCTTGCTCTGATTCCATGGACCGGCAGAAGAATCGTAAAAGAAACAGGAAACAGAGGCTTCGTAATGACAGCTTTGGTAGTTGCTTTTGCAATGTGTTATATAACAACCACAATGGGTGGAACGTCACTTCGATATTCTATTGATTATGCCTGGATGTTCTTTCTTCCTATTATATATGTGGTTCTTATCATGTATTCCAAGGCGAGAGAAAAAGGCCTTGAAGGATATGTAACAATAATAATGATTGGTCTTGCCATAGCATCTTTTGCAATAACAGCCATGGTTGCAATCTCTCCGGAATGGAGCGATATAAAATATGATTCGCCAGTACTGTTTTATTATATTAAACAGATGCTGGTATTTTGGAAATAACTCTAGAGAACAATAGAATAGTATATTAAGCTTAAATAGCCTGCGTATCTAATAGTAATAGATGCGCAGGCTTTTTTCGTTAAAACAAAATGAAAAAATAGACAAGAAAAGACAAAAAAATATCTAAAAAATATACAAAAGAACGAAAAACGTTTCCAAAAAAAATAAAAAACAATAAAAAATAATAAAAAACATTTTTTTTGCAACGTTTTTTCAATGCAAAAATTGTAAGATGTGACAAAAAAGTGAACGGTATATGTTCTTTTATTGAAAAAAATTGACGAATTCGATAAAATAAAAGTAAAACAAAGTGGATAAGTGGGTCTTTTTGACTCAAAATGCCATATTTGAAAAAATTGATTTTTACTACATATACAGAAAAAATAAATTTGAAAAATACCAAACTTTAGAATAAAGCACGAAAGGACAGGAAGAATTATGAAACAGATAGCGAGAAGAATAACAGGTTGGCTATTGGTATTGTCAATGGTAACATCCATGTTTGGACAATCCACACCAATCACATACGCTGCTTCCAACAATGGTAAAGGGGAGACACCGGGAATTGAATTCTCAATGGTGTACCAGTCAGGTGGTAGTAGTATTAACGCAGATAAGGATAATACGAATGGAGACAATGAAGTATCGGATAGTCTGCAAGGTAAGAACAAAGCGTTGTTAGGACGTGGATATGAGAATCATATTAAGGTAAACCTTGTAGGAAACCTGAATGGTAACGGTAGAGCTTCAGGAATGTACTTTGAATTGGAATTACCGGTATTTCGTATTGTAAATGACAATCTTACACTCATTCCATCAGAGGAGGCCGCAAAGCTAACTGATGAAGATTTTAAAAATGATAAAAGTCTTATAAGGGTTATGGCAGAGTTTACATCTGACACACCATTAGATTGGGATTATGCTCAGGACAAACATTATTGGGGAACTAAGGTAAGGGTTAAAAATACAGGTAATGTTGTTGCAGGAAAACAGGCGGTACTGCCTGTGAACTTGTGGTTTGAAGGAAATATGCCTGAAAACTCAGCGAGTATAGTTAAGCTGGGTGGCGGTTATGCAACCTATAGAGACTATAGTGGAAATATATATGATGGTTACGAAAAGGATGCAACTACAGTAACAGATACTGCTGCTACATTTACTATGATTTGTAGTAACTTAGAGTGGACAACAAGTATCGTAGGAGTTGCACCTAAGAATGTTCTTTGGGATAGATACAATTATGTAACTTATAAAATTACAATAAAAAATACATCTAAGGATACGGATTCCTGTTATGATTCTTCCAACTTCCAAATTAAAGCACCGACGGATTTTGAAACCGTAGACGGATGGGAAAGCGGACTTCATGTAGAGAATGCAGCAAAGTTCCTGTACAACAACGGCTCACCGACTGCTAATAATAAATGGGACAATTGGGAAAACGCTAATGAACTTATGGTAGGTGTTCCCGGCAAGGGTGGCATCATGATTTATGATGTTACTGAACTAGAGTCTACTGAATCAGGTCAGGCTGCGATGGAAAAATGGGATATGACTAATTTCACTAACATCACAGATGATAAGGGAAATGAGTTAAAGACAATGCCATATTATTTCAAAAAAGATGGAGGTATTTATTTTGAAAAAGATGGTAAGGTTTACAGTGGAGCCGGAGTAAACAAGCATGAAGATTCATCAGGATATGATCATCGTACATTCTATGTATCACTTCCTATGAGCACAGATATACCTAGTGATAAATTATCTAGAATTCCAATTAAGGTATATAACACTATAGCTTTTGGTGAGGGATATACTTGGACAAAAGTTAGTCAAAATGTTAATTGGGGATTTATAGCACCAGTTGATGACTTCCAAGGCAAGAAATTTGTTACAGAAACGGAAGAAGTAAACGGTGTAGAACAGGAGGTTGAAAAAGACGAAAAAGAAGTTGCTATTAATGATACCGTAGATTACTATCTTGGACATTTCCAAAATACAGGAAATATACCAGTGTTCAATGCAATGGCAACTGACTCCATTGATAAAGATTTTGAACTAAACAAAATATCTGCAATATTCAATGTAGATGCTGACAAGGACGAACCGAAACTTGCAGATTGGTTTGATGAGGATAATACAGTTCAGTTTGAATTCCTAACTTATGATAATCTTAACGGTACAGGAGATCCAAAGTCAGAGTATGTTACTTTAGGTAAAATGGAACCAGATGCGGATTTGACAGATTCAACACACAAAGTTTGGAGCTTACAGTTAGGAAACTTAATTGATGACTATATACAGAAGGTTGAAGCAACAGGTAAGAAGTGTGTATATAACTATCACTTCCGACTGAAATTCAAAAAACGTATTGAAGCAGGAGAAAGCTTTGATGGTCGAGTGGCAATCAATGGTGTTGTAAGTAAAGGTAAAAAATATCCAAACGACTTAGTTACTTCTTATGAAAGATGGGTTGGTGATCCAAGCAAACGTTCAGAAGAAGGTGAGGATGGATACAAAAAAGATTTAAAAGAATTAGATAAATCTACAGCGTCCATTCAGGCAATAGTTGCTGATCCTAAGATTGATACAAAAGTTGTTAAGAAAACTGATACGGGATATGAGAAAAAAGATCCTATGGAAGTACCTGTTAACACAAAAGGCTATGGTATTTATTATCAGTTAGGTAACGACAGTGTTTCAAAGATTATGCCAGGACAGTTTGATTCTGGTGAGCTGGCAAAATACAATGATAAAGCTGGAAAGGTAAAGGGCTTTATTACAGACAAGGTTATTTTGTCGAAGAGATTAGTAGATAAAGTGGCGAAGATATCTTCTATAATACTTCACACAAGTGCAGACACAAATCCTGACATTACATTAAAGGTATCTGATTTGAGTAAAGATGCAGACGGAAATTACTATATAGATAAAAGCGTCTGGAAAGATAAAGGCGAACTTATTAATGTTACTGTAGACATGAAGAGCTTTTTAGACAAAATAGAAATAACTCAGGATAACGAAGATGTTTACATATTATTAGAAGGAATTGCAAATTTAGTTTCACCTAAGGTAAAGAAAGATACATCAAAAGATGACGATAAAAAAGATGACGATAAAAAAGATGACGATAAAAAAGATGATCAGGACATACCTGAGGAAGAAAAGTATGACTGCACAATAGTCAAAGGTACATTTACAACTAAATATAAAGATGAGGATTTGAATGTAAGTGATGAAGATGAAGCAACACTAATCGTTAGAAATATTAATCCTGTTATTAAAGGCATAAGTTATGGTCAGGATTATATTGAAAACGGACAGCATATTGAGTCAGATGAAAACAAGGCAAGTGGAGCTAAGGAACAGGATAAGATTAATCAGATTGAAGTTCCAAAGGGAATTGACAATGCTGGTTACAAATTCTTTGTTAGTAATGCAACACCATCATATTCAGAAGAAGCAAAAATTTCAATTGACTTATCAAGTAGTGTTGGAAGTAAAACAAGGTCTAATGATGTAAGAGGCTTCTTAACAAAAACAATTACTATTAAGAACTTCAAAGATGTGGCAGACATTAAACAGATTAGATTCTGGAATTGGGACAAAGATCCAAGTGCAGACAATGCAGATGTTACTATTCCATTTGACAGCATGACTGTATCACAGGATGGAACAATTACAATTGAGTTGAAAGATTATACTCAGATTGAATATTTGAAATATATGGTTATTGATTTAAATAACTTCTTAGGAGGCAAGGACGAAGATACTCCTGAGATGGAAATTCAAATTGATGGTAGAACAGAATGGTTCAATAATCTTGATGCTGTTATGAACTTCACACCTGATGATAAGACAATGCAGGTGGAGGCAGATACAAAGAGCATTGTAGATTTAACAAATCGTTTATACATTCAGGAACCATATGCGGAAATACATGCAGATGTTCATTACTATGATTTAGATGGAACAACAAAAACTGATGCAGATAATAGAGATAAAACTGATAAGTGGTTAGGTATACCATACGACAGAGATTTCATCTATACAATTGATATAGGAAATACATGCAAATCAAAATTAGATGACTTTGATGTTATTATTGACTTGCCTGTTAATGACAACAAACAGGGTGATGAAGCTAACACAGGATTCCACACTACAGGAATTAGAATTAGTAAAGAATTAGTAGGTCAGTACGAAAAGTTAGAAAAGCTTACATTATATGATGCAGATAGCGACCAGGGAAAAGTCTTTAATATAGACTATAAAAACGGCAAGTTAATATCTGAAGACGGTCAAAGTGTAATTGAAGGCGTGGTTGTAGACGGAGATATTTATATAGATGAACAAAAGATATATACTGAGTTCGGTATGAATATCAAGAATCTTAAGAAAGTGATTATTACAGGCAAGGGCTTCAGAGCCACAAGAGAAGCACCGGCTGATGAAAAACACAGAGTTACATTATACGGTTATTTAGATTCTAAGATTAATTCTTGGAATGAAATGGAAGTTAATGGAAAGAACTACTTATCTGAATTCAGAGACAGTGGTGATGACTATATATTTACAACACGTGATACTGCAAAGGCATTAGTTAGTAAAATGTATTTTGATACAACAATGGTTGCAGGATATAAAGACAATAACGATAATGGTAAACGATTTGACTCAGTGAGTGATTCATATGAGCATATGCGATTGGAGCACTCTCATTATGGATGGACTGATGAATATCCAGATAATGATGAATTAGATATTGGTTATAAAGCAATAGGTTCATATTTATTAGACTTTAGACAATATTTGAATTCGGGAAGCAATTATCCGAATGATGCAAATCATCAGGAATTGTATGATATGGTACCAAATACATCTAATGCAAAGTGTACTCCGAATGATTATGTGTATACACAGTCAATGAACACAGCAGTAGATGTTGAAATGACGGTTAATTTGCCATCGAATTCATTTGAAGCATATTATTTAAAGGTGCATCCATATGCATATGACTATATTAAGGAAATAAAAATTCATCGTGAAGGTGACGATAATGATACTTGGACTACAGTAAAAGAGTCCGACTGGAAAGATTCTATAGAAAAAATCACAGGAACTAATGGAAAAGATTCTTATTATAGATTAAATCTTTGTAAATTGGGTGATGAATATGGTATATATAGAAGTCCTAAGATTGACTATAAGACAGATAAGGCTGTAGACAAAATCGTCATTGCTCTAAAAATTAACAGAGATGCTTCTGAAGAGAAAAATGGTGAAACAGTTGCTAAAAATGCAGACTATGGTACTTGGTATAATTTTAATGATGAAAAGACTAAGTATATGTTTGAGATAACGGGTCGTTTCTTTAAATCAGGTGTGGCTGATGCTACAGCAAGCACAAAGATGGATATTGGCGGTTATACTGAACGTCAGTTTTCTCAGGCAAAGAAGAGAACTGATGAAGGAAAGCCAAATGGAATGAATAATACTAGCATTGCTTCGTCAGATTTGGCAGGCGGAAATGGCATAGTTAACCGTATTGATGCGGCAAATGCAGCTTATCGTTCGCTTTGGTCATGGCAAGATTATTACAAAACATGTATGTCATATGGTGTACATAATTATGCAGCTTATAAATCGGGACATTTGTTTACTACAGCAAAGGTTTATGTACATCCGGAAAAGAACAGTATTGTGAAAGGTGTACATGAAACACCAAAGACCAAGACGGACAGAAAGGCTAAGTTCTCATTATACAATGAATACTCAGTTAGTTTTGTGCAAACTCCGTATGGAGCATCACAAGATTGTATGGATGAACATAGGTCAACAGGTCATTCAGATGACTATTCGATTTATAATGACCCATACAACTGGACAGGAAAACATTCCTTTACTGATAAAGTTGTATTAACAGATACGTTACCGTACGTTAGACCTGATAGTGATTCAAACTATTATGGTTTCTTAGCAAAGAAGATTCTTATTTCAGAAGATTTACAACAATATATTGACAAGGTGGTTGTATATAAAAAGAAATCAACATTAGATACAGATGGAAATGTGACTGATACTAACTTAACGGATACAATTACTATACAGGGGAAAGATATTGAAAAAGAAAACACAACCAATAATAATAAACGGGTTGATGGAAGTGACCAACATAAGGTACATACTACAGCAAGTAGAACATTTTATGAAATACCTGTAGTGTATCCACAAAGCAGTAGCTCATCACAGGTTACAGGAAATACAGCAGGTTCTATCGTATTAGGTGATGATGAATATATTACAAAATATGAAATTCACCTAAAAGATTTAGGCGGTGATGTTGACTATGCAGCAGAGTTGAAGGATATGGAGGATTTGCTTGATTCACACAATCATGGAGTAGACACTTTACCTGATATATATGTTGGTGGTGACATATATAGAATTACTGATGATAATATTAAAACATCAGGCACACTTAATGATTGGAACAATATGAAGTGCGACAACTATATGCAGGAAAGCACAAAACCATATACTTCTAATAATGACAGTGCTTTGATTACATCCTATAGAATACCGTTCCAGGCGGGTGTTAATATTTCAGTAGGAAATAAAAGCAATACTATATATGACTATCAGAGTGACAACAAGACACCTAACCTTGCTAAATTTAATATTAAAGTTTGGAACCGTCAGGATACAAATAGTGAATCTGGAAGATCCGCAGAAATAGATAGTGCCACTGTTACGAATAGTATGGACTCAACCTATCGTCTTAAACATATTTATATACCAGAGGCGTTTATAACTGGTGATTGGTTTAATGTAGATTACTTAAAGATAGGTGACACTACATACACATTGGCACAATTGAAAGCATTGCTTACAGATACTGAACATAAATATTTTAGCTATGACAGTGAAAATAAGCAGTATGTATTTGATGTAAATGAATATGTTAGAGATCGTGTTAATACATTAACAAAGATTACACCTAATAATACAAAGAAAGACAGTTCACAGTATTATAAAGAATTTGTAGATTCATTTGTAATTAAGTTCAAAGGTGTAGGAGAAGCTATATTAGATGGTGGTGATTTCTTAAATGTTAACAAAGAGAATTTGGCTGACGTTACATTAGCTAATGCTCAAAGCACATTCTCTTATGATGGTGTTTATGTTGACAGAAATAAGGATGACATTGAAGCTAATGCATGGACATATGATTCAACACCAACAATAATTAATAGTCCTGATAGTTTTACAACAAGTTGGCCACATGCACGTAACTATGTAAGTTCAACCTTTACAACACAGGAACCTGATGCATGGAGATGGTCAGGATATGTTACAGGCACAAGTACATACACGGAATATGTTGTAAAGAACCTTGTAAGTACATTTGAAGTTTCAATGAAACGTGAAACAAAAATTTCAGATAGTACAAATTCATTCGCTTACGACATTGATGGTAAAACTAAAGTAGCATTAAATAAAAATCAATTATTACCTGATGACTTTATTGAGTACCAGATTAGTTTAGGAGCATCAGATGATTCAGCAATTCCTGTATATCATCCTGATGTAAGATTCATTGTACCAAATGGTCAGCGAATTATTGGTTGGTACATATTAGAGAATGACTCTGATATAGGAAATGAAGATATCACTGCACAGGCAACCAGTGGAAGCAACACAGTAAGTATAGTTAAGGACAAGCGTTACTATAAGGCAAGTGATAATACAGATACAAATTACAAACAGTTAAACATTTCATGTGGTGATTTAACAAAAGATGAAAAATACAATCAAATAACTAAAGATAAAAATATTAAGATTGTTGTCATAACTGAATTAACACAGGAAGTAAAACCGTTTGAAGGTAAGAATATTGTACAAAATGTATATGTTACTACACATCCAAAACATACATATTCACAGCATGCATTATATTACAAGGATAGTGGGGATAATGTAACATATGGCAGATTATATGGTAAAAGTGGCTATTATGGTTCTTTCTATAATAATGAAAGTTCTTATGTTGGAACTATTAAGAGTGACATAACTTATTACAATAGCTCATTGACACCTGAATTAGTATATGTTGACGGATATGAGACACCGGGTAGAAATGAAGATACAAATCCACACATAGATGAAAGACCTATGATTGCTAAGTTGTATGGTCCAAATAAGGGAGCTGTAACTAATAGCACAACACATAAATTATCATCTATTACATATACAACATCTTTCTTAACTAATAGTAGAAAAGATGGTAGATGGTTTAAGGGATTTGATTTAACAGAAAAACCGGAATTTGCTTATCCTGAAAAGATGGATTCTACAGGAACTAAGAAGGCTAAGGTTGAATATTGTTTCTACAAGGATTTATCAGGTAAGACAATAGGAACAGATGTTGGTATTTATACAGATAAACAGTATACATCTCAATGGGTAGAGGCTGATAAAGTATTAACAGGTGATACAATCACACAAGCTCAGATAGATGCAGGTTACTTCTTATTAAAGGATGCAGTATCTATTAGATGGACATATTATGATGTACCAGCAGAAGAAATTACATTTGCTACAGCAGATAAGCCATTCGAACTTCATGGTATTGGTAGATATCGTGACACTAGAAATGCTGCTGAGAAGCAAAACACAACTGCCAGTGACAAGTTCACTATAGGAGTATCAGCAAGTTGTGCGTTTGAACATTTACATGATGAAGACATTAGCAACACTGATGAAAATCAAACAACAACAGATACTAAATATGAAGATACTTCTACAGCAACAATATACGGAAGTACAACAGCGGTAATTACAAGAGAAAGACCAATACTTACAGTTCACACACAAATATTTAAAAATTCTGATGACGCAGCAGTTAAATACAATGCTAATGCTGAACAGATAAAAGGTTATCGACCTGGTGACAAAGTTTGGTATAAGACAACTGTAATTAACAATAAGAGAGGACAAACTGATCAGCAGGGGGCATTATTGAATCCTGCATTGTTTGACAAGATTCCTGAATACATTACTACTTCAGGTCTTGATGCAAATAAGATTAAGATAAAATGGTATAATGCAGATGGTACACTGAAAGATGATTCGGAAATACCAAAGTATACTATTACGAAAACAAAATTCAGTGATGCAGCAGATTATGGTGGAGATTTTGTTACTACAAAGAATTACAATGACGGAGTTTCTAATACAGGTAGCGGTCATGCATACACAGATCTGATATTTAATGGAACTAAGAAAAACACAGACACAACATCAATTGACTTTAACGTATATCAGATACAGTTTGATGATGGTTCACGCTTAGAAATTGGTGAAACATTAGAAGTGTATTATGAGGCAGAAATCAGAAAAGAAGATTTGCCTTTAGCTTATACAACACGTAATAATGAAGATGGTACTCAGAAAACTTATGTGGATTACTATCCAAAGATGGGTGAGTATTACCAGTGGCAGAACTTCTACTGGTCATATAGTTATTCATATCCATATATTGGGACTATTGGTTCATTAAGCACACGATTTGCTAATCAAAATGATATGATGGACATGAACTATCTCTATCATGATGTAGGTGTTAGTGGTACAAGAAATAAGAACATTGACAAGTATGAATATTTGAAGGAATCTATTACCTATATGCCTGGGTCAAATGAAACGGATACAAGTAACGGTAATGACGAATATGGAAACAACGGCTATCTTAAAGATCAGGATATGCGTACTGCTAATAATCAGCAGATGACATATTATGATCCAACACGTACAACAGGTAAATACAATCAACTTCCTGTAAGTGAAAACTATAGAAATGGTTCAGTTACTGGTTACTCCAGAGATTACTATAATAAGCTTATGGTACTGCGAGTGCGAGATAAGAACTGGCAGGGAAATCATGAAGATGTAGTTATTTGGACAGAATCAAGACTTCATCTGCAGACAGCGTGGTTGCTGGCAAGTTCACAGATGATTGGTGATGATGATTATTTGAAATCACAGGAGTATTTGCCAACAAACTATAGTAAAGGACAGTGGGATGATCACTATACAGCTTATAAATGGTATTATAGTTCGGATCACAACCAGCTTAATGATTATATAAGAAATTTAAATGATGATACCATTACAACATTGGAATATGATCAGGACTTCACAACACGTATTGGAGCATATAACTACGGTGATTGGGACATTGAAAGTGGTCTCGAGTTTACATATGTAATGCCACAGGGTATAGAGCCTAAATTAGACAAGGACGGTAATCCTGATTTTAGTGACTTAAAGGCTGAAATTTTAAGCAGTGGAACAAGTAAGAATCCTGTATATAGTGATATTGATATTGAAAATGATGTTAAGGTAGAAGTAATTCAAAGTCCAAACAATAAGCAAGGTTACTTAACACCAAACATTATGAGAGATCCACTTCTTAGTACATCAACTATGAATAATAGTGGTGACAGTTATGAAAATAAAGATGCTTATTATAGTGAAGATGAACATACTTCTTGGGTTCTTAGAATAACAATAACTAAGCCACTTAAAAAATGGTTTAATAGAGGTGATGAAACAGGTTATGCAATGTATGTAAATATTCCATCTCATGTGTATGCTACACCTAAGAATGAATATTGGTACGACGAAGTAATGGTTAAACCTGTTGATACAACTAAGGATCTTTACTATCAGGTTTATGATACAACTTCACTTTGGGGAAATAATTATTTGACAGACATGCCAAAACCGGTAAGTACACAAAAATATGGAATGGACTTTATGTGGAATACATACTATGTACATGATGACCATCACAGAGATAGTAACTACTATTTCCTTAACGGTTCACCAAACACACCTTACATTAACGGTATGAATATTACGAACCGAGAGGTGTCAAGTCAGGGAAAAGATGCAGATAGTGCAGCATCCACTAGTGTAGAGGATAGAAAAGTTTTCTCAAGCGGTGTTCGTAATACTTATGCAAGTACAGGAACCCGTGCTCATATGAGAAAACCAATGATAAGAACTTGGACTACAGTTGGTGAAGATAATATTAACGGTAGCAAGTCACAAGATTATTATGTTGATCCGCAAGGTGAAACATCAACATTGAACATTCATGTTGAAAATAAATACTGGCTTAATACTTTAGCACCAGAGTGGTTGCTGAATTACACAACGTATCAGACATTTAAGGTAAGACATACTTATGCAACAGACGGTGGAAATATGGGAACGCTATATCATCCTGTAGTTACAAATATTTTACCGGCAGGTATAGTACCAAAAGATACAGATGGAAATCTGTTTACTACTGATAATAAGGAAAATGCTAAGAAGAAGTTAGACTGGACCTTAAGAGGTGCAGATTATAACGGCGCAGACTTAGATACCTTAAAAGAATATCAGAAAGAACAGGAACTTTACGAAGCTACTGTTGAATACATTCAATTAGAAGGTGAAGATGGTACTCTGGAAGGAAGATACAAGATAACCTTTAAGCAGAAGGAAAAAGTAAGCATCAGAAATGAGAAGAAGGTTAAGATTGATTCAGAATCATCAAGAGTATTTTCATTTAAGTTCTTTACAGCAGATAATCCTGATCTAAATACTAAAGATGGAACAAAGGATGAAAGACTAGGAGAACAATATCAGTCAAATAGAACTTTCATTTCCAGTGAAATGAATAACTTCAAGTTTAAGATTGATTCAGATGTTGAAAACAAGCAGGTTGCTGAATCAACAGGAAAGGAAAATCCTTACTATGTAGGTAATGAAGTTGTTGACTCATATGTATATAAATACAACAAGAAGGACAGATATCACTGGACAGGTACATTAAAAGATTCAAGACTTGATATTGCAGAAACAAACAGAGATTACAATGATATGCCGTCAGGTACACCTAAGGCAGTGTTACCAAAGGTACCAACAGCAAGTAATCTTGGTAGTGATTCAGCAATTGATGCAACAGATCAGTTAGGTAATAAACGATACTATGAGAAAGATAATCAGATTCAGGAAATAAATGGAGACCAATTAAGTCTTGAAGATTATCCGGAATTAAGACAAAACGTTTACTTGCGTTCAGAAGATAAAGGTGCAGACTTAGATAATGGATGTGTAGATTCAAATGCAGGTGTTATGACATCGAATAGAATTAGGGTAAAATATCCGGTTATTGAAAATAAGACGTTTGTTTCTAAAAATGCAGCGGATGCGGTTGACAATTTAGGAGCACGTTCACCTGAATGGCAGGATGATATTTATGAGTATTATCCTTCAGAAGATGAACCTGTACAGTACATGGATGACCTTTATTACAATGTAAAAGTTGTAAATGGCGCAGACAAAGTAAAAGATGATGAATATTATTATCAAGGAAATATTTCTCATGCTAAGATGAAGGTTACAGTAGTATTACCATCTATTGTAAAAGCAGTACCGTTAAAAGGCGACGCAGTATATCTTATATACAAGAAGGCTGATGGCACCGTTGCTAAGATGAATATAGACGAAGCTGAAAAACATGGTTATGAATTGAAAGTTGTAGATAAACACTACAATGACAATAAGGAACAGGTTATTACATTTGAGGTATGTACAGCTGGAGATTATGAAGATACAGATGAATTGCCAATTTATAGTGATTATGTACATGGAAAACATTTACCAGGTTACTTTGCATACAAAGATACGTTGGTAGTAGGTGTTAAAACACAGGTACGAAACAATGTTCTTGATGATTCAGAAATAGAAACATCAGATGAAGCTTGGAAGAATGATTCCGCATGGGATAATAAATTTAAGGCTGATGGTTATGTAACTTTTGATGATGCAGATGGATACTACTTAAAAGATACAAATCCGGATGGTGGTTTTGATGCATTAACTGATTTAGATGATGGCGGTATCTTATATGAAAGAGAAGCTACGGATGATAAGGATAACGAAGTTGATTATGATAGTGATGGCGATTATTCTGATAAATACGCAAAAGATGAATCAGCTATTGTAACATTATTAAAACCACATTCAACAGTACGACTTGATACATCAGTTCAGCGTAGAGAAGTGGATAACCCTGATATATTAGGTGGTTCACATAGAACAATTGATGATCCAATAGTAAAGAGCTCAGTTCGACTGTCTGTATATATGGATCAGGCTGTAAATGAAGGTAGTGCTGTAAGAGAGTTCATAGTAGATTGGCGTATACCATTTAGATCAACTTTCTTAGCAACTAAGGAAGAAGCACCTGTAAATGAAGATAGTATATCAAAACAGATATATGCTATAGGTACAGGTGTTTGGGAAATTCCTGAAAACTGTGGCGATGAAGCATACAGAGAAGCACTAAAGAGGAACCTGAAAGTACAGGTACTTGCATTATGTAATGATAATGTAGATGATGCAGCAGATGGTGCAACTTATCAGGATGTTAAGAACAGTAATGCAGGTGAGTGGTTGAACTTAACTCAGTTGTATAATGAAAAGATTGCTGGAACTTCGGATAAAGGAGTTAGCATCGACAAAAACACAATTATTGATATTAGAAAATTATCTGAGAAACTTTATGGTAATAGAACTTCTTTAGGTAAGAGAATATATCAGGTACGTTATATTATTTCTTCTGATGAAGATGAATATGTTGTTCCTAAGGGATTTAGATTAGACATTGATGCTGATTCGGATACAGATGGTAAGCAGGAAATGAATGATGTTGATCCTGAACATAACAACTTAGATCCACTTCCAGAGTCAGTTGTATCAACAGCTAACGATCAGGATGAATATGATGACGAGAACAAGATTGGTAATGCAGCCTTTGTTATGATGACTGCAAGCCACTTAAGTGAAACCAGAAGACATGTAAATCATTTTGCTACAGGTTGGGCTAAATATGATGATACACAGTTGTGTGCAGATTCTGAACGCTCAAGAGCAGGATATTATATAGCAAAAGAACTTCCGGTAATGGAAATTGATATGAAGAATCAATACTTCATGGTTTCAAGAAACAAAGATACAAATGACATTGAGTTTGGATGGAGTAACGACATAACAATTAACAATTCATCTAATATGCTTAAGTACAGCATTGAATTAAAGAACTTGGATAATGAGGAAATCGCAAAAACAGATGTTGGTGAGGTTGAAGAAGACTATGCATCTAACCCACAGGTTGTTGCATTGTTACCAGTTATTCAAAACTTAAGTTCAGCAGTAGAATCAGAGGATCCTTTGGTATACAAATACTTCCATGAAGTAGAGTATGGTAGTGATGAATGGAAGAATTCCTTAGCTCCAACCTTTAAGTCACCGGAAACATTCGATGACTCACAGGCAGTTTGGTCATGGCATGTTGAAGATAAAGACGGCAATGTTGTTAGCAAAGACAAATGTAAGATATCTTCAGTATCAATGAATATGTATGAAAAGATTGCCGGAATTAAGTATGAGAGACAGAGAAGATTTATAAGATGGACAGCAGATGGACAGCTTGAACCGGGTCAGAGAATGGTAATTGACTATATGTTACCTATAGCTACTGATGAAAATACAATGGTTGAGTCAGAGTTATTAAGCTCAAAAGGTTACGGATTTAAGTCAGGTGCATTTGAACCATCAATTCCTGTATCACAGAACGTTAAGAATTATGCATATGAAATTGACACTCGTGATGTTAACGATAATGGTAAAAGCAATATTGAAAATACAATTACTGTATCTGTAAATAACGTAGGTTTCGCAGGTACACAGGCATTTAACCGAAACAAGAGAGCTTTCTCTGAATATGGTTACGGTATGTCTGAAAAGGGAACCGGAGCTGACAGACCGGCACTTGTTCCTGAAGGTACGAAGTACAGCTTTACATCATCTATCTATAACCCAGAACCGGTATTAGGTAAGAAGGGGTATAGGCAACCGATTATATATGATGTACTTCCATTTGTAGGCGATACGCAATTGTATGCACCTACAGGCTTCTCTACATCAAGAGGAACTGACTGGCGTGGTTGGTTAAATCTTGAATCAATTAAGATTGAAGCAGTTGCAAATGGCTCGTCAAGTACAATGACAGATGGAAACAATGTAAATGTTTGGATAGGACCATTTAAGTACAATGGAAATACTATAGAAAAGACTGATATATCAGATTTACCAACTTTGGAACAAACATCATCAGTTAATTTCTATAAATCAATCAGAGGTAAAACAACTTCTGCTATTAATGAAAAGAAGAGGTATTTTGTAAGGTTATCAGATTTACTTAAGTTAAAGACATCTGATCCTGAGAAGTTTGAGGAACTTCAAAAACATGCACAGGCAATTTATGTAGAGCCTACAGATGATTACTATTTAAGTACAAAGGCTAAGTTGTCTGTATCATATGACTTGAAGGCACCACTTAACCTTCCATTAAGCAAGAATTGTATTTCTGAAGAATCAGAAACAATCTTACAGGATACAGCAGATTCAGATAGTTGGAATAGTTTCACAGCTCAGTCAGGAGATGACAAGGTTACAGAATCACCAAATGCAGGTGTTTGCTTAACAGCTCCATCTGACAGAGGTTATATCGGACATTATGTTTGGTTGGATGAAAGCTATAATGCTAAGTTTACAGACGAAGCAGATTATTACCAGCGTGACGGTAAGGGTAGATGGTTACTTGAGAAGAAGACAAAAGACTTAGATTATGACGGTGAAATTGATGATCCGGGTATTAACGGAGTTAAAGTTGAACTTCTTACAGAAAACGGATATCCAGTAAACCGTTTAGGTGAAGCTGTTGTAGAAAAAGACGGCAAGTATTGTGTAATTGACGAAAGCACAGGTAAGATTAAAACAGATACTATGGGTTCATCAATTTATACAACATACGGACCAATGTCGTATACAACAGAAAAAGATGTTTATGGTAATGATGGATATTTCATTATTTCAAATATTAAACCGGGAAAATATAAATTACGTTACACATTCCCTAAGGATAGTAAATACAATCAATATGCTCTTACAACTAGAAGTATAGGTGTTACAGGTACATCTGTTGACGTATACCGTCCAGGAGAGGCAAATGATACCCTTCCAGATTTAGGAGTAACAGGCAAAGGTGATGAACCAAGTGATAGTGCAAAGGTTGAATCATTAACTATCCAGACAAAAGATGCAATTCAAATTGATGCTATTGGTACAGATGAGTCAACTTATCAGGATTATGATGAAAAGATGACATCTTATGATTTAGGTGTTGCCCCATCATTTGAATACGGTGGATATTCATGGATGGATATTCAGTATGATGCTGCTGGAAAGACAATTACAGACAGCATTGATGGTAAGATGGATGATGCAGAAAAGAGACTTAAAAATGTAGATATTTATATTTATGAAGTTAAGACCGATGGTACAATGGTACCGGCATATGATAAGAATGGTAACGAGATAAGCACTAAGAATAAGACAACTATTTGTACAGACAGTAATGGATATTTCAGTACAACGTTATATCCATACAGAAGCTACATAGCTATTGCTGACACAGGTAAGATTGATGACATACTCAAACCATCACCGGTAACATTAAGTACCAAGGCTCTTCAATATGAGAAGGATAACGATTTACTATACAACAAGAATCTTAATAAGAATACAACTAACATATTCTCAGTTCTTCCAAAGTCAGATGACTACGATATGGGAAATTGTGTAGATGGTAGATATGGTTCATATGATAGATTAGGATTCGGTTATGTACCGGCAGGTGTTGGTGCTATTGGTAAATACATATTTGAAGACCAGAACTACGATGGTATTAGAAATGAGTACATTGATGAAAATGGATTACTTGTTTCAGAACCGGGTATTGACGGAATTAAGTTGGTACTTGAGAAATACTATTACGACAATGGTAAGTGGATTCGAATAAATGATGATGACGATGATGTAGTCGAAAGTCAGGGCTCATCATATACATTTATTGTTGATACTTCATATAAGATTGGTGATAACAGATACTTATGTGGATACAAGGTTAAGTTAGATATGAGTAGTGTTGATAAGGTTTCTGACACATTAGGTAAGAAATACATCCCAACTAAGTTCTATATGAACAACGGATTATCTGACAGTGATTTACCACTTACAGGAGGCAACTACAGATATCTTACAGATGATATCGTTGTACCGGCAGGTGAAGCTACAGACAGCACTTTAGATGATTATAAATTTACAGCAGATGGAAAAGATTATGATATTTCAGATGCACTTATTATTACAGAGTACGATGCAGGCTTAACAACAAAAGATGATGCTGAAATTGACGGTGTTGTTTGGGAAGATAAGAATTATAACGGTAAGCAGGATAAGTATACAGATGACGACGGCAACGAAGTTGACGAGCCTGGAATTGAAAATATTGAATTACAGCTTGTTCCATATGTATACTACAACAATAAGTGGCAGAAACTTAAGGATGCAGACTTAAAGGATGCAGGCAAGTTTAGTGAATACACAACTACAACTAATACAGATGCAGATGGTGCATACAAGTTTACTGATGTGAAGTCTACAGCAACAATGGCAGACGGAACAGAATGTATAGTTGGTTATAAGGTAAGAGTTAATACAAATATTGATGACTTACATTATGGCATAACAAAATACAGAAATGCAGTAGCAGATGAAGATAGTGATTTGTGGAAGAATTCAGATGATGAATTAATGCTTAATGAAAATGATGAATTCATTATTACTGCTAAGAAGATACCGGATAAGGATGTTAAGAGTGAATACGGAGACGCATCTCTTAATAACCAGAGTGAATATTTAATTCACAATGACCTTGGTTACTTTGATGTAAACAAGGTAACAGACCATGATGGAAGTGATGCCGGATTGGTTAGATTTGAAAAAGGCTCAGTATCAGGTAAGGTTTGGCTGGATGATAATTATGATGGAATCATGGATAGTAATGAACTAGGTATGGTTGGACAGAAAGTTACTATCAAACGTTTCTATCTTGACAGTGTTTCAAGTGGAACTGAAAACTGGGTTGAAGATACTACATATACAAGCCCTGTATCAGTAACAGATAGCAATGGAGAATATAACTTCGATAATCTTGATACATTTGTTTATAAAGACGGCAAGTATTATCTTGCAGGATACAAGGTTTATATGGCAGAAGACCCTGACAATACAACCTATGGACCTACATTGTATGGAACATATGATCCTGACACACAGCGTGGTAGTGACCTTAAGAATAAGGAACTTACAAAGGACGATGACTATATTATCGTTGCAGACAGTTGTGGTAATGTTAGCGGTCAGGGAACAGTTAATGGAAGCAGTGCTGCAAAGAAAGTAAATGAATTAGCACACGTTACAGACTATAAGGATAAATATTATGATCTTGTAACATCTAAGGATTATGAAAAACTCGATGCAGGATATCATGCTTTCGAGGAATCAACAATTACAGGTAATGTATTTGAGGATTACAACTATGATGGAATTATTAATAGTAGTGATGATGGAAAGGCAGACGAATTTACACAGAAAATTAAGGATGCCCTTGGTAACAAACAAATGGTTGTTACAGCAACAACTTACTATTATGACAATGGTCAGTGGAAACAGTATCTCGTAAACGGCAATGCTGTTACATATACAGACATAGTTGATGCTGCAAGCATAGACGGAAAATATGAAATCGAAGTTCCAACACAGGTAACAATTAATAATAAGAATTACCTTGCTGGATACAAACTCCAGGTGGATATTATTCCTGATGAGTATCATGTTACTAAACATAAGGCTAACGGAGTCGTTAAGAATAGTAATGCGTTAATCAAAGAGAATGGTGGAAAATATGATATAACCAAGACTCTTGCAAGCAGCCCATACGCAGGAACTGACAAAGAAGAAATGGATGGCTATGTTATAGCAGCAAAACCATCAACAGAACCTGCTAGTGCAACAATAATCGGTGATTATGATATTGCACTTGGAAGAGATTTAACGCAGTACAATATGGGACTTTTTGCTCATGACAAGGACGATTCATATATTGATGGTATTGCATTTGAGGATAACAATAACAATGGTAAGTACGATACAGATGAAACTGACGTAACAAAACAGGATAAGTTACTAAGTGGTGTAAAGATTGGCGTTAAACGTTACAAGTATGATGTTGCAACTAAGAAGTGGGTTGAAGCGCCAAACGAAAACGGAGACACATATTACGCTACAACAGTAACAGATGCAGATGGCTATTATGCATTTAAAGAATTGCCATCACATGAAGATACAACAGATGATCCAATTCTTTATGGATACACAGTATGGTTATTAGAAATGCCTGTAAACGATGAAGGGCAGACATTGGCTGCAACATATTATCAGGCAAATAACGATAAAGACGACAGTGCATTAATTGCTAATAGCATGCAGGTTATTAAGGGTGATAAGAATCCAAACCTTGAACTTGGCGAATTAATGGACGGAAACACAATAATTGCTAAGAAGATTACAGACATTGATCCTGAACGTTCTGATATTGTGGAAGATTATGATTGTACAATCAGCACTCCACGTAAGGGCTACAATCTTGGATTTGTTAAGTACGCAAAGGGTAGCATTGAAGGTTGTGTATTCGATGATAAGAATGTAGATGGTATCATTGATAAGAATGATGGTAAATTCGAAAATATTACTATTGGCTTAAAGAGATATGTTTATGAAAATGGACAGTGGAAATTATCTCAGGGAGACGACGATTACTACACAACAACAGTAACAGATGCAGATGGAAATTATAAGTTTAACGGACTTGATACTTTTGTTGAAGACAACGGAGACAAACATATTTACGGATATGAAGTTTGGGTTGTTAACAAACCGGCAGGTTACGGTATAACAAGATATCAGAGTAATAATGGAACTGATGACAGTGCAGTATTACTTAACAGTCAGGTTATTAAGAAGAACACTTCATTAGATGAAATGTTTAATGGCAAGTTAGTTGTTGCAAGAAAAGCAAGTTCAGAAACTCTTGGTGGTTTAGATGACTTGTATGTAGTAGAAGGATATGACGTTGTACGTGAGTCACACCTTAAAGATTACAATGCAGGATACACAGAATTGCGAAAAGGGATAATCGAAGGAACCGCATTTGATGATGAGGATTACGACGGTGAACTTGATAGTGATGAAAAATTATTCGAAGGTGTTGAGATTGGTCTAAAACGTTTTATTTACGAAAACGGAAAATGGAAAGAAGATAATGGAGGTCAGTATGTTGCTAAAACAACAACAGATAAGGATGGTCATTATGTATTCGATAATCTTGATACTTATGTAAACGAAAATGGTGAGAACAAGTTATACGGCTATGAAGTTTGGGTAACTAAAGATCCAAGCGGTTATGCTAAGACAAAATATGGTAAGGATAGCTTCTTACTCGTTAACGATCACATCCTTAAGAATGACACAGATACACCGGAAATAATTGACGGTAAGACAGTTGTAGCTCATAAGATTACAGACCAGGATGACATGACAGGTATTGATAATACTTATAATGTAAATGACTACTATGTAATTATGGCAGAGGTTGCAAGCAATTATAATGCCGGCTACATCAAAGAAGAAAAAGGCTCAATAAGCGGTACAGTATTCGATGATGTAAATTACGATGGTAAGATTGATGAAAACGACAAGTTCTTTGAAGGATTTGAAGTTGGACTTAAACAGTTTGTATATGAGGATGGCAAGTGGAATCCGACAAATGAAGGTGATTTCATAGCAAAAGCTACAACAGATAAGAATGGAAATTATACATTCGATAATCTTGATACTCATAAGAAGGATAACGGAACTAATAAGTTATACGGTTATGAAGTTTGGGTAATAAAAGATCCAGACGGCTACGCAGTAACAAGATATGGTGATGACAGTTACTTACTTATAAGTGGACAGATTGTAAAAGCTGATACAAAGCTTGACGAAATCTTTAATGGTAAAACAGTAGTAGCTCATAAGGTTACAGATAAGGATGACGTTACAGGAATCGATGATGTTTACTTTGCAGAAGGCTACAATGTAGTTGAAGCAGAACACGTTAAGAACTACAATGCAGGCTATGTAGCAGAAGAAAAAGGTTCAATAAGCGGAACAGTATTTGATGACGTAAATTACGACGGCAAGATTGATAAAGACGATAAGTATTTTGAAGGCATTGAACTTGGTTTGAAACAGTTTGTATACGAAGATGGCAAGTGGGTACCAACTCATGATGATAAATTTATCAGTACCACAAAGACAAATAAGAATGGTGAATACACATTTGATAATCTTGATACTCACAAGAAAGATAACGGAGTCAACAAGTTATATGGTTATGAAGTTTGGGTTGCAAAAGGACCTGACGGATATGCCGTAACAAGATATGGTGATGACAGTTACTTACTTGTAAGTGGACAGATATTAAAGGCTGATACAAAGCTTGATGAAATCCTTGACGGCAAGACAATAGTTGCTCACAAGGCAATAACTGCTGAAGATAAGAAGGGCGTTGATGATATTTACATGGCTGAAGGTTACAACGTAATCAAGGCAGAACATGATAAGAATTACAACGCAGGCTATGTTCAAGAACAGAGAGGTTCAATAAGCGGTACAATCTTTGAAGATGTAAATTACGATGGCAAGATTGACGAAGACGACAAGTTCTTTGAAGGATTTGAAGTTGGACTTAAACAGTTTGTATATGAAGACGGTCAGTGGGTACCAACTCATGAGGAAGACTTCATAAGTACTACAACAACAGATGCCAACGGTGGATACCTGTTCAGTAATTTGAACACACACAAGAAAGAAGAAGGATCTAATAAGTTATACGGTTATGAAGTATGGGTAATTAAAGATCCTGACGGATATGCCGTAACAAGATACGGTGATGACAGTTACTTGCTTACAAGTGGTCACATTATTAAGGCTGATACATCAATCGATGAAATGCTTGATGGAAAGACTGTAATCGCAAGCAAGATTACAGAAGATACTAATGTTAAGGGAATTGATGATCTTTACAAGGTTGAAGGTTACAACGTAATTCTTGCAGAACATAGTAAGAAGCACAATGGTGGCTACACTGAAATTAAGAAAGCAGCTATTTCAGGTTCTATATTCGATGACGTAAATTACGATGGTTTAATAAACGATGGTGATAAGATGTTAGAAAATGTAGAAATCGGATTAAAGCGTTTTGTATACAAGGACGGCCAATGGATGCTTGCTCCGGAAAATACAACAGGTCAGTTAGGAACAGGAACAACAGAAGATGTTGAATTCTTTGCTAAGACAAAGACTGATAAAGACGGTAACTATAAGTTCGATAATCTTGATACATTTGTTAATGAAGATGGAACAAACTACATGTATGGATATAAAGTATATGTAATTGACAAATCTGACAGACAGACAACTAAGTACGAGATGAACAATGGTGATAAGGATAGTTCACTTAGAAGCGATACTTTCGAAATTACTAAGAAAGAAGATGGCAGAGAAGAATTATTCAAGGGTTGTATTGTTTTAGCACAGAAAGCTGACAATGATGAAAATCCTAACACACCATACATAATCGAAGGTTATGATGTTGTTAAGGGAATTGACCGCGAACAGTATAACGGTGGATTCGTAGCAAAACGTGTTTACTCAATTTCAGGTTTTGTATGGGTTGACAAAGACAGAGATGGAATTAGTAATGAAAAGAAATACGCTAAGGGCGTTACTGTTACACTTGAAAAGTTATATCTTAACAATGGAAAATGGGTTAAGATAGACGAAGAAGAGCCTGTAACAATGAAGACTGGCAAGGATGGAAAATACAAGTTCGATAACCTTGAGTTATACGGAAATGTTGATGAGAAACAGGTAGTATACGGATATCATGTTAAGGTTTCAGAAATCCCAAGTCAGTATGGAGTTACAAAATTCCATGTTGAAGCTGAAGGAAACAAGAGTGACTTGAACGAAAAGACAGGCTATCTGGAAACAGAACAGGCATTGATGATTTTAGCAGATAAAGCTGATAACACAACACCGGCTGATTACAACGTAGACGGCTATAATATTTCATACGGATTCTCAGTAGAATCACTTGATGCAGGTATTATTCCTTACGGAGTAGGAAGCATTGCAGGTATTGTATTTGAAGATGCTAATGCAGATGGTATTATTGATAAGGGTGAACAGAAATTTGAAAACAAAGATGTTTACTTATTATACAAGAAGAAATCTGATGACAAGTTTGTTAAGTATCCAGGTGGAAAAGCTGTTACAGATAAGAGAGGATTCTTCAAATTTGAAAATCTTCCGGTTCTTGATGAAAATAATGAACCTTATGAATATCGTTTGACAATGGAAAAACCGGATGAACGTTCATTTACTAAGGATTATGATTTTGCAATATTTGGAAGAAAGCAGGTTAATATTCTTGCTCCTGACACTTCTAAGGGTGCTAAGGACAAGGTAACAACAGGTATTACTCCAACAATTACATTGGCAATTCCAAGAAAGGCTAAGAGCTACTACAAGCTTAAATATGAGCTTGATGGTTACAATCATAAGAACGCTTATCTTGGATTTACTCCAGTAGAAAAATCTGATAAGATTCAGACCGGCTTAGACATGAAATATTGGTGGGCATTAGTACCAATGGTATTAGCAATGCTTGCAGGTGCAATATTATTGATATTCGGTAAAAAGAGAAGAAAGGAAGTAGAATAAGGGGATTTTTCCCCTTATTCTTTATTAAGAACATGAAAAATTTTAAAATGGATAAAAAAAAGAAAATTATAGCCCTGATAGTTGTATTTTTAATTGCTGTTGTAATAGGGTTAATCATAGCGTTTTTTGCCGGAAAAGGGCAGAGATCACACGTTGTATTCAAAGGTGATTCATCTAAGGTTAATTTAAAACAGGATAGAGAAGATACATATTCCATTGGGGTTTCAACTTCCATAGCTGACAATCATCCATACAGTCATGATGATGAGGCAGCAGCAGTTCTAAAAAAACTTGTTTACGAGCCATTAATAAATATTGACGGTAATTACAAAATTACTTACTGCAATGCAAAATCTATTACCTTCAACAAAGAAGGCAGGGAAGCCGTAGTTAAATTAAATACAGATAAAACTTACAGTGACGGCGAAAAAGTAAAAGCTTCTAATGTGGCACAGTCATACAGGTGGTTTAGATCACAGGACAATTCTTACAAAGATTTGCTTACAAGAATTTTAAGTGTGAAAGTTACAGATGATGAAACATTAGTATTTACTTTTAACACTGTTGACAGCAGAAATATTACAATATTTAATATTCCTATTATTTATCAGTCACTAAAGGAAAACGATTATCCGTTAGGTACAGGAAAGTATGTTATTGATTCGGTTAAGGCGTATGATAATATTACATTAAAGCCTGGTAAAAATGGTAATTGTTCATACAAAACAGTCACAATAAAAACTGCTGATTTTAGCGACAAAACAAGGCTCATTAAATCACAGGATTATGACATGTTCTTATTTAATAAAGATGAGCATGGAGATGCAATAAAAAAGAACAAAGCCTATGATATTTATGAGTATGGCAAAGAAACAGGTTGGTTCTTAAAGCTTAACATTAAGAATAAGGACACAAAAAACGCCATTGGAAAATTAGTAGAAGGTGAAGAATTTTTCAAGAAAACAAGTGCAGAGGGGATTTATTCAGACGGAATGACAAATGCCTACGTTAAACCAAATTACTATTCATATCTGGATAGCGGAAACTTTGACAAAACAAAGAGTTTAACAATTGGTCATGACTACTCAGCAATAGCCAAAAACATTTACAAGGCTTTGGCTAAAAAGTTGAAAGAAGAAGGGGTTAAAACCACTGAAAAAGATTACGGAACAGAAGAAGTTCCAAAAGGTTTTAACGATGACATAACTGTTGCCTATGGTGCATATCAGGATATGATGGGCGACACCGATGCTCAGAAATTTTTCAAGGAAAATAATGGTATGGACGCTGAAGATTTCTATGATTGTTTCGAAAAGTTTTTTGCAACTGAAAACAACATAGTGCCAATAAGCAAAGACACTACATGGGTTGCATTCCTTGCAGGAAGAGACAACAAAGAAATTGTGGAGTAGGTCAACACAATGAACAACAGAATAAAAATTCAGTTGTGGAATGGAACAATTAGGAAAAGAATAACAAGTAAATTGTAGAATGGCAGGGATTGTCAGGCGGTAGTGCCTGACGGTTCCTGCTATTAAAAAAGTAGGAGAAATTGAACAAATGCCTAAAATAAAGGATATTTTGTACAAAATATATAAGAAAGTATAGAGAGGAAAAGATGAAAAAGAAGAAATCTAAAGCAGTTAAAATTATTATTGCAATTATATTGTTATTAATTATTTTACTGGCAGGATTTATTATTGGTCGCCAAATTTTCAGTCATAAAGTGGCACAACAGCGATTCAAAGAACTGTCAAAAGAAATATCTAATGATAGTAAATCAGGAAGAGATTTAGATGCCTTATTTAAGAAAAATAAGGAGTGCATTGGCTGGGTATGCATAAAGAAAACAGCCATAGATTATCCGGTAATGCATACACCTAATGATCCAAAGAAATATCTGTACAAAAATTTCAATGGTCAGTATAGCACTTCAGGCACACCATTTTTGGACGCCCGCTGTACAATAAACAGTAGCAACTGCATTCTATACGGTCACAATATGAGAAACGGTCAACTGTTTGCTTCCCTAAAACAGTATGTAGATAAATCATATTATAAAAAACATCCGGAGGTAGAATTCCAAACAAAAAACGGAGATAATTTTTATAAGATTTTTGCTGTTGTTGCTTTAAAACAGGATGATGAATGGTACAACTTCATTGATTCACCAAATAGCAAAAATTTCAAGAAAAATATTACAGGAATTATGGAAAAAGCAATTTATACAACAGGAGTAAAACCTAAGTTTGGTCAGCAGTTATTAACATTGTCTACATGCTACGGTTCGGATGAAGATGGCAGACTGATTGTAGTAGCAGTGAAGAAAAAATAGTTATTAAATGGCAAGGGATGTTCTAAAGGACATTCCTTGTTGTTCTATAAATGAGAGAGGTTTTGTAGTCCTAATGTTTACACAATTTGTAAATTGTGATAGAATTATGGAAGTTTTGAAAAATGAAACAAAATTAAAGGGGGAACATATGATAAACATAGCAATATACAATCATGATGAAGATTATGTAAGACAAATCAAGAATACATTTCTAAAGTCAAATCTAAATAAAAATATAGTATTCCACAAATATAATTCAAAAGAAGATTTAATAAAAGCAATAAAGAGAGAACAAGACCCATATATAGTTTGTTCAAAATTAGGTTCGCAAATTAATATATTATGTTAAAGTATTGGACTCATAAGGCAAAAACATATGATACAAACAATAAGTGGGTATCAACAAAAAATACATTTTGGAAGAAGTAGGAAATAAAGTGAAAAAAGTATATTTAGCTATTAATAACATAAGGTTGATGTTAAAAAATAAAAGTATAATGATGTTAATAATATTTACAAGTATAACTTTATCGGTTTTAGGAATATTATTTTATTCAGGATATTTTTTATACGATTATTACCAATCGCAAACTGAAAACCAGGTGGAAATTTATTTACAGAAATCAACACAGAGTTCGGATATCATTAGAGTGATTGAGGAGTTGTCTTTAAAAGAAAAGGATATATCAGATATGTGTGTGTCAAATGGTAAGTTATCAGAAGGTAAGCTTATAGGTGAATACAATAAAACATGGAAAGAGCATATGCTGGTAGGACAATGTTATAGTATTAATGACAATAGACCATATTTATTAATGGCTGAATATCAAGTTGATAATATTGAAGGATACGAAAAACCAGTAGGTAAAAACATTAAAGTAGGTGGAAAAAAAATAAGAATTGGTGGGATAATTCCATATTCCCAATATGATAATTACATTTTGCCTGTTTATTATTATATTAACAATTATCCTACTGACTATATTATGATAAAGTATAATAATAGAAAAAACTCCTCAAAAATAGAAAAGACACTTGCGCAAAATACCATAGTAAAAAAATATAATATGAAAAGAAGTACACCATTTTTATCAGAAGATTTCATGGGAGCTTTTGTTCAAATTTTATTGATTTTTGCAGCGGTTATAATAAATGTATTATGTATGACTTATGCATGGTTAAGTACATTTAATAGAAAGTTCAAAATCTATGCAATATGTGGAGCGACAAAAAAAGATATAATCCATATTGCGTTAACTCAAACGGTAATTCTTATGTTCAGTGGAGTTTTAGTGGGAAATATATTGTTTGCCATTTTAAAGATGACAATAAGGAAATATGAGATAGTATATCAACAAAATTATTTGCCATACATAATTATATCAGGGGGGGTAATTATTCTTTTGGTAGGCTTTTCATATATTCTGGCAAAAAAGGCAACTAAGTCGGAGATTATATATAATATAGTGGAGTGATTATGAATACATTAAGAATTGCATACAGATTAACAAAAAAAAGAAAATGGTCATTATTTTTATTAACTGTGGAAATAATAATATGCTCTATAGTTATATTATCCACTTTAGGAAAAATCTTTTATTACTTTGAGACAAAAGATTTGGCATATTCTTTTGATGGAAAAAACATATATTATTTTTCACCATATACATACTATGATGACTTTTCCGCTGAAGAGCTACTTAGTCAAAAAGGTTTTAAAAATGTAGAAGTTTGTGAAATGCATGAATTGAAGATAGAATCAAAAAGTGATAGCGCTATAGCAGTGATAGGATATGATGACATCATTATGAAGAAGTTAAAATTAAATATTATAGAAGGGCAAAATATATCGTCATATACAGGTGATAATATTCCGGTAATTGCTATGGGAAATCGATTTAGAGTTGGAGATACAATAGTATTGTCGGACAAACAAATTTGTGAAGTTGTAGGAAAAATCTCAGAGGATAGTAGTGTAGTTAGATTTAATGCGTCAGCGTCTTCAGGAAAATCCTCAATAGAAGAAATATTAGCGACGGTAAGAGGGTGTGATTTAATTATGCCGTATGGGCCAAATTGTAGCTATTATAACAATTCAGAAATTGTAAAAATGGATTTCCCGCAGGATTCCCAAATGATATATTGCAATGGTAAGAAATATCAAAGTGCTATAAAAATGTTAAGTGATTATGGTGCTATTACATCTGTAGAACAAATGCAGGAAAACTATAACAAAAGTAACAGAGAATTTCTTTTTACAAATGGAATTGTAGGAATAGTATTTTTGTTTCTTACAATGACAGGGATAGGTGGAATAAATTATATTCAAAGTAAAAATAATGATAAGTTTTATACTATTTTATTTATGTTGGGAATGAACAAGAATAAACGAATGTTAATTGAAACACTTAATACATTTTCAGTAATCGGAATTTCTGCTATTACAATGCTTATATTTGGTGGAAAAATTGCGGCAATAACATCACCTAAAGGAGTAGGTAGGATAGAAAACTGGATGTATATAGTGGTTGTTATAAACTTATGCTTTATTTATGCAGTTTCATCTTTTGACTTTATAAAAAAATCAGGTAAAAGCAACATTATAGAATTATATAAGAAAAATAAGGAATAGAAAATGGGATTAGAACTTTCAAATATATACAAAGAATATAAAATAAATGGAGATAACGAAATTCAATCAGTGTTAAATGGTGTCAATTTAACTATTGCTGATGGCGAAATGATAGCAATAATGGGTAAATCAGGAGCAGGCAAATCCACCCTTTTACATATAATAGGCTTGTTGGATGTATGCGACCAGGGAACCTACAAGTTAGATGGTAAAGACATATCTGATTTTACTAATAAACAAAGGGCTAAAATTAGAAATGAAAAAATTGGATTTGTATTACAGGATTTTGGATTGGTTGAGGACGAAACTGTTATGGAAAATGTATCTCTTCCGTTAATGTTAAGTAGAACTTCTATGAAAAAAATAAGAGAAGTAGCCTTAGAAAAAATGAAAAAAGTAGGAGTGGAACATTTGTCAAACAAAAAGGTATCTGTTTTATCAGGAGGCGAAAAACAGAGGGTAGCAATAGCAAGGGCATTGGTATGTGACCCTGAATATATAATGGCAGATGAGCCTACAGGGGCTTTGGACTCGGTAAATGCTGAAAAAATCATGTCAATACTATCGTCTCTGAATAAAGAAGGAAAAACGGTGATTATTGTTACACATGATGAGACCGTTGCAAAAAAATGCGGTAGAATAATAACAATAAAAGATGGAAAGATAGAATAGCTAAATATTAAAACAGAATAATAAATAGCACCAGTTTGATGAAAAATAAAAAAGATTAGTGGTATCAGTAAATTAATCTTATTTATTTTTGGCTGGTGCTGTTTTTTAATTATCCCTTAATCTGTGATAAATAGCTGTTGTGATATATTTTACTATATGTTACATCTTCTCCAAACCAGTCAGGCTTTTGAAAAGCATCAGCCTGTTCAACACTTGAAAATTCCACTTCAACTAAAAGCATTCCTGCAAATTTTCCTTTGAAAACATCTAACTCGGCGGTAAGTTTTCCGTCGTTAATTGGAATAAGATAGCGTACTTTTGAGATAATGTTGCCATCTGCTTTTTCTAACAAATGCTCATAACTTTTTTTATTCAGTGGAAGATTATATTCTTCTCTAGCCATCATGCCACTACCTTTGTAAGTAAGAACATAGTCATCGTCCTGTTTTCTAATCCTAACAACAGGAGCTGTGTTAAGATATGCCTGTTCAATTACATGATGTTCGTAACTGTCTAAATCTTTAGGCAAATCAGTAGGTATAAATTTCTTTTCTATTTCCATTCCCATATTATAATGAAACCACCTTTCTTATTTTGTATGAAAATTTTTGTGATGCATTGTGTGGAATATATAGCATTAAGAAAGTGCTGGTAGCCCGTCGGTTCATCAAGGCAGCGTAGTCGGCTTGATAGAACCGCTACGAGGCGGACGCAGCGGGAGCGTGCTTTCGTAATGCTATATACTTCACACAGATGTGCAAGCAAAAATATTTAATTAATAATTTTTTTACAATATTTTTTAGTATAACAAATATTATACCCTTATGATATAATTAAATTCGGTTATTTACTATTATACTTATGTTAATTATAGGTTAAATGATTATATTTGACACATTAAATAAACAGGAGGTTTTAAATGAAAACAGTATATGCATTTTTAGCAGACGGATTAGAGGAAGTTGAATGTTTGATGGTTGTGGATTTACTTAGAAGAGCTAAGTTGAATGTAGTTACAGTATCCATCAAGGAAGAATTAATGGTTGAAAGTTCTCATAAGGTTAAATTCTTTGCAGACAAGACAATAGATGAAATCGACTTTGAACAGGGCGATTGTATTTTCTTGCCGGGAGGAATGCCGGGAACAACAAATTTAAGTGAGTGTGGGACATTAAAGGACCATATTATTAAGTATAATGAACAGGGTAAGTGGTTAGCAGCAATTTGCGCGGCACCAAGTATTTTTAGCAGCCTTGGTATTCTAAAAGATAAGAAGGCAACATCATTCCCAAGCTTTGCAGACAAAATGGACTGTAAAGAATATGGTGGTGGTGTAGTAAGAGATGGTAATATTATTACAGGAAAAGGTTTAGGTGTTGCATTAGAACTTGGACTTGAATTGATTTCCTGCTTAGTAGATGAAGAAACAAGTGATAAAATTGCAGATCAAATTCAATATAATTAGTATTGCTACAACATAATATGTTAAATAAAGATGGCAAAATGGAACTAAAAGATTGCAATGCAAATTTTAGAAAATAATGTTGAAAAGATGTGGTTTAAAAGGTAGTGACAAGAAAAGGAAAGTATGATATAATCATACACTGCGTCAATAGGTTACTAGGCTATGACGAGTAAAATTCAATGAATTAAATGGGATACTCATACCCGTTTTTATAACAAGGAGGAAAAATAATGAGTTTACAGGTAGAAAAGTTAGAAAATAACACAGCAAAGCTTACTATTGAAGTACCGGCAGAAGAATTTGATAAGGCCATTCAGGCAGCATATCAGAAGAACAAGAATAAATTTAACGTACCAGGATTTAGAAAAGGTAAAGTACCTTACGCTATGGTAGAAAAAATGTACGGTGCAGGCGTTTTCTATGAAGAAGCTGCAAACGAATTAATTCCAGATGCTTATGCAAATGCAGCAGCAGAAAGTGAATTAGAAATCGTTGCTCGTCCGGAAATCAATGTAACACAGATTGAAAAAGGAAAGCCATTTGTTTTCGAAGCTGAAGTAACACTTAAGCCTGAAATCAAACTTGGAAAGTACAAGGGAGTTAAGGTTGAAGCTATGGACACAACAGTTACAGATGAAGATGTAGCTGCTGAACTTGATAAGGTTAAGGAACAGAATGCAAGACTTGTAGCTGCTGATGATAAGGCAGTTGAAGACGGAGATCAGACAACAATCGATTTCGAAGGTTTTGTTGATGGAGTAGCATTTGAAGGTGGAAAGGGTGAAGATTACCCACTTACAATTGGTTCACATTCATTTATTGATACTTTTGAAGAACAGCTTATTGGAAAGAAAGTTGGAGAAGAAGTAGAAGTAAACGTTACATTCCCAGAACAGTATCAGGCTAAAGAACTTGCAGGAAAGCCAGCAATGTTCAAAGTAACAATTAAGGAAATTAAAGTTAAGGAATATCCTGAATTAGATGATGATTTCGCACAGGATGTTTCAGAATTTGATACATTAGATGAATACAAGGCAGACATTAAGAAGAATCTTGAAGAAAAGAAAGCACAGGAAGCTGAAGCTGATAAGGAAAGCAAGGTAATTGAAGCAATCGTTAATGATTCAGAAATGGATATTCCTGAAAAGATGATTGAAGCTCAGAGCCAGCAGATGGTTGAAGAATTTGCACAGAACATTGCTATGCAGGGAATTTCTTTTGACCAGTATATGCAGTTTACAGGTACAACTGTAGATCAGCTTACAGAACAGGTTAAGCCACAGGCTGAAGCAAGAGTACAGTCAAGCTTAGTTCTTGAAGCTATTGTTAAGGCTGAAAAGATTGAAGCATCAGATGAAGAATTTGATGAAGAAATCAAGAGAATGGCTGAAAGATATCAGATGGAAGCTGATAAGGTTAATGAATTATTATCAGATGATGATAAGAAGAACATCAGAGCTGACATCTGTGCAAGAAAGGCTGCTAAGTTAGTAGTAGAAAAAGCTAAATAAGATATTTGTTAGCATTTATTAAGGAGGTATAGATTATGGCATTAGTACCTTATGTCATTGAACAGAATTCACGTGGTGAACGTTCATATGATATTTACTCAAGATTATTAAAGGACAGAATTATTTTCTTAGGAGAAGAGATAAATGATGCAACAGCAAGCGTTGTTGTAGCACAGCTTCTATTTTTAGAATCAGAAGATCCTGGAAAAGACATTCATATGTATATCAATAGCCCGGGCGGTTCTGTTACAGCCGGTATGGCTATTTATGACACAATGAATTATGTAAAGTGTGATGTTTCAACTACTTGTATCGGTATGGCGGCAAGTATGGGAGCATTCCTCTTATCAAGTGGTGCTAAAGGAAAGAGATATGCCCTTCCAAATGCAGAAATTATGATTCATCAGCCACTTGGCGGTGCACAAGGACAGGCTACAGAAATTCAAATAGCTGCAGAGCACATTTTAAAGACTAAAAAGAAATTGAACGACATTTTGGCAGCAAATTCAGGTCAACCCGTTGAAGTTGTTGAAAAGGATACTGACAGAGACAACTGGATGAGTGCAGATGAAGCTAAAGAATATGGTTTAGTAGATCAGGTAATTAAACAGAGATAGAATGAATAAGGCACCGCAATTACTGTGGTGCCTTATGTTCAAATTTAGATTAATGCGAGGTTATTATGGCAAATAAAAATATAACTGATAACAATTTGCGCTGTTCTTTTTGCGGTAGAAGTGAGAATCAGGTTAGAAGACTTATAGCAGGTCCGAACAATGCATACATTTGTGATGAATGTGTTGAGATTTGTGCAAGCATAGTTGATGATGAAATCTATGGTGATGAAAAGAAAAGTGCAAATGAGGAAATCAATTTACTAAAGCCTAAAGAAATAAAAGAATTCTTGGATCAATATGTTATTGGACAGCAGGAAGCAAAGAAAGTTCTTTCAGTTGCTGTTTACAATCATTACAAGAGAGTATTGGCTGACAAGGATTTAGATGTAGAATTACAGAAATCAAACATATTACTTTTAGGTCCAACCGGTTCAGGTAAAACATATCTTGCTCAAACATTAGCCAAAATTTTAAATGTACCTTTTGCAATTGCAGATGCTACAACATTAACAGAGGCTGGTTATGTTGGTGAAGATGTTGAAAATATTCTGCTTAAATTAATTCAGGCAGCAGACTATGATATTGAGAGAGCAGAACATGGTATTATTTATATAGATGAAATCGATAAGATTACAAAGAAATCAGAGAATGTTTCTATTACAAGAGACGTTTCAGGTGAAGGTGTTCAGCAGGCTTTGCTTAAGATTTTAGAAGGAACAGAAGCCAGCGTTCCACCACAGGGAGGTAGAAAACATCCACAGCAGGAACTTATCCCTATTGATACTACAAATATTTTATTTATTTGTGGTGGAGCTTTTGCAGGACTTGATAAGATTATTGAAAGAAGACTTGATAAGAGTTCAATAGGTTTCAATACTGAAATTGCTGAGAAATCTGAAATTGTTGAAGATGAATTGTTGAAGGAAGTTATGCCGGAAGATTTAGTTAAGTTCGGTTTAATTCCTGAATTTATCGGAAGAGTACCGGTAACAGTTACATTAGATTACTTAGATGAAAAAGCATTAGAAAAGATTTTAACAGAACCAAAGAATGCTTTAGTTAAACAGTATAAGAAATTGTTTGAGTTAGATGGAGTTAAACTAACATTTACAGATGAAGCGATAAACGCTATTGCCAAATTAACTGTTAAGAGAAAAACAGGTGCAAGAGGCCTTAGAGCAATTATTGAAAATGTTATTATGGATATTATGTATGAGACACCATCTGACGAATCAATAAAAGAATGTATTATAAATGAAGATGTGGTAAATGGATTAGCGGATCCTGAAATAATTTATAATTCGGTAATCCCTAAAAAGAATACTACAAAAAAGAAATAATTAGCCACATTTAAGTTGCTATTACAAGGAGAAGACATGTCAGAGAACTTAAAAACTTTTCCGGTTATACCATTAAGAGGCCTTACTATTATACCGGGAACAACTGTTCATTTTGACGTTCGCAGAAAAGCATCAATTGCAGCAGCAGAAGAGTCAATGATTGACGATAAAGAATTGTTTGTTGTTGCACAAAAAGACCCGGTGGAAGACACACCGGGTTTTGATGGTATATACAAGGTTGGAACAGTTGTAGTTGTAAAGCAGTTAAATAAACTTCCTGATGACGTGGTAAGAGTTATGGTGGAGGCAAAAGCCAAAGGAGAAATACAGTCTTTATACATGGCTGATGGACATTTTGCCGGGGAAGTTTCAATTATAGAAGAAGATAAAAATACTTTAACAGAGGCGCAGGAAGAAGCTTACGTTAGAGAATTAAGAGATACTTTAAAATTATTCGAGGGTAAGGTAAGAGAATTATCTCCTTCAAGTTTAAGAGGTTTGTTAGATATTAGTAATATTGAAACTCTAATGAACCAGATTTTAATGAGAATAAAAGTAGGATATAAATTAAAACAGGAATACTTGGAACAGAACAGTATTGAAGATAAATTTACTACTATATATTCGTTCCTTGCAAAAGAAAATGAAGTTGCACAGGTTAGAAATGAGATTATAGAAAAAGTTAAACAGCGTTTAGAAAAAAGTCAGAAGGAACATATTCTTCGCGAACAGATGCAGATTATCAAAGAAGAATTAGGGGATGACTTTGACGCAGAAACAGATCAGCTTGAAGAGAAGATTAATAATTTAAACGCAGATGACAGTGTTAAAGAAAAATTATTAAAAGAACTTTCAAGATATAAATCAGCCATGGGTAATCCGGCAGAAGGTAACATTATTAGAACCTATTTGGAAACAATGTTAGATTTGCCATGGAACAATGAAACAGAAGAAAATCCTAACCTGCAGAATGCAGAGGAAATTTTAAATAGAGACCATTACCAATTAACTAAAGTTAAAGAAAGAATTTTAGAATTTTTAGCTGTAAGACAATTGACTATGGCAAAGGGTGAGGCACCGATTATTTGTCTTGTGGGACCTCCGGGAACAGGTAAGACAAGTATTGCAAAATCAATTGCAGAGGCACTTAACAAGAAATATGTTAGAATATCATTAGGTGGTGTTAGTGATGAGTCAGAAATTCGCGGACACCGTAAAACATATTTAGGAGCAATGCCAGGTAGAATCCTTAAAGGACTAAAGCAGGCAGGAAGTTCTAATCCTTTAATTTTATTTGATGAAATAGATAAAATGGGACAGGGAGTTCATGGAGATCCGGCGTCAGCCTTATTAGAAGTGTTGGATTCAGAGCAGAACTCAAAGTTTAGAGATAATTACGCTGAAATACCAATTGATTTATCAAAGGTTTTATTTGTGGCAACAGCTAATGACGCAGGCACAATTCCAAGACCTTTACTTGACAGAATGGAAATAATAGAAATTGAAGGTTATACTCAAAACGAAAAATTTCATATTGCCAAGGAACATTTAATTAGTAAAGAATTTGAAAAAAATGGTATAAAGAAAAGCTGGTTATCCATCACAGATGAAGCAATTAACAGTATTATCCGCTACTATACAAGAGAAGCAGGTGTAAGACAGTTAGAAAGAGAGATTTCAAAGATTTGTCGCAAAGCAGCAGGTCTTATTATCAAAAACAACAAAAAGCGTTTAAAGGTTACTTCAAAGAATATTGAAAAATATCTTGGAAGAAAGATTTTTGACGATGACAAGGCTAATGAAAAGAATGATATTGGTATTGTAAGAGGACTTGCCTGGACAGCAGTTGGTGGAACAACTTTACAAATCGAAGTAAACACAATGCCTGGCAAGGGTCAGTTGAAATTAACAGGTCAGTTAGGCGATGTTATGAAAGAATCTGCACAGATTGCACTTTCTTATGTAAGAAGCATTGTAGGTAAGTATGGCGTGGCAGATGATTACTTTGAAAAACATGACATACATATTCATGTTCCGGAAGGGGCAGTGCCAAAGGATGGGCCGTCAGCAGGTATCACCATGGCAACAGCAATACTTTCGGCTGTTACAAACAGAGAAGTGAACTGTAAAGTTGCAATGACCGGTGAAATTAATTTACGAGGGAAGGTTATGCCAATTGGTGGATTAAAAGAAAAGTTATTGGCAGCAAAGAACGCAGGTATTAAGATTGTAGTAGTACCTAAGAAGAACAAATCAATGCTTGAAGAAATATCAAAAGAGATAACAGGCGGAATGAAAATTGTTCTGGCTGAAACAATGGATGATGTTATAAAGATTGCATTAGTTTAGAATTTGATTTACAGTGAAAGATAGGAGAGAAGATGATAGTTAAAAATGTTGAATTGGAAACAGTTTGTGGAATAACAAGTAAATTACCGGAAAATACAATGCCGGAAATTGCTTTTGCAGGAAAGTCAAATGTAGGAAAATCATCATTAATAAATGGTTTGGTTAATAGAAAAGCATTGGCTAGAACATCTTCTCAGCCGGGAAAAACTCAGACAATTAATTTTTACAATGTAAATAAGAAAATGTATTTCGTAGACCTACCGGGGTATGGTTATGCCAGCGTGTCTAAGGAAGTAAAAGCAAAGTGGGGCAGGATGATTGAAAATTATCTTCATACTTCACAAATGTTGCAGGCAGTGTTTTTGTTAATAGACATAAGACATGAGCCATCAAAGAATGACGTTAATATGTATGAGTGGATTTTGGCAAACGGCTATGAACCGATTATCATAGCAACTAAGTTAGATAAGATAAAAAGAAGTCAGGTTCAGAAGAACATCAAAATGATTCGTCAGGGATTAAATGTAATTCCGGGAACAAAGATTTTACCATTCTCAGCTCAGACAAAGCAGGGAAAAGAAGAAATTTTACAGGTTATAGAAGAATTAGCAAAAGGTACAGTAGAGGAGTAGAATATGGCAATAGAAACAGAAACTTTATATAAGTTAATGATTATGCATATGTTAAATAAAGTAGAATTTCCATTGACTAACTCACAGATTGCACAATTCTTTTTGGAAAATGAATATACAAATTATTTTGCTGTGCAGAAAGCAATTAATGAACTTATTGAGGATGGGTTTGTTTTTTCAAATGTAAACAGAAATACATCATATTACCATTTATCATCAGAGGGGAGAGAGAGTCTTAAATTCTTCGAGAACAAAATACCTAACCAGGTTATTGATGATATAGATATGTTTTTGGTTGACAACAGATACGAACTTAGAAACGAGGTAGGTACGGTGTCTGATTATTACAGGGCTTCTAATGGAGACTATGTGGTACATTGTCAGGTAAAAGAAGGTGACAGCACGTTAATTGAGCTGAATATTTCAACCCCTGATAAGCACATGGCATCTAAGATGTGTACTAATTGGGAAGCAATGAACAACAGTCAAAAAATATATCAGTTTGTAATTGATAATCTTACTAAGTAATTGGAGGAAAAAGTGGCACATATTGATCAGAGTAAAATTAGAAATTTTTGTATTATAGCTCATATAGACCATGGTAAATCAACTTTGGCAGACAGAATAATTGAAATGACAGGTCTTTTAACAAACAGGGAAATGCAGGCTCAGGTTCTTGATAATATGGAACTTGAAAGAGAAAGAGGCATTACAATTAAGTCTCAGGCAGTTCGTACTGTTTATAAGGCAAAAGATGGCGAGGAATATATTTTCAATTTAATTGATACACCGGGCCATGTAGATTTTAACTATGAGGTTTCAAGAAGTTTGGCAGCCTGTGATGGTGCAGTGTTGGTAGTTGATGCGGCACAGGGCGTTGAGGCACAGACTTTGGCAAATGTTTATTTGGCATTAGACCATGACTTGGAAGTCTTTCCGGTTATTAATAAGATTGATTTACCATCAGCAGATCCTGACAGGGTAAAAGCTGAAATTGAAGATGTTATTGGTCTTGAGGCAGAGGATGCACCTCTTATTTCAGCAAAAACAGGATTAAATTGTGAGGATGTGTTAGAGGCAATTGTAAAAAATATACCGGCACCAACCGGTGATGCAAATGCACCTTTACAGGCTTTAATATTTGATAGTCTATATGACTCATATAAAGGGGTTATTGTATTTTGCCGTGTTAAGGAAGGTACAGTAAAACCGGGAATGAATATAAAAATGATGGCAACCGGTGCAGTGGCAAACGTTGTAGAAGTAGGATATTTTGGTGCAGGACAGTTTATTCCATGTGATGAACTGCCGGCTGGAATGGTTGGATATATTACAGCAAGTATTAAAAATGTGTCAGATACAAAAGTTGGTGATACAGTTACAAATGCAGATTCACCATGCGATAATCCGCTTCCGGGATATAAAGAAGTTCAACCAATGGTTTATTGTGGATTATATCCTGCTGATGGGGCAAAGTATCCTGATTTAAGAGATGCTTTAGAAAAATTACAGTTAAATGATGCAGCGTTAAAATTTGAACCTGAAACATCAATCGCTTTAGGTTTTGGTTTCAGATGTGGATTTTTGGGATTACTACATTTGGAAATTATTCAGGAAAGATTAGAGAGAGAATATGGACTTGACCTTGTCACAACAGCACCGTCTGTTATTTATAAGGTATACAAAGAAAATGGTGAGGTGATTGAACTTACTAATCCAACTAACCTTCCGGATCCAAGTGAAATCGCATACATGGAGGAGCCTATTGTTAGTGCTGAAATAATGGTGACAACAGAGTTTATTGGAGCTATTATGGAACTTTGCCAACAGCGTAGGGGAACATATATTAGTATGGAATATGTAGAAGGACAGCGAGCACTCCTAAAATACGATATTCCATTAAATGAAATTATTTATGATTTCTTTGATGCTTTAAAATCACGTTCAAGGGGATATGCATCTTTCGATTATGAGTTAAAGGGATACGAACAGGCTAAGTTAGTTAAACTTGATATTCTTATTAATAAAGATGAAGTAGATGCTTTATCATTTATAGTTCCTGAAGCGTCAGCATATGAACGTGGAAGAAAAATGTGTGAGAAGTTAAAGAAAGAAATTCCAAGACAGATGTTTGAAGTACCTATTCAGGCAGCGGTTGGTAGCAAAGTAATTGCAAGAGAAACTGTTAAGGCAATGAGAAAAGACGTATTGGCAAAATGTTATGGTGGTGATATTTCCCGTAAAAGAAAGCTTCTTGAAAAACAGAAGGAAGGAAAGAAGAGAATGCGTCAGGTTGGAAACGTAGAAATTCCACAGAGTGCATTTATGGCAGTTTTAAAATTAGACGAAGAATAGAATATATAGAAATATGTATTTGTGATTATAAGAATTTTTACAGTGCCAAAGAATACTAGATGATTAGTTTTCTTTGGCATTGTCAGGTTATATTATAAAATTCAGCTTTCGTCCAATCAGGTAAAAATGTAGTATATTGTGTTTTTATTAGGTGAAAATGAAGATTGGCATATAGGTTGGAAGTTGAATGGATATACAGGGAAGGAAAAGAAATGAGCATTAAGCAGTTGGAAATATACATTCATATTCCTTTTTGTGTGCAAAAATGTGATTATTGTGATTTTTTATCAATGAGCATGGATGAAGGTACAAAAAGAGAATATGTAAATGCTTTGGTTAGAGAAATAGAATTAAGCAAAGAAAAAATGGAAGGCAGGGTTATTACAAGCGTTTTCATAGGTGGTGGAACTCCGTCAATTTTGCAGGAAAATTTTATTACAAAAATTATGGAGGCGGTAAAAAATAATTGTCAGTTATCTGATGATGCCGAGATTACTATTGAGTGTAACCCTGGAACTGTAACAGAAGCAAAATTAAACAGTTACAAAGAGGCAGGCATTAACCGAATCAGCTTTGGACTTCAGTCTGCAAATGATCAGGAACTTAGAAGTATTGGTCGTATTCATAATTTTGCAAAATTCAAAGAAAGTTATGAGTTGGCAAGAAAAGTAGGCTTTGAAAATATAAATGTTGATGTAATGAGTGCTTTACCGGGACAGACAGTTGAAAGTTACAAGCATACATTGGAGAGTGTGTTGGCAATGGAACCTGAGCATATTTCAGCTTATAGCCTTATTGTTGAAGATGGAACTCCATTGCAGGAAAGAGTCCAGGAGGCGGAAAGCAAAAATATTAATATTTTACCGGACGAAGATGAAGAAAGAGAAATGTACTATTTAACTGAAAAAATGTTGGAAGAAAAGGGATACGTACATTATGAAATATCAAACTATGGCAAGCCGGGATTTCAATGCAGGCATAATATAGGTTATTGGAAAAGAGTTGATTATCTGGGCTTTGGTCTGGGGGCAGCCTCTTTATATAACGACAGTAGATACAGTAACACTGAAGATATTGACAAATACATTAGTTTGCTTTTAGATGGCAAAGATGCGGACAGCGATTTTTATGGCGACAGTTTTATTTATCAGGATGATATTTGGGATATAACAGAGGATGCCATTTCTGTAATAGAAGGAAAAATCCAGCATTTAACAGAAAAAGATAAAAAAGAAGAATTTATGTTTTTGGGACTTAGAATGATTGAGGGAATTTCAAAAGAAGAATTTCATCAGGCATTTGACAGAAAATACGACAGCGTATATGGAGAGGTAACAGAAAAATTAGTGCAGCAGGGACTTATAGAAGTTAATGGCGACAACGTGCGTTTAACGAAAAGAGGTGTGGATTTAAGCAATTATGCAATGTCCCAGTTTTTGTTGTAAGATTACTGTGACTTTGTGTAAGATTGTTATGTTTCGTGTAAGTTTAACAAGATTACATTGTGAACTTTGTGTGATAACTGTTTATAAATGTTGTTGGTAAAATTTGGTTATGATATACTTGTAAAGTCAAAAGAAATAGGGGGTGATATTGTAGATTAAGGAAAGAAAAAATAGAAATGAAACTATATGGTCAAGCAATATTATGAAAAGAAAACGAGGTAAAGAGATGGGAAAATACAAGTATTTGGTAATTTTTATTGCATTAGTTACTTTTGGATTAGTAGGTTGTGGAAATACTAATACCAGTGATAAGGGAACAGAAGCAACAACAAGTAGACAGAAAGTTGAAAGCTACGCAAAAAATCAAACCAGTGTGTTATGTGATTATTATAAGGATGAATCAGGAGTATGGCATACTGAAGGAAAACAATATACTTACAGACTTATATTAACAGGAAAAAGTAAGAATGCTGCTAAAAAGTCTAAATTTGTGGTTCTTTCAAACGACAAAAATATTACTTTCCAAGATGTAGCAGATAGCATGTTATCAAATAATTCAGAAGACCGATTTGATGAAAACAAGACGATAATAGTTGAAATGGAATAATTGATAAATCAAAGAATTTTTGATGATTAATGATGTAACTTTGAATAAGAAGACAGCTCTTTTTTTGGAGCTGTCTTCTTATATAATAGAAAAAAATTGGAACTCCTATTAAATAAAAATAATTTGTTATGGATGCACACTAGAACGAAAATAAAATTCTTTGATTCTTTTGGAATAGATAGTATAATATAAAACATATTATAAATTACAAACGGAAAAGAGGGATTATTATGGACAGAAAAACAATATGCATTTACGGATCATTCTCACCTTACGTTTCAGAAGAAAAGTTAAAACCATATTATGATATGGGAAAGAAGTTAGGAGAAAAGTACGACCTTATTTATGGAGGAGGTGCAGATAGTACACTTGGATATATGGCAAGAGGAATGCACGACGGAGGTGCTTACATAACAGGTGTATATCCAAAGGCATTTAAGGATATGAACGTGTTCAAAGGATGTGATAAGGAAATTGTTTGTGATTCAATGGCTGAGCGCAAAGGACATTTTGAATCGGAAGCTGACATGTTCATTGTTTTACCGGGTGGCGTTGGAACTATGGATGAATTATTTGAAGCAATTGTATTAATTGAAAAGAATATGATTGAGGGAAAGGTAATTATTTTTAACCATAATGGTTTTTATGATACATTACTTAAATTTATGGATGAAATGAAAGAACAGGGAATGTTCCACTGTGATTTATCAAGAGTGTATAGCGTGGCAAATACATTTGAAGATATTGAAGAGATGATTGTGAAATAATAAAAATTTGACTAAATTGCAAATGTGTAGTAAAGTACAAAATACAAGCTGTTCATAAAGTAAACTATTGTGAACAGCTTTTGTTGTGGTTAAAAGGAGATGCAGAATGATAAAATTTTTAATTGACTCAGGTTCTGATTGTGATAAGGAACAGTTACAGGAAAAAGGGATAGAGTACATACCAATAGCAATTAGTATAGGAGATAAGAGTTTTAGAGACGGCGAAATTTCTAAGGATGAATTTTATAAATTAACACAGGAATCAGAGGAGTTCCCTAAAACAGCGCAGCCATCACCGCAGGATTTTATTGATATATTTGAAAAAATTAAGGCAGATGGAGACGAGCTTATATGTATTTTACTTTCATCAGGTTTAAGTGGCTTGACTCAAAGTGCCACATTAGCTAAGAACATGGTTGAATATGATAAGATACATATAGTTGATTCATTATCAGCTACTTTTGTTATTAAGGTTTTGGTTGACTATGGCATACAGTTAAGAGACAGTGGCAAGACAGCAGAAGAAATAGTTGCGGCTATTAAAGAAATTCAGCCAAAGGTTAGAATGTATGCAGTGCTTGATACATTGGATAACTTGTATAAAGGTGGCCGCTTGTCAAAAATCGAAGCAGGAATTGGCACAATTGCAAAAATAAAACCTTTAATTTATTTTACAGAAGATGGAAAAGTAGGTATTAAGGCAAAGAGCATTGGAAAGAAAAAAGCTTTAAATGATATTATGAAGTTGATTTCAAACGACACAATTAATACAGACTTCCCGGTTTACAGCATGTATTCAATTGGAACTGTAAATAATGAAACTTTTACAGACAGATTGAAAGAAGCTAATATTGAAGTTTCAGACAGATTACAGATTGGACCAACAATTGGTACACACATCGGACCTGAAGCATACGGAATTGTTTATGTAGCAGAGTAATTCTTGGTTTATGGTCTTATATAAGAACAAAGAAAATAAGAAAATATAAAGCATTAACATAAAATCAATTAAAGTGTTTATGTTAAAGAGAATAAGAAAGTTGTTGTTAGGATAATATTCTATAGTTTAACGGACTTAAGAGTATTAAAATAATGACAACTTTTTTTAACATTTAATTTACAATTCTTTTTAAAATAAAGTGTTGACAAAGAATATTGATAGTGATAGATTAGACCATAGAAAAGATGTTAGCACTCAAACAACACGAGTGCTAATAATCTTAAAACCATAGAAAGGAGTAATCTATGGAACTGAATGAAAGAAAAGAAAAGATTCTGGATGCAGTAATTAGAAATTACTTAGAGACAGGGGAACCGGTTGGCTCAAGAACAATTTCTAAATACACAGATTTGAATCTTAGTTCAGCAACAATCAGAAATGAAATGTCTGATCTTGAGGAAATGGGTTATATAGTTCAGCCTCATACATCAGCAGGTAGAATTCCTACTGATAAAGGTTATCGATTTTATGTAGACCACATGCTCAAAGATAAGATGTCAGAATTAGATGAGCGTGAGAAGAAGGTTAGCGAGAAGGAAGACTTTTTAATTGAAAAAGTTGACAAGGTTGAGACACTTCTCCAGAATATGGCAAAGGTTTTAGCAAACAATACAAACTATGCCACAATGGTTTCTTCTCCAAAGTCTCAGGGAAACAAAATCAAATTCATACAGTTATCTGTACTTGAAGAAAAACAGTTGTTGTGCACAGTGGTTTCCGATAAGAACCATGTAGTGAATAAGATTGTTAATGTTGACAGAGTTGTAAGTCAGGAAATGATAGTGAGACTTAACGTGGCGCTCAATACAGCACTTGCAGGTTTGACTTTAGAGGAAATTAACTTAGGTGTTATTTCAGCATTGACTTCACAGGCAGGTGAATATGAGGATTTGGTTAATGAAGTGCTTAAAGCAATAACAGAAGCCATTTCCACTGAGGAGCAAATGAAGATTTACACATCAGGAGCAACAAATATTTTTAAATATCCTGAACTTAGTGATAAGGAAAGAGCAAGTCAGCTTCTTACCACACTGGAAGAAAAATCACAGTTAACAGAATTGATTAATGAAAGTGATGAGGAAACCGGAATTCAGGTTTACATCGGTGATGAGAGTCCGGTTCAGTCCATGAAGGATTGCAGTGTTGTAACTGCTACTTACGAATTAGAAGATGGTTTCAAAGGAACAATTGGTATCATTGGTCCAAAGAGAATGGATTATGAAAAGGTTGTTGAAACATTAAGAGTTGTAAAAGAACAGTTAAATGAAAACTTTAACGACAAAGAATAAATTTAGAAAGGAAAGTCCAATGGAAAAGGAAAATAAGGACTTGGAAGAAAACCAGGAAGTGGATGTAGAAGAAACATCTACAGTGGAAGAGAACCAAGAAGTTGAGAATTCAGAAGAGAAGGCTGAAGAATCTAATGAAACACAGGAAACGGAAGATGCTTCAGAAGAGAAAACTGAAAAGAAAAAGAAAAAAGGCTTTAAGCGAAAAGATAAGAGAGATGAGCAAATAGAAGAACTTAATGATAAATATCAAAGACTATTTGCAGAATTTCAAAATTTTAGAAGCAGAAGTGATAAAGAAAAAACAGCAATGTTTGAAACAGGCGCAAAATCAATTATTGAAAAGATTTTACCTGTAGTTGATAACTTCGAAAGAGGAGTTGCAGCACTTAGTGAAGAAGATTTAGAATCACCTGTAGGACAGGGAATGAATCTTATATATAAACAGTTACTTCAGACTCTTGAAGATATTGGAGTTGAAGCAATTGAGGCGAAGGGAAAGGAATTTGATCCTGAACTTCACAATGCTGTAATGCATGAAGACAATGACGAACTTGGTGAAAACGTTGTGTCAGAGGAATTACAGAAAGGGTATAAATACAGAGATGCAGTGGTAAGACACAGTATGGTAAAAGTAGCTAATTAGTTTTATTTGAAATAATCATATATTTATTAGGAGGAAAATAAAATGGGAAAGATTATTGGTATTGATTTAGGAACAACAAACTCATGTGTAGCTGTTATGGAAGGTGGAGAACCTACAGTTATCACAAATGCAGACGGAGCAAGAACAACTCCATCAGTAGTAGCATTTAAGAAAGATGGAGAAAGATTAGTTGGTGAGCAGGCTAAACGTCAGGCTGTTACAAACGCAGAAGGAACAATCTCATCAATTAAAAGACATATGGGAACAGATTACAAGGCAAATGTAGCAGGAAAAGAATATACACCACAGGCTATTTCAGCTATGATTCTTCAGAAGTTAAAAGCTGATGCAGAAGCTTATCTTGGTGAAAAAGTTACAGAAGCTGTTATTACAGTACCTGCTTACTTTAACGATGCTCAGAGACAGGCTACAAAAGATGCCGGTAAGATTGCAGGACTTGATGTTAAGAGAATTATCAACGAGCCAACAGCCGCAGCTTTAGCTTATGGTCTTGACAACGAAGGCGAACAGAAGATTATGGTATACGATTTAGGTGGTGGTACATTTGATGTATCTGTTATCGAAATCGGTGATGGTGTAATCGAAGTTTTAGCAACAAACGGTGATAACAAACTTGGTGGTGATGACTTTGATAAGAAAGTTATGGACTATATGGTAGCAGACTTTAAGACAAAGACAGGAATTGACCTTTCAGGTGACAAGATGGCTATGGAAAGAATTAAAGCTGAAGCAGAAGATGCAAAGAAGAAACTTTCATCAGCTACTCAGGTTGAAATTAACATCCCATTCATTACAGCAAATGAACAGGGACCACAGCATTTAAATATGACACTTACAAAGGCTAAATTTGATGAATTAACAAGAGATTTAGTTGAAAGAACAGCAATCCCTGTACAGAATGCTTTAAAGGATGCAGGAATTTCAGCATCAGAACTTAGCAAAGTATTATTAGTTGGTGGTTCTACAAGAATCCCTGCTGTACAGGATAAGGTAAAACAGTTAACAGGTCATGAACCTTCAAAGAAGATGAATCCTGATGAATGTGTTGCACTTGGTGCTTCAATTCAGGGTGGTAAATTAGCAGGTGATGCAGGTGCAGGTGATATCCTTCTTCTTGATGTAACTCCACTTTCATTATCAATTGAAACAATGGGTGGTGTAGCTACAAGACTTATTGAAAGAAATACAACAATTCCTACAAAGAAGAGCCAGATTTTCTCAACAGCAGCAGATAACCAGACAGCCGTTGATATTAATGTTGTACAGGGTGAAAGACAGTTTGCCAGAGATAATAAATCACTTGGTCAGTTCAGACTTGATGGAATTCCACCAGCAAGAAGAGGTGTTCCACAGATTGAAGTTACATTCGATATTGATGCAAACGGTATCGTAAATGTATCAGCTAAGGACCTTGGAACAGGTAAGGAACAGCACATCACAATTACAGCAGGTTCAAATATGTCAGATGAAGATATTGATAAGGCTGTAAAAGAAGCTGCAGAATTTGAAGCAGCTGATAAGAAACGTAAGGAAGCAATTGATGCTAAGAACGAAGCTGATTCAATTATCACACAGACAGAAACAGCAATGAATGAAGCTGGTGATAAATTGGCAGATGCTGATAAGCAGGCTGTTCAGGCTGACATTGATGCATTAAAAGCAACAGTAGCAGCAATTGGTGAAAATGAACCAACAGATGCTCAGGTTGAAGAATTAAAGGCTGGAAAAGAAAAATTAATGAATTCTGCACAGCAGTTATTCTCAAAGATGTATGAACAGGCACAGGCTGCAGGAGCACAGGGTGCAGGTCCTGACATGGGAGCAGGTTCAAAACCGGAAGATGATGTAGTAGATGGAGACTTTACAGAGGTTTAAAATAGATCATGGCAGATAAAAGAGATTATTATGAAGTGCTAGGCGTTGATAAGAACGCTGACGAAGCAACAATAAAGAAAGCATATAGAAAATTAGCCAAGAAATATCATCCCGATGCAAATCCGGGTGATGAGGAAGCTGCCACAAAATTTAAAGAGGCATCTGAAGCATACGCAGTGCTTAGTGATGCAGACAAGAGAAGACAGTATGACCAGTTTGGTCATGCTGCCTTTGATGGTGGTGCAGGTGGCTCCGGCGGATTTGATTTTAACAATTTTGACTTCGGTGATATTTTTGGCGGAAGTGGATTTGGAGACATTTTTGGCGACCTATTCGGTGGCGGTGGACGTAGAGGCCCTAGCAATGGACCAAGACGTGGAGCCGACGTTAGAACAGGACTCCGTATTACTTTTGAAGAGGCTGTATTTGGCTGTAAGAAAGAAGTTACAATTAACTTTAAGGAAGAATGTAGCACTTGTAAAGGTAGTGGAGCAAAGCCAGGCACATCTCCTGAAACATGTAGCAAATGTGGTGGTAAAGGACAGTATGTATCACGTCAGCAGACTATGTTTGGCATGATGCAAAGCACACAGGTTTGCCCGGACTGTAATGGTACAGGTAAAGTCATTAAAGAAAAATGTCCGGACTGTCATGGAGTAGGCTACAAGTCTACAAGAAAGAAAATCATAATTGATATCCCTGCAGGTATAGACGATATGCAGAGAATCAGAAAAACAGGAGAAGGTGAGCCTGGAACAAATGGTGGTCCAAGAGGTGATTTACTTGTAGATATCAGAGTAATTCCAAGTAATGAATTTGAACGTAATGGAATGGATTTATATACAACAACATCTATATCTTTTGCACAGGCTGCTTTAGGTGGCGACATTCGTGTTAAGACAGTAGATGGCGATGTTAAGTTCAACATTAAGCCTGGAACACAAACAGGTACCCGCATTAGATTAAGAGGAAAAGGTGTATGTAATGTACACAACCAGAATGCAAGAGGTGATCAGTATTCAACATTAGTTGTTAAGGTTCCAACAAAACTTAACAATGAACAAAAAGACTTAATCAAGAAACTTGACGAGATTTCAGGAAATTCATTAAAGGAATTTGATGATAACAAATCAGAACACGAGAAAACAAAAAAGAAGAAAAAGAAATTTTTCTAGTTTAGGAAATATGGATGGAAAAGAGCTGTCGCTTTAACAATTTAGAGTTGTTAAGGCACAGCTCTTTTGGTTATATCTTATTTGTGTGGCTCAATTCATTCTTTTGTCTTTTGGCTCAATTTGCTATTGCTCGGGGGATACAGTTATGGCAGGTATTATGGTGTTTCCACCCCTAAGAAGTTATAACAATCTAAAAGGGTGGAAAAAACTGAAAGTATAGAAAAATATGAGAAGAGAAAATTGAAGAAATGTCAGGAAATCCACCCCTAAGAAGTTATAACAATCTAAAGGGGTGGAAAAAACTGAAAATATAGAAAAATATGAGAAGAAAAAATCGAAGAAATGTCAGGAAATCCACCCCTAAGAAGTTATAACATCTAAAAAGGGTGGAAAGATTGAAAATATCTAAAAATGATAAGAAAACAAATGACAAGAAAATTGATAAATTTGCTTAAATTCTCTATGTGTGTTATGATATTTTAGTTTTATAGTAATAATTTATAAATATGAATTGAAAAGAAGATTGGAGTTTCTATGAAGTGGAATAAATATAGATTGAAAACTACAACACAGGCAAGTGATTTCGTGTGTAGTATTTTAATTGATCTTGGAATAACAGGTATGGAAGTTGAAGATAATATACAACTAACAGAGGAAGAGAAAAAAGCACAATTTATAGATTATTTAGCAGATTTGCCGGAAGATGATGGAACAGCTTATGTAAGTTTTTACACAGAGGAAGATTCACAGGATACGGACAATGAAAAGTTACTTGATACTTTGAGAGAAAAGTTAAAAGAAGCAAAATCATTTCTAGATGTAGGTGAAGGCACAATCGAGAAAACTATGACAGAAGATGTAGACTGGGTAAACAATTGGAAGAAATATTTTAAGTCATTTACAGTAGATAATTTCTTCATTAAGCCAACCTGGGAAGAACTTGATGAAAGTCACAAGGACATGGAAATGATAGAAATTGATCCGGGAACTGCATTTGGCACAGGAAAACATGACACAACTCAGCTTTGTATTAAGCAGCTTATAAAATATGTAAAACCGGGAGATAAAGTTTTGGATTTAGGTTGCGGAAGCGGCATACTTTCAATTGTTGCAAAAAAACTAGGAGCAGCAGAAGTTACAATGACTGACATTGACCCGGCGGCAATTGAAGCTGTAGGAGAAAATTTTGCAGTAAATAAGATGTTAATGGACGATGTGGAAGTGCTTGCTGGAAATGTATTGGAAGATACAAAAATGCAGAAAAAATTTGAAACAGAGAAATATGACATTGTTGTGGCAAACATTTTGGCTGACGTAATTATTCCAATAGCAGGAATAGTTGACAGATTTTTAAAACCAAACGGCATATTTATTTCATCAGGAATTATTTATATGAAAGAAGACGATGTAAAAGAAGCCGTAAAAAAGAATGAAAATTTACAATTAACAGATGTGGTAAAGCAGGGCGATTGGCGCGCAGTTATGGCAAAATTACAGTAAAATATTTAGGAGAAAAAATGTACAGATTTTTTGTTGAACCAAATCAAATTGGGGAAGAATCAATAGTAATAGTTGGAAAAGACGTGAATCATATAAAAAATGTTTTGCGTATGAAAATTGGCGAGACAATCTTAATAAGTGACGGAAGTGACAAGGAATACATTTGTAGTGTGGAGAAAATTGCAGATGATGAAATCACAGCAAAAATAGAAGATATTAATGGCGAAACAAGAGAGTTACCAATTAAAGTTACTTTGTTTCAGGCATTGCCTAAAGGTGACAAAATGGAAAACATTATACAGAAAATGGTGGAACTTGGTGCTTATCAGATAGTGCCAATGTCAACAAAACGTTGCGTAGTGAAATTAGATGCAAAGAAGGCAGCTAATAAAGTGAAACGCTGGAATGCCATTGCGGAAAGTGCCGCAAAACAGTCAAAGCGCGGTATTATACCGGAAGTAGCAGAGGTTCATACTTTTAAAGAGGCTGTGGAAAAAGCAAAAGAACTGGATATGATTCTCATACCTTATGAAGAAGCAAAAAATATGGTATATACAAGAGAGATTATTTCGAAAATTGAACCAGGTATGTCTGTGGGAATTTTTATTGGCTCAGAAGGTGGTTTTTCTAAAGAGGAAGTTCAAACAGCAAAAGACAATGGAGCAGAAGAAATAACTCTTGGTAAAAGAATATTGCGTACAGAAACGGCGGGCATGACAGTGATGGCTGTTTTAATGTACTTAATGGAGGAATAAAATGGAAGCATATTTTGATAATTCAGCAACAACCAAGGTATCTGAAGCTGTAAAAGATATTGTTGTAAAAGTAATGGTGGAAGATTATGGAAATCCATCGTCAATGCACATGGTTGGCGTTAATGCTGAAAAATATTTAAAAACAGCTCAGGAAAATATAGCTAAAATATTGAAGGTAGACCCAAAGGAAATTTATTTTACATCAGGTGGTACTGAGTCAAATAACTGGGCTATTAGAGGTGCAGTGGAAGCTAATAAGCGAAACGGTAATAAAATTATAACAACAATGGTTGAGCATGCTTCCGTAAAAAGTCCAATGAAGTATCTTGAAAATCAGGGATACGAAGTAACATATTTGCCCGTTGATGAGTATGGCGTTGTTAGCATTGATGCTTTAAAAGAAGCAATGAGCGAAGATACAATTTTAGTTTCAATAATGTATGTAAACAACGAGGTTGGAACTATTGAACCTGTTGAAGAAATAGGTAAGTATATAAAAAGTGTAAATAAAAATGTTATTTATCACGTTGATGCAATTCAGGCTTTTGGTAAGCTGGAAATAAAACCAAGAAAAAGCAACATTGATGTATTGACGGTTAGTGGTCATAAAATTCATGGACCAAAGGGAACAGGTTTTATGTACCTAAAGAAAAATGCGAAAGTTAATCCATTTATTTTAGGTGGTGGTCAGCAGGAAGGAATGCGTTCAGGAACAGAAAATGTTCCGGGAATTGCAGGTATCGGACAGGCAGCAAAAGACTGTTATGATAATTTGCAGGAAAATGTTTCTAAAATGACAGAGTTAAAAGACTACCTAATTGACAGTTTGCAGACAATTGATGGTGTGACAATTAACAGTCGAAAAGGGGCAGAGGGTGCACCACACGTTGTAAGCGCAAGCTTTAGTGGAGTAAGAAGCGAAGTTTTATTGCACGCTCTTGAAGATAAAGGCGTTTATATTTCAGCAGGTAGTGCATGCTCTTCAAGCAAGCCAGCCATTAGTGAAACTTTAAAGGCAATGGGCATTGGCAAGGATTTACTTGGTTCTACAGTTAGATTTAGTTTTTGCAAAGACAACACAAAAGAAGAAATTGATTACGCCGTAGAGCAGTTAAAACAAATGTTACCAATTTTGAGAAAATACGTGCGTAGATAGAATGGCACATAAACGTAAGCACAGAAAATTACCGAAGAATAATATAGGCATAAGAGTGCATATATCCATATAGAACCATACAAGAAGAGCACGTTTGATTATCCAAAAAACACAAATATACCAGTATTTTTATAGGAGAAATATATGAGCGTAAGTACACATTTTATAGTTGGAGGAGAAAAGATGTTTAAATCATTTTTGATTAAGTACGCCGAAATAGGTGTAAAAGGAAAAAACAGATATATTTTTGAAAATGCTTTAGTTGACAACGCCAAAAGAGCATTAGATAAAATTGATGGAGATTTTAGTGTAACAAAAGAAAACGGAAGAATTTATGCAATAGCAAATGCTGAATATGATTTTGATGAGGCAGTAAATGCACTTCAGCATGTATTTGGTATTGTGGGAATTTGTCCTATGGTTCAGATTGAAGATAATGGATTTGAAGATTTAGCACAGCAGGTAATTAAATATATTGATGAAACATATCCTGAAAAGAATTTTACTTTTAAGGTAATGGCGAGACGTGCAAGAAAAAATTATCCAATGAACTCAATGGAACTTAACGCAGAATTAGGTGGAAAAATCTTAGAGGCTTTTGAAGGCTTGAAAGTAGATGTTCATAATCCTGACATTGAAATTAATGTAGAAATCAGAAATCATATTAACATTTATTCAATGATTATTCCAGGACCAGGTGGTATGCCTGTAGGAACAGCAGGAAAGGCAATGCTTCTTTTATCGGGTGGAATTGACAGCCCTGTTGCAGGTTGGATGACTGCAAAACGTGGTGTTGTAGTTGATGCAGTATATTTCCATGCACCACCATACACATCAGAAAGAGCAAAGCAGAAGGTTGTGGATTTGGCAAAATTAGTTTCAAAATATTCAGGCCCAATGAATTTATACGTTGTTAATTTTACAGATATTCAGATGTATATTTACGATAAATGTCCCCACGATGAGCTTACTATTATTATGAGAAGATATATGATGCGAATTGCAGAATATTTCGCAAACAAAGAAAATGCTCAGGGACTTATTACAGGTGAATCAATTGGTCAGGTGGCAAGCCAGACAATGCAAAGTCTTGCTGCAACAAATGATGTTTGTACAATGCCTGTATTCAGACCGGTTATCGCTTTTGACAAGCAGGAAATTATTGATATTTCATTGAATATTGGCACATATGAAACATCAATTCTTCCATACGAAGATTGTTGTACAACTTTCGTTGCAAAACATCCTGTAACTAAACCTAACATTAACGTTATCAGAAATTCAGAAAAGAAGTTAGCTGAAGAAATCGACAGAATGTTTGAAGAAGCGGTTAATACAGCAGAATTAATTAAAATTCAGTAAGGTTAAAAGAAATCGATTTAAAATAAACAGATAAGTGACATGATAAAAGTGTTAGTTTAAAGCGGAGAAATGTTAATAAGAACAGTTTTTTTCGAGAGAGGATGTTAATAGAAGTTTCTAAGAAGGTTTTTTATGTAATAGAAATTCCAGAAGAATTTCTTATTACATAAAAAATAGCCGGCTGAAAAGCCGGCCTACATAAGAAATTACTTATTTATATTTTTCTAAAACGCTTAAAATTTCATCAAGATCTGTTTCGCTATGTATATTTAAATCTATTGGTTTTGAAAGGTCTAAACTAAAGATTCCCATAATTGATTTGGCATCAATAACATAACGACCTGAAACTAAATCAAAGTCACTATCAAATTTTGTAATATCATTTACAAAAGATTTTACTTTGTCTATTGAACCTAGATTGATTGTTACTGTTTTCATTTTTCAAACACCTCACTCTCTCAATTTCTTATGCCTACATAATACCACGTATTATGTGAATGTTCAATTACAACAAATAATAAAAATTATTAAAAAAATTAGTAAATTTGCTATAAAGGAGAAATAAATGCTTAAAGTTGCACTACACAATTTAGGCTGTAAGGTTAATTCCTACGAAACAGAAGCAATGAAACAATTGCTTGAAAACAATGGATATGAAATAGTTCCGTTTACAGATAAGGCGGACGTATATATTGTAAATACATGTTCCGTAACAAACATGGCTGATAGAAAATCAAGACAAATGCTTCACAAGGCGAAAAAGAAAAATCCGGAAGGGGTTGTTGTGGCAACAGGCTGTTACGTCCAAACAGCAACAGAAAAAATAAAAGAAGATTTGGCAATTGATATTGTTGTTGGAAATAACAAGAAAAAAGATATTGTAAATATTTTAAAAGAATATTTTGAAGATAAAGAAAAATCATTTGTTATTGATATAAATAATACAGATGAATACGAAGATTTTGAAGTTACTACAGTTACAGAACATACCAGAGCACACATAAAGATTCAGGATGGATGTAACAATTTTTGTTCATATTGCATTATACCTTATGCAAGAGGCAGAATCAGAAGCCGCAAGTTGGAAAACATCAAAGAAGAAATTGTCAGATTATCTGAAAAAGGATTTCACGAGGTTGTTCTTACAGGAATCAATCTTGGCTTCTACAAAGACGAAGATAAAACATTAATTGATGTTATAGAAATGGCAGATTCAATTGAAGGAATTGAGCGAATCAGACTTGGTTCAGTTGATCCTGAAATTATAACAGAAGAATTTGTGGCAAGATTAAAACATGTTAAGAAGATGTGCCCACATTTTCATTTGTCAATGCAGAGCGGTTGCGACAACGTGCTTAAGGCAATGAATAGACATTACACAACAAAAGAGTATTTTGAGAAATGTGAGATGTTAAGAAGCATATATGAAAATCCTGCCATTACAACAGATATTATTGTTGGATTTCCGGGAGAAACTGAAGAGGATTTCAAAACAACAGTTGAATTTACTAAGAAGATTGGATTTTCACAGATACATGTTTTTAAATATTCAAAGCGTAACGGCACAAGAGCAGCAGTGATGGAAAATCAGGTTGACGAGCAGATTAAAACAAAGAGAAGTGAAGTTTTAATTAAGCAAGGTGAAGAGTTAATGAAAGCTTACAGACAGAATTATATTAATAAAAAGATTGAAGTTTTGTTTGAAGAAAGCAAAGAAATTAACGGAAAAAATTACATGTTAGGTCATACTAAAAACTATATAGAGGTGGCTGTAGAAACTAATGACGATTTTTCAGGCGAAATTTGCAAAGTTATTGTGCAAGACTTCCTAAATGACGAAATAGTGCTTGCCACTAGATAGTTTTTATATTAAACTTATAAATATACTGCCAACAATGGCATAAAAAGGACGTGAGAAGATGAACAATTTAGAACACACACAGTTTTTTAAAGTAGGACAGGAACAGAAATTAGGAGTAGAGGAAATTTTCGAGCAGGTATATGAAGCACTTGCAGAAAAGGGATACAATCCTGTAAATCAGATTGTAGGATATATTATGTCTGGTGATCCAACGTACATTACAAGTCATAAGAATGCAAGAAGCCTTATTATGAAGGTTGAACGTGATGAGTTAATTGAAGAAGCTGTGAAGTATTACATTAACAACAAGTTAAAATAATTAGAATATCGGATTTGAAATGCTCTGTAGAGAAGGTGAGTGCTAGCCTTTGTTATTGGAGCGCAGAATGTCGTAGATTTTCAAAGGACATTCTTTATTCTACAGGACGTTTATGCCCTTTGGATAAAGGATTGGATAATTATGTATTTTTGCCGAAGTTGAATAATTTAATGGATAATTAAAGGACTTAAATGCAAATAGAAGTATTAATGGCAATTAGTATTGGAAAGGCAAAATAATGAGATTATTAGGTTTGGATTTTGGCTCTAAAACTGTAGGGGTAGCAGTGTCTGATGAATTAGGACTTACGGCTACAGGTTTAGAAATTGTAAGAAGAACATCCCCAAACAAATTGAGAAAAACATTAGCCAGGATAGAAAAAATAATTGAAGAATATAATATTGAGAAAATAATTTTGGGATATCCTGTAATGTTAGATGGCAGTGAAGGGGAAAGAGTTGAGAAAACAAAAGAATTTGCTTCAATGCTTGAGAGGAGAACAGGCAAGGAAATTATATTTCAGGATGAAAGATTAACTACTGTTGAAGCATACGAAATAATGGATTTAATGGGAATCAAAAAAGAAGAGAGATATGATTACGTGGATATGGTTGCCGCAAAGGTCATACTTGAGGATTATCTTAATAGATAGGACAAATAACTAAAAATAACGCACAAGTAAGAATTAGAAAAATATGTAAAGTAAGAGGTTTTTTAATGGAAGAAAAGATTATTTTTGTAGACGAAGACGGAAATGAAATTGAAATGTATGTTATTGAAGAAACAAGAATTAATAATGTTAATTACCTTCTTGTAACAGATGATGAAGGTGACAGCGAAGAAGCAGAAGCATACATTTTGAAAGATATATCTAATGACGAAGATGAAGAAGCTGTATATGAAATAGTAGATGATGAGTCAGAGGTGGACTACATTGGCAGAGTATTTTCAGAGTTACTTGAAGATATCGATATTACTACAGAAGATTAGTTGTCTGAAATTTCGGGCGTTAGTATGAAAGGTCTTTTATAGACCTTTTTATTGTGAAATGAGGAGGATTTTGTTAAATAATGAGCGACAATTCGAAGATTAAAATAATTCCTCTAGGTGGTTTAGAGGAAATCGGAATGAACATGACAGCATTCGAATACAATGACGGCATCATTGTAGTTGATTGTGGCTTATCATTCCCATCTGATGATATGTTAGGAATTGACTGTGTAATTCCTGATATTACATTTTTAAAGGAAAACATTAAGAAGGTAAAAGGTTTTGTAATCACTCATGGTCACGAAGATCATATTGGTGCATTACCATACGTTTTAAAAGAAATAAATGTACCTGTTTACGCAACAAAGCTTACAATGGGTATTATTGAAGGAAAGCTTAAAGAGCATGAATTATTAAAGGCTGTTAAGCGTAAAGTTGTTAAGTTCGGACAGAGTATTCACTTAGGTGATTTTAGAATAGAATTTATTAGAACAAATCATAGTATTGCAGATGCAGCAGCACTTGCAATCCACACTCCTGAAGGCATTATTGTGCATACAGGAGATTTTAAGGTTGATTACACACCTGTTTTCGGTGATGCAATTAATTTGGCTAGATTTAGTGAACTTGGGAAAAAAGGTGTACTTGCTCTTATGTGCGATAGTACAAATGCGTTAAGACCGGGATTTACACCTTCTGAAAGAACAGTAGGAAAAACATTCGATCATATATTTTCTGAGCATACCGATGGTAGAATTATCATCGCAACATTTGCATCAAACGTTGACAGAGTTCAACAGATTATCAACACTGCATGTAAATATAAAAGAAAAGTTATTGTTGAAGGAAGAAGTATGGTAAACATTATTTCTGTTGCAAGAGAAATGGGTTACTTGAAAATTCCTGAAAATACATTAATCAGCATAGAAGAAATGGATAGTTATACAGACAACCAGTTAGTTCTTATTACTACAGGTAGTCAGGGTGAATCAATGGCAGCCTTGTCACGTATGGCAGCATCTCTTCATAGAAAAGTACACATTAAGCCTAGCGATACAATCGTATTTAGTTCAACACCTATACCGGGAAATGAAAAAGCGGTTACAAAGGTAATAAACGAGTTGTATCAGCAGGGGGCAGAAGTAATATTCCAGGATACTCACGTATCAGGACATGCATGTCAGGAAGAAATTAAGCTTATGTATGCTTTAGTTAAGCCAAAATATTCAATTCCTGTTCATGGTGAATATCAGCATTTAAAAGAACATGGAAGATTAGCAGAGAACATGGGCATTCCAAAAGAAAATATTTTCATTATGGAATCAGGTGACGTTCTTGCGTTAAACAAGGAATCTGCTAAGGTTGAAGGAAAAGTTCCTGCAGGTTCAGTTTTAGTAGACGGACTTGGCGTTGGTGATGTTGGAAACATTGTTTTAAGAGACAGACAGAATTTAGCTGAAAATGGAATTATTATAGTTGTATTAACTTTAGAAAAATACACAAATCAGATTTTGGCAGGACCTGACATTGTAACAAGAGGTTTTGTATATGTAAGAGAATCTGAGAATTTAATTGAAAATGCCAAAGAAGTAGTTACAGAAGCTTTACTTGACTGTTTGGAAAGCAAAAATGTTGATTGGGGCAAAATCAAAATGGTAGTAAAAGATAGTCTTGGCGAATATTTATGGAAGACTATGAAGAGAAGTCCAATGATTTTACCAATAATTATGGAAGTGGAATAGTTAGGAGTTTGTATGAGTAATAGTAAAACATCAAAAGGATTTGCTAATGTTTCAATAAAGGTCTGCAAGTATATAATAATGGCTGTTATTATCATTGTTTGTGCAACAACAGCTTACAATTTTGGAACAAAAATATTTTACTCAACAGGAGTTGAAGCAAAGCCGGGAACAGACATGACTGTTACTATCAAAAAAGGAACAACTATAAAAGAGTTGGCGAATACTCTTGAAGAGTACGGTATAATAAGTGACACTACGGTTTTCAGAGTGCAGGCGTATGTATACAATACCAAAAGCATAAAAGCCGGTCAGTATACATTTAACACATCTCAGAATGCAGAGGAACTTTTTAACAAGATTAAAGAAGGACCTGAGAAAACAAAGAGTACAAAGTCAACAAAGACTAAGGCAAAGTCTAAGTCTGATAAATAAAGAATTCTAAAAAAGGAAATTAGTATGATAGTAGAAGAAAGAATCGTATCGTATATTAACTCTTTAGAAAAAGAAAATTCTCCTGTTTTAGAGGAAATAGAAAAAGAGGCAAGGAAGGATGGCGTGCCGATTATTAGAAAGGAAATGGAAAGTTTTCTTAGAGTTATGCTGTCAATAAAAAAGCCGATGAGAATATTAGAGCTGGGTACCGCAGTAGGGTACTCAGCCATTTTAATGAGTGAATGTATTAATGAAAAAGGACAAATCATAACAATTGAAAATTATGACAAGAGAATTCCAATTGCAAAAGAAAATATAAAAAAAGCTGGCAGAGAAAATGTAATAAAGTTACTTGAAGGCGATGCAATGGAAATTATGCCAACTCTTGAAAGCGACCAGTTTGACTTCGTTTTCATGGATGCGGCAAAGGCGCAATATATTCATTTCCTTCCGGAAGTTTTACGTTTAATGAAAAAAGATGGAGTTTTAATTACGGATAATGTTTTACAGGAAGGAGACCTGATTCAGTCAAAGTACGTTGTAAGAAGACGTGACAGAACAATTCACAAACGAATGAGAGAATATTTGGAAGTGGTAAAAAACCATCCACAACTTGAAACCACAATTGTGTCAATTGGTGATGGAATTACAATGTCAGTTAAAAAATAGAAAGGAAGGCTTGCACGATTTGGTACTAGAATAAAGTGCTAAAAAGTAATTGCTTGGTAAAATAAAATGAGAAAACCTGAATTATTAGTTCCGGCAAGTAGCTTGGAAGTGTTAAAAACAGCAGTAAGATATGGTGCAGATGCTGTGTATATTGGTGGTGAAGTATTTGGGCTAAGAGCTAAAGCAAAGAATTTTACATTAGAAGAAATGGCAGAAGGTGTGAATTTCGCTCACGAACATGGAGTGAAAGTGTATGTTACAGCTAATATTTTAGCCCATAATGCAGATTTAGAACCTGTTAAGGCATATTTCAATGACTTAAAGAAAGTAAATCCCGATGCACTAATTATTGCTGATCCTGCAATTTTTACAATTGCAAAAGAAATATTGCCTGAAATGGAACTTCATATTAGTACACAGGCAAACAATACTAATTACGGTACTTACAATTTCTGGTGGAACCTTGGCGCAAAAAGAGTTGTGTCAGCCAGAGAACTTTCGATTAAAGAAATAAAAGAAATCAGAGAACATATACCTGATGACATGGAGATAGAAACTTTTGTTCATGGAGCAATGTGTATTTCATATTCAGGAAGATGCCTTCTTAGCAGTTTTATGGCAGGACGAGATGCCAACAAAGGTGCCTGTACTCACCCATGCCGTTGGAAATATGCGGTAATGGAAGAGAACCGTCCGGGACAGTACATGCCAATTGAAGAAAATGAAAGAGGAACTTATATTTTCAATTCAAAAGACTTGTGCATGATAGAACATATACCTGAATTAATTGATGCAGGAATTGATAGTTTCAAAATTGAAGGTAGAATGAAAACAGCCTTGTACGTTGCCACAGTTGCAAGAACATACAGAATGGCAATTGACGATTATTTAGAAGATCCTAAAAAGTACGAAATGAATTTGCCAAAGTATAGAACATTTATTTCACAGTGCACATACAGACAGTACACAACAGGATTTTTCTTTGGAAAACCTGATGAAACTACACAGATATACGATTGCAATGTATACGAAAGAGATTACGTGTACTTAGGAATTGTAGGCGACCAAGTTGGCGAAATGGAATATAGCCTTGAGCAGAAGAACAAATTCTATCAGGGACAGAAAATTGAAGTAATGAAAGCTGACGGAAACGATATAGAAGTGGAAGTTGTTTCAATTAAGGACGAAGAGGGCAATGAAATGGAAAGCTGCCCACATCCAAAACAGAAACTTAAGATTAACCTTGGAATTGAATTGGAAAAAGGGGATATCTTGAGAGTGAAAGAACAGTAGAAAGAATAGCAAGGGCAACCAAATGGCATTTTTTATATGTTGTTTGGTTGCCCTTTTTGTGTGTTAAGGGAAAGTTGTACGAAGTTAAAACAGGAAAAGGGCATCCAAAAGCAAGTAGCACGAGTCGAAAGGGATGCCCCAGTGCTGATATTGAAAAAATAACTAAACATTTCTAGACATGCACGAGAAACTGTAGCCTATCATAAAATATAATTAAGTATGTCGCGAGGTGAAATGTGTGAAGACTTTTTTGGAGCCTTTGACACTTGCAGAAGAAAGAGTGTGGATAGAAAAACTTGGAAAGGGAGATAAAGAAGCTAAAGACATACTAATTGAACGGAACCTAAGGCTGGTTGCTCATATTGCCAAAAAATATAGTAGTGAAAATAGAGATAATGACGACTTAATTTCTATTGGCATAATCGGGTTGATAAAGGCGGTTAATACTTTTAATACAGGAAAAGGAAGCCGTCTTGCAACCTATGCTGCAAAATGCATTGAAAACGAACTTTTAATGATGCTTCGTGGAGAGAAAAAGAAAAGCAGGGAAGTTTCCTTAAATGAGCCAATAGGAATGGATAAAGAGGGCAATACCATTAATTTGCTGGATGTGGTTGAAATGGATGAACCAGGGGCGTTAGATGCAATAGAAAAAGCCGAGGATATAGTACGGGTAAGACAGTATGTGGAGAAAAATTTAAATCAAAGGGAGAGAGAAATAATTAATAAAAGATACGGCTTAAATGGAGAAGCACCTGTAACCCAGAGAAAAGTAGGAGAAGAAATGGGGATATCCAGAAGCTATGTAAGTAGAATTGAGAAAAAAGCTTTAGAAAAATTAAAAAAAGCCTTTGACAATACAAATACTATGTGATAATATCATAAAAACAAAATGTTGCGTGAAAACAACAAGGAGGGACTTATGGTATGTAGAATTAATTGTGCCACAATAACAGGGGTAGACGTACTGCCGGTTATTGTGGAGACTGATATATGTAATGGCCTACCATCATTTGATATGGTAGGTCTTTTATCATCAGACATTAAAGAATCAAGAGAAAGAGTTAGAACCGCCATTAAGAATTCAGGTTTTATGATACTGCCGAAAAGAATAACAATAAATTTTTCACCGGGAAATATTCGAAAAACAGGAACTTATTTTGACCTGCCAATAGCAGTTTCTATATTGAAGGCTTTGGAGATTTTGCAATGTGACGTGGAGGGGAAAATGTTTGTTGGGGAACTAAGCTTGGATGGTAGAGTTGTTTCTGTAAACGGAATTTTACCAATTGTGTTGCATGGGCTTGAAAACGGAATCAAAGAGTGTTTTGTGCCCAAAGCAAACGTAAATGAATGTAGTTTTGTAGAAGGGATAAAAGTAATCGGAGTGGAGAATCTTAACGAGCTTGTAATGATGCTGACTACAGGGAAATACGAACCAATTCATAAAGTAAAAATAAACAGCCAAAGCGAGTATGCAGGCAAAGATTTTAAATACATAAAAGGTCAGGTGCAGGGCAGAAAAGGCGCTGAGATTGCGGCAGCAGGAATGCATAATCTTTTACTGGTGGGACCACCTGGAACAGGAAAAACAGCCATCGCAAAAGCGCTGCCTACGATTCTGTCCAGAATGTCGAAAGAGGAAATAATTGAAATATCAAAAATACAAAGTATAGCGGGCATTTTAGAAGAGGGACTTGTTACCAAAAGACCCTTTAGAAGTCCACATCACACAACAACAGTTACGGCACTTACAGGCGGTGGCATTAATCCAAAACCCGGTGAAATGACATTGGCACATGGCGGTGTTTTGTACATGGACGAGTTCCCTGAATTTTCAAGAGCGGTAATGGAGACTTTAAGACAGCCGCTAGAGGATAGAAAAATAGTAGTTTCAAGGGCAAATGGCACTTACAGTTTCCCAGCGGATTTTGTTTTAATGGCGTCAATGAATCCTTGCAGGTGTGGCTACTATCCTGATAGAAACAAATGTAACTGTACTGAAAATGATGTGAAAAAATATTTAGAAAAAGTCAGTGGGCCAATACTGGACCGAATGGATTTGTGCGTACACATGAACCCGGTTTCTTTTATGGAAATAAAAAGTGACAAAGAGCAGGAATCTTCGGAAGAAATCAGAAAGCGTGTGGATTTGGCGGCGGCAATTCAAAGGGAAAGGTATAAATACGAAAACTTTAATTATAATAGTCAATTACAAGGGGAGTTTATAGAGAAATACTGTGCCTTGGACAGGAAAGAAGAGAAACTCATAAAAGACGTTTATGAGAAAATGAATTTAAGCGTGAGAGCTTACGAAAAAATATTAAAAGTAGCAAGAACAATTGCGGATTTAAAAGGAAAAAATAAAATATCAACAGAAGATTTGGCAGAGGCCATTAGTTTTAAGACAATAGAAAGTGTGGGGTAAATGGAAAAGAGAGATTATTGGGCATGGCTTGCATCAAACGAATACTTTTATTTTGATAAAATACAGAAGATTTTAAAAGTGTATGGCACAGCGGAAAATTTATATAATATTAGCGAAAAGAAGTTAATGTCAGATGATAGAATGTCACCGGAAGATATAAGAAATATTGTTGAATCAAGGGATAAATTTAATAAGGAAGATTTTTATGAAAAGCTAAAGGAAAAAGACATAAATTTTGTGACCGTTGAAGATGAAGATTATCCGGAAAATTTGAAACCTTACGACCACAGACCATATTATTTATTTTATAAGGGAAGTTTGCCTGACTGTAAGAAACCAATTGTGGCAATGGTAGGGGCGAGAGCCTGTTCAGGTTACGGCAGAAACATGGCAAAAAAGCTTGCAGAAGATTTGTCAAAAGCAGGTGTGCAGATAATTAGTGGTATGGCTAGGGGAATTGATACATATAGTCAATTAGGAGCCATTGTGGGAGAAACGGCAACTTTTTCGGTAGTTGGAACAGGTGTGGACGTGTGCTACCCAACAGAAAACATAGAATTGTATAATGACATATTGAAAAAAGGTGGAATTATATCTGAGTATCCGCCGGGTAGTAAAGCCTTAGCGTGGCATTTCCCACAAAGAAATCGAATAATAAGCGGTTTGTCCCACAAGGTTGTTGTAGTTGAAGCAAAAGAAAAAAGCGGTTCCCTTATAACTGTTGAATGGGCGTTGGAGCAGGGCAGGGATGTTATGGCAGTTCCCGGCAGAGTTGGGGACAAATTAAGTGGTGGCACGAACAGGTTAATTAAGAATGGTGCAGGCATTGTAACATCGGCAAATGATATAATATCTGAGCTTAAATACTTCGTATTTAATAAGGCTGATGAGAAAAATACCGAAGAAAAAATACTTGAAAAAGAATTTTTGATGTTGTATAGTGAGTTAGGTTTACAGCCGAAAAATATATATGAATTAATGGAAAACACAGGATTAAAGTATGAAAAGCTAGTTGAGATGTTGTTACAATTACAATTGAAAGGGCTAGTGGAACAACCATCATACAATTATTATTCAAGGCTGAGTTGATATTTTTTCAAAAAGGAGTATTTATGGCAAAGTATCTTGTGATCGTGGAATCACCAGCAAAAGTTAAAACAATTAAAAAATTCTTAGGTTCAAATTATGAAGTTGTAGCTTCAAACGGACATGTAAGGGATATGCCAAAAAGCACAATGGGAATTGACTTTGAAAATGATTATGAACCAAAATATATTACAATCAGAGGAAAGGGTGAGAAGTTAGCAGAACTTCGTCGCTGTGTAAAAAAAGCGGACAAAGTATATTTGGCAACTGACCCGGACCGCGAGGGAGAAGCAATTTCATGGCATTTATCAAAGGCTTTGAAATTAGAAAACAAAAAAAGTGCAAGAATAACATTTAACGAAATTACAAAAACGGCAGTTAAGGAGTCACTAAAACATCCAAGAGAAATTAACATGAATCTTGTAGACGCACAGCAGGCAAGACGTGTAATGGACAGAATGGTTGGTTACAGCATCAGCCCACTTTTATGGATGAAAATTAAAAGAGGACTTAGTGCAGGTCGTGTTCAGTCAGTAGCACTTAGAATGTTATGTGACAGAGAAGAAGAAATAAACGCATTTATACCAAAAGAATATTGGGACATGGATGCTATTTTAAAATACAAAAATAAAGAATTCACTGTAAGTTTTTACGGTGACAAAAAAGGAAAAGTAGAAATTACAGGAAAAGAGCAGCTTGATAAAATTATCGAACAGATAAAAGACAGCAAGTTCTCTGTAAATGACATAAAAAAAGGAAACCGTACAAGAAAAGCACCTATTCCATTTACAACAAGTACAATGCAGCAGGAAGCTTCAAAAGCACTTAATTTTTCAACACAGAAAACAATGCGTATAGCACAGCAGTTATATGAAGGTGTGGAGATAAAAGGGCGTGGAAGCATAGGTCTTATTACTTACCTTCGTACAGATTCCACAAGAGTATCTGAAACAGCAGAAGCACAGGTAAAGGAATTTATTGAAGGCAACTACGGTGATGATTATATGGCAACAGAAATTGTTTCTAAGAAGTCATCTAAAAAAATTCAGGACGCTCACGAAGCCATTAGACCTACAGACGTATCACTTACACCTGACATGGTAAAAGCACAGCTTCCAAGAGACCAGTTCAGACTTTATCAGTTGATTTGGAAAAGATTTGTTGCAAGCAGAATGAAAAATGCAGTCTATGATACATTTAATGTAAAAATCGGTGCAGGAGAATATGTATTTAACGCATCAACTTCAAAAATCGGTTTTGACGGTTTTATGAAAATATACACAGACAGCGACAACGAAAAAGTTGTAACAAACAATACAATTGCAAAACTTGACAAAGACTCAGAGTTAGAATTTGTTAAGTTTGAAGAAAATCAGCATTTTACACAACCACCTGCTCATTTTACAGAAGCGGCTTTAGTAAAGGCAATGGAAGAACAGGGCATTGGTCGTCCAAGTACCTATGCACCAACAATCGGAACTATTGTTGGCAGAAGATATGTAACAAAGGAAAAGAAGAATCTTTATGTTACAGAATTAGGGGAAGCAGTAAACAATGTAATGAAAACAGCATTTAGCGTTATCGTAGATACAGAATTTACAGCGAACATGGAATCACTTTTGGACTCTGTTGAAGAAGGCAAGATTGAGTGGAAGACAATTATCAGAAACTTTTACCCTGATTTGGAATTAATGGTAAAGAACGCTGAACAGAAACTTGAAAAGATTCAGATAGCAGATGAAGAATCAGATGAAATTTGTGAGGAATGTGGCAGAAGAATGGTTATTAAATACGGACCACATGGAAAATTCCTTGCATGTCCGGGATTCCCTGAATGTAGAAATACAAAACCTTATCTTGAAAAGGTTGGTGTTCCTTGTCCAAAATGTGGTAAAGACGTGGTATACCGCATGACAAAAAAAGGCAGACGTTACTACGGATGTATTGACGGCCCTGAATGTGATTTTATGTCATGGCAGAAACCATCAACTAAGAAGTGTCCACAGTGCGGTGGCTACATGGTAGAAAAAGGAAATAAGTTGGCATGTGCTGATGCCCAGTGTGGATATGTAGAGTCAAAGAAGGAGACAAATTAGTAGATTCAATGCTCGGTGTTGAATATGCAGGGTCAAAAAAGAAAACAGATTAACATGTTCTGGTACCCGGTGCGGATGCACTAAGCTAAACATGGAGCCAAACTGGCAGGTTTCGGTATCTGGTATAGGATATGCGGAGTTGAGTAAGATAAAGTTACATGTTTGATGTGAATAGCAAAAAAATGAAATTGAAGTATTAATGCGAGCAGCATTAAATAAGATTGTAGGATTAATGTAAGCAGCATTAAATAAAATTAAAATATGGGACTGGTAAAAACAACTAATACATAACGTAAAAAGTTGTTGCACCGGTCCTGTTTTTGTGTTATGATATTTGAGTTGCATTAAGCACATCTGTGGAGATACAGGCGGGTGCCCTTGCTCGGGGTTGTCTGATTCGGGGAAGCAGATGGAAGGTATGGTATTTGCCGTAGGTTTACGGAACGATACCAAAAATAATTATTAAAAACCAGGAGGTATTAAAATGAGCGTTATTTCAATGAAACAGTTATTAGAAGCAGGTGTTCATTTTGGACATCAGACAAGAAGATGGAACCCTAAGATGGCTCCATACATCTACACAGAAAGAAATGGTATCTACATCATCGACTTACAGAAGTCAGTAGGTAAAGTAGATGAAGCTTACAAAGCAGTATCAGACATCGCAGCTGATGGTGGTTCAATCCTTTTCGTAGGAACAAAGAAGCAGGCACAGGAAGCTGTTAAGGAAGAAGCACAGAGATGTGGTATGTACTACGTTAACGAAAGATGGTTAGGTGGTATGCTTACAAACTTCAAGACTATCCAGTCAAGAATTAAGAGATTAAAAGATATCGAAAGAATGTCAGAAGATGGTACATTTGATGTTCTTCCTAAGAAGGAAGTTGTAAACATCAAGAAGGAATGGGACAAGCTTGAAAAGAACCTTGGTGGTATCAAGGAAATGAAGAGAATCCCAGATGCAATCTTCGTTGTAGATCCTAAGAAGGAAAAGATTTGTGTTCAGGAAGCACATGCACTTGGAATTAAGTTAATCGGTATTGCAGATACAAACTGTGATCCAGAAGAATTAGATTACGTTATCCCAGGTAACGATGATGCTATCAGAGCAGTAAAACTTATTGTTTCTAAGATGGCTGACGCAGTTATCGAAGCTAACCAGGGTGAAGAAATGGTTGCTGAAGAAGCTGCAGCAGATGCTGAATAATTAACAGATTTTTGATTTTAGGAGGAATAGAAATATGACAATTACAGCAGCTATGGTAAAAGAATTAAGAGAATTAACAGGCGCTGGTGTTATGGCTTGTAAAAAAGCTTTAGTTGAAACTGATGGTAATCAGGAAGCAGCTATCGAAGTTTTAAGAAAAAAAGGTGAAGCTACAGCTGTAAAGAAATCAGGTAGAATCGCAGCTGAAGGTATCGTATACACAACAGTTAAAGACGGTAAGGCAGCAATCGTTGAAGTTAACTCAGAAACAGACTTCGTTGCTAAGAACGAAAAGTTCCAGACATTCGTTGCTAACGTTGCAAACCAGATTGTTGATTCATCAGCAACTGATATGGATACATTCATGGCTGAACCATGGGAACTTGATACTACAAAGACTGTAAAAGACGAATTAGTATCACAGATTGCAGTAATCGGAGAAAACATGAACATCAGAAGATTTGAAAGAATCGAATCAGACGGTGTTATCGCATCATACATTCATGCAGGTGGAAAGATTGGTGTATTAGTTGAAGCTGATGCTCCAGAAAACGACACTGTAACAGCAGCAATTAAGACAATTGCTATGCAGATTGCAGCTATGAACCCACAGTATGTTTCAAGAAACGACATTTCAGCAGAGGAACTTGCTAAGATGAGAGAAATCACAATTGACAGTGCTTTAAATGAACCAGATTCACTTCCAAAGCCAATCCAGAAGGATATCTTTGCAGAAGCTTTAAGCCAGAATGTATTCAACGATGAAGACAAAGCTATCTACGAAGAAAAGCAGAATGATAAATATTTATTCAACTTCCTTTCAAAAGAAGCAAAGGCTTCATTAAGCTCAATTGCTATGGCTAAGAAAGCTGAAATCATGGAAAACAAGATCTTCAACGGTTTAGTAGAAGGTCGTGTATCTAAGCAGTTAAAAGAAGTATGTCTTCTTGATCAGACATACGTTATGGCTGCTGATGGAAAGCAGACAGTTGCTAAGTATCTTGATGAAGTATCAAAAGAAGTTGGCGCTACTGTAGCAATTAAGAAATTCGTTCGTTTCGAAACTGGTGAAGGTATCGAAAAGAAAGAAGAAAACTTCGCAGAAGAAGTTGCAGCACAGATGAAATAAATCTAGGTAGAATAATAAGATAAGAGAAAACCCTTTAAGCGTAGGTAAGTTACTATGTTTAAAGGGTTTTTTTGCGTCCAATGAGAACACACAACTTATCGCATAGTATCATAACTAATCACAAAAGTTGGACCGAATTTGGTCCAAAGTTGGTCCGGATAAAATGGACCAACTTTAAAAGAAGAGTTTGCTTAATTCTTCGTTAATAACTAAATTGGATTGCTATGAAATATTTATTAAATATTAAAATAATGAAATAAAAATGTATGCGAATAAGAGAACAACGTTCTATTAATAAAATATTTTATAGTAGTTCAAAATATGGAACTAAAAAGATTAATACACCATAAAAAGGTGTAACGAAACAAAAATGCACCACTACAGTTAATGGTTAAATATTAAAGTTAGAATTATGATAATGGTGCTGGAAGCAATTGGCTTCCTAAAAATACAATTGAATAACAATTACAAATTTATGAAAGAATTTCATATCTTACACAGAATAATTAGTGTAAGGAGTAAAATTCCGGTGCACCTGTCTGGATAATCATTCATAGCAATGCGAAGAGAACCGAAGGATTGAAAAATGAAGGTGGAGCGAGCAGGACAGATTAAATGTAGCGGAAGGATAATAAAACACAGAGGAGTGAAGGAAACTCCTTATCCTCGAAATGGCGGCAGAGGAGATAGTTTCTTAAGGAAGCGTCGTGAACGCATAAGCGGCTTGTTTGTAATTCCCAGGTGTACGGGCGATGAGGGCTTAAAGATAAGCACAGTGCACATACATAGTTAATAACCCACAGTACTATGAATGAATATGAAAGGAGCAGAATAGTTGGGAATTAACGCAAAAAAACAAAAGCCAGAAAAAAATAGCAAAGAAAACAATGCTAAAGAAAAATTGGAAAGAGATTTAAGAAGCTGTATGAAATGCAAATATTTTTGGGGAAATGATAACAGATGTATTAATAATGAAAAATGTGGAGCAGGAAAGCAAAAAACAGAAAAGCAGCAGGAGAGTAAATGTGTAGGATGTCCATATGGAAAAAACAGCAGATATTGTTTTCCGTGCATGAGAGATTTATTAGGAAAGTAAGAAAGAAGGATACATAGATGACTAAAAAGGCAAGGAGGCACAGACAGATGGAAAATAGATTAGAAATAATTGCAATTGACCATGGATGGTCAAATATAAAAACAGTTAATACAGTTTTTTCTACAGCAGTTAATCAAATAGCAAATGAACCGGGGATATTTGATAATATTCTTCAGTATGAAGGAAAATTTTATTCAGTCGGAGGAAAAAGATTAGAGGTAAAAGATAACAAGGTTACTGACGAAAGTTTTTATCTTCTTACGCTTGCAGCTATGGCGAAGGAGTTGAAGATAAGAGGAAAGAATAGTGCAGATGTCTTTTTATCCGTAGGACTTCCGTTAACCAGATTCGGAGCAGAAAAGGATAATTTTATTAAATATCTGTCTAAAAAAAGAGAGTTGGAGTTTAAATTTGAAAATAGAACATATAGAGTAAATATTATTAAGGTGTCTGTATTTCCACAGTGTTATGCAGCGGTGGCAGATAAAATGCCACAGTATGATAGAAAACATATTGTAGTGGATATAGGATCATGGACAATGGATTTGATGACAATAAAAAATATGAAACCAGAGTTATCGGAGTGTGATACAAGACCAATTGGGTTAATTACATGCATGCATGCAATTAATAAGGAATGTGTAGCCAAGTTTAATTGTGAAATTGATGAATCAGAACTTGAATATGTTATGAAAACAGGAATGTGTGATATGGAAGAGAGATTTGCACAGGTAGTTGAGGAAGAAATAAGAAAATTTACAAATAAGGTATTTAATACATTAAGAGAATTTAGCATCAGTCTCAATATTACACCAATAACATTTGTAGGTGGAGGTGCAGCGGTAATGAAACACTATGGAGAAATAGAGAGTAAAAACATTAGTTATATTGAGGATGTCAAAGCAAATGCAAAAGGGTTTGAATATTTGGCAAAAGCATTTATGATTTCAAAATCAAAGCAGAGAGGAGGAATTTAAATGGCTAAAAATGATGATGGATTTTACCATACATTAAGACTAAGTAGAAGAAATCCAAATCATATAAGAATGCATCAGATATTGGTTGATTTAGACAAGTCAGTATATAAATCTCAAAATCAATTTATTGTGGATGCTGTTGAGTTCTATATTAACGCTTTAGAAGAGGATGTGATTACAAATAGCGGAAAACAAAAAAGACAAGAAAGTTTTGCAACAAAAGAGGAGTTACAAGAAGTAAAAGAAAGTTTGAGAGCGGAAATGATAACTGAGGTAAACAAACAGATATTGTCTGTAATTGGAACTTTTACAGGTAATCTCATAAAGGGAGCAAACATAAATGATACATCAAAGAATGATGGATTTAATGCAGATGATACAGTAATGGGACTTGCAGAAATGTGGGGAGAATAGGAGAAATATGGCAGGAAATATTTTATATGGAATAAAAAAGTTTGGTATAAGTGTGGTTACAATAATTGCAAGAGTTGTTATAACATTAATTCAGTTATTAGTTGAAGTTAGTAGTTTGGCAGTTAGTATAACAGGAATAGTATTAAAAATATTTCTTGCTATATTATTAATTGGAAAAAGAAAATAAATGAAATGATTTGTAAATTATTGTATAATCAAGGAGGTCAAAATGAACAGAATACGGGATGAAACAAAACCTTATCCCGAGTTATAACAGAATAAATTCGCAACAGTAGGAGCGGATGGGTATAACACGGATAGCCTGCCACTCTTACAGAGAGAGGTGGGCAAATGAAGAAATTAGGTTTATTTATAATTGTAGGATTATTGTCAATGACAATTCCACAAATGAATGCAAATACATTTACAGTGCAGGCTGCAACTATTAAAAAGGTTACAAGTATAAAAAAGAATAGAGTAAAAGATGGTTCATATTTTTACTCAAAGAAAAAGTATTATGATGGATGCTATCGTAAAATTAGTTGGAAAAAAATAAAGAAAGTAAGTGGATATCAGGTTTATAGATATGATTACTATTTAAAAAAGTGGAATAGAGTATTAACCACCAAAAATAATTATTTTAAAATAACTGATATGTGTGAAGGAGAAAAAGTAAAGTTAAAGGTCAGAGCATATAAAAAGAAAAAAGGAAAGACAATCTATGGACGTTTTTCAAAGGCTTTAATATATACTGAAAACACTCTTTTATATTACACTAAGAATGATAAGTTAGTAAAAAAGGGATGTTATGTTTCAGGTTTGAACGGATACCACAAAAATTGTGAGCAACAAGCATTTACACTTCAAAATGAATATAGAAAAAAAGTGGGTGTTAAACAATTAGAATGGTCTGAAGTGTTGTATGAAATATGTAAGTCAAGAGCAAAGGAAATAGTGAATGATTTCTCACACAATAAATTGGATTCAACTGCTCAAAAAGTATTAAAAGACAAGTATAATTATGACAAATGGATGTTACGAGGTAAGGTTGGTACAAAGGAATATGGACTGACAATTGTTAGTGGTGAAAATATTTTTGGAGGAAGTACTTCACCTAAACAGGCGATGACTTCATGGAAGAACAGTCCGGGACATTATCATAATATGATACATTCAGACTATCGTTACGGAGCAATGGCTTCTTATGAGGGAAGATGGGTCGCAATTTTTAGTATGGTAGATGTAGATGAAATTGTTTTGAATAATAACATGGAAAGTCTGGAGTCTGCATTGCAAATTTTAGATAGATAGTAAAATATATGAATTGTAAAAGATCGTCAGTTTTGGCGGTCTTTTTCTTTTGGAAAGGAGAGTTTCAGTTAATGAATAAAATAAAGAAAATTGTGGCAATGATGCTGGCAATAGTTATGTCGATAACTGTGTTACCACAATCGACAAAAAAGGTACAGGCTGCAACAGGTAAGGCATCTTTAGTAAATATAGGTCGGCTTGGAACAGTTAATATTGGTGAAAAAAGTGAAAGTGGAACATGGCTTAAAACAATGGTAAACGGTAAACCAGTTTTTTGCCAGGATTTAGGAAAAGCTTGTCATACAGGAGATGTATATGTATCATCAAATGACGAAATCTCAAGCGATAATTCAAACAAAAAAATATCAGTTGAGGCAAAAACAGGATATTGGTATGCATATGTAAAAAAGAAGGCAAATAAAGCATGGGTGTATGCTCAATGTCTCATATGGAGTGCAGAAGAAGGAAGAACAAGTGAAAGTCAGCTTAAAGATGTGATTAAACAGGTAAGAAATAATACCGGATATTATAATGATAAAACAGTAAATGAAATATACAATCAGATTTTTAATATAGATCATACTGTTATATGTTCTATTTCAAAGTGGACATCATCTGCTTATTCAAGACAGGTGCTTATGGAAATAAATTCAACTGACGAGGAAGAAGACTATAAATACTACCCATTAAATGATACGTTAAGATACAGACAACGTATAACATTAACAAAGAAAGATGAAGATAATAAAGCATTACCAAAAGTAAAATTCTTATTAACAGCAAAAAATGTTAAAGAATTATATTCCTTTAAATTTAATGGCTGGGGTGATGCAGAAAGTGGTGATGTTGACGAAGATCAAAGTAGATTTGAAATTGAAGCTTTGACAGATTCAAATGGAAAAATAACATATAAATTTGATTATCAAATTCAATCAGAAGATTATTACTATTGTAGAGCTGATGATTTAAAAGAAATGACGGATTCAGCAAAAAAAGAAATTAAAAATAAATTGGATGATGAGGGATATAAGTATGCAAGCGATTTATCAAAAAGTGGTGCAGAAAAATTAATTCAGTCAGATTTAGATAAGCAGATGAAAGCAATAAATAATAAATATGTTGTAAAGGAATTAGACACAGGAAATGCAAACATCATTGCACAGGGAAGTATTGCGAAAGGAGTTACAATTACAATTCAGTCGGATAAGAGCTGGGTTAAGGAAAATGGCGTATGGCCGGATACTTCATCTGGAAAATATGGTTCTTACGAGAAGGCATATCAATTTAATGTAGTAAATAATTATAAAAAGGTAAAGCTTATTGCAATCAAAAAGGACAATGAAACAGGTGAAGTGGCTCAGGGAGATGCAACACTTGCAGGAGCAGTATATGGTATGTATGAGGATTATGGATGTACAAAATTATTGAAAAAATATACTACAGACAGCAGAAATCAGTTCGAAACAGATTATGTAAGATGTGGAAGTGATTATTACCTAAAGGAGATTGTTCCGCCTGTAGGATATTTGAAAAATGATAAAGTATATAAAATACATGAAGATGGTCAGGAATATACGGCTGAATATAATAGTGCAAAATCAAAATTAGAATTGGGAGAAGATGTTGTTAAAGGAAAGGTTTCTATAATTAAGGGAAAAGGAAATGGAAATGCAGGTATTGTTTCACCAGAGGTAAATGCACAGTTTCAGGTTTATATTGCATCAAGTGGATCATACGATAAGGCAAAGGATACAGAAAAAGATTTACTTAAAACCAATAGTGAAGGATATGCAATAACAAAAGAATTACCATATGGTACATATATTGTTCATCAGATTAGTGGTGATGACGAGACAGAGTATTGTCCTGATTTTTATGTTGATATAAAAGAGCAGGGAAAGACATATAAGTATCTTTTAAATAATCCTGAATTTACAGCATATTTAAAAATTGTTAAAAAGGATGCCCAGACTAAAAAGACAGTATTAAAACCAAACACAACATATCAGATTTATAAAGTGAATGATGATGGAACAGAAATGATTGTAAAACAGTCATATAATAATGGAAACAAAATTATTACAGTGGACAGATTTGTTTCAGATGATACAGGAGAAATAATTACCTATGAAAAATTAAAAGCTGGTAAATATCGAGTTTACGAGGTACAGGGACCGGAAGGATTTAAGAACAACAAGTCATTTATTAACATTGAAATTACAAATAAATCTTATAAAACAATGACAGATAAGGATGGAAATGAGTATCTATATGCAGAGTATGAATACTACAATGATGAAACATATGGAAAGTTTACAATTAAAAAGACGGGACCAGGTTTAACAGGATTTGAATATGAAGCAATTATGAAAACATTAAATATTGACAGTTTTATTTATACAAATGCAATGAATGTTTCTTTACAGCAAAATCCATTTAAATATGAAGATGTAATGCTTAATGGTGTGGTATTCGAACTTTATGCGAAAGAGGATATTGTAACACAGGATGGTCAGAATACAACATGGTTTAAAGCAGGTGAGTTAGTGGCGACCATTACAACTGGTTCAGGTGCAGAGTTTACGTCAGATTGTAATGGAATATGCAAAGCAAAGTTAGAAGAAGACGGAGCGGTAACGTTGGATGTCCCTCTTGGAGAATATGAAATAAAGGAAGTAAAGACAACATACGGTCACGTATTACCAAGTACTAATTCATGGAATTTAAAATTTGTGTGGAACAGTCAGGATGAGGAATATGTTTCTGATATTTCAGATAACACACAAGATGATGTTTTAGATATTAGGAATGAGTTGGTATCAACAGAAGTCAGGGTTACAAAAAAAGATGCAAGGACATCTAAACCTGTTCCAGATACAACTTTTGGATTTTATACAAAAGACAATATTTATGATAAAGATGGTAATGTGATTCTTAAGGCAGGCTCTAAGATTACAGAAGTAAAGACAGATAAAGACGGAAAAGCAATTATACCATTTTCTGTTCCGGTAATGGGAGAAGGATATGGAGATAAAGATTTACCTATTAATTCAGGTGATTACTATTTCTTAGAAGAAAATATTTCGGACAGTTACTATATTTCAGAAGAACCTATATTTGTTCATCTTGAATATAAAAATCAGGAAACACCAATAGTAACAGCAGAAGCAAAAGTTGTTAATGAACAGACAGAGGTTGAAGTTGATAAATTGATGATTGCCAGTAGTGTAGAAATTCCAAATTGTCATCTTAAGATTTCAGATGAAAATGGAAATGAAATTGTAAGTTGGATAACAGGAGATAAAGATTCAATTATTGTAAATGAAAAGTTAGAAGAAATGGGATATTTTAACTTTGAAGCTAAGATGAATGAAAACGGAAATATAAAAATAAATGGATTGTTGCATGATAAGGAATACGTCTTGACAGAGACAAAGCCGGCAGATGGATTTGTCTCAGCGACAGATATTTCATTTATGTTAAAACTGAAGATTGAAAAAGCAGATTATTTAACACAGATTTTTATTAAAGAAAATGAAAAATTTGTTCCTTCAATTTCAAATAAACTGGTAATGTATGATGATACAACAAAAATTGAATTTTCAAAGACAGAAATCACAGGAGAAAAGGAAATTCCGGGATGTGAACTTGAAGTAACAGATAAAGAGACAGGACAGGTAATGGATAAATGGATTTCAAGTAAAGATAAGCATATAGTTGAAGGGAAATATGTAGTAGGAAAGACATATATGTTTACAGAAAAAAGACCGGCAAGTGGCTTCGCAACTGCTGAAAGTGTCGAATTTAAAATTTCTGACACGGGAAATATTCAGCAAGTATCTATGAAAGATGATACCATAAAAATTCAGTTTTCAAAGATAGCATCTGATACTAAAAAGTTATTACCAGGAGCAAAGTATAAGGTATTAGACAGTAAGGGAAAGAAAGTATGTGAATTTACAACAAAGAAAAAGGAAACTGCACTTAATGGCATTTTATGTGCAGGGGAAACATATACGTTTGTTGAACATCAGGCACCTAAACATTATAAAAAAGCAAAGAATGTAAAGATTACAGTTAAGGATACAGGTAAAATACAGAAAATTAAGGTTGTGGATGAACGTATTCCAGAAGTGCCGGATACACCACAGACAGGTTATAATAAAAGCATATATTTATATGTGCTGGCATTATTATTTGGAATAGGTGTGTTGGCAAAATGTCTAAATGTAAAAAATAGATATAGAAAGAAACAAGATGAAGAATAAAAAGAAATTTCTTAGGACAAGTATTTCTGCATTAGTTGTAGTAGCTACAGTTTTAATATCTGTAGTGGCTACAATTAAATATAAAGAGGATTATGATGAAGAGAAGAGATTTAATTATATAAGGGAAAATGTTGAAAAAAGCTCAGAAGAAAAAATACTCTATAACTTGAAGAAGAAAAACAAAGACATTGTAGGGTATATTGAAATACCTAATACAACAATAAGTTATCCTGTATTACAAACAACAGATGAGCCGGATTTCTATCTTAATCATGATATTAATAGGAATTATAGTTTTTATGGGACACCATATCTGTCAGCTTATTGTAATTTAGAAAAGTCAGATAATTTAATTATATATGGTCATAACATAAATGGAACAAAAATGTTTGGAGAATTAACAAAATATCGAGATGAAAATTTTTTCAATAAACATAGAAATGTTTATTTTACAACAGATAGAAAACAGAAATATAAAATATTTTCTGTTATTAGTGTGAATAAGAAAGCATTTCCATATTGGAAATTTGTTATGGCACAGGATAAACTTGATTATGATGAGTTTATAAATAAAGTAAAAAAATATAGTTTCTATGATGTTGGAATTACACCCAAATATGGAGATAAAATTATAACACTTTCTACATGTGATAATGACAGGGGAAATGATTATAGATTTGTTGTGTTTGCAGTTAATATTTAATTATTAAAGTAATATGTTTGAATAATATATAGAAAATGATTACTTCTTGTAATATCATATATATAGTGTTAAAATATGTCATGAAGCACTACATATAGAAAAAATGATGGAAATATAGAGTTACAATGAAAGGAAGTGATATAACATGAGCAAACAAGTTTATATTAGCGCAGACTATGCTGAATATGATGGTGATCGCAATGTTGTTGAAGAGTTGAATAAATGGGGAAGTGATAATCTGCATAAAGTGGATTTTATTGATATGTCCAAGGTATCCTCAGGAAGTGTTTCCGAAAATCAAGATTGCCGAATATGCGATTTAAAACAAGAATTTAACAAACAAATAAACGCATCATCAGCGGTTATTTTTGTTGTTGGGAATAAGACAGCTTTGCGTACTGCGGGAAATCAATGTGACAGAGTTAATAAAAAACAAAATTTATGTGAATGTACGCCTTATAAACAAAATACTAATGGAACAAAACCATGTAAAGTCTATGTTACTTCAAAACCAGCTAAAGATGGTAATATAGGAAATATAAATAAGTTTTCATATTTAGAACATGAATTTTTGCAGGCTGAGAAAAAAAACAAAGCAATTATTATTGTTTATAATTCTCTCAAAAAAGAACCAAGTTGGTTGCCATCTTATATGAAAAATTATGAAAACATTGCGAGACCATTTTGGAAAAAGGATGACAAAGATAAGAAGGTTGGCGATTATTCATACATAAAAAAGGAACTTGGATTTTGATGGAGTTATTAAAAAAAAGTATAGTGTGTGCGTTTGCTATTGTTTCAGGAATTTTCACATTTGTTCCAGAAAACATTTTTGGAAAAGTTGCGCTAATACCAGAGTTTGTTTTAGAGATTGCTAAGTTAAATAGATATTTTATAGAAATTAATATTATTGTCAATCGAATAATTACTTTTATAATAGTTGAAACCATTGTAGTGATAATATACATATTTTACTTGAAGTTAAAAAAAAGCATAAGGATAAAAGGAAATAATTATGAGATAACAGTAGAATATGGGGATTTACTAAAAACAAAAAAGTGCAAAAGAGTAATCAATTTTGACGAATGTTTTTCTACGAATATTGGAGAAGCTCCCGCTGATGTAAAGGAAACGTCTATTTGTGGGCAATATTTAATTAATAATCCAGATTTAGACATTCAAAAATTAATATTAGACTCACAATTGAAGCCACTCAAGAGCAAATCTAAATATAAAAATAAAGAAAGATATGAGTCAGGGAGGATAGTACCTAATGGAGACGATTTGCTGATGGCATTTGTAACATTAGACAAAAATGGATCTGGTCGATTTTTTACACGTGATGAGTATTTGAAGTGTCTTTCAATATTGTGGAAAGAAATAGATATATATTATGGGCAACAAGATGTATGTATTCCAATTTTGGGGGCAGGTTTGACAAGGTTTGAAGGGGGAGTAGGTGCGTCAATTTCTCAACAAGAATTATTAAATATGATAATCTGGTCATATAAGTTAAGTTCATATAAAATAAAGTCTCCACATAAATTGAGAATTATATGCAAAAAAAGTAAAGGGTTTTCGATATATAAGATAGATTCGAAGTGAGAATATTATTAGAAATAAATACATAATAGATGTTTATTAGAATACAAAATATATAACAATAAGATTAGTTATAAGTAAATATAATAGTATAAGAAAGGTGTTATTATGAAAAAAAATTTAAGGACAACACTAATAGGAATTGTAGTATTGGTTATGGTGATAACACCTATGACTATTCATTTGGTTTCGCCATTTATAAGATCGGAAATATCTGCAGATGGAATACTAGGCTATTTAGCAAATTGTATTGTAGCAATACCAACAATTATTATAGCAATTGTAGCTATTTGGCAGACAAAAGAATCAAATGAAATATCTGAAAGGCTTCTTGAGTTAGAACAAGATAGACAGAGATTGGATTTGAGACCAGCGTTTGTTATTGAACATTGGGATGCACCGATGAGAAATTTTGAAACAACTAGCATATTGCCAGAAGATTTGTGTATACAAATAGGTAAATATTCACATGGAATTGCTTGGGGATTAAGACTCACATTGCTTAATATTTCGTCTGGTTACGAGACAATTATCTTTAATTCTGCGGTAGCAAAAGATGGTGCATTCACATGGAAAAATTCTATGTCGATGGCTACGACACGAAAGATAGGATTGGCTCCACTTGAAAAAAAGGATATTTATTTTTATGCAGATGAAGAGGTTTTTAAATCTCAATTGGGGAAAGCTATTATTTTGGATTTTTATGTGAAAAATAGATTGGGGGATACATATAAAGAACAGATGGAAGTATATATTATGAGTATGACAGATGAGACTCCGCATAGAGAAGGAGAAGCTTATTTGTATTTAGAAGTTCAAAACTATAATGTAGAATTTATAGAAAAAAATCAAACTTTTTATAGACATAAAAAGGAATAAAAGCGTTTATAAAAAACTGAATTAAGAAAGTAGAGAAGATGTTAGCCTTATGACTACATCTTCTTTTTTGATTTTAGGAGGAATTTAAAATGATGAATTACGAAATATTTAAAGAAGTATTAAAGAAAAAAATAAAAGAGTATATGCCTAGTGAATTTAAAAATTACAAGGTAGTAGAAAGAAAAGTTCACAAGGTAAATTGTGACAGGGACGCAATTAATGTTGTTTCTGCTGAGAAGAATAAGGGCATAAGTGGTTCACCGACTATATACATAGATAGTCTTTATGAAATGTATAAGCAGGGAGAAAGTATGGGAGAAATTATTAGAGATGCAGCAGATATGATAACAGAAGGATATAACAAAATGCCGGAAATAATGAAAGACGAAAAGCTAGATATGGATAAGTTAAAAGAGAAATTAATTGTAACGTTAGTAAACACAGCTCAGAATGAAAATTATTTAAAAGGTGTTCCACATAGAGAGTTTTTAGATCTTTCAGTAGTATATAGATGTTTAATAAATACTGATAAAAATGGAACAAGTTCAATAGTTGTAACCAATGATTTAGCAGAAACAATGGGAATGAATGAAGCACAGCTTTATGAACAGGCAATGGCAAATACACCTAAATTACTACCGGTAAGTATTAGACCAATGGATGAGATTATTTGTGAAATAATCTTAAAAGAAATGGGAGAAGCTCAAGATATTGTAAGTAGGGAAGAAACAATGAGTGTGATTGATGAAGTAAAGGGAAGTTCAAAAGGTATGGATTTGTATGTTATGACAAACTCTGAAAAATTTAATGGAGCATCGGAACTTTTATTTCCTGAAAATCTTGATGAATTGTCAAAAAAATTTGACTCTGACATTTATATTATTCCTTCATCAACGCATGAAATAATTGCAATATCATCAATAGGAAAGGATGTAAATGAACTTCAGGAGATGGTAAATGAAGTAAATATGAATGAGGTATTAATAGAAGACAGACTTTCCAATGAAGTGTATCATTATGACAAAAACAAAAAGGAATTGACCGTAGCATCTGATGCACCAAACAAAAGCCTTGATGACAATATAGCAGCAGAGCCGTTAAGTTATGATAGAACAGGAAAAACATTATAGGTGTTGTAATGGAGAAAAAAGAAGAAATTGGAACAATGGAAGATATGGTGAAAATTATAAATTCAGAAAAAGAAGAATTTATTTTTATATTGGAATGGAAGGATGAAAAAGATGGAGATGAATAACGACTTTAAACTGGATGTTGTGTCAGTAAGGCTGGTAAAAGAAGCTCCAATCTTTTCTGATGTGAAGATCACAACTCCAGAGATTGCAACATGGCTTATTGGGAAATATTTATGCGAAATGGATAGAGAGGTTTTGTGTGTAGTCAATTTGAAAAGTGATAATACGCCAATCAACTGCACTATGGCAAGTGTAGGTTCGCTTAATCAATCGCTTGTGAGTCCAAGAGAAATATTTAAAACAAGTATTCTTTCAAATGCTGCAAATATGTTACTAATACACAATCATCCTTCGGGCTCGTTAAATCCATCAAAAGAGGATATTGAAATAACAGACAGGCTTATTCAGTTGACGGATTTAATGGGAATCCCTCTACTTGATCATATAATTGTGGGAGGAAATAATATAGAATATTTCAGTATGAGAGAAAAAGGGCTTATGTTTCATAAAAGGGAAAGATATGAGCAGGATTATAATAATCTTAAATTTTACGGAAATGAAAGCACTTTAGTTGCTGAAAAAGAGAGAACTAGGAGATAAAATGGAAGATAGCTTTACTAAAAAAGAATTAGAACTTGCAAAATCTGTTGATTTATGTGAGGTGGCTTCATCACTCGGATATACGGTGAAAAAGATAGGAAAGTATCATACTTTAAAAGAGATGGATTCAATACGAATATATGGCAAAACTAATTGGTATCGTTGGTCAAGGCAGAATGAAAAAGGAAGTAATGGAGGTTCACAGATAGATTTTTTAAGAGTATTTGCAGGAATGGATATTAAGGAAGCAGTATTTTGGCTGCTTGACTTTGCAGGATACAAAAGAACGGAAAGTTATAGTACAGATTTAACATTAAAACATAGCGTGAAAAAGATTGCTCCAGAAAAAAATAATATAAAATTTGTACTTCCACAACAGTCAGAAAACAATAATTTTTTATATTCATATTTGCAAAGCAAAAGAAAAATAAGTAAAAAATGTATAGATTTCTTTGTGGACAAAAATCTGATTTATGAATCTAAAGGGTATCATAATATAGTCTTTAAGGGAAAGGATGAAAATGGAATAACAAGGTTTGCTAGTATGAGAGGAGTTTTTGATAAGAACGGTTATGTTTTCAAGTGTGATGTAAAAGGTAACGATAAAAACTATGGCTTTAATTTTGTAAATGATAAATCCGATGAATTAGAAGTGTTTGAGGGAGCAATTGATTTGCTAAGTTATTGCGATATTTATGATGATTATAAGACTAATAAATTGGCACTTGGAATGATTGCAGATGCACCATTAGAAACTTTTCTAAAAGAAAATCAAAATATAAGAATAATTAGATTATGTCTTGATAATGATGGACCGGGAAGAGTGGCATCATCTGTATTGAAGGATAAATATGAAAGCAGAGGATATAAGGTTATAGATTTACCACCGCCAAAGGCATATAAAGATTATAATGATTGGATTAAGAGCTTAAGAAGTAAAAAGACAATTACCATGGAAAAGTACAGGTAGTTATTGGGAAATTTTGAGTAAGTTATAAAAAGTACAGGAAAAAATATCATGGAATAAATAAAAGGGAAAAAACATTAATGTAAATACTCACAGAAAAATGTGAGAAGTCAGGTAAAAAAGTTGAGGGGATTTTTAATTTCCAATATATTTCTATGTAAATATATAACATTTGTAAAGAACAGGGGTATTAGGGGATGTTCCACTAACAGGAAATGGCATTTGTATCACAAAATGCGTATCTTGCGAACGACAGGTTGTTATATAAGCCATAACTGGGAAATTCTTAAAGGATACGGATAAGGAAAATCATAATTAGACTTTATGACAAAGTGTGATATTTAAATAATGGATTACGATAAAGAGAGGGTGGTATAAATGGAAAATGGAAGACATAGAGTAGTTAAACATTTCAGATTTACGGAAACGGAAGCAGCAAAATTGAGAAAACTTGCTAAAGAATTCAATATGACAGAATCAGAATACATACGTCTGTTACTAAATAATAAACCTTCTGATTATCCGGAAATAAGAATTATGCTGTCAAATCTTATTAATGAAGTAAATCATGTCGGAAACAATATTAATCAGATTGCAAGAAAAAATAATGCTGGATTTTATAGCCGTAATGATATGGAAAGCCTAAGAGCATATATGAGAAAACTTATAATGTCTACAAGAGAAGTGGAGAAATGTATTGGCAGTTACGAAGGTTCTTAATATAGGTGATTGTGGAAATGGTTATCATGGGAAACATTTAAAAGCTGCGATTGATTACATAAAAAATGAAGAAAAAACAGATGGAGGAAGACTTGTAGGAGGGATTAATTGTCAGCCGGATTTTGCATATGACAAAATGAAAAATACCAAGGTTAAATTTGGCAAAATAGATAAAAGACAAGCATATCATTTTATTATATCTTTTGAAGAAGACAACATAGATGATGATACTGCTTTTAAAATAACAGAAAGATTTGCAAAAGAGTATATTGGGGATGATTACGAAGTTATATTTTCAGTTCATAATAATACCAAACATAAGCATGGGCACATTATATTCAATAGCGTAAATATAAAGAATGGAAAAAAGTATCGTTACGAAAAGGGTGATTGGGCAAAATATATTCAGCCACTTACAAATAGTCTTTGTAAAGAATATGGTCTTTCGACAATAGATATAAATTATGACACAAAAGAGAAAGATGAAAGGTACAAAGAATGGAATACATATCGTGATGGTAAATTTGTTTGGAAAGACATGGTAATAAGAGATGTTGATTCATGTATTCTTCAAGCTTCAACATATGATACTTTTTTAGAAATGCTTAAAGAGAAGGGATACAAAATTAAGCAGGGAAAATATATGGCAGTATTAATGCCAGGAATGAAGAAGTATATTAGGCTTGATAAAATAGGGGATGAATATACAAGAGAAAACATTATCAAAAGAATTATTAACGAAAGCATTGCCGATTATAAAAGCGATAAAGTTAATTCCGAGCCTAAGATTATATATTGCAGATTTAAAAGATATCGAAGAGCAAAACTTACAGGAATTCAGAAAAAATATTTTGCAAAATTGTATAGAACCGGTAAATTGAAAAAAAGAGCGTATTCACAGGCATGGAAATATCGTGGTGAAATTAGAAAAATGCATAAACTACACGAACAGTTTAGTTTGCTTTCGAAATATGGAATTACGAGTATAACTGAATTGACTGAAGCAAGAAATGTTTTAGATGATAGAAGAAAAAGTATAAATAGGAAAATTAGTGCAGTAAGACGTGCTGAGAAAGCAGCCAAAAATCTGTTTGAGACTGTAGATGTGATAAAGGAATTAGCAGAAAGTGAAAACTGTTATGTAAGAGGAGATGAATTTTTCAAGGAAGAACATGAAAAATATACGCAGCTTATATCGGAAATTAGCAGTCAGGGATACACGGTTGAAGAAATAATAAATTTAAAAGAATATTATAAAAGTCAATATGTAAAGTTAAGAAACAAATTAAAGGATGTAAGAAAGGAATTAAGAATTGCAGATAATTTAATAAAGGAAGAAAATGAAAAACCTATAAGACAAGTGGAGGACAAAAAAGAAGAAAGAGGAATAGATAATAGAGATAGACAGCCGAAAAAATAGGCTGTTTTTTTATTTTAACAGGAGGTTAAAATTGGGCAGTGACACTAGAGACAAAAATATGATTATACAAGGTTTTAGAAACAGAGGAGTAAGTAAAGAGGTGTTAGAGCTGATAAGTGATGATGCAGATTATGGGCTTACAAGAGAACAGATAGCAAGATATGCCGATAAAAATATGGATTTTGCTCATATGAAAATATGTTCAAAATGCTTGAGAAACAATTATGATGATGAGGTTATTAAGGTAATTGTAGCTGACGGACTCAGTATTTCACAGATGGAAATGGCATTGGAATTTTATGAAAAGGGTGTACCAATAGAAGCAGTGAAAAAAATTACTCAAAGTGGCGAAAAGGCAGTAACGATGAAAAAGCTCTATGAAGATAGTCTTGCTGAAGGAAATAAGTTTGAACACGATAGGGAACCTGAATATGTAACAAAAATTATAAAATATTTGGAGCGAATGAATGTAAATTTATCAAATGCGGATAAAAGATTTACTGAAGTTGAAGATGTGTTGAGAACTTTATTAGATAACAATGAAGGGCAGCAGGATTTCGATAGGATACTAAAAGAAAATCAGGAAAAAGATGTTTTACTATCTGAAAAGCAAGATGAAATAAATAAAGCATATTCGCAGGCAACAGAAAATAGCAGAGAAAGAGAGGTTCTTAGAAAAGAAAATAAAAAGTTAAGAGAAAAAATAAGTGAATTAGAAGAAAAATACAGTAAAAAAAAGAAATCAGACACAGAAGTTATTGAAGTTTCAAAGAAAGAATCATCAGAAGTAGATAATTTGAATCGACATATAAGAATAGACAGTAACAGCATTGAAAGAAAAACGACAGTAAATAGTCGTGGAGCAATAAGTATTTTTACAAAATTAGCAATAAGAACAAAGAGTAGAAGAAATTTGGTAAAGCTTGTAATTGAAGGTGAATTAGACAAAAATCAGCTCATTCAAATAAAAAGTGCAATAGAGAAGGGACTTACAGAAAGTCAACTGGAAGAAATCATTAATGGTAGGATTTCAGCAGAAAGAATGAAGGAAATAATAGAGATTGCAGAACTTGAAAATAGTATGAATGGATAGAAAGGAGGAGACAATGGCAGATGAATTGGCAGAGGCAGTGCAGATAATTAGAGTTGCCTATGACGGTATAGAGATTGCAATGAAAGTTGGAAGTGATGGTATTGAAGCAATGAAAAAAGTATTGGCTGTTCTAAAGGGGATGCTTGAGTATGAAAAAAATCTTGGAAGAACATCTATGAGAAAATTGCTTATGAGAGGTGGAGACCTTCAGGTACTTGAGTTTAGTAATTCTGAAATGCGAAAAGTTAAACGACTTGCAAAAAAATACGGAATACTTTATTCGATGATGCCAAATATAAACAAGGGGCAAACAGAGATTATATTTCATTCGGAGGCAACACCAAGAATTAATGTAATGTTACAAAAATTGAAATCGGGTCAGATAAGTACATTTGATGACTATGTAAAAAAAAGTGACAATGATGGAAAAAACAAACTCATTGATTACTTTCAAAAACAGAAAGACGGAAATGAGAGGTTTCATTCACAGGAGGCAGAAAAAGCAGGAGAAATAATGCAGGGGCTAATTGAAAAAGTAGGACTGTATGCTGTTGATAATAAAAGTATAAGTGCTGATTCCATAGAGAAAAAATTTCACATAGAAAAGAATACAGCGGAAGAAATAATAGGAAAACTTGTTACAATGGGGGCATTGGAAAAATCAGAAATAGAAAATAAATATGATGTCATTATGAACAAAGAGGCACTGACAAAAAAAATTAATAGTTACAGAAACATAGTTGAACGAATTAGGGCAGTCTCAATGTCAAAGAATAGAAACCTTGAGGATATTACAGTATCAAAGATATTGATAAAAGAAGAAAATCCTAGGGCAGTTAAAACAAGAGTTCCCGGCACATGGGGAGAAAAGGCACGTTATGTGTGGATAAAAAAAGAAAATATAATGGAAATACATAACGGAAAGACAATGCTTACATTTCTTGATATGGAAAAGGAATATAAGCTATACGACAAAAATAATAAAGTCGTTCAGATGATAAAGGGCAGTGAATTATATGAAGGACACTATGATAGTGTAGGAGTTGCTGTAAGAAAAAGATATGAAAAGATGTCTCCAAAGCAGAAGATAACAAATAAAACAGAAGAAATTGGAAAGGGAAAACGATAATGATTTACAAGAAGAAAAGCCCTTCCATCATTATCGTTATTGTTGGAGCAGTGTTTGTGGCTTATGCGGGATATCTGGTAAATGGTGCATGGACAACGGGGATAAATATAAATGATTTTATTAATAAATTAAATCAGATTTTAGCACAGCCATTTAATAATTATTATAAAGGATATACAACAGTAAAAGCTGTTTTAAGTGCTTTGTTAATATATGCAGTAGCATTAACGATGTACTACACAAGTAAAAGAAATATGATGCCCGGTAAAGAGTATGGTACTGCACAATTTGCAGACATATCAAAGGTGAACAATAGACTAAGAGATAAGAATGAACATAGAAACAGAATTTTAAGTCAGAATGTTAGAATGAGTCTTAATACAAGGATGACGAAACTTAATAATAATATCCTTATTATTGGCGGTTCAGGAGCAGGCAAGACATTTTATGAAGTAAAACCTAATCTTATGCAGATGCCGGATGATTGTTCATTTATTTTGACCGATCCCAAGGGAGGTGCGAAACGTTCCATAGTGAAAAGCTATGGCACGATTGCAACTAATAATTGAATAAAAAAAATAGTAGTAAATCGGAGAACTAAACACACGATATGTCGAATGATGGGGTAACGTCCTGAAAGGCAACCCTAATCCTCCGACTTGCACCTAAGTTAGTAGAAACTAAAGTGTAAGAAGCTCGGTGAAGTCGGCAGAGAGATACCGAAACAGATTAGATGTCGAAAGCATTTCAGAGGTGAGATGTGTATCCTATATGCCGGGGGTCTATAAACTATCTATGGTGAGAATAAAGAGAGTTAAGCTCTTCTGACGAAACTTCGAATGTACGGGTCTATATCGGGACTATGTAGAAATGCATAGTGGCACAAATAGTGTCGTTACTGTGGGCGAGTAAGACTCCGCCTTTATGAAAGTCCATACATTGTTACAGGCAGTGTCAAGGTAACAGGCTCATAGAAGGAACCTAAGGATAGATGTAAAGATAGTGTGTTTGGAACGTTGGAAGCTGACAGCGTGGAGAATCTACTTTCTACGAAACGTATCAAACGGGAAAATCACAATAGTGATATAAGTGAGATTATGTCAGTGAAAGCGGAGGTATAGTACCGAAGAAACCGTGATAATAAGCGGTGGAGGGAAGACCTCTAGTCATACAGTTAAGCAAATTAAAGTCGAATGGTATGGGTTCGAGTAAGACTAAGAGATGTAATCACTCCCAGATAGGAGGTTACAGACCATGCTAAAGAAAACCAAATTGAGATACAACGAATATTATGATATGCAAAAAGTATATGATTCATTGTATTCAGCAAGTAAAAACGGTAACAACTTTTATAAGTTACTGGAGATTATTGGTTCAGAAGAAAATATCAGGTTAGCATATAGAAACCTAAAGAGTAATAAAGGTAGTAATACCAAGGGAACTGATGGAAAGACAATAGACGATATTAAAGAACTAACAGATGAAACTGTGATTAATACAGTGAGAGAGATGTTAGATGACTACAAACCTAAGTCTGTCAGAAGAGTGTACATTCCAAAACCAGGAAGTGACAAGAAAAGACCATTGGGTATTCCGTGTATATGGGACAGATTGGTTCAGCAGTGCATATTGCAGGTCCTTGAACCAATCTGTGAACCTAAGTTTCACAACCATTCATATGGTTTTAGACCAAACAGAGACACACATCACGCAATTAGTAGAACAGTTAGTATGATAAATATGTACAAGCATTACTACTGTGTTGATGTTGACATAAAAGGGTTTTTCGACAATGTCGACCACGGAAAACTTTTGAAACAGATATGGACACTTGGAATAAGAGACAAGCGTTTAATAAGTATCATAAGTAAGATACTTAAGTCAGAAATAAAGGGAGAAGGAATACCAACAAAAGGTACACCACAAGGTGGAATAATAAGTCCACTACTATCCCTAATAGTCTTAAATGAATTAGATTGGTGGATAAGTAATCAATGGGAAACATTCAAACCAAACAGAATGTCCAATGTAGCAGCATTTCGAACATATGCGAAGAAATACACCAATCTGAAAGATGGATTTCTAATAAGATATGCAGATGATTTCAAAATAATGTGTGCAAGTTATAACGAAGCACAGAGATGGTATCACGCAACAGTGGATTTCTTAAAAACAAGATTGAAATTGGATATAAGTGAAGAAAAATCAAAAGTCATAAATCTTAAGAAAAACTCATCAACATATTTAGGTTTTAAAATAAAAGTCGTTCCAAAGGGGAAGACCAGATATGGTTATATAGCAAAGACTGATATGAGTGACAAGGCAATTAAGAATGCAAAAAGCAATCTAAAAGCCAAAATAATTAACATTCGAAAAGACAACCCAACAGTGGCAATTAAAAATTATAATTCAGCCATTAGAGGAATACAAAATTATTATTGCATAGCAACAAATATTTACAACAATTTAACGGATGTGAATTACGCTCTCTTACCAACCATAAGAATACGTCTTAGAGACATTAGCAAAACAATTCCATTTAAGGAGACAGACATTAATTTTCAAAAACAAACAAGGGGTATTCAGAAAGAAACAAAAATTGTAACCATAGGAGATATGTGTTTACTCCCATTAACGGGAGTTCACCATAGAAGTCCTATGAATTTCTCTCAGGAAATAAGTAATTATACTTCAAAAGGTCGAGAGAAAATACACAAGAATTTAGTGCTTATTACACAAAGAGAATTTGAAGCCATAGCTAAAATGCGAGACCCAACAGAAACAATAGAATTTAATGACAATAGTTTATCAGCATATGTCATTCAGCAAGGAAATTGTTACATAACGGGTAAGAAGTTAGATGTTAGTCATATGAAGTGCATTAGAAAGAAATCTTTAAAAAAGAGGGGAACTAATAATCACGGAAATATAATCTTTATAAATTCAGATGTGTACAAGGCAATATTTACGAGAAAGATGGTTGAAGCCCAAAGTTTATTAAGAAAATTTAAGTTGAATGAAGAACAATGGAAAAAAGTTAATTATATAAGGCAAAATTATGATTACCAAAAGGTTTAGACAATAAATAATTTGCAAATGTATGATGGCACGCCGTATGAGGCGAAAGTCTCACGTACGGTGTAGAGCAGGGGAAAAGGTGGAGATAATATCAAATCCTTACCTATTGCTATAAATTTTAAGAAGTACAGGAGAAATGTTAAAAAATAATGGATATAACGTAAAGGTAATTAATCTTATAGATATGGCAAAGTCTGATTGCTATAATCCGTTTTCATATATAAGAGAAGAAACAGATGTCATTAAACTAATTACAAATTTAATTGCAAATACAACGCCTAAAGGAGCTAATCCTGCTGATCCATTTTGGGAAAAAGCAGAAGGAATGTTTCTACAGGCGTTATTTTATTATGTGTGGTTAGAAGTTCCACCTAAAAGGAGAAATTTTGAAACAGTACTTAAGTTGATGGGAAAGGCTGAAGTAAAAGAAAAAGGAAAACCATCACAACTTGATATCATAATGAGTGCATTGGAAGAAACAAGTCCGTTGGGAGCAAATCATCCAGCAGTAAAACAGTATAAAAAATGTATGAGAGGAGCAGGAGATACGGTACGTTCAATTATAATAAGTGCAAATTCAAGACTGGCTTTTTTGGAGAATAAAAAAATACTTAGAATTTTGTCCAAAGACGAATTGAATCTTGCGGACATAGGAATAGGTGCAAATGGAGATTGTGAAACAAAAACTGCATTGTTTTGTGTAATACCTGATTCTGATAAGTCTTATAACTTTATAATTGGGATGCTATACACGCAGATATTTCAGGAACTTTATTATCAGGCTGATTTTAATTTTGGTGGCAGATTGCCGATACATGTTACGTTTATGCTTGATGAATTTTCAAATGTTGCACTTCCGGATGATTTTTGTTCACTTTTATCAACAATGCGAAGCAGGGAAATAAGTTCGGTAATAATTATTCAGAATTTGGCACAGATAAAAGCATTGTTCAAGGATACATGGGAAACAATACCTGGTAACTGTGACACACTTATTTATTTAGGTGGAAATGAACAAAGTACCCATAAATATATATCAGAATTATTGGGAAAAGGGACAATTGAAAAAAAATCAAGTGGAGAAACAAGAGGACGACAGGGAAGCAGCTCAAGAAATTATGATGTACTTGGTAGAGAACTTATGACACCTGACGAAGCGAGAAAATTTGATAATAAAAAATGTCTAATATTCATAAGAGGTTTTGATCCCATTGTAGATAATAAGTTTAATCCATTTAATCATCAGGCATTCAATCAGACGGCAGATGGAAAAGGAAAATCATATGAACATATACCAAGGGAGGATTCGGTTATTATCGGACCTCCCTTTGAAATATTAAATAGAAAGTCATTGGAGTACTACGAAAGATTAAAAGAGAAAGGAAAAAACGTGTACATAGACAAGCTTACAATGGCGGAATTTATGCTTCTAAAAAATGAAACAGTGATAAAAAGGTTAAAAAAGATTGAACCTCAAAAAGAAAACTCAAAAGTAGATATGGAAATATCAGGAGAGCTTGAATATCAGGAAGATATGGAAAGTGCTAATGACACAAACGAAATTAAAAGGTGGAAAAAATTAAAGGAGGATACAGTTACAAATCGAATAATTTTTTGGAAGTTCTCAAAAGAACAGTGCGATGAAGTGAAGAAGGAAATGAGGGAAGGTGTTCCTGTTAATGTGATATTAAATTATTTTTACCCAGATGTTTCTGTGGAAAAAATGAGGAAGGAAAGACAAAAATATGGAAGTTAAGAAGATAGGAGAAACTATGACGAGAAATTTATTGGAAGAAGTGAGGAGACAAAAAGATATGAAAGGTATTGGTAAAAAAATAAAAAAAGAATTATTTCCTGTTTTATCAGGTTCGGTAGCAATGATGGAAATGTTATGTACAAGAGTAATGGCAGCAGATACAAGTTCTGTTACAAAACCTCTTGATAATCTGAAAACGCTGGTTATTGCAATTATTGGAGCGATTGGTGTAATTATTCTTGCTAAAAATGTAATGGAGTTTGCCCAGGCTTATCAGCAACAGGATTCATCCACAATGAATTCAGCATTAAAGGGAATAGTGGCTGGAGTAATGATGGCAGGTATATCATCAGTTCTTGGAATCCTTGGATTTTAGTCTTAAATCATGGAAGAAAAGAGGTGATGATATTTGGATATATTTAAACTAGGACAACAGATTCTGGATTTGCTGGAGATGGTATTTGGATTTTGGAATAATCAGATATCACTTGTGTTTGCCCTTTTAGGACAATCTCCTGAGTCATTTAAAGATGGAGGACCTTGGGGAGTAGTTCAAAGTATTGAACCTATCTTTGTTGGAGTAGGTTCATCTTTAGTTGTCTTGTTTTTTGTAATAGGCTTTTGTTCTGAAAGTGTTGATGTGAAAGAAGATATGAGATTTGAAGTAATATTAAGAATGCTTATGAGAATAGGAATAGCAGAATGGCTTGTTGCAAACAATGTAACCATAATGAAGGCATTTTTTACTTCGGTGGGGAATCTTGTAAAACTATTAAGTGCAGGAAAAATGGTTAAGCTTACCATAGACAGTACACAGGCGGATATTATTAAAAATCTTGGATTTGGGGCAAGTCTGGTTATGTTAATTCTTACGTCAATACTATCAATAGTCATTATTATCTGTGGATTTTTTCTTATATATACAGTGTATTTCAGATTTTTAAAAATACTTATCATTGTTCCGTTTGGAGCAATTGCACTTTCAACAATAAGTGGGAATAGAATGGTAAGTCATACGGCTACCACATATGCAAGATATTTTTTTTCAATTGTGTTTGAAGCAGTAACAATGGCGCTTGCAATCATTGTATGTAATGCGTTGATAAGTTCAGGGCTTCCGTCATTTACGGGAGAGTATGCAGATTGGACACAGACTCTTATTTATTTGTGTGAAATGACATTTACTATAGCTTTGACAGTTGGAACAGTAAAGGGTGCACAGGGATTAACAAGTAAGGCATTAGGATTGTAGTAGGACATAATGATATTAAGATAAAGGCAGGTGATGAATGTGTCAGTTGAAATAAACAGAGATATAGATAAATTTAAGGAATCAGTTGTTCTTGGACTTACAGCAAAGCAATTGATTGCTTCAGTATTAAGTATTTTAGTAGGTGGGACAATTGTTGTTCTTACATATAAAAAAGTTGGATTTACACTATCAGCATACATTGCAATACCGATTGTTGCACCAATAGCACTAAGTGGATTTTATTCTTTTAACGGAATGAGTTTTATGCAAATGATGAAGAAAAGAATTAAATTTATGTTCAAAGTTAAACCGTTGGTTTATAAATCAACAGAAAACGTGAAAGAGTTAAAAGAAGTAGCAACCGTTATGGAGGAAGAAAATCAAAAATTAAAAAATAATGAAGATATAAATATTAAAAAAACGAAACAAAAAATGATAAGAATACTAGTAATTAGTATTGTATTTGCACTTACAGCCATAAGCATTGCCTATGGCTGTAAATATTTATAAGGAGGAAATTAAATGGGGTTATTTTCAGATGGATTTAAGGAATTAAAAAAAGCGTCGGAACCGATTTATAAAAGTCCTAAATCCATACAGGAAACTATAGAAATAATGGAAGTATCTGAAAATGGAATATTCAAAATACAGGAAAATAAGTATTCAAAAACATATAAGTTTATGGACATAAATTATACAACAGCAACTTATGAAGAACAGGAGGAAATACTTCAAAGATATTGTAAATTTTTAAATTCACTTGATTGTTCATTTAAGATAACAATCAATAATAAGAATAAGGATATGGAAGATTTAAGAAGATATATATTACTTCCATATTTAGATGATGGATTTGATAGATTTAGAAAAATTTATAACAATATAATTGAGGAAAAAATAAAAGAAGGGAGACAGGGAATTGAACAGGAAAAATATTTAACAATTACAGTGGAGAGAAAAAATTTTGAAGAGGCAAAAGCTCAGTTTGCAACAATAGAAGTAAATGTTAAGAAGGCATTTAATGAACTTGGAACAGGAATAATTTCATTAAGTGGAAATGAAAGATTGCGAGTACTACACGATTTTTATAACTTAGGAAAGGAAGACGAATTTGATTTCAATATAAGAGAAGCAAAGCGTGTAGGAAGAGATTTTAGAAATGATTTATGCAACGGTATGATAAAGTTTTATCAGGATTATTTTGAGGATGAAAATAAGGTTTGTAGGGCTTTGTTTTTTAAAAAATATCCCAAAAGTCTTTCGGAGGAACTTCTTAATACAATAACAATGCTTCCTGTTCATATGATTACAAGCATAGATGTTGTGCCTATTCCAAAGGATATGACAATCAAATTATTACAGAAAAAATATCTTGGTGTTGAATCGGATATTATTAAACAGCAAAGAGTGAGAAATAAAAACAATGATTTCTCAACAGAAATATCATATTCGAAAAGAATGGAAAAAAAGGACATTGAGGATATGATGACTAATGTTAGAGAAAATGATGAGAGTATGTTTTATACATCAGTAAATATGGTTGTAATGGCAGAAACAAAAGAAGAATTGGATAGTGCGTGCGAAACAATTGTGACAATAGGAAAAAGCAATGGAGTTACAATAGACACTCATCAGTTTATGCAAAGAGAAGCATTAAACACTATTCTTCCAATTGGTGTAAGACAGGTTGAAACAATGAGAACAATGTTGACAAATTCATTAGCGGGTCTTGTTCCTTTTAGTGTGCAGGAACTCAAGGATGATGGAGGTAATTATTATGGAATTAATCAGGTATCTAAAAATATAAATGTAGGAAACAGAAAAAAATTAATAAATGGTAACGGATTTGTTTTTGGTGTTCCGGGTTCTGGAAAATCATTTTTCAGTAAGATGGAAATGGGAAGTGTTTTCTTAAAGGGTGAGGACGATGTTATCGTAATTGATCCGATGCACGAATATTTTGATATTGCAAAGACTTATGGCGGAACCATTGTTAACCTGTCTACATATACAAATAATTTTGTTAATCCTTTGGATATGGATGTATGGAACCTTGATGCAAGAGATTCAAAGGGATGGATTAGAGAAAAATGTTCTTTTATGTTTGGATTGTGTGAGCAATGTTTAAATAAGCCACTTACCCCACAGCAGCGTTCCATAATTGATAGGTGTCTTACAGATATGTATTTGGATATAGCAAGGAGCAGAGAAAAATATATACCGGTTATGTCTGACTTCTATGAAAGATTATTAAATCAAACTGATGCTGATGAAAAGAAAATAGCTAAGGATATTGCATTATCACTTGAAATATTTGTGAAAGGTTCTCTTAATATTTTTAATAATCAGACAAATGTGGACATGGATAATAGATTTACAGTATATGGAATTAGAGATTTAGGTCAGGATTTAGCACCTATATCAATGCTTATTATGATGGAAGCAATTCAGCAAAGAATCGTAGAAAACGGAGAAAAGGGCAGAGCAACATGGTTGTATATAGATGAAATCCATGTGTTGCTTAATTCAGAATATAGTGCAAAGTATTTACAGCAGCTATGGAAGAAAGTAAGAAAACAGGGTGGATTATGTACAGGAATAACACAGAATGTAGTTGACCTTTTACAGAATTATACAGTGACTACAATGCTTGCAAACAGTGAGTTTGTAGCAATTTTAAAACAGGCAAATACTGATGCAGAAAAAATAGCAGAAGTTGTAGGTGTTTCAGAATCACAATTGGAATTTGTAAGTAATGCTCCGTCAGGAATGGGATTGATAAAATGTGGAAATGTAATTATTCCATTTGATAATACAATTGGAAGAGATACAGAATTGTATAGATTATATAATACAAATATACATGAGAAAAATTCTAAAAATTATATGAATTTAGGTACTCTAGATTTCAAATAAAGTATATGTTAATATTAAACAAATATTACTATAATTGGAATAATAAATAAACGAATCAGAAGGTGTAAATATAATGAATGAACAGCAGATTGTAGAAGAAGTAAACAGATATCTTGTAGATAAATCATATCAATATGCCATATTAATAGAGGGTGAATGGGGATGTGGAAAAACATACTTTGTAAAAAATAGACTAACACAGGAAATAAACAATTTAGAAAAAAATAGAGGAAAAAGAAAAATAAAATATATATCATTATATGGGTGTAAGTCGATTGATGAAATAAAAGAAGCTATGGCATGGACATTTGCGGAAGAGGCTTCAAAGTTTTCTGAAAATAAAGGAAAAATTAGCCAAGAAAAGGTTGAGAGCATATTGTCTACATCTAAAAGTATTATTAGTAGAATAAGGGAAAAAATTTTGCCAGATGTGAGTATAACTAATATAATAGCTAACTGGATTATGTTAAAAAATTACATATTTATTTTTGACGATTTAGAAAGATGTGATTGTCCCATTAATGAAGTTTTTGGATTTATAAATGGTTTAGTAGAACACGAAGAAACAAAGGTGATTTTAGTTGCCAATGAAAAGGAGATATCCATAAAAGAAAATAGGGAATCTAAAGAAATGCAGTATATGGTAGCTTTGAATGAAAATATTGATTGGTCAGGTGAAAGAGAAAATATTTTTGAGCAAAATAAAAGAATAAATTCAAAAATTAATAGTTCTGAATTAGAAAAAAGGAGAGAGCTTCTTTTTCAAAATGACGAATATGATAATGCTTATAAGAAAATTAGAGAAAAATTAATAGGGGTAACATTGCATTATGATCCAGATATAAAAATTATTTGTGAGAAAATAATTGGCAATGGTGTTGAAAATAATACATTAAAAAATGAACTGTTAAATTATAGTGATATGTTTTGCAATTACATGGAACAATATTCCCATAACAATTTGCGAACATTCCAGTTTTTTATTTCAAAAGTGTCGTATTTAGTTAAAAAAATGGAACAAGCATCTATTAAAGACTATGAGATAGAAGTAAGAAAATATATAATTGAAGAAACGTTTATTTGTGCAATTGAGTATAAATCGAACTATCAGGAACCTAGTGAAGAATGGGAAAGAGCACTGATAAAAGTAAGACCGAGAATGCTATCTGTAAAAATGTATGTCGAAACAGGACAGTTTATTTATAAAAACTTTAATAAAGAATTAAATAAATATGTTGATGAGCAAATTTTAAATAACATAGATAGTCAAGATCCACTTAATTTATTGAGCAACTATTATTATGAGAATTCTCAGAAATGGTGTGAAGATAAAATTGACGAATTTAAGGGAAAATTAAAAGATAATAAATATCCGACATTTTATTATGGAAGAATTCTAATTTGTGTACAATGTCTTATTGACATAGGATTTGAATTGTCTATTGAAGAGTTTAAGAGATTAATGAGTATAAATATTTCAAAAACTGATCGTTTATATGAAATAGATTTAATTAATTTGAAATTTGAGAATCCCAAAATACGAGATAAAATCATTAGTGATATAACAGATATTAATAAGTTTATTTTAAATAAAAAAAATAAGAATAAAGCGAAAAGTGTTAGAGAAATATTAAAAGACGAAGATTGGGTACAAGAATTAGAAAATATTATTGATGAATACAATATTGTGTATGATTCAGATGTAAATATTTTTCACGAAATATCTGTATCTGAGTTGAAAAATACAGTAATTAATTCATCATCTGAAAATATCATTAAATTCAGACGTATTTTAAACTCATTATATCCATTGGATTATTGCAGAAAAGTTAATTGCTTAGATGATGTGGTATTATTGAAAGAATTGAGAGAGAATATAGACCCTCAAGAGATTAATGATTTAATTGTAAGAAAAAATCTAGAGTGGTTAATAGAGCAAATTAAAGAAACAGAAACTATTTATTTAAATAAGTAGAGAAAGGGTATATATATAAATATGAGTAAGATATTGCATTTGTCAGATATACATTTTGGAAGAAATTATAGCGAATATAATGTAGATGGAGTGTTTGATAGGAAGGAACTAATTTTAGAAGAATTAATAGAATGTATTTCAAAAATGGATAAAAAACCAGAACATATAATCGTGACTGGTGATATTGCGTGGTGGGGAAAAGAGAAAGATTTTAACGAAGCATTAAAATGGTTTGAAAAGTTATTAAAAGAATTATCATTACGTGGTAGTGATATTACATTTTGTCCTGGAAATCATGATATTAATAGAAATTATGGATATTATAGATGTGATATAACTAAGGATACAAAGGTGAAAGATATAGATGAACTATATGATTATTCAAATGTACATAAAATGGAGGAACCATTATATAACTATGATGAATTTTGTGCCAAACTTGGTGTAATACCTTTTCATTACCCTAAGAATAGCAAGCAAGAGTCAAGTTATAGCATTGGCTATAAAGACATTGAATTAGAAGAAAATAGAAAAATTAGAATAGTATCATTCAATACAGCGTTACTATCATATTTGAAAGATTATCCCGATGATGCAAATTTTATTGGAAAGAAACAAATAGAAGATTTATTAAATTATAAAATATTAGGTGATAGTGAAATATATACGATAGCAATTTTTCATCATGCAGAAAGATTTTTACATAAGAATGAAATTTGTGAATATGACGGGAGAGAAGCTACTTTACCCAAGTTACGCAAAAGTGCTAATTTAATTCTTTGTGGGCATACAGAAACAGGTGGCAGACCTGTTCTATATCAACAAAGTAATGGTGCATATATGTTAACAGGAGGAGCCGCATATTTTGATGATTTACATCCTAATGCATATTCTTTAATCGAAATAAAAGATGAATCAAAGAAGCCGGAAATATACCCGTATACCTATGAGAATAACAAATGGAAAGAATATAAAGAACATCAGAAAAAAATAAAAAAATTGGAGATGAAAATCATTCCAGATATTGGAGTAATAAGAGGTCGTGGGATTTTTGAGATGAATTTAGGCTTGGATAAACATATTATTAAAATCAATAATTTACGAATATGTGAAAAAGATGGAGAATATTGTTATTTAGATAATGAAGATGATCCAACCAGACTAATAAATATTAAAAGTTGTGCACCAATTAAAAATAAGGGAAATTCATATTTTGAAATAGAACAATCAAATTTGAAAAGTAGTAGTGTTAGAGCACGTTTAGAAACCTTAAAATCATTCGAGTTTATTAATAAGGCTAAGAATAGTAGTGAAAAATCTTCTTTTAAAATATATAATTCAAGTGGACAAGTATATTATTCTGGAGAAAAAATAGAAGGAAATATACAGTACCAAGGTGAGTGGATAGAAATATTAGAAAAATTAAAAAGGATAGAGGATTATTTTGATATTAGAATTCAGTGTCCGCAAGAATGTAATTCAGATTTAATAAATAAAATTATTGATTTGATAGATGGTAAAGAAGTTAGTATGCCTAATTTTCAACAAGTTACAGTTCCGTTTGATGATGTGAAAAAAATAAAAGAGTTTTTACATAGCATAAGATTAAATAAAAAAATATATTTAGTAAATGATAGTATTTATTATTGCGATTTATTTGGAAAACAGTTTTCTTTAGGAAAATTAAAAATGGTATCAGGGCCATATACAGTTAATAGGCTAGATGCTTGTTACAAGATATTAACATTTGGAAGTGGGGATATACGAAAACTTACTTTTAATAAGTGTGATAATACCCAAACGTATATTATTATAGATAAAGGAGATTTTGTATTAAGGAAGCCTTTTATTAAGATAAATTTAAAAGCAAAGTGGAATGATAGTATATGGGCAGAGAAATAATAAAGTAATTTAAATAAAGCCATTACAAAGCCAGAGCTTTGTAATGGCTTTATTTACGTCAGGAGGGAAAATGGAGAGAAAAAGAAGGAACATACATAGTCGTGATATGCCAAATTTTAACAGAAATGATACGGATAAAAGAAAAGTTATAAAGGATAAAAAGAGTATATTAAAAAGTGGTGGAAAAGTAATTGCACAAAAAAAGATGTTGGAGTCTGTAGAACAGTTAGATGGTGGTAAAGAGATAAGAGAAGCATCAGTAACGGCATCAGTTATTACAAAACCTTTTACCAAGGTGGCAGAGATTACAGGTAAAAATATAAAAGAACAGGTAAAACAAAAACATATAAAGGAAGAGCACATAAAAAGTGTAAGAGGAAAGAACAGAAGTAAAAAGAAACAATTGCATAGTAAAGATTCAAACAACTTGCAAAAAAAAGAAAAGAATAAAACGGTACACCGCAAAGATAAAAGTGTAAAATCCGATTACAGAAAATTTGAACAGAGAAGTAAGGAAAATGTAAAAAGAACTAAGGATGTCGGTTCGGAGAAAAAAGTAAAAAAACAAAAATTAAATTATGTGTTAAGCAAATTGAAAAACAATAAATCAGATACAAGTACAAACGTGAAAACATTGGATAGCGTAAAAAATATATTAATAAAAGCAGGGATGTGTTTATTACCATTTGCTTTAGTTCTTCTTATAATTATATGCATTGCAGCCATAATAATAGCTCTTGTAATTGCACTTATATATAATTCACCATTTTCAATATTTTTTCCACCACTTGAAAATGGAGATACAATAATGACAGTCACCAGTCAGTATGTAGCAGAATTTAACAGAGAAATAAATACGTTAGTATCGGAACATAAAGAGTGTGATATTGGAAAGATAGTGTATAAAGATTATGAGGGAACATCGAATACACCATCAAATTATTATGATGTAATGAGTGTTTATATGGTTAAATATGGAATTGGAAACACGGCAACAGTAATGAATGAAAATGCAAAGACAGAGTTAAAAACAGTATTTGACGATATGTGTACATACACAACTTCCATAAATGAAGAAAAGATTAAAAATGACAAGGGAAAGAAGGAAAAGAAAAAAGTATTATACGTTAATGTAAGTCTGAAAACATATTATCAGATGGAAACAGAATATAGTATGAACGAAAATGAAATAGAACTGTTGAATTCACTTATGAGTTCGGATGCAATGTTGGCATTAGGATATAATAATGGAAATTCAGGAACAGTAAATGGTGGAAATAAGAAGTCATCATTATCACAGGAAGAAATTAACGAAATATTAAATGGAGTAACTGATATCAATGCAAATGCAGTTTGCTCATTTGTGTTATCAAAAGTAGGCTATCCATATAGCCAGCCACTTAGAAATTCAGGAACACATTTTGATTGCTCATCATTAGCATATTATGCTTGGAAAAGTGCCGGAATATCGGTAATGTGTGATGGGGCAAATACAGCAGCAGCCGAAGCAAAATGGTGCAATGATAAAGGGTGTGTTGTAAAAGAAACAGATTTAAAGCCGGGAGACCTAATTTTTTACAGTTATTCAAATAACGGAAGATATAAAAATATCAGTCACGTGGGAATATATGTAGGAAATGGTAAAATGGTGGAAGCAGTTGACGAGGCAACAGGAGTAGTATTACAGGATTATCATAATGGTTCGCTGGTTATGATTGGAAGACCTAACAAAAATAAAAAATAATATAAAAGAGGAGTAGAGTTTTATCTGCTCTTTTTTGATTGGAGGAAAAATGAAGGAAATGTATTTAAGATATATGGAGTTTTTAATTGGAGAACTTCATAAGGAATGGGAAAACAGTGGTTCAGAGACAGAAAAAGTTGTGTTAACTAAGGACGAAGCAAATGAACTAAAAAGAAAAGTAATGTTAAACATGGTAAGGCAGCAGGATGGTATTGACAATAATCAAAATATCATGTTTACGGAAAGCATTAAAATGTCAAAAGACAACTTTATTATGTTAAGAATTATTAAGAAACTGCTGGTGGAAATGAAAAAGGAGACAGATTTTGTCACGCTAAATTTAGATAAAGATGAGTATGAAAAATACACAAGTTTGGTGAAATTGAAAGAAGGTGACTAAAGTGGGAAAAAAGTACAAAATTATATATGCAGATCCACCATGGCAATATAGAGTTTACTCCAAAAAAGGTCAGGGAAGAAGTGCGGAGAATCATTATCACACAATGAATATTAAAGATATAATGGCTCTTCCAGTCGATAAAATCGCCGATAAGGATTGTATTTTATTTTTATGGATAACATTTCCATGCCTAAAAGAAGGAATAGAAGTAATGGAAAGATGGGGATTTAAATATAAGACGTGTGGCTTCAATTGGGTGAAAAGAAATAAGAAAAAGAACACGTATTTTATGGGACTGGGATTTTGGACACGTTCAAATTCGGAGGTATGTTTAATAGGAACAAAAGGACAGCCTAAACGTGTATCAAAGTCAGTGTCACAGATATGTGATGCAAGAATAATGGAACATAGTAGGAAACCCGCAGAAATAAGGGAACGTATAGTTGAATTGTGTGGCGAATTACCACGTATTGAACTATTTGCAAGAGATAAAGTAAAAGGATGGGATGGCTTAGGAGATGAAATTGATGGAAAGGACATAAGAGAAGCGTTAAGGGAGGTTATAGAAAATAATGAGTGCTGATTACAAGGTACAGAGACTTTACGATGAATATATTAAGGATATTGTATCAGATTCAGATAAATGGAAAAAATTTTTAGAATTAACAGGAAGATTATACAGATATGAATTTGATAATATTTTAATGATGTATGCACAGCGACCAAACGCAACTCTTGTGGGAGATTATGATTCATGGAAAAAGGTAGGAAGATATGTAAAAAGAGGAAGTAAGGGAATTGCAATTTTTCCATCGAAAGTTTTGAAACCACATATGCGATATGTGTTCGATATATCTGATACAGCAGGAAGAAATGTTAATCTCACATGGAATTTAAATGATTATAATTTAAAATTTATTGTAGATGAACTGATTGACGAGGGAAAAATTCAACCATATATAAATAATGAAAAAAATAATTTACAAAAGCTTTTAAAGAACTATACAAAGATAAATGTGCGATCTATAATAAGGGAGAAATCAGAGGTTATGATTTCAGAACTTAATCAGATTACAGGTGGTGTGATTAAAGATAGAGATAATAAAACGCTGGGGCCTACAGTAGAGGAAATGTTATATAAAAGTGTTTTCTATGCAGTAGGAACAAGATGCGGTTTTGACCTGTCCTCTGAAGAACAGGACATGGGTTTTATAACAAATATATCCGATGAAGATGATATTTACCGTTTTGGTTCCCTTGTATGTGACGTATCCTGTAGTGTTCTTAAAGAGTTTAATTACAAAGTAAGACATATTGAAAATGAAAGGAGAGTCACAAATGGAAGAAATGAGACTGATGTACCACAAGAAAGCAGATGGAATGTTGTATCCCAACCTAAAACTGCCGGAAATTCAGAAAGAAGATTTGACGCAGGTGGGAAAATACGGGATGATGGCAGCAGAATATCTGAAAGAGAACGAGAGAAACAGGTACAACACACTTTATCGTTTAGGGAGATTAGGCGAAAAGATGAAGGAAGTGGACGAGGAAGCCAACAATTTATTGGAAACATTAATGAGGAATTATCTAAAAATACACAAGCCGAAGGAGCCATCTTCAACAATGGAAATGTGGAAGATAAGGGAGCAGGCAAAAATGATGGCGGAAGAAGTAGTTCTGAAGCAGATAGTGTACAGATTTCATTAGAGAGTGTATCTGGAACGGAAGAGAATATATCTATTGATGAAGAAATAGAAAGAGAATTAGAAGAAATTGATTCATTAGGAATAGGAGAGGAAGCAGGTTTTGAACAGGCTTCCTTTTTCTTTGATGAAAATACAAAAGAAATAGGAATATCAGATGAAAAAAGGGTAAAGAATTTACCAAGCGGGAAAAAAGAGAAATATACATACTTGAATCCTAAAAATGCAAGGATTGTGCCGCATGAATATATAGTTACAGTATTGTTAAAAGGAACGGGTTTTGCAGGGGGAAAGGAAAGAGTATATAACATTTATAAAAATGTTGCAAAGGCATCGGAACGTGAAAAATTAATTAAAAAGGAATATGGTCTTGGTGGAGCCGGTTGGCCAATAGAGAATTATGGACTACATGGATATGATACATTTAAACCACAGGGTATAAGATTTAAGTGGAGAGATATAGAAGGGGAAAAAGAAGGCTATTTAAGTTGGAAATCTGTAGAAGAAGAAATTGGAATTCTTATAAATAAAGGAATTTATTATGAAAAAATCAATGAGGAAGAGATAATAGGAGATTATGACATTCCCGATGAGGTTTTTGAAATGGACAAAAAACCAATAGCGGATATGGAGAAATCAAAGAAAGATGATTCAAATAAAAACGATGTATTATTAAAAAACAATTATCATTATAATTTATGGGAAATAGAAAAGGGAGGTGCAAAAACAAGATATAAATGGAACGTGGAAGCAATAAAAACACTAAAAAGAATTGAGAAAGAAGAAAGAATTGCAAATATGGAAGAGCAGAAAATACTTTCACGATATGCAGGATGGGGAGGATTATCGGAAGTATTTGATGAAAAAAATAACTTATGGAAGGATGAATATAGAGAAATAAAAGAATTGTTGACACATTCCGAATATGACAATGCTAGAGCAAGTGTAAATAATGCTTTTTATACATCTCCCGAGATTGCAATGTGCATAAATCAGAAAATTTCAAGCTTTGGAATATCTAAAGGAAACATTCTTGAACCATCAATGGGAATCGGTAATTTTTTGGGAAGTATGCCTGCTTCAATGAACGAATGTAAACTATATGGTGTGGAAATAGATGAAATTACGGGAAGAATAGCAAAACAGCTTTATCAAACGGCTAATATTACAATATCAGGATTTGAGGAAACGAATTTTAATGACAATTTTTTTGATATTGCTATAGGAAATGTACCGTTTGGAGATTACAAAATATATGATGCAAAATATAATAAACTTAATTTTCGGGTCCATGACTATTTTATTGCAAAAACACTCGATAAGATAAGACCGGGAGGAATAGCAGCTTTAATAACAACAAAAGGAACTATGGACAAAGCTAATCCAAATGTAAGAAAATATATTGCACAAAGAGCAGAACTTGTGGGTGCTGTAAGACTTCCAAATAATGCATTTAAAAACAATGCAGGAACAGAGGTTACATCAGACATTCTTTTCCTGAAAAAAAGGGAAAGGCAAATAGATATAGAACCTGACTGGGTGCATCTTGGTTATACAAAAGACGGTATACCGATTAATTCATATTTTGTCGAACATCCTGAAATGGTATTAGGAAAAATGGAATATGATACAGCAAGATATGGAGTTGAAAGTCAGTATACCGTTTGTGTAAATAATGATGAAAATTTTAATATGTACGAAAGCCTTAGCAATGCACTAAATAATGTTAATACTTCAATATCAAATTTTGAAATAGAGGAAACAGAGAAGAATGATGAAGTAATTATTGCAAATTCGGATGTTAGAAATTATACATATTCCTTTATGGATGGCAAACTCTATTTCAGACAAAATTCAAAAATGTATTTAAAAGAATATTCAAAACTAACAATAGATAGAATTAAAGCTCTTAACGAAATACGAAGTATAACAAGACATATTATTGAAATACAGTCGGAAGGATGTAGTGAAGAAGAATTAAAAAATGCTCAAAGAGAATTAAATAATAGTTATGATACATTTGTAGATAAGTATGGAAGAATTACTTCAAGGGCAAATGACAGAGCATTCCGTGATGATGCAGACTATCCTTTGTTGTGCTCTCTTGAAAATGTGGATGAAAATGGTTATGTTACTAAGGCTGATATGTTTTATAAACAGACTATCAAACCGGAATTAACAATAAACAGAGTTGAGACAGCAATTGAGGCATTGAATATTTCGATAAATGAATATGGAAAAGTAAAAATTCCATTTATTTTGAGCATATACATACCTGATATAAGTGGAGAAGTACGAAAAAATGTGGAGAGTGGTAAAACTAAAAGAAAAAAATTAATTGAAGAACTAAAAGGAATTATATTTTTGAATCCAACGCAGTATGATGAAAAAAATCCGGATGAAGGATGGGAAACGTCAGATGAATATTTGTCTGGAAATGTTAGAAGTAAACTTGTAATAGCAGAAAGATTTGCAAAGGAACAGCCGGAATTATTTCAAATAAACGTGGAAGAATTAAAAAAAGTTCAACCAATAGACCTTGATGCTTCGGAGATTGATATAAGGATAGGAACAACATGGATTGATGAACAGGACTATGAGCAATTTATTTATGAATTGCTTGGAACACCACAAAGAGTAAGGGCAATAAGAAGCGGAAAGTATTCATCAGGTATTATTGTTCATCTAAATAAATATAGCATGGAATGGTTTATAGAAAATAAATCAAAGGATAAGCATTCTGTGGCAGCTTCCAAAACATATGGAACAAGCCGCATGGATGCTTATTCTATTTTTGAAGCATCACTTAACCTAAAAACCGTAACAGTAAGAGACAAAATCGATGATGGAGATGGAAAATATCATTACGTGATTAATAGAAACGAAACAATGCTTGCAAGAGAAAAGCAGAATCTTATTAAGGAAAAATTTAGAGAATGGATATTTGCGGATCCGGTTAGACGAAAGAAGTATGTTGATTATTACAATGAAACATTTAACAATATAAGACTTCGTGAATACGATGGCTCGGTACTTTCATTTCCAGGAATGAACCCTGAAATAGAGTTGCGACCTCATCAGAAAAATGCGGTAGCAAGAATTCTACTTGGAGGTAATACATTACTTGCCCATTGTGTGGGAGCAGGAAAATCATTTGAGATGATGGCAGCATGTATGGAACAAAAAAGACTTGGTCTTGCAAATAAAACAGTAATGGTAGTTCCAAAAGCATTAATAAATCAAACAGCATCTGAATTCTTGAGATTATACCCATCTGCAAACATTCTAGTAACAACCGAACGTGATTTTGAAAAGAGTAGGAGGCAACAGTTTATATCAAGAATTGCAACGGGAGATTATGATTGCATAATAATGTCTCACTCGCAGTTTGAAAAAATCCCAATTTCAGCAGCGAGAAAGGAAAGAATGCTTAATGAACAAATAGAGCAGATAGCGTATGCCATAGAGGAGACAAAAGAAAAGAATGGTGAGCGCTGGACTGTTAAACAGATGGAAACACAGAAGAAAAAGCTTCAAGAACAATTAAAGAGTCTTGCAGACGAAGAAAGGAAAGATGATTTGATTACTTTTGAGGAACTTGGTATTGACAGTATTATGGTAGATGAAGCTCATAATTACAAGAATTTGGCAATATTTTCAAAGATAAATAATGTTTCAGGAATTAGTGGTTCGGGAGCAAAAAAAGCAACAGATATGCAATTAAAATGCCAATATATTAATGAGATAAATCCCGGAAGAGGAATCGTTTTTGCTACAGGAACCCCAATTAGTAATACTATGTGTGAGATGTATGTAATGCAAAGTTACCTTCAAAAAGATACGTTGGAGAAGATGGGAATATATCATTTTGATTCATGGGCAGCCAATTTCGGTGAAATAACAACAGCATTGGAACTTACAGTTGAGGGAAGTGGCTTTAGAATGAAAAACAGATTTAATAAATTTACCAATTTACCAGAGTTAATGAATATATTTAAGCAGGTAGCAGACGTGCAAACACAGGACATGCTTGAACTCAATGTTCCTAAATTAAGAGATGGTCAATACATTATTGTGGAATCAGAACCAGATTGGTACGTAAGGCAGATAATGGAGGATTTTGTTAGGAGAGCGGAGGCTATCAGAAATGGTGGAGTGGATTCAAGCATAGATAATTTTTTGAAAATAACACACGAAGCAAGACTGCTTGGAACGGATGCAAGACTTCTTGATAAAGATGCACCTAATAATCCTGACGGAAAATTAAATAAGGTAATTGATAATGTGCTTTATGAATATGGAAAAGCAAAAGATGAAGAAAAAATAGGATGTCAGCTTATTTTTTCAGATATAGGAACACCTGGGGAAAAGGATTTTGACGTATATAATTACATAAAAGCAGAACTTATAAAAAGAAACATACCTGAAAATGAAATAGCATTTATACATGATGCAAAAACAGATGCACAGAGAGAAACATTATTTAAGTCAATGAGAGCAGGAAAGAAGAAAATTCTTATTGGTTCTACAGATAAATGTGGCACGGGAGTAAATGTACAAACACATATTGTGGCAATTCATCACGTAGATTGTCCATGGAAACCATCGAGCATTGAGCAGAGAGAGGGAAGGGGAATACGACAAGGAAATGAAAATAAAGAAGTAGCAGTGTACAGATATGTTACAAAAGAAACATTTGATGCGTACTCATGGTCACTGGTAGAGAATAAGCAGAGATTTATTAGTCAGATAATGACGAGCAGGGCTGTATCAAGAACGTGTGAAGACATAGATGAGGCAACATTGTCATATGCAGAAATAAAGGCAGTTGCTACAGGAAATCCATTAATAAAAGAAAAAATGGAAGTTGACAATGAATTGCAGCGATTAAAAATACTGAAAGCATCTTATGACAGCCAAAGATATACTTTTCAGGATAATTTTATGATTAAGTTTCCTAAATTAATTAAAGCAGCAGAAGAAAAAATTGAATGTGTGAGAAAGGACATTGAACTTAGAAATGCTGAGAGTGTAAAAAGCGAAGCGTTTTCAATAACAATAGGTAATATGTTGTATAGCGAGAGAAACGATGGAGGGACAGCAATGCTTGAAGAAATAAGCAAGTATAAAGCAGGTGATACTTATGAGATTGGAAAGTTCAGAGGATTTAATCTATTGGTTGAAAAGAATTATATGGGAATAAATTTCTTAATACTTCAGGGAAAAAACGAGTATAAGGCAGAAATGTCTACAAGTGCTGTTGGAAATATGATAAAGCTGGATAATATGTTTAATAACATAGAAGAAAATGAAGAGTTTCTAAAAAAGAAGATAGAACAGTATAAAAGAGATTTAGAATCTTCAAAAATAGAATATGAAAAGCCTTTTGTTTATGAGGAAGAGCTTAAGGAGAAGTTAAAACGTCAGACAGAATTAAATTCTATGTTGGATTTAGAAAAGAATATTGGTGAAGAAATAAAAGAAACAGAAAAAGAAGAAATATATAGTAGAGAAGGAGAAAAAAATGAAGTATACAGTAAAAGTAAATAAAGTAAGAAAAAATGAAGGAAATTTAAGAGGGTTTGCAACAGTAGTATTTGGTGAGTCATTTAAAATTACAAACATTGCCATTCTTGAAAATAGCAATGGAAATCTGTTTGTATCAATGCCAAGGTATAGAAGCAGTGAGGTGGATGAGCATAATAATTTCGTTTTTAAGGATATATGCAACCCTATAACAAAGGAGTTCCGTACAGAATTGTATGATGCAATAATTGAAGGATATAAGAATGCTGGAAAAGAAAATAATGAGCTAAATACAGAAAAAACTGAGGTAGAGGAGCCAACATTTACAGTAAAAGTTACGCCGTACGAAAGAGAGGGGAGCAATATAAAAGGTCTTGCAAGAATTTATTTGGATGACAAATTTGTAATAAATAACGTGATGCTGATTCAGGGAAAGGATAATGTGTTTGTGGCAATGCCCTCATATAGGACAAAGCAGAAAGATAAGGATGGAAAGACGGTATATAAGGATATATGCTTTCCAGTGACAAAAGAGTTTAGGGAGGTGTTATATGAGAAGTTAATTAAATCGTATAATATTACTAAGCAAAAAGATATGACAAAACTCGGAAATAATTATATAGAGCAGAGAACAACGGAAAAATTCAGATAGAATAGAAGTATAAGATAAAAAATTAAAATTAAATATTATGAAAAAAGTAGATGAAAATATTAATTGTGAGGAATATTGGTAGAAAGTAACTAAAGTCTGGTAATAGTTTTCTGGTAAATGTACAGTATATTTAATAAAACTTTTAATTGAAAAAAGCAACTATGAAAATTTTATATAATAGTATTACAAAGACGCAATAATAATGTAGAGTGAAATAACGTAAAGATGAACCAGTATTGCTTGAGTTTATATGTGAAAAAATTGACAGAAAATAGACTTTTTTACTGTATGTATAGGTGAATCAATATTAGATAGACTGTATTATTAGGAGGAAAACATTAATGAAATATAAAACACTTGTTGTAGATGATAAAAAAATATTAACTGAATTGATTTCAGATTATTTTTTAGTTTAGGATATACAGTTTATGTAGCAGGAAGTGGCGAGGAAGCAATAGATAAATTGAAATTTCGACCAAATCTGATATTACTTAATACAAATATGCCAGGAATGAATGGCTTGGAATTGTGTAAGAAAATAAGAAATCATATTCTTTGCCCAATTATATTTCTCACTGCAAGGATTACAGAACAGGATAAAATTAATGGATTACGAATTGGTGGAGATGATTATATAATAAAGCCATTTAATATGGAGGAGTTGAAGCACATTTAAGACGGGATGAGAGAGGTAAGAATATATCAAGAATAATATCTTCAAATGGATTATTTATTGACTGTTTACAAAGAACGGTATTTTTTGGAGATGAAGAAATTGTATTTCCAAAAAAGGAATTTGATATTATAGAATTTTTGCTACAAAATGCAAATCAGGTATTTGATAAAGAACATATATATGATGAGGTGTGGGGATTTGAATCAGATGGATGTGCAGATGTAGTGAAAGAGCATATTCGAAGAATACGAACAAAATTACATAATGTAACAGGAAATGAATATATTGAAACGGTATGGGGATTGGATACAAATGGATAAAGTAAATAAGAAAAATAAACAATCATTAAAAAATCTTTTGTAAAAGCTATGAGCTTGACAGGATTTATTGCACTCATATTGTCGTTATTATCTATTAAAGGATTATATTTTGTTCAGAAAAAATAATGCCAGATTCAAACAGTGTATGGATGACAATAGATGAAAACTATACTAATGGAACAACAACAGAATATGGTCAACTAATAACATACGGAGAAAAAACAAAAAGATTAAAGTTAGTTGATTCAGATGGTTCATCAGAAATAAAAGATATATGTTTTACAGTAAAGCCGGAAAATGCAGAATATACTATGTTGATTCCAAAAAGAAAACTTGCGTGTAGAGGATTATTTGTATTTATGTTTCTAATACCGGTTTTATTTGCGGGAGTAGGAGTTGGATTGTGTGGATTGTGGTTCTATAGAAAGAAAATTTGGATTTCGCCGTTTACTATGATAGTGATGATGAATTAGGAGAATTATGTGAATCTTTCGGAAAAATGAGACAAATACTTTATCACAATACAATAGAATTGTGGAATATGGTGGAAGACAGAAAGAAACTTCAAGCATCGGTAGCTCATGACTTGAGAAAACCTAAAGCTATAATTTCAGGGTATATTGATTTTTTAAAAGTTAATATTCCTAAGGGAAATATAACAGAGGAGAAATTACTTTATATATTGGAGAATCTTTCAGATACCTCAAGGCGTATGGAATTATATACCGATTCTATTAGAAATATAAATCAACCTGAGGAGTTAAAGGTTGAGAATAAGGAGTACGATTTACAGAAAATTGTAGTAGGGATAGTAGATGATTTTAGAGTTTTGGCAAAACATCATAATTTAAAATTAGAAATCAAAAATGAAATAGAAGAGTGCAAGGCAGTTTTTGATAAGCAGTGTTTTTGTAGAATTTTAGAAAATATATTTGCAAATGCATTTAGATATGCAGATACCAGGATTATTATCACATTTAAGACAGAAAAAAACAAATTTATTACCATGGTGTGTGATGATGGACAAAGATTTACTAGAGAAAATTTGCAAAATAAGGATAAAGTATTATTTTATACAAAAATGTCAGATGGGCATATGGGAATGGGACTGACTATTAGTAGAATTTTAAGTGTAAAAATATAAAAATAGACTTTTATTTTTAATGATTATATTAATATTTGCAATGCTGGTGAGTTTAATGACGGTTTTTGGAAATAGATATGACATTAATGAAGTAGAAAGTCAGGAAAGTAATAATACAGAAGAACAAAAAGAAGATGTTTTTAAAGATGATAATACGGCAAGTTGGTTTATGGGACATGGGGCTAAAAAACAAATAGAGAGATAAAGATGGAAATATTTTGCCGTTTAAATATGTGGGTGGTGAGTTTTCTATTGATTATACCATAGATGCGGTAGGAAAAGGAAAGACTGTAGGATTATTATTATTTTTGGATGGAGAACCACAACAATATAGTGTAAAAAATAAATTTGAAAAAAGACTATTATCATTCCTTTAACATTCAGAAAGATGAAGAAAAAATAAATTTCACGATGTGTTTTAATCCCGATAAAGGAAAGAAAGGAGGAACTTTAAATCTTACGGTTGTAGCAATATATAATGCGGATTATCAAACTGATATGAAAAACTACAAGTTTTGGATTTTATCATAATGCGTTACTGGAACTATACCAGATAAAATTTCAGGTTAGCGCAGAAAAAATAGGAAACAAATAATATTTATTATAGTTAGAAGAAATTTCGGATTTAGATGAGAAAGTATTATTAGGAAAACAAATTGGAGTAATAAGTTTGGGTATTAAGAATAGTAGTTCGTTTTTTTCTCCTAAATAGGTATATGCTTACTAATATATTTTGATATTAATGGTGGTATTGCATAGATAAGTGTCATCCTACAAAGTACATCAACAGAACATCAAATCAGATACTGGGTGAGGCGAAGACTACGAAAGGAAACATATACAGATGGAACGTACCTGAACAGATGAAATAACAGTTGAAAATATAATATTACGGGAGTTTATGAGAGAACACGGAAACAAATCAAAAAGTTATATAGTTTCAATATAGGCGACAATGACGGGAATGATAACCAGAAAAATATTCAGCATAAGAGAACAATTGAAGTTAATATAAATACCCTTAATCTGCTTGATTACACGATATCTGAAAGACAATGAATGTCAGGGATGCAAAAAGCACCGAAGTCTGTGGCCTTGGCATTTATTATCCTTAAGATAGAATATTGCCAAGCGGAAATAGAATCAATAAAGTAAATTTAGGAAAATAAAGCAGAATTCATTATATCTAAGGAGTTCTCTAATCTTTCCTAACTGACAGTATAATTACTCTATCTAGTGCATGAGTGTAATTGACAAACATAGTCGTTAGGGGTATAATGCAAAAATGTATGAGTGGTTAAAGGCGATATGTTGTAGTTTTATTGAATTTTCAGCGATGCTTCGAATTTAGTTTGCACCATTTGATAATTAAATAACAACTTGCTGTTAAAAGAACAAGTAATATATGTAAAGATTTGTAAGAGAATTGCCGGTTGGTGCGAGCCATCAGAAAAATTATATGAATACATCTTGAAGTTTTGGCGTTGAAAGCGAGTCAAAAAGTAAGTAGTTGCCAACAGTTGCACTGTTATATGTGTTTTGTACATCAAGTATAGATAAGGTATACAATGTGAGTTGTATATGAATTATAGGTGGTATCATGGAGAAGTTTGTCCTATTGTGAATGAACTTCTCTTTCATTAATTTATATAATTATTATTAGGAAAGAGGTAAAAGAAGATGTTTTTTAAAATTGACAAGAAAATATTGGCAACTAATGATGGAATATACACAGGAGTTGTTATTGTAGAAGGAATAGATAATAAAAAAGAATCTGCAGGGATTCATGAAATTTTACAAAATGAAGTAAGAATAATATCAGAGAGCTTTGCTGATAAGAGTGTTAAAGGGGTAAAAGAACTTGATTTATATCGTGAAGCACTTAAATCTTATAATATTAACCCCTCAAAATATCCATGTTCTATAGAAGCTCTTTTGAATCGAATTGTTAAAAAAGGTGAATTTCCTTCAATTAGTCCTATAGTCGACTTGGCGAATTATATTTCTTTGAAATATAAGGTACCAGTAGGAGTACATGACACAGATTCACTGGATAATGATCTTGTTGTTAGATTATCTAATGATGATGATTGTAAAATAGAAGATAATAATGGTAATGATGTACTTAAACCAGGAGAGCCTATTTACACTTGTGGTCATTCTGTTAGAACAAGACGTTGGATGTGGAGACAGTTGCCGGCTGGAAGAGTTGATGAGAATTCTACAAACTTTATACTTCCTATTGATGGCTTTTATGCGAACCATGATAGAGTTGATGCTGCAATTAATGAATTGTGTGAACTCATCAAAAAATATTTTGGAGTTGAAGCAGAAAGTAATGTTATTACTCTTGAAAATTCTGAAGTTCGTTTTGGAAAAATGACAGAAGAAGAATTAGAAATTGAAAATCAAATATCTATTATGCTTAAAGGAGTGGCACAACATACAGCGATTTCTGATATTAGAAAAAAATTGAATCAAGCAAAGAAGGAAAATAGGCCATTAAGAATTAAATTGGGACTTGACCCTTCTGCACCAGATATACATATAGGTCATTCTGTTGTGCTTAGAAAAATTAGACAGTTACAAGAATTGGGACACAAAGCAGTAATCATTATAGGTGATTACACTGGTATGATAGGTGATCCCACAGGAAAATCAAAAACAAGAAAACAATTATCTAGAGAAGATGTTGAAAGAAATGCAAATACATATATGGAACAAATATTTAAGATAATTGATAAAAACAAAACTGAAGTTTACTATAACAGTGAATGGTTAAGCAAAATGAATTTTGGGGATGTCATCGAACTTGCAGCAAAATGTACTGTTGCACGTATGTTAGAAAGAGATGATTTTAACAATAGATATACAAATCATCTTCCTTTATCAGTACATGAGTTTTTTTATCCTTTGATGCAGGCATACGATTCTGTTGCGGTAAAAGCAGATATCGAATTGGGAGGGACTGATCAGACTTTTAACATCTTAATGGGAAGAAACATTCAAAAAGATTATGGTCAGGAGCCACAGCTGACTTTGTTTATGCCTTTGTTAGAAGGAATAGATGGGGTTGAAAAGATGAGTAAGAGTCTTGGAAACTATATTGGAATAAGTGAAGAGCCAACTGTTATCTATGAAAAAATAATGAAAATTCCAGATAATATGATTATAAAGTATTATAATCTATGCACAGATGTTCATCCAAATGAGATTGCTAAAATACAGAAAATGCTTGATGATGGTATGAACCCTAGAGATGTTAAGATGATGCTCGCTTTTGAAATAACAAAATTATATTGTGGAAAAGATGCTGCTGATTTGGCTGAAAAAAGATTTAAGCTTGTTTTTCAACAAAATGCAATGCCAGATGATGTTCCTGTAATTGAGATAGAAAATCAGAGTGACGTTTTAATCGGAGAGTTGATTTTGAATGCATTAGTTGAACATAGTTATTATAAATCGAAAAGTGAAGCTAGAAGAATCTTTAGTCAAGGTGGAGCACAACTAGACGGAAAAAAAGTATTAGATGTTAAAGAGATTTTTGTTGAGAATGGTGAGGCTGTTTTGAAAATGGGAAAAAGTAAGTACTTTAAGATTAAACAAAAGTAGTTGAGTTATATTGAGGTAATCAAAATTCTTAGGGGTGAAATAGGGTTCATTTTATATTGTAAAAGGAGGCGACTTGCTCAATGTTATTAAGTTAAGCCGCATTAAAAGATCTTAGTATTAGAAATAGTACTGGGGTCTTTTTTTTTGTGACAAATGCTTTATAAAAAAGAATCAAAATGTACCTCCTTGCAATTAAGAAGTCTTAATTGCAAGGAGGTACATTTATGAGTGACTATATTAAACAAATCACAGATTCGATGAGTAATCTAATGCAAGTGTCAAATAAGAGAGTGTATAAAAAGAATAATAGGTAAAAAAAAGAGAACAATAGAATGTTTTGCTTAATACTATAGTGTGGTAGCATCAACAATAGAAGTTTTAGTGGTGATTTATTTTAGAAGTGATTTGCTATATTGACAAGTCACTAAAGTATACTTGTAGTATTAATACAACTAAAGATGGAATTAAAAACCGTATTGATAAAATGATGAAATATATAGGCGGGAGATAATAATGGAATCATTTGTTCTTATTAAACCAGATGCAGTTTATAATAAGGTATTGAGAAGAATAATTATAACAGAAATACAGAATAAAAATATTAAGATAACGAATTCGGAAGTAATAATGTTAAATCAAGAAGAAGTGGATATTTTTTGGCCAAAATCGAAAAAATCGGTTGTACTAAATGGATTGTTAAAGTGTTATTTAACTATGAAACAGAGTGAAGTTCTTTTTTTGGAAGGTGACTTTAATGATGAAGTGTTGAATGAGATTAAATATAACATAAGAAAAAAATATGCAATATGCAAATTGAAAAACTGTATGCATACGCCCGAAAATGAATCAGAGCGTATATTACAGCTTAATTATTTAAATGAGCGAACAAAGAGTGATGAAGGAAATGTAAATGTTGGGATTAATCCAATTTCAAAGAAAATATGGGGATTAATTGGTGATTATGGATGGAATCATGATTTCGCACATTGCAGGGATAATAAGTACATGTTGTATTTAAAGGATGATAATTTTAATTCAATCGATCATGTTGCCAATACAGTATCATGTGCATTGAAAAATTATTCTATTGAAGTTGCATATATATTGGCTTTGCAGGCAGAGATGAATGGTCGTGTTTTAATAGCTAGTTTTGATAAAAAGGAAGAATATCTTAATATAAAAGAAAAATTTTCTAAAATGAATATTGATGTAGATAGTAATATGTTATTTAACAATTAATAATATAAAGTTTTTATTTAAAGAAAGGAAAGTTGTAAGAGAGAGGAGAGTAGCAAAATATGAAAGAATTGTATACATATAGTTTGAAAAAAAGGCTATGAAATGTTCGGTGAATTGTTTCTGCAATTGATGAACTTTATATAAAATAAGGAAAGGACATTTTTTATGATTAAAGTAGGTATTATTGGATGTGGACACGTAGGAACTGCTATGAAACAGTTGTTTGTAAATGCATATTTATTTGATGAACCCAAAAAGATAGGAACAAGGGATGAGCTCAATATGTGTGATCTTTCGTTTGTGTGTGTGCCTACCCCTATGGCACAGGATGGTAGTTGCGATACTACTATAGTTGAACAGGTCCTAGGGTGGGTTGATACACCTATTATTGTTATAAGATCGACAGTTCCAATAGGTTTTACAGAGCGTATGAAGAAAAAAACTGGTAAAAAAATAATCTTTCAACCAGAATACTATGGAGAAACGATTGAGCATCCGTTTGCGGATTTAAAAAATCAAAGATGGATTACGCTTGGAGGCGATAAAGATGACTCAGAAATAGTTGTTTCAGCATATCAGAAAGTATTAACATCAGACTTATTTATTAATATGGTTGATTCAAAAACTGCTGAATTAGCTAAATATATGGAAAATTGTTTTTTCGCTACAAAAGTAACTTTTTGCAATGAATTTTATGATTTGGCTATGCAAATGGGAGTGAATTACACAGAATTACGTGAAACATGGTTACTGGATCCACGTATGGGACGTAGTCATACGTTTGTGTATTCAGATAATAGAGGGTATGGTGGAGCCTGCTTGCCTAAAGATATTTCTGCCATTGTATATCAAGGAGAAAAGGTGTGCGATATGACATTGCTAAAATCTGTTATAGAAAAAAATGATATACTACGTAAAAAGATGAGTAATGTTTGTGTAGACTATGAAAAAATATAACATTATTGAATTCGGTGCAATAGCAGATAATAAGACAATAAACACTCGATTTATTCAAAGGGCTCTAGATCAGTGCAAACGTGGTGATGAGGTGATTATTCCTAGAGGAATTTTTCTGACTGGTGCATTGTTTCTTCATAGTGGTGTGAGATTGATTCTTCAAAATGGAGCTGTACTCAAGGGGAGTAATAATATTGGAGATTATCCTTCATTTATTTATCGATTTGAAGGTATTGAACAGGAGTGTTATAGTAGCTTGATAAATGTTTTAGATGGAGAACATAGTGATATACAAATATGTGGGCAAGGAGTAATCGATGGATCTGGAGACGAATTGTATGCAAAGGAAATGGAATCTGATAAGTTTTGCAGAGGAAGAGTAATTAGCATCAGAAATACACGGAATCTGTCTATTACTGGAATTACAATTTGTAATTCTTCAGCATGGACCATACATGTGATTTATTGTAAAAATGTTCGTATTTCTAATATACACGTTTATTCTAAATATAATTTCAATTTTACTAATGAAAATTTAGACTTAACAAATGGTGATGGAATTACATTTGATTCTACAACTGATGCAATAGTAAGTAAGTGTGTTATTGATAGTCAAGATGATTGTATATCGATAAAATCAGGTAAAAATCATGAGGGTAGAATTATAGGAAAGGCGTGTCGAAATATATTTGTAAAAGATAATATGTTTTTGGGTGGTGCTGGGGGAGTTGCCATAGGAAGTGAAATGTCTGGAGGCATCGAGAATATAAAGATTCAGAATTGCGTATTTATCAATGTGCTAAGTATTTTAAGTGTTAAAGCAAATATAAAACGTGGTGGATACATTTTTAATATTGTGGTGGAAGATTGCAATTTGGTAAATTATGATTTAAAAAATGTAAATTTGACCAATTATAAAGCAGCTATTTATGTGGATGAGTGCTACAAAGTAGAGAAAGAAAAGGACATTGCAAATGAAATTCCTATAATAAGTGAATTAAAGTTGGAAAGAATTAATATAAATAATAGATACGGTAAATTGATGTATGTCAGAGGCATTCAATCATCTCCGATTAGAAGCATTACTCTAAATGATGTTGTATCATATTCAAAAGGAGGAGTAGAAGTGATTGGTGCATCAGTTTATTTTAAAAATGTAGTAGATAATGGAATTCTATTGAAAGAAATTTGATTATTTATATAATAATGAAAAATATAAATAAAAAAATTATAGAAATCAAAAATACCCGGAATAATGGGAGAAAGGGAATAATTCAAATTTTTTATAAGATAATTGGATTATGTGTGTTATTATGTCGAAAGTTGAAAAAAGATTATCAGCAATTAAAGATATGTTTTTAGATCCTAAAATGAGTAACTTGGGTTTGCTTGAAGAGCAGATTCATCATATATGGGAATATAATAAAGCGATAATGGCTGAGTCATCTGTGAGAGTGGGAAGTACAAGTGGAGTTTCGTATGCAGATATGGTTTCAGAGGCTGAAATACCTGAAGAGCCAGTTAAATTCGAACAAATGCTTGATGAGTTGTCGTTTTATTATAAAGGTTTGATAAAGTGGAATTCTCCAGGAGTTATGATTAATATTACACCACCACCATTGATTTCATCTGTTGCAGCAACTGCATGTGGAAACATGTTTAATCCTAATCTTGCAATGGATGTACCTTCTGGTAATATGGCTTTCGCAGAGATGGAAGTAATGAAAATGGTATGTGATTTAGTAAAATGGGATTATAATAAAGCATCTGGTTTTATGACATTTGGCGGAAAAAGTACAGTATTATATGCAATCAGAGCTGGCTTAAATTCGTGCTTGCCAAAGACAAGATATCAAGGATTGTTAAATGAGAAAGTAAAAGTTTTTTCAACGGAACAGGGACATCCATGTCATTACGAAAACTGTGAATGGTTAGGTATTGGAAGCGATAATTGTGTTAGAGTTCCAGTTAATGATAATGGACAGATGAATCTTGATATATTGAAAGATGAACTAGAAAAGTGTATTATGTATGGCGAAAAAATTGCATGTATCATAGTTAATGGTGGCTCAACATTATATACTACAATTGATGAAATTGCTAAAGTTGTTGAAATGAGAAAAAGTTTGATGGACAAGTATGCGTTGGATTATTGTCCTCATATACATGTTGATTCTGTTATTGGATGGGCATGGTTAATGTTTGAATCATATGATTTTATTCAAAATCCATTAGAATTTTCAGAGGATGCTATAGTTGAATTAAAATATGTTTATAATCATGTTAAAGATATAAGTTTGGCGGATTCATTTGGGGTTGATTTTCATAAAACTGGATATTCACCATATTTGTGTAGTATGTTCATATGTAAGGATAAACAAAAAGTATTTAACTTGGGAGAACCCAAACAAGCAACTATGGATGATATGGTATATGGTATATATGCGCCTTTCACATTTACGTTGGAATCATCTAGAGCGGGTGTAAGTGCGTTAGAAGCATGGATTTCATTAAAACAACTAGGTAAAGGTGGTTACCAAAGAATAATAGGGACATTAGTTGAAACAGGATGCAGTCTTCGTAAACATTTCGATAATGCAGACTATTCAATTTGCAGAAACAATGATGCACATGGATTTGTGGCTTTAGTAATGCTTTTGCCATTTGAACTTCGTACTAGTTTAAAAACGAATATAGAGAGTTTTAGTGATGAAGAATTATTGAAAATTGCGAAGTATAATCACAAATTTTATTTGTATGCGTTGCAATTGAGTGTTAGAAATGAAATACCTTTTTTGCTTGATTATGTTTCAAAACAAACAACGATAAGGGAAATTAAAATCGGAGTAATGAAGTTTTTCCCAATGTCACCATTTTGCAATGAAGACTATTTAGAGTCTTTCTATTCTGAATTTAAAGCAATATTAGATAAATTTGATGAAGTTTGGGAGACTATGGAATTGACTGATTCGCCATTTAGACCTAAACCTTTTGTCACAAGATAGAATAGGTGATAGAGTCTATGGAATTATATGTTATAGTAATATGCGCTATATTTATTTTTGTGATTAAGATTATTCATTGGCTCATTGCACATGAAACAATTATAAATCTTTGCAAAAAAAGACGTGAGAGTATTATAAAAAATGGCTTGGTCCATTATACATTGCTCGATAAAGCTTCATTAATAATTAAAGAAAACAGGTTGAACGGTAATCTGGATTATAAAAGTACTTTTCCATCTCATAGAATGGATAAAATTGTATGGTTTATGAGCAATGAGGATTATCTTCTTGATAAGTTTTGTAGATGGTGTGTTTTACGTAGACATGCACCAAACAAGAGAGGAAAATCAAATCATAAAGTCAAGTATGAAGTAAAGTTGTTGATTAAAGGCTTTACAGATGAACAAATTGATAAAATGAAAATGAATATAGAGTTAGGAATTGGATGTTATGCTGATGAGGTGAAAAATATTTCTATTTCTTATGCAGATTTAGATTTTGTTGATAGAATCCTAGGAGTGAAAGGGAAATAATATGATAGTTGATATTGAAGGTGATTCAAAAGAATATAACGATGCTTATAAATATTTAGTTACTTCTTTTCCATGTGATTTGCACTTGCATTCAGCCTTTTGTCTTACTGCATTTGAAAAAACGCTAAGGATGTTACGGTATGATGCTTATAGAGTTATAGATGAAAAAATATCTGTTACTCAAGATGTTAATAGAATTGCATATTATAAGGATGAAGTGATTGAGGGGGTTGCAATTAGAGCATCATTTGATGAATTTTATGATTTGTTAGATTATGAGGAATATATAATTATTGTATCAGAAAGTATTGATGTATTTATGAGTTTATATAAAGAAATCAGTAAAGAATCAAAAAAATTTGAAATTATTACGTTTAGAAAAAATGAACGTGAGTATCTAAAAAAAATGCAAAAAGATTTTTATGTACATTACTGGGAAGTATATGAGATTGAACCAATGAAGTATAAAGAAGAATTTGACGCAGTTAGTTCATTATTTTCTTATGAGGATATTAAGGATTGTAAATTTATCCAAGATGATGAAAAAAATCCAATACGATATAAGCATTTTTATGACAATAATGTAGATGGATATTTTGTTTTTAGTTATTGTGAGGATGAAGAAAAGCCAGCATTAGTTACGAGTGTTTTGCCTTATGTTGATAGAGTGGCAGAAATTAAAATAAGTGTAATTAATGAAAATGAAGTCGATTCAGATAAGGTAGTAAAGTTTTTAAGAAACGTTATAGCGAATTGTTCTTCTTTATATGATAAGGCTATATTGCGAGTAAAAAATCCTAGCTACTTTATAAGTAGTATTTTGAATTGTGGGAAGTTTAAATGTATATCAAAAGAAGAACATATTCATATGTAGGAGGAATTTCAAAATGAAAGATGGATATTATTTGTCAACTTTTTTAGTTGACGGTAAGTTGCCATGTGCATTAGATATTAAATTACGACACGATCAGACTGTGGCGTTATGGTATAAAAAATCAGATACTATCGAGTTGGTGCGATATTGGGAATTAGAACGTTTTTCCGGATGGAAACAGCATACATTTACTTTTTTTTCAACAGAACAGCTTTATTCTACTATTGAATTTTTACTTAAAACAGTAGGTTTGAAAATGGAAGATATAGTAGAAATTTGGGGGACACCATCAATTGATACGGCAAACGATTATATAGATGAGAATGTTTATAATGGCATAGGATATCATAATATATGTCATTTGTTTTCTGCATTTTTATGTGAAGAAAATAAAGAAAATGAAGATATTTTGATGTTTGCTTTAGACAGTGGACCTGATAGTGTTGGACAGTATGGTGCATATTATAAGCTGTATTATTCAGGTGCATATTGGCATGATAATTCATTAGAAATATTTCCTGTTCAATCGCCAGGAAAATTATGGTCAAGTTCAAAAAAAAGATTTTGTATGAGAGAGGGTACTCTTATGGCTTTAGCATCTGCTTGTAAAGCAGAGGTTAATGTCGACTACAATAAAGAAGTTGAGTTGATAGATGAAGCTGCGCTTGAAAATGCATTGGAATATTTAGACGGATTGGCAAAGCATATTGAGAAATATGGATTTTCAGTTGATGAAAGATTTTCAGAAAAAGAAAATTATATCAGTGCTTTTATGAAACAAATAAATAAAAAAACACAGGAAATAGTAAGTGAGAATGTAAGTCAGGCGATAGAAAAATTTGATATAAAATGTGAAGATACTGTGTTGGGATTAGCAGGAGGATTTACACTTAATTGTCCAACAAATACTTTTTTAATGGATGAATATAATTTTAAAAGAATGCAAATTCCCCCTTGTGCGAATGATTGTGGGGAGGCTATGGGAATTGGTCTTTTAGCTTTTTATCATAAAATGGATTGTATTCCTAAATTTTCTCTTAAGCATCCTTTTTATGGTGCTGATTTGAATGATTTTGAAGGAGATACGTTTGAAGATGCTATTAAAATATTCGATAAATATATTATCAATGTTAGTGAGTTCTCGGCAAAGCAGGCAGCTGAGGATATAAAAAATAATATTGTAGTGTGGGTTCAGGGACGAGCTGAGATAGGACCAAGAGCGTTGGGACATAGATCGCTGTTAGCTAATCCAACTAGTGAACTAATGAAGGACGAGCTTAATCGTATTAAAGAGAGACAGTGGTGGCGCCCTGTTGCACCAATTGTCATTGAAGAATATGTAAGTACTATTTTTGAACAGAGAAGAAAAAGTCCATTTATGTTAGAAGCATTTGATGTTAAAGAGGAATGGAAAGAAAAAATTCCTGCGATAGTTCATCTTGATGGTACTGCAAGAGTACAAACAATTTCTGAGTCGGATAATGATTTACTTTATCGTGTTATACAAGAATTTAATAATATTACAGATGTTCCAGTTATCTGTAATACATCTCTTAATGATAGGGGAGAGCCTATAATTCAAACGGTTAGTCAAGCAATCGATTTTTGTCTTAATAAAGGAATAAGTATTTTGTATGTAAATGGAATGCGAGTTTGTTTAAAGCGAACTGATGATAGAGATTGTAACAAGTATTCACGAAAAATAATGGAGAGAAATACTAATATTTTTTCTCATTTGACGGAAGACGATATTGTTAAGATTAATCAAGAGTATAATCCACATGGACTTAATAAAGAAATATTAACTTTCTATTATGATAATCCTGAAGTTTATATTAATTATGACTTGGATAAACAACAGGATTGTGAAAAAATAATCAAAATAGCAAGTAAATTTATGGAAAAAAATGCAATTTCATTAAAGAGAGAGATTTTATAATAAAATTGAGAGGAAAGAAATAATATGAAAACTAATATAATATACAGGGAAGAGGGTTTTTTAGTTCTTGAAAAAGAAAAAATCAATTTCGATGTACTTATTGAGTGGTTTATTTGTCATTTAAATGATTATGTATATGTAATGAATGATAAAGAATTTGAAGGTATAATTAGTTGCAAAGACTTTGAAAATGGAATAAGAGATAATAAAAATGAAATTAATATTTGTCGGGAATTTGACTACATAAATATTGCTGAAATTAATGACAGGATATCTGTGTATAAACGATTTAGAGATGATGTTACATTATTCCGCTTGCCAGTTTTTGAACAGGGAAGAATATGTGGAGAATATTATAATTCAATAACATATAAAGAAAATACAGAAAGGTATCATATTAAGAATATGATTCCAGAATTAACCGCTTTTAAAGAAGAAATAGCAAGATTTTTTGAAGAAAGAGGAATTGATAAATTAGCAGTTATCACTAATTCAGATGATGATTATACAAATAATATTATTAAAAAACTTATAGGTATTAACACATGTTTTTATGATTCCTATTATTTGTACAAAAATGATGTTGATAAAGGAAGAGATTATCAAGCTGTATTGGATATAAAATATCCAGATGAATATAGAAACTATTATTTAGATAAGTTTGATATAAAGAAGAATGTTTATATTATTTTTGATGTAATGTCAGAAGTGTTGGTAAAGTGTTTTGTTGAATATACCAGAAAGAAAAAGTTGGATTTGTTGGCAGTTTATGCTGTGGGGAAGGATGATATTTCATACTTAGGAGCCAATGACAAAAACATTATGTCTAAAAATAAGACTATTAATGATGTATTGATTGATAACGAGTATTTAAAGATTTTTTATCGTGGAAATGAAGAATGTTATTCATATGCTACCGATAAAGAACTTGGTCAATTAAGTGGTAGAATGGTAAGATTTAATGGTTTATATAATTGTTTAATGGATGTAAGGTCTAATAAGTATATTAGCGTTAAGGATGGAGTAAGAGAAACGTGCGATAATCCAGTTAAATATTCAAAGGAAGTACATTTTTTTGGACCATGTATTGTGCAGGGAATGTGTGTGACTGATAATTATACTATAGAGAGTTATTTGCAGAAAAGAGTAAATGAGCATTCACCCGATACTATTAAGATATTGAATCATGGATCTGCAACACATACACCATATGCTTCATTTTGCAATGATTTCCTTCATGCAATGGATACACAATTTAATGAGGGGGATACAGTTGTTATAATGGATGCTTTCACAGAGAGGGCATTAGAACTATTAGAAAAAAATCATATTCCAGTGATAATGGATAAGTCGATGTTTGATGGAACTGAAAATTTGTTTTTAAATAATCCCTATCATTGTAATCATTTGGCAAATGAAATGTATTCAAATCTCATATTTGAAGGGTTAGAATCTCGTGGGTTGTTATCATGTAGTAAAAGTGATAACAGAAAAGAAGTATCAAGTTATTATGTAGATAATAATTGTGATTTGAGTTTTAGGAATGATGCGTTCATATTTAATAAAGAATTGTTGAATTATACGGAGTCGTTAAAAAAATATGCTGTAGATAATTTGAAGTTTTCTAGAATAGGAGGAATATGTACACAGGCAAATCCGTTTACATTAGGGCATAAAGCTCTAGTTGAATTTGCTTCAAAAGAAATGGATTATGTTTATGTATTTGTTGCACAAGATTCTTTGTCTGAGATACAGTTTCTTGAAAGACTAGAGATTGCCGAAGATGCAGTGAGCGAATTTGACAATGTCAAAGTGTTGCCGAGTGGAACATATTTGTCATCTTATCGAATGTTCCCTGATTATTTTACAGGAACAACCGGCAAAAACGAATTTGATTTAACTAATGTGTGGGCAGAAACACGTATTTTTGCGGAAAGATATTGCAAGGCGTTAGGAATAAACTATAGAATTTTAGGCGAAGAGCCAAATGATTTATATACTAGATTACTCGTGGAGCATCTAGAGGAAGTGTTGCCTAAATATGGTATCAATACGTTAGTAATACCAAGAACTTTAAGTGAAGATAATCAGGTTATTTCAGCTAGTGTTGTTAGAAAAAAACTAAGTGAAAAAGATTATGCAGATTTGGAGAAATTTATTACGCCACACGCAATTGAAGTTCTTAAACAATATTATAACAATTATATAAATGATTAGTGAGGGTGAGAATAAATTGATACTTTATAATATTATTGGACATACTAGAATGATTTTATGCCATAAATATATCGTCTGTAGATACTGTTGGAAAGTTGGATTATATTGGCAGGGAATTGTACATGATATTTCAAAATTTTCATTTACTGAATTTTCGGTTGGTGTAAAGTATTATACAGGGAAATGTAGTCCAAATAGCATTCAAAAAAGTAGAGAGGGATACTCATCAGCATGGTTGTATCATAAGAATAGAAACAAACATCATAATGAATATTGGCTTGATTATAGTGAAAAAATGTTTGTTGAGAAAAACGAAAAAATAACTCCAATTGAGATGCCGAATAAATATTTGGTAGAGATGTTTTGTGATCGAATTGCTGCTTGTAAGATATATAAAGGACATTCATATAGCAATTCAGATCCATTGGAATATTTTGTTTCGCAAAAATCTAGACTACTGATGCATAGTAATACAATGCAAAAATTGGAAGAATTATTAATGTGCTTGGCTTTGCAAGATGAAAAAAATGCCTTTCAGCTTGCACGCAAATTGCTAAAAGAACAATAGATATAGATTACTGCAGATAATAACAGAGCGAAAAGATGGAATGTAAAAAAGTACTTGATAATAGAGATTGAAAAGGGGCTGTAGGGAAATGGATAGTCTAAAACAGGGATAGATGAAACCCGAATGAGTTCATCTATCCCTGACTTTTTACTGGAAAAATAGAAAAAACATGGTTAACGACAATCACCTTTTCTCCGTTACATGTTGGAATGTTTTATGGAGAATGGTGAGAAATATTAAATATGTCATGACGGAAGAAAACTTCATTATATTAACACTGAGAAAAGAAACAGAGAAGGTTACACACAGACTTATTAGGTTTATGGCTGTGAAGCCTGCAACGGATGTTCTCATAAAGCAGAGGCTTATATAAATATGATGTTGAAAAAGACAGAAAAAATTAAATCATGAAAATCAATGAGAAATGGGAATAAATACAGGAAGAGTCTCATGCAAATATTCTGAGTGAGAAGGGAATCGTGAACCGTCAGACTCGCTCCATCCAGACCGAAGGTTATTTGGGAGATATTAAGGAAAATAAAAATTCCAGAAGATTCAATTACCGTTCTTTGGAAAAAGTCTACAGGGAGTTTCTGCTGTTTGCCATTGGCAGAAATATCATAGGTTTTTTCATGGGAAAATACAAAAAATTGAAGGAAAAACAGAGCAGAAAACTGCTTGTTTCAGGGGATGTTCTTTTATTTTGCTGTCAGGAGTTAAATTTCGTTATTTCCCGACAACCCCTTAATTTAGATAAGGTATCAGTGAGAAGTAATTTATCATCAATTTTGAAGTATGTTAAGTTATCAGTAAAAAGTCAGTAATATTAAGACATGATAATTTTAGAAAAATTACGTGACATTATTGTATAACCGAATATTATTATTGTTGCATAAAGGCTCATATATATTGGAACAATAGTTTATTTATGAAAATTCAGAAAATCAATATTATATAAGAAGATATATTTTTTATATTTTATCAATTAAGAAAGGAAATAGGATGATAAAAAAAGAACATGAATTTATATTAAATGCGGTATTGATAGAAAAAAATGAAGAAGAGATTAATTATATTAATAAAGCACTAGACAAACAAATAGATTGGATAGAAGTGGTAGGAATAGCTATGAATCATAGGCTAGGAGGATACTTTTATAATGGACTTACTAAAGAACAGCGCACTAAGATACCAAGGGAATTGAAAAAGAATATTGAAATGTTAGTATATGGACAAGCAGTAAATCAAGAAAAAATGTATAAATATATAAATGAACTTAACGATATCTTGGAAAATTGTAATATTAGATATGCAGGCTTGAAGGGAATAATATATGGTGCATGTTTGTATACAAAAGGAACAAGAAGATCAAATGATATGGATCTATTAGTGCATGAAGAAGATTTAGAGCAGCTTGATGCAATATTAAGCAGTGCGGGTTATATTCAAGCAAAGAAGAAAGAAGGAAAATTGATAGAAGCATCAAGAAAAGAAAAACTTATACAGAGAATGAATTATCATGATTTGATTCCATATATGAAAGAGACAGATGATGGAATTATAGAAATAGACATTAATTTCTTATTTGATGGAAAAGATAACTTGATTGATTCTAAAGTGTTTGATATAGGAACTAGAGTATATAATGGTGAACAGTATTCATTCAGAGGATTAGAAATTGATACAAATTTAGCATTTCTTATTTGTCATTTTTATAGAGAAGCTACAGGTGAGATATGGGTGAATAATAAGAGAAATCTAATTATATATAAAATAGTAGATATGGTAAACTTTATAAGACATTTTGAAAAACATATGAATACTGAGAAGCTAATCAAGCTGTTTAAAGAGCTTAATATAATAGAAAAAGCCTTATATTCATTTTTGACGATTCAAAAGTTTTATAATCAGGAGTTTATTAACGAAATTATTGAGTGTATTTCAAGTAATTACAATGATATATATCAAAAATATGTGAATAATCACGTGTTTGAAAAATATTTTGAGGATTCATTTAGTTTAGGAAAGTAATAAAAAGTTAAATAATGGAGATGAAGAAGTGAGTAAGATACAAATTGTTCCGTCAGATAATATAGATATTGAAGAATTTATAAAAAGTATTTGTTTTGTATCACCAGATATACAAAATGTTGCAATAAAAGAAGATGGGATTGAAATCGAAATTTCAGATAATAGCAGGATAGTGGAAATAAGAAAAATACTTGTTGAAATGATGAAGAGATATACAATCCCAAACAAAATTAGAGAAACTTATTATGAAAAATGTCTCTATGATAAAAGGTATTACGATATAAGCACACTAGAAAATGAAGTGATTTCCTTTGGCAATGGACAAATTGGTTTTGGTGAAAAAGGAAAATTTTTATTTGATTTTTTGGATTCAAAATTTAGTGAGATCGCATATGAATTGGGAGCTGTTGAAAAACTCTATCCTGTATTATTACCACTGGATGATTATTCTATGACAGGATATGTAAGAAAAACACCACAATATGCAATTTTTTGCTCTACAGTAAATGAGAGTCTTAAGGATTTAGAACAGACTGATGCAGCTATGCATGACAAGAAAGTAAAAGAAATAATAAAGGAACCAAGATTTGCACTGTCTCCGTCGGCTTGCTTTCATACATATATCGAATATAAAGATAAAACGTTAAAGGATAATACAATTGTAACATTTAGGCAGAATGTTTTTAGAAACGAAGGTAGGCTTAATTATAACGAAATAGGACGGTTATGTGATTATCATGTTCGAGAGATAGTTATGATTGGTTCAAATGAATTTATTTTAGAAAGCCGCAATAAAATTATGCAAAAATCCAAAGAATTAATGTCTAAACTACAATTAATAGGGGATATTTCTCTTGCTTCAGATTCATTTGTTGTTCCCAAAATGCAAATGTATAGAAAGATTCAGCATATAGATAAAAGCAAATATGAAATGCACTTAAATATTTCGCCAGATAAATCTATATCAACAGCCTCATACAATCTTCATGGGAAGGCGTTTACTGATCCATTTAATATATCTGTTGAAAACTGTGAAGATACAGTAACAGCTTGTGTAGGGTTTGGATTACAAAGGTGGGTATTGGCATTTTTATTACAACATGGATTAAATGAAGAAAGTTGGCCTGAAGAGGTGAAAAGTGAATATTTTACTAATAAAAAATAAATTATCGGATAAAAAAGCGTAAATTATAGCAAAATATATTAGCAGAAAAGAGGAGGCAAAATGAAGAATATTCAAGAGGTTGTATTGAGAATACATACAGAAATAATGCATCAGAAAGGAATTAACCAGAAATCCACACCAGATATGGAGATAAGACCTAAAAATGGAATTACATCAGAATCAATCGTTATTTTTATACTTGATTTGGAAGAGGAATTAGGTATTGAATTAGATGATTATCTTTCACAAATTAGAAAAGCAAAGACAATACAAGCATTAATTGATATTGTAAGGAAGGCATACGAAGATAGTAATAATGAATAAATATTTATAAAATATAGAAATAAGGGTTACTAGATGAAATATATGACTATGTGTGGCGATGTAAGAATAAAAATAATACCAGTCATTAATATAGAGGATATAGAAATGTCATCAATAGCCTATAAGGAAGTACAGAAACTGGTTACATATACATTTGGGCTTTTAGATTGCATAATAGAAAAAGATGAAATGGGAAAACCGTTTTTTCAAAAACATATTGATTATGATTTGAGCATATCTCATACAGATGGATTGGTAGCAGTAGCTGTTGGGAAAAATCATAAAATTGGAATTGATGTGGAAAAAATACATAAAGTCAGCACTACGATAATTAATAAGTATTATTCCAAATCAGAGAAAAAGGCTTTATCAAGGAACAGAGTAAATACAGAGTTAATTGAGACAAAAATTTGGACTATGAAAGAAGCGTATAGTAAATGTTTGGGAACAGGACTTAATAGAGACTTATTAATGTGGGATACATATAGTAGAAAAGGAATTGTTATGGAAACGCAAATTTATAAAGAATATGTTATCACGGTTTGTAGAATGATTGAATCTATGTAATATTTGGAAAACTTTATACAGTAAGAATTTTACAATGAATGAAGTATCGTAAATTGGAGAAATAATCAATGATAGAAAAATATATTCATGATATTTATAACAAAAAAATAGATCATTATGAGGGATATGAGAGCTTTTGCTATCAAAATTGCCAAAGAATAATATTGGAATATGCATATGGTTCTAACGCAATATTGTTTATAAATACTGTGCCATCAATAGAAATTGAAGCTATGGATAAATTAAGGCTTAGGGAAAAAGATGATTTTAGATCTTTATTACCGTCAGTCAATAAATATACCAACAGATTTTATTATAAAGATGATGAAAGTACGGAAGATATTTTAAACAGAAATATAAAGTTTGTTTATGAAAATAAAAATCCAATTATTGTCGGAGCAGATACATTTTTTTTACCGTATTCAGCTAATTATAAAAAAAGACATGCTAAACATACATTGATACTATGTGGGTTTGATTTGACAAGAAATGTTGTGTATGTAATAGACTGGTATTCACCATGGTTTTATAAAGGAGAAGTTGATATAGAAACTTTTCTTCAAGCAAGAAATTCAAAGAATGAAAAAGACGATTCTTATTATAGTGGAAGCCCAATAGAAAATAATTGGGCTTATATCGAAAAAATACCACAATATTCAGCAGATAAATTATTCGATGAAACAATTAAATTATCGAAAAAAAATTATTTCAATGATAGTGATAATGGAGTAATTGCTGCATTATCGCTATTATTGAAATATATTAGTGTAATGGAAAATGAGACAGACTACAATCGTGTGTTTTATTACATGTACACTTTACTAAACAGAAAAAAGATATTTTTACAATATATTGAATATTATTCAAATTTAAAACAATTAGATAGAAACACAATATTTATTACACAGTTGAAGAAAAATATTGCAAATTGGGATGTGATTGTAATTTTATTATTAAAGCAATCGAAAAGATATAATGTAAAAACACGAAATCATTTAATTGATAAAATTAGTAAGTCGATTAGTGAGGAATTAATAATGATTCAAACGATTGAGAAACTTTTTTGAAAGAGGAGAATGTTTATTGATGAAATCAAATTTATCTAATACTGGTGATATAGAAAAAAATAATGAAAATGGAAAACTTGAGTGTGTAGGCAGAAAAGAAAGTCAAGAAATAGTCAATGAAGATAGAAATGTTGTGCCTGATACTAATATGAATGATATAATAAATGCAAAAGGAGCCATTGGTTCTCAAACAGGCAGTATTGATAAAGAAATTGTCAAATTAATATTTGAAATAGGAGAATTATCTGATAATATAAATTTAAATACTACTTTTGACGAAATTGAGTTGGATTCTATAGAATTTATTACCATTATTGTCGAAGTCGAATCAAATTACGAAATTGAATTTGATGATGAAAATATGTTAATTAGCAATTATCAAAGTATTGGTGATTTTGTAGAATATGTAAAAAAGAAAATAGCAAAAGTAAAATATAATTAAAATTTTGTGTGTAGCTATATAAATGGCATATATGTGATTTCTTGAGAGGAGATATATGGAAAAACAAAGAACATATGGGTTTATAAGTAATTTTATTTATGCCCTAAATATTGCAAGAAAAAGTAATCTAAAACTTTTAGCAGTTGTTTTAATAAAGCCTGTGGCGAATATCGTTACCAAATTATTGTGGGCATATGCACCTAAATTTGTATTGTCTTATATCGAAAACAATCTTGCTATTGATAAGATAATTTTCAATATTATTGTAATCTGCTTGATAGGTTTGGTTTTCGATATTATTAGTACTACCAGCTATAATGCATTTGAATATGAATATCGTCCAACTGAAGGTTATTTAGAAAAATTAAGAATGGATAAGTTGTTCCATACGGATTTCAAAAATATGGAATCACCTGATTTTTTAGATTATGCTCAAAGAGCTAAAACAGCATTATATAGAGGCAATGGTTTCTTTGGAGTTCTATACGAAAGCAGAAATTTTATTGCCCAGGGTACATTGATGATTGTGTCTGCTGTATTAATCGGAATTCAAAATTTCATTATGATGATTATTTTTATCATAATCTCATTTAGCATAGCAAAGATATTGGCTTATTTTACAAAACTTGATAAAGAAGGATTTTCTGATGCTATGGCACCAACTTGGCGTAAGATGACTTATTTAGAGTCAACGACGAAAAATTTTGACTTTGCAAAGGATATTAGACTTTTTAATATGTCAAAAATCTTTAGAAGAGAGTTGGGTGATGTAAATGATACTTACAATGCTATGAATAAGACACATCATAATAGATGGATTTTATGCAATGTTAGTATGGAATCGGTATTGTTGATTCAAAAGGTCCTCATGTATACATGGCTTGTATATAATGTTATTGTGGGGAATTATCAGATATCCGATTTTGTTCTTTATGTAGGATTAGTAACTACTTTCCATGATTCTGTAGGATATGTAAATTGGATTTACTCAAATATGAGAGGCAATTGCCTTATGATTAATGATTATAGAAATTTCGTGGCATGGGAAGAACACAAAGAAACTGCAAGTGCAAATGAAGGTCATATTACAGATATAAATCTCGATCAATTTGAATTTAAGTTTGAAAATGTGAGTTTTAAATATCCCGGACATGAGAATTATGTTTTGAAAAATGTCAACCTAACAATTAATGATGGAACAAAACTTGCGGTAGTTGGTGTAAACGGTGCAGGTAAAACAACATTTATAAAACTTATTATGAAATTATATGAGCCAAATGAAGGGCGAATTCTTCTAAATGGTGTGGATATAAAGGAATATAATCGTGAAGAATATTTTAAATTATTTTCTCCGGTATTCCAAAATGTAGAATGTTTTGCAATGCCTATTTATCAGAATGTTTCTTTTGCTGAAGAAGAAAATACAGATATGGATAAAGTAAATGCTGTATTAGAACAAAGTGGATTAAAGGCAAAGATTGATTCCTATGAAAAAGGTATACATACAAATTTATTAAAAATATTTGATAAAGAAGGAATTGATTTATCAGGTGGAGAAAAGCAAAGACTTGCTATGGCTAGAGCTCTATATAAAGGTGGTAAGGTTGTTATTTTAGATGAACCAACAGCTGCTCTTGATGCTTTAGCAGAAGATAAGATGTATCGTGAATTTGAAAAGATGATACAAGGTAAAACAGCAGTATTTATTTCACATAGGCTGGGAAGTACCAGATTCTGTGATAAGATTGCAATGTTTGAGAACGGAACAGTTGTGGAAGAAGGCACTCATGATGAATTGATGGCTAAGAATGGAAAATATGCATATATGTTCCAGATTCAGTCCCAATATTATGAGGATAAGAAAGACAGTGTGGGAGGACAGAACGATGAAAAATAGTAAAGATAATATTCGTTGTTTTAAGTTCTTCGGGAAATTTGCTTGGCAGAATGATAAAAAATATTATTTGCTTTTGTTAATAAATATAATCGTTAACTCAGTTTCTCCGTTTATATCAATTTTGGGATCTCAGTATTTAATTGATGAAATTGCTGATGAATCTAAGAGAAATATCGGTTGGGTGGTATTCTGGGTAGCATTTATTTGTGGAGGTAATTTCATTTGCTCCAACATAATGAAATGGGTTGGAGAAAACATTGCCAGAATTGGTGAAAAGTTTGATCGAATTTTTAAAACAAATTTATGTATGAGCTGTATCAATATGAAATTTAAACATACTGAAGAAACGGAATTTTTGGATAAAGTTAAAAATGCAGAAAGAGCTTTAAATGAAACCGGGCAGGTAAATGGTCTTATCACATCTTTAGCAAGCATTGTGACGAATTTTATTGTTGCCTTAGGTGTTGTGACTTTGGTTTGTACAAGAATTCCTTGGTTAATGATTCCGGTAATTATTTCGTTTGCAGCGAATTCATATACTACTTCAAAAGTTAATAAGAGCAGGCGTAAGTTTTTTAAAGAAATGGGCAATGTAGAGAGAGGTAGTACATATTTTAACACTGAACTACAGGAAAGCAGATATGCCAAAGATGTACGTTTATATGATACATCTGAAATATTCGAAAAGAAATATGACGGATATGTAGGTAGAATATATAATACCAGCAAAAAGTATCATACAAAATTTATAAAATACTGGGATATAAATAATGTATTTTATGCTGTTTGTGATTCTGCTATCTATATATTATTATCAGTAAATGTTTTTAACAAGATTATTTCAATTGGTGAATTCTCCAGTTTGTTCCAGGCGACTTCTAAATTTGGTGGTGCTATTAGAGGAATTGTAAATTCATATTTGGAAATGAATTATACTTCATCGGTATTAAAGTATTACATCGATTTTGTTGAAGATATATACGGGGAAAACGACAGATTGATGGATTTAAGTGATTGTGTTGTAGAGGTAACTGACAAAGCCTGCGAAATTGAGTTTAGGGATGTTAGTTTTAAATACCCAAACACAGACAAGTATATTCTTAAAGGCATATCCGTAAAGATTAAAGCAGGGGAGCATCTGGCAATTGTAGGTCAAAATGGCGCAGGTAAGACTACATTTATTAAACTCCTTTGTCATTTGTACGACAACTACGAAGGTGAGATATTAGTAAACGGTAAAGATGCCAGAGAGTATAACATTGTAGAATATATGAAGATGTTATCGGTTGTATTCCAGGATTTTAGACTTTTTGCTTTTACAATTAAAGAAAATGTAACTGTATTTGATGATAAAAATACGGATCTGGAAGAAATATATAAGATTACAGGCATTGATAAATGGATTGATAGTCTTGATGAAAAAGACCAGACATATATCTATAAGATGTTTGTGGAAAACGGTATTGAGCCATCTGGTGGTGAAGGTCAAAAACTTGCTATTGCCAGAGCATTGTATAAAAATGCTCCGATTGTAGTATTGGACGAACCAACAGCAGCTCTTGATCCAATTTCTGAATATGAGGTTTATAAAAACTTTGACAAATTGGTTTATGGAAAAACTGCAATATATATTTCGCACAGATTATCTTCTTGTAGATTCTGTGATAGAATCATTGTATTTAATGATGGTTCAATTGTGGAAGAGGGAAGTCATGATGAATTAATGAAAAATACTGATGGATTATATTTTAAAATGTATAGTACACAGGCGAAGCATTATAAGTAATTAGTGAAAAGTGTTTTTTATAAGAGAGGAAAATAAATATATGGAATGCGAAAATAATAATTCGATTAAATTACCTTTTAGTATTCCCAAATATAAGACATATTCAATAAATACTGCAATAAACGGAATATTAGAAGCTTATGGAAATGACGAAGTATGGTTATATAATAATTATATTTCGTTATGGATATATGCAAGGAGACAAAGAAAAGAGTATATGGTGGATTTTAAGTATGACAGGGATATTAATTATTATGAGCAATGTCCAGTGTTGGAAACAGTAATTCTAGATGTAAGAAAGAATCAAGATGTTAATGATATTATTAAGAATAGTATAGATAATCAAGAATATATTTTTTTGGCAGTAGATATGTATTTTATAGATTCGTGGTGGAAGGATATTGAGGAAAAAGAACATAGCGAACATGAAATGCTTATTTGGGGATATGATAATGAAAAAAAAGTGTTCTTTACAGCAGACTTTTTCAAACATACTTATTCAATACAAGAGATTTCATATTTAGATTTTAGAATGGCATTTGATGCCCATGCGGGATATATAAGGGAAAGAGATAATGTGAATTCTGTCGAAATTAGAACATTTAAATACTTAAAAAATAAAGGGTATGCTTTAAATGTTCATAGAATTCGTAATATGATTACTGATTTTATAAAATCACGTGAGAATACAATTAATGATGAGTCAGACTTATTTACAGTGCACGAAGCTGTTTTATATGGGTTTGAATGCCTAAATCATATAATAGAATATTTTAATGAATGCGTATGTAAACATGAACGTCTTGATTTTAGAATAATTCATTTGATTTACATATTTAATGAGATAATGTATTGTAGAATAGATTATATGATTGAGCATAAATACCTATCTGATAACACGTATATAAGAAATATCCAGAATGACTTTCATGATATGTCCCATAAAAATGAGATGTTGAGAAGTCTTGTTATGAAATATAATTTAATAAAAGGACAGAAGTATGGCGAAATAGTAATAAAAAAAATGAAAGATTTGTTCTGGCAATTAGAAAATAGTTTGGAAAAATTAAATATTTATTTTGAAAATATGTAAGAAAAATAGATTTTGTTTGAGATCATAAAAGACAAAATCTATTTTTTATTATTTGAGTATTTTAGTGCTTATTAGGAATGGATATAAAG
>OGFJ01000044.1_pt1 | contig 102530 bp, 105 predicted proteins | sample 1570861 | NCBI WGS metagenome assembly OGFJ01 (sample SAMEA2582060, study PRJEB24529) | metagenome | biome: Human gut stool | place: China | collected 2011
TTATTATACACCATTTAAAGCTCAATTTTCACCCCATTTAAGGTTTAAAAAATTTAGTGTCAATATGTTCGTGCAGTTACTTTTTCATTTAAAGACTATTTTTTTATTTTCTTCATTATAAATTTCATAGAAGTTTTCTTCATAACATTTCCTCCTAAACTTCGTATTCCGCCTTTAATTTACCATAATATTTTTTTGTACTTGCTCCATCAGGACTTCCATGATAAAACCCTTTTACTTCTGAACTTATTAGGTCTTCATATTCGCCTTTGTAAACTCTATTCATAATAAACGTAATATCATTGAATAGTTCATAGATTTATTCTATTTCTGTTCTATATATTTTCCCACATTTATCACATATGAACTCTCCATATCCTTTTCTTTGATTTGTTGAACGATGCACCATTTTTGCCCTATTGTTCAACCTGTATTTCTTTCTTTGATATTTTTTTGTGTCATAACCTCTACAATAATCTTCAATAACTTTCATTATTAACTTAGTATTCATATATTCTCTTGCATGAATTGATGCTTCCACGTAAACTGTTTTCTTTGCATTAACATTGCCCAATGTAACATAATACAAATTTCTTTTGTCCAAACTTTTTCCCTGAATGTCTACTTTTAATATAGAACCATATGCTTTTTCTAATTTCTTAAGATCTGCTTTCATATCTGCATATGAATATTTTTTATCTAATGTGTTTACTATTTTTTGCATTACATTTGTAGGTAATGTACTTTGATTTTACTAATAATTTTTTATTCCCTACTTTCAATAATGAATATCCAATATTGCATTTCTTATAAACGTAATAACGCACACCTTTTTCAACTTTTGTCACTTTCTCCAACTTTAAGTTATATGCGTAGACTTTTTTCTTTACATATCCACCCTTTTTTACACTTTTTCCTGTTGTATCCACATTCGGTTTTGTAGTTGGCTGTTTATTTGTTGGTTCTTCTGCTTTTGGCGTTGTTGTCTCCGGTACTGCAGTTGTTTCCTATGGTACCGTAGTCTGTTCTGCTGCCTGAGTTTTTGCCTGTGCCAAATTCATTCCCAATGTAATTATGCTAATTACCATTAGCGCTTTTAAATATTTTTTCATAAATTCTTCCTTTCAAACTGGTTCGCTTGTTCCTATGTAAAATATCATACTATAAAATGCCTGCTTATTTTATTCTCTTTAGACAAAATCCTTTTTATTCATAATTTTTATGACAGCAAAAACTCCTGCATACCATTTCCGGTATACAGGAGTTCATTATTTTAAGTAATATTATATTTTATGCCACCTTTGAATAATCTAACACTGCAATTTCCTGCATCATTTGCTTTGCTAAATGAACCATCTTCTCTAGCTGTTCAGCTACTTCCTCTGTATAATACTTTTCTCTACACTGCTCACATTCTTCACAAGGAACATTTTTAATTACAATGATACTATTTTTGTAATTAACAACATGAGTTGTAGTACTTTGTTTAACTGTATCACATTTGCAAAGTTTGCACATATCTTTACTCCTATTTAATCTTTTAGTTTTGTTACCACTCTTTTATGTTCTCGAGATACATATAAGTTCTTTCATATTTTTCTTTAATAAATTTTAATCTTTTATTCTGTTTTACTTCATCAATATTATTAATATTTACTATTTTTAACAAAAGTAATAAATCTTTTTTATCTGTTTTTCTTGGAACCAAACCACCATCATGTATTGCCTTTGCTTTCGTCTCAATTAATCCCCAATTATCTGCAACATACAAATCTATTCTGTTATATCTTTTTACTTTTTCCCATTCAATAATAGGCTCTAATCCGGATAGAAAGCCATTCAATGTAGCACAATCAGTATTTAACCATTCTTCATCCAAATCCATATCTATTCCGATTTGCTTAATAAGATTTTTTACTTCTTCATCAAATTCTACTGTTAGAGAATCAATATCTATTGTATAACCATGCTCTCTTATGCCATTATATAACATTGCAAAACCACCTATCGCTTTTATTACAATTGTGTCGTGATTTTTCTTTTCCAATTGTTCATCTAATAGTAATAGTGCTTTTTCAAATATCTTTATATTACTTTCTTTCATATTTCTCCCTCAATAAATCACATTCATCTGTTTATATATGTCATTTTCTGAAACTGTGCTATCATCTAACACTAGCTTATTTTTCAACGGTTTTGTTTCAGTCAATTTAGATAAATTTTCATATTTATCAAACAGAAAATCATAATTGTAGTATTTTATAATACAATACATTAATACCTTTGTTTCTGCTGACATTTTTTCTATATTTAACATTCTTATTTCCTGCGAATACTTTTCATAATAAAATAACATCCTATGAAGGTAACGATGTAAATAATAATATTCATCCTTTGTCCAATTTGTCTGACTTTCATAATAGATTTTCGTTTTCATTTTTGAACCACTCTTTATCATATTATTTTTATAAAAACTCCTGCATACCATTACGATATACAGGAGTTCATTATTTTAAGTAATTATATTCTTTTCACTTTCCAGTGTATTACTTGTTAGCAATAGCTGCCTGAGCTGCTGCTAATCTTGCGATAGGTACACGGAATGGTGAACATGATACATAATCAAGACCAATCTTATGACAGAATTCTACTGAAGATGGATCTCCACCGTGTTCTCCACAGATACCTACGTGAAGGTTAGGGTTAACTGGCTTACCAAGCTTGATAGCTGTTTCCATTAACTTACCAACACCAACCTGATCTAACTTAGCAAATGGATCGTTTTCGAAGATCTTAGCATCATAGTAAGCATCTAAGAACTTACCAGCATCATCTCTTGAGAATCCGTATGTCATCTGTGTTAAATCGTTTGTACCGAAGCAGAAGAAGTCTGCCTGCTTAGCGATTTCGTCAGCTGTTAATGCTGCTCTAGGGATTTCGATCATTGTACCAACCTGATATTCAAGTTCAGCACCTGCTGCTGCGATTTCAGCATCAGCTGTTGCTACTACGATATCCTTAACATATTTTAATTCCTTAGCATCACATGATAATGGAATCATGATTTCAGGCTTAACTGTCCAATCAGAATGTTTCTTCTGAACATTGATAGCTGCACGGATAACTGCCTTAGTCTGCATCTTAGCAATTTCAGGATATGTAACTGCAAGACGAAGTCCTCTGTGTCCCATCATAGGGTTGAATTCGTGAAGTGAATCAATGATAGCCTTGATTTCTTCTACTGATTTGCCCTGAGCGTCTGCTAACTTCTTAATGTCAGCTTCTTCTGTAGGTACGAATTCATGAAGAGGTGGATCTAAGAATCTGATTGTTACTGGACATCCTTCAAGAGCTTCATATAAAGCTTCGAAGTCTCCCTGCTGATATGGAAGAATCTTTTCAAGAGCTGCTTCTCTTTCTTCTACTGTATCAGAACAAATCATTTCTCTAAATGCAGCAATTCTGTCTTCTTCGAAGAACATATGCTCTGTACGGCAAAGACCGATACCTTCTGCACCAAGTTCTCTAGCTTTCTTAGCATCTGCTGGTGTATCAGCATTTGTTCTAACCTTAAGAGTTCTGTACTTGTCAGCCCATCCCATAATACGTCCAAATGTTCCAGCGATTGTAGCATCAACTGTTTCAATGATACCATCATAAATATTACCTGTTGAACCATCGATTGAGATGTAATCTCCTTCATGGTATTCTTTTCCAGCTAATGTGAATTTCTTGTTTTCTTCATCCATTGTGATATCTCCACAACCAGATACACAGCAAGTACCCATACCACGAGCAACTACGGCTGCGTGAGATGTCATACCACCACGAACTGTTAAGATTCCCTGTGAAGCCTTCATACCTGTAATGTCTTCTGGAGATGTTTCAAGACGAACTAAAACAACCTTTTCTCCTCTTGCATTCCAAGCTTCAGCATCATCTGCTGTAAATACAACTTTACCACAAGCAGCACCAGGTGAAGCACCAAGTCCCTTACCAGCTGGTGTAGCAGCCTTAAGAGCAGCAGCATCAAACTGTGGATGAAGTAATGTATCTAAGTTTCTAGGATCGATCATAGCTACAGCTTCTTCTTCAGTTCTCATACCTTCATCAACAAGGTCACAAGCGATCTGTAAAGCAGCCTGAGCTGTTCTCTTACCATTTCTTGTCTGTAACATATATAATTTTCTATTTTCAACTGTGAATTCCATATCCTGCATATCTCTGTAATGGTTTTCAAGTGTTTCACAAACCTTTACAAATTCTTCGAATGCTTCTGGGAATTCCTGTTCCATCTGAGCGATTGGCATTGGTGTTCTAACACCGGCAACAACGTCTTCACCCTGAGCATTCTTTAAGAATTCACCCATAAGCTTCTTTTCACCAGTTGCTGGATCTCTTGTAAATGCAACACCTGTACCACAGTCATCACCCATGTTACCAAATGCCATTGACTGTACATTAACAGCTGTTCCCCATGAATAAGGGATATCGTTGTCACGACGGTAAACGTTAGCACGTGGGTTATCCCATGAACGGAATACGGCTTTAACAGCACCCATTAACTGTTCCTTAGGATCATCTGGGAAGTCTTCGCCAATTTTTTCTTTATATTCTGCCTTGAACTGTCCAGCTAATTCCTGTAAATCTTCTGCTGTAAGTTCAACGTCCTGCTTAACACCTCTGTCAGCTTTCATTTTGTCGATAAGTTCTTCAAAGTATTTCTTACCAACTTCCATAACTACGTCTGAATACATCTGGATGAATCTTCTGTAGCAGTCCCAAGCCCAACGAGCATTTCCTGATTTTTCAGCAATAGCTTCTACTACTGTCTCGTTAAGACCAAGGTTAAGGATTGTATCCATCATACCTGGCATTGAAGCTCTAGCTCCTGAACGAACAGAAACAAGTAAAGGATTTTCCTTATCACCGAATTTCTTTCCTGTGATTTCTTCCATCTTAACGATGTATTCGTTAATCTGTCCCTGAATTTCTTCATTGATTTCTCTGCCGTCCTCATAATACTGAGTACAAGCTTCTGTTGTGATTGTGAATCCCTGAGGTACTGGAAGTCCTAAGCTTGTCATTTCTGCAAGGTTAGCACCCTTACCACCAAGAAGTTCACGCATGTTAGCATTACCTTCGCTAAAAAGGTATACCCATTTGTTTGCCATGTTTCTTTCCTCCTAATTAATTAGTATTTTATGTCATGAGTCCTATGGAATATGGCCATCATAAGTAACTCATACACTCTATTTTTGATGCCGCCCAGTCTTTTTAATAATATTCCTGTGTAAATTTACAGGCTGAAAAAGGGCGCATTTGCACCTAAAGTTAATTATAACATACGCACTTTTATAGTCAATAAAAAATTCCACTTTTTTCCTTTGTTATAAGGGGTTTTTGCGTATTATTTGTCGACTATAAATGTTGTAATTGAATGTGCAGGTACTTCAGTATTAATACCCTTACCATCCACTGCCACTGCAAGTCTGTGACGTTTGCTTAGTTCATTTTGAACTACAACAATAATCTGTCCGTTGGGATTCTTATACGCAACAGAATAAATTCCCTTGTCTGAATCATTTAAACAAAGTATTCTTTTTGCTCCCGGCTTAATATATTTTGAAAAATGTCCAATATAATAATATGAAATATTGTAAATAACTTCATTTGTTTCTGTATTTAACATAATTGGTGCTTCACAATAATTTCCTACATAGTTAGGACCACCCTTTTCGTCTAATACAAGATTCCAGTCAATCCAACCTTCTGTATAGTTATTGAAATCATTTATCATGTTGTGACCATAAATCTCACCATGTTTCCAAGCACCTATCCCTGCCTTAGAGCTTGTGTTTCCTGAATTGTTTACTAATTCAACACAACCTTCTGTAAAAATAAGATGCTGCTTAGGATATATTTCGTGTGCCATTGTAAGAATTTCAGATTTATCCGAGCCATACCAATGGTAAGCAATTCCCCAAATAATATCTTTTGCGTTCTTATATGCCAATGTTTCACGAACACGTCTAAACATTATGTCTCTGTTATGATCTAAAATTACAATCTTAACTTTTTCTTCAAGACCTTCTTTTTTCAACTCTTCATACATATAGTCAACAGCAAGCATTGCTTCCTCTGTTGGATCATATTTACATGAAGCCCATATCTGTTTAGCCTCTGGTTCATTTTGAACACTGATTGTTAAAATATTAATTCCTCTGTCAAGCATTCCCTTAACATACTTAACCATATACTTAGCCCATGTTCCATAATACTTTCTTAAAAGTCTACCACCATGGTTCATGTCCTTATTGTTTTTCATAAATGCTGGTGGACTCCAAGGAGCACAGAGAATTCCAATGTCTTCTCCTGCCTCTTCGCTTGCCTGTTTTATGAAAGGAATTACATATTTGTCTTCTCTTTCCATATGGAAAGTTTTAAGTTCAACATCTTCATCCTCTACGTATGTATATGGTTCTAATGAAAAGTCACATCCATTAATAGATGTTCTTCCTAAATTGTAAGCTAAACCTGTTTCCTTATTAAAATATGCTTTTAAAATTTCTTTTCGTGCTTCTTCACTTGCGTTTTCCATAACGTACGCTGCCGCTTCTGTAAACGCTCCTCCAAATCCTAAATGTGTCTGAAACTCCTGGCTACTGTCTACAACAACTGTATCCATTCTGAAACTAAAATAATCTCTTAATTCCTGTTCACCTAAGTTTCTCCATTTTACGTCATCACCTTGGACTGTCTGAATCATTTTGATTGTTGGTTCCATTAAACTACCTCATTTCGTAATAAAATGCATAACTTTCGGCATGTTATGCATTAGCATATTTTCATGTATAGTAGGTAACTCCAAAGTATTCTTTCAATTTCCCTGTATTGATTAGATTGAGTAATTCTTCTAATCCTAATCGTGCGAATCGTTACAGTTTTGCACTATCACAATCCTGTAAAAATTATAACATTTTACCCCTAAATGTATATTGTAATATTTATACAAATAATTTTTATTATTTTTATGAAAGTTGTATAAAATCGTTTCAATATGCTATTTTATGGGATTTTTGATTTTTCTCTTTATGTTGCTTCACACCTGTGTGATTAGCTTTTTGATATAACGCAAAATAAAAAAAGATTTCTTCGCTACACAAAAACAGACAGCCATATCTTTACTGTTGATTTCAAAAAATCTTAAACAGTTTCGATATTAGCTGTCTGCTTCTGCTAGTGTTATCTTTAATACTAATATCTTAAATATTTTTATCTTTAATATTAAACATCATCTAGTATTATCTATCGTTTAATATTATTTAAGCTATTTATTTTTCAATATTTAAGATATTTATCATTTACTTTCTTTATGACTTATTATTTAAAATGCCATCTTTTCTTCAAAGTATGCTTTTAAATCTTCAATCTTAATTCTTTCCTGTTCCATTGTGTCACGGTCACGAACTGTAACCGCTCCATCTTCTTCTGAATCAAAGTCGTATGTTACGCAGAAAGGTGTACCGATTTCATCCTGACGACGATATCTCTTACCGATAGCTCCTCTGTCATCGTATTCACAGTTGTAATATTTGCTAAGTTCAGCAAATACTTTTTCTGCACCTTCATTTAATTTCTTTGATAATGGAAGAACTCCAATCTTAACAGGTGCAATTGCAGGATGAAAATGAAGAACTGTACGTGTGTCAGGCTTTTCAGGTGTTCCAATTTCTTCTTCATCGTATGCTGCACAAAGGAATGCTAATGTTACTCTGTCTGCACCAAGTGATGGTTCAATAACATATGGCACATATCTTTCATGCTTTTCATCATCAAAGTATGTTAAATCTTCTTTTGAAGTTTCCATGTGTCTTGATAAATCATAATCAGTTCTATCAGCAATACCCCAAAGTTCACCCCAACCAAATGGGAATAAGAATTCAATATCAGTTGTTGCCTTTGAGTAGAATGATAATTCTTCTTTTTCATGGTCTCTTAATCTCATTTCGTCTTTCTTAATTCCAAGATTAAGTAACCAGTCACGACAGAAACCTCTCCAGTATTCAAACCATTCTAAATCTGTATCAGGTTCACAGAAGAATTCAAGTTCCATCTGTTCGAATTCTCTTGTTCTAAATGTAAAGTTACCCGGTGTGATTTCGTTTCTAAATGACTTACCAATCTGACCAATACCAAATGGAATTTTCTTTCTTGATGTTCTCTGTACATTCTTGAAGTTTACAAATATACCCTGAGCTGTTTCAGGTCTTAAATATACTGTATTCTTAGCATCTTCTGTAACACCCTGGAATGTTTTAAACATAAGGTTAAATTCTCTAATGTCTGTAAAATTATGTTTTCCACATGATGGACAACAAATATTCTTTTCATCAATGTATGAAGCCATCTGCTCATGTGACCATGCATCAACTGATTCTTCAATTTCAATTCCGTTGTCTGCCATGTAATCTTCAATTAACTTGTCTGCTCTAAAACGTTCGTGACATTCCTTACAATCCATTAATGGATCAGAGAAACTTCCTAAATGTCCTGATGCTACCCATGTCTGTGAGTTCATAAGAATAGCACAATCAACACCAACGTTGTATGGATTTTCCTGTACGAATTTTTTCCACCAGGCTCTCTTTACGTTGTTTTTTAATTCAACACCAAGATTTCCATAATCCCAAGTATTAGCTAAACCTCCATAAATTTCTGAACCCGGATAAACAAATCCTCTGCTCTTTGCCAATGCTACAATCTTATCCATTGTCTTTTCCATTATAAAATCCTCCATTTTTATGTATTGTTTATAAGCCATTTAGCTTTACATTAACATTTAATATACAATGTAACTCATTTCCTTGTCAGAAGTTGTTACAATTCCATCTTCATCTACTTTGCAATTTGAGCTAATGTATTTTACATCACTGCCAATTTCCACTTTGTATTTTGAATCTACTATTAGAATGTTGGCATTGCTCATTTTCTTGATTTCTTTTGCCTTTAATGTTTCCTTTTTGTCAGGAGAAGTAAATTCACCTTTTATTTTGCAGTCACCTCGCTCTTCAATTGTTCCTGCATAAAAAGTACCCTCTTCTGCTTTGTTGTAATTCTGTATATATGAATTAAAATCATACACCGTAGCTAATTTTAAAATCAAATAAGCTTCTTTATCTTCAACTTCAAACTTATCCACTGAAATAGCATCATCAACTGATGCTGTACTACTACTGTTGTATTTTTTCACTTCATCATTAATGTATTTTTCAAGCGCATCTTTGTCATAGTCTTTGTCAGCGAACTTCTCTGTTACGCCGTAGCTGACTGCGCCATCCTCATCAATGTAAATTGCATTAACGCCACTGTCTAACTTAATGTCCCCAACCTTTTTTCCACAGGCTGTAAAACTTAAAACCATGGCAAGCACTAATGACAACGCACAAACCCTCTTTAAAATATATCTCATAATGTCCCTCCTGTATTTTTGCATACCTAAATAGTAATTTTAAACTTTATGAGAACTAATTTCAATATAAATTTTCCAGAAATTCTAAAGAATTAAATTTTTTATGAATTATCTTATTTATGTAGCTCTCAATTACCTGTTTTAGTTGCGCTAATACTTCTTCTTTTACATTAAATGAGAAAAGCTTATTTATTTTTGCTGTTACAATATACTGTAATGCATATACAGTTGACGGATTAAGAATCTTGTTTTTGCCTATTCTGCCATGGCAATTACTGCAAATTACCGAATTGTGTTCCAAATCAAAGTAATCAAGATTTTCTGTGTTACCGCATTTTCCACAATTAAAAACATTTGGATACTCACCGTTAATAACCAACGTACGCAATTCATATATACATCGAATCAGGTCAATGGGAATGGCTTTTTTGCTTAGCTGTTTCATTGCAATATACAAAAGCTCTAATGTATCTTTCGCCTCTATGCCTTCTCTTCCATAATAGTCGGCAAGTTCTAAAAAATACATTCCCATATACATACTGTCAATATCATTCATGGAGTTGCTGAAATACTCATTAATTTTCATTGCCGTAACTGTATATGCATTTCTCCCTCTATACAATGTAAACTCTCCAAAAGCCATTGGCTGACTGCCACCAAGAAATGGGCTTGTAGGCTTTCTTGCACCTCTTGCAAAAGCTGTTATTTTACCAAACTCTTTTGTGAGTATTACAAGTCTTTTATCGTATTCACTTATAGGTGTCGCTGAAATCACCATACCTACCGCTGTTATTGTCTCTACCATTTCTTTCGCCTTCTATTTTTGAAATAAAATTTTCTCTTGCTTTATTAATTTTTTTCTCTTTAGCATACTGTAAATAATCATCTATTTTTCCTGTGGATTCAAACATTCTCCAACTCTCTAAATTATCCATCTTATCCTCCCTGTAAATAGTTGTATGATTATAGTGCCAAAAGATAGGATTATGAGAGTGCTTTGCACGTAACAATCCGTTTAATTATAATCACAGTGTTTTGACACCCGCATCTATATAGTTAGGATTTACAATAGAAGATTTTGTATGCATTATTTAATTATCTTTCTTCCTTGTAGCCATAATTTTTCATTAGCAATTCACTGTCACGCCAGTCTTTACGGACTTTTACCCAAAGTTGTAAATTTACTTTCATGTCAAGCTGCTGTTCAATTTCGTATCTGGCATTTGTGCCGATTTTCTTTAGCATGCTGCCTTTTTTGCCAATAATAATTCCCTTGTGAGAATCTCTTTCGCAAACGATAGTTGCCTCAATATCATAAATGTCCTTGTGACGTCTTTTCTTCATTCGCTCAATTGTTACAGCTATACCATGTGGGATTTCTTCATCTAATGCATGAAGGGCTTTTTCTCTTATAAGTTCGGCAACAATCTGTCTCATTGGTTGGTCTGTAACAGTATCTTCATCGTAATACATTGGTCCTTCAGGAAGATATTTAAAAATCTGCTCAATAACTGTATCCACATTATTTCCTTTAAGAGCTGATGCCGGGATAATTTCATCAAAATCCATTATCTTTCTGTAGGCATCAATAAACTTAAGAATTTCTTCCTGCTTTACTGTATCTGTTTTGTTGATTACTAAAATAACAGGAACGTCAATGTTCTTTAACTGTTCTGCAATGTGCTGTTCACCTGCTCCAATAAAAGTATCAGGTTCAACTAACCACATAATTAAATCAACTTCTTTTAATGTTTTTTCTGCCACATTAACCATGTATTCACCAAGTTTATTTTTTGCCTTATGAATTCCCGGTGTGTCCAAGAAAACAATTTGCCCTTTATCACATGTATAAACTGTTTGAATTTTGTTTCTTGTTGTCTGTGGTTTCTTTGATGTAATTGCTATTTTTTGTCCAATGATTTGATTCATTAAAGTTGACTTACCTACATTTGGTCTACCAATTAATGCAACAAATCCTGATTTAAAATTCTTATCCATTTGTACCTCTTATCCTAATTCCTTTACTTCTTTTAAAATTTCCTGGTCTCTTGTTATTGCAGTTTTTCCACCAACTACACAAATGTAATTTTTATCCAACGCCTTCTTAAATTTAGGTGCCAGACTTCTTATTTTTTCAACAGTTGTTGTAAGCACTGCTTTTCGTTCATTGGCTAATGTTTCAAATTTAACCTGTGCCATGTAGCTTGCAAATTCTCTTCCACTTCTGTCCGCCGCACTCATTGGGGTGTCCATGCCACTTATTGTACCGATAATATATTTTCTCATTTCCCTTTCACTTGCCTGGAAATTCTCAATATAGTTGGGTGCATCTAAGTAAACATCACTTGTTCTCTTACAATTTGGATCTCTGTAAGATGTAAACATAATGTCGCCTCCTCTGCTTACAGAGCAGCCACAACCATAAGCACCACCTAATACTCTAATGTTATTCCACAGGTATTCGCTACTCATAATGCTTGATAAAACCTGCATGCTACCGTCGAATTGTTCATCTGTGCTGTCCTTGTAATTACCACAACGTGCCACATACTGAACCTGACCTGAAGTAGTGAAGCCTTCATTCTTTTCGTTCTTTTCAAAAGTCCAGCCGTCAAATGATTCTTTAAAGTCTACAGGCTCATTCATTTTCTGCTGAAGATTTGAAACTAAAGCTTTTACTTTTTCAAAGCTTTCCTTATTTCCTGCGTAGTTAATAGTTATGTTGTCTTTTCTAAATACATATTTAATCGTATCAGAAATCTTCTTCGCTATTTCTTCCTTCTTATTATCAAAATCATCTAGCAGTTCTTCAACAAACTTGTAAAAAGCAATACCTGATAATAATTCCCTAATATATGACTCGCTGCCATAGTAAGACATGGTTCTCATTCTACTTGCAACATTACCTGACTGAATAATTGACTTATTTAGTCTTGACTTTGTTTCTTCTAAAATTTCTTTTAGACGTTTGTAATCATCAAATTTTGTTTTTGTAAGAACTTCTTCAATTATGTTTACTGCTTTCTCAAGGTTGTCGTAAAGGGCTTTTGTATGAACTTTCATCTGGTATTTTGATGTATTGTTATAACTGTTTACATAAATTCCCGTTCCAAAACCTAAACCACCAAGATTCATATCAATGTCAGTATTTAAGTCTGTGTAAGCTCTTTCTGTATCCATGTAACTTAAAACATATTTAAACAAACCTACATACGGAACATAATCAATTGGCAATTTTTCGAAATTAAATGTCACATCCAAATATCCAATACCATTAGTAAATAATTCATTATATACTGCCGTAAACTCAGGCAACTTTTCTTCCTTGTAAATAAATGGTCTTGGACTTTCATCAATGTCTTCAATTTCCAATAAAGGTATTGTCTCAAGTTCCTCCGGTGTTGAAGGTGTTTCCTGATAATTCTTTAATTCCTTTGTTTTAATAATTAACGCTTCAATCTCTTCGTCTGTCATTGAGTCTTTTAGACTCTTAAGTTTTGCTTCTAACTGCTTTTCTTTTTCCTCTGTTAAACCTTTTTTAGGTTCCATAATTACAGTTGAACGATGATTATTGTTAATCATGTATTTTTCTATAATTTTTTCAAAATAATCTGTGTCAATTTTTTCTCTTAACAAATCAAAAATCCTGTTTGTTTCCAAACTTGCAAATGGATTTTCTTCATTGTAAATCCAGGCACCCATTAAATTAAGTCCCCAAATTAAGCCTTTTGGGAAGCCTCCAAAATCTGCTTCTTTTTCTTTAAATTCCAAACTGTTAAGACCTGCACGTAAAGCATTTTTGTCAATGCCGTTCTTAACAATTTCTTTTAATGAATTATTGATTATTTCATTAAATCTGTCACTGTCCTTTTGATTAGCATATTTAGCTGTAATTGTATAAATTGGCTGTAAAACATCATCCTCGTATGAGCCTGAAATATCTTTTCCAATTTTTGCATCAATTAAAGCCTGCTTAAGTGGGGCTCCCGGCATTTCCATTATTGCATATTCTAAAATCTGAAAAGCGATACTTAACTCCGTATCTAAGTTGTCGCCAATTACAAAGTTGGAAATTAAGACTGCACTTTCATCTTCGTTCTCACTATCTGAAATTGCATATTCCTTTGTAACTGTTACCGGCTTATCAAAAGGCTTTTGATATTTTATTTCTGAATCAACTTCTAAATAATCGTATTTTGATAAATAATTTTCATCTATCCACTGTAATCTTTCAACTACATCCATGTCTCCATACAAATAAATATAGCTGTTTGATGGATGATAATATTTTCTATGGAAATCTAAATACTGTTCATATGTTAATTCAGGTATAAAATCAGGATCTCCACCTGACTCATTACTGTAGCCGTTGTCCGGGAATAATGATTGAAGTGAAACTCTTGCACCTAAACCGTCAACTGATGAGAATACTCCCTTCATTTCATTATATACAACACCGTTTATTGTAATGTTATCATCTTTATTTTCTAATTCGTAATGCCAGCCTTCCTGCTTAAAGATGTTTTCTTCCTTATAGATATTCGGATGAAAAACAGCATCCATGTAAACATGCATAAGATTGTTAAAATCTTTGTTGTTGTAACTTGCCACAGGATAAACTGTTTTGTCAGGATATGTCATTGCATTAAGGAATGTGTTAAGTGAACCTTTAACTAATTCCATAAATGGTTCCTTTACCGGAAAATCGTCTGAACCACATAAAACAGTATGTTCTATAATATGTGGAACTCCTGTGTCATCTGTTACCGGTGTTCTAAAACCAATATTAAAAACTTTATTGTCATCATCGTTTGATAAGATAACAACTCTTGCACCTGTTTTTTTATGTTTTAGTAAGTATGCATTTGAATTAACTTCTTCAATATGCTTATTTATAATAATTTCGTATTGTTGTAAGTCTTTTACTTCCATTGTCTACCTCTCTTTGTCAAAAATCTCTAGTGTATATACTAACATATTTTTTATTTTCTATCCATTATATATAAAAAATCTCTCCATACAGATTGGTTGTCTTCTGTACAAAGAGATTTTCTTAATATTATTTATTTTTGTTGTAAGAATCACATATATCTGACCATCGACATACTCCGCAAACTGCCCGTAACTTATTAACATCAATAATGCACTTGTGAACCATCTCTGTTAATTGGTTCCATGTAAGGTCACCTTTTTGTTTTTTCAGTTCATCCTCTATTGCTTCGTATGTGCGTCTATCATTACCTGAAACTGATTTTTCCTGAGTACATATTCCATTTTCATTATTAGGACAATTTTCGCATATATCATCTGCCCCTTCTGTTAGTTCAACATAAGGATTCTTACTTAACATTTCATTATGAATTTTTGTCATATTTTCCACAAATCCATTGCTATACCCTTTTCCTTCAAAAAACTGAAGGCATAATAAATGGTGTGGTCTAATTGAATATCTGCACATATTTCTTAACTCTGTTTGCAATAATTGTTGCTACAACTATTTTTGCAATATCTGGAATAATGTATGGAATAACACAGTATGTTAAAGCAACTGCTACTGTATTATTTGTTACAACCATAAACCAAACTGTTCCTATTGCAAAACATGCTACATCGCCTAATACCATTGCAACTACTGTAATAACAAGTTTAACAACTTCGCTTTTTCCATTTGCTAAATTCATTAATAAACCAATAATAATTGCTGTTAAAATAAAGCCTACGATGAAGCCGCCTGTTGGACCTGCGATTACTGATGGGCCGCCTGTTAGTCCTGCAAATACAGGTACACCAATTATTCCAAGTAAAATATAAACCACAACTGCTATTGTGCCTCTCTTAGTGCCAAGTAAAGCTGCTGTTACAAAAACTGCAAAAGTCTGTAAAGTAAATGGAACAGGACCTGCAGACACGCTAATCCATGAACAAATTGCCATTATTGCTGTAAATACAGCTATTAGTACCATATCCTGAACTGATAAAAATTTCTTCTGTGTGTTACTCATAATTTCCTCCTAAATACATAACATTTTTTGCGACTAAGTAATTGTAAGTCAGTTTCTTTTGATTGTCAACCTGTTTTGTTGTTTGGGTGACATTTCTTCTCTGTTATGTTGAAGCCCAAAAAAAATAATGTTATACTTGTTTCTAGTTCTTATTAATTTATGGAAGGAGCATGTGTGCCTATTAAACTGGCAATGAACTAAAGAATTAAACAGCAATGCAAATGGTTAAATAGCAACACACGAAAATATTATGAGTGTAAAAGATGAAGTTCTAAAAGAACTTGAAAATAACAAAGGTGACTATATTTCAGGTGGCCAACTTGCTGACAATCTGGGTGTCAGCCGTAATTCTGTCTGGAAGGCAATTAAAGCATTGGAAAAATCAGGTTACGAAATCAATGCCATACCAAACAAGGGTTATTGCCTTGCAGAAAAAAATGATATTTTATCTTCATACAGTATTAAACAACATTTAAAAAATCCCCATTTAGATATATCTGTTTTTTCTTCTGTTACATCCACTAATACCATTTTAAAGGAAATGGCTGAACAGGGTGCAAAAGAAGGTACTGTTATTATTGCTGAAGAACAAACTGCCGGTCGTGGAAGAACCGGAAAACAATTCTATTCTCCTAAGGGTACCGGAATTTATATAAGTATTCTTCTTCGACCTGATATACCCGCAGAGGAATCATTATTTTTAACTACATCTGCTGCCGTTGCCACAGCTAGGGCTATTGAAGATGTAAGTGACAAACGTGCCCTTATTAAATGGGTTAACGACATTTACCTTGAAGATAAAAAAACCTGTGGAATTCTTACTGAAGGTGCCTTTAACGTGGAGACCGGAAAACTTGATTATGCCATAGTTGGAATCGGTATAAACGTTTGCATTCCTGATGGTGGTTTTCCTGACAACATTAAGGATATTGCCACTGCAATTTTTGACAAACAAACAGATTCCATTAACAAACGTAGTATTTTGATTGCCAATCTCCTTGACTATTTTATGGAATATTACAAGGATTTCAAATCAAAATCCTATGTGAAAGAATATATTGAACGTTCAATGATTATCGGTAAAACTATTACCGTAATTGAAGGTTCTAAAACTTCCGTTGCCAAAGCAATTGATATTGACAAAAACTGCCGTCTTAAAGTTCAATTTGAAGACGGTACTACTAAATGGCTGTCATCCGGAGAAGTCAGCACAAAAATTCATAAATAAATATTTGTAGATGGTATTTTTGCATACCACAACTGCACATTATTTATTACGTTTTCTAAAAAGAATTATTTGATATTATTTTTTGATATTATTTTTTATATAATATTGTTCATATTTTTATTCATAAATGGCGCATTTTCTTACGGAAATTGTGCCATTTTTTTCTGTTAAATATTCAAACTTTTCCATAACATACACGTCTAACAAGCCTTCTTTGTAATCCACTCCCATAACCTTTACTGATATGTCGCCTTTTGCCTTTAATGATATGCAAACATTTTGAACAAAATTTGCAATCATGTCTTTATCTGATTTTATTATTTTCTGTTCTTTAATCTGGCTATCTTTTACAGTTTGTTTAACTGCTGCTGCAACAACTCTCTCCAACTCATCTTTTCTGTCCTGCTTACTTTCAACTGAAAGAATTGTAAGAGCCGTAATTAAAATAACCACTATAAATCCTGATACAATAACTGTCTGTTTCATAGTCCTAATTTTCCTTTTATTATACTTGTTAAATTCTCACTGCTTTTGTAATTATTTGCCTTTACCTTGTCTCTAATATTGTTTCTTTTGCTATCAGAAATTTCTATATAATACTTTCCCTGACTGCTATTTGTTCTTTTTATGGAATCTTGCAACTTGCCACTTAAGCTTCTACTCCATTTGGAATTAGCATCTAAAGTTCCAATATATTTTTCAGATATAAAGCGTACTCTCTGCCCACTTAAATCTGTATTTAACACATAGACTTTCATTGTTCCATAGGCTGTCACTTTTTTATCTACCGAATTAGTTACAATCTTAATTGTATATTCTTTTATTTCATTAGTATTCAGGTAATTTTCTGCCTGTATGTCATTGCCTGTAACCAAGGCTGTATCCATATTTCTTTCTTTAATACTTACCACTTTTAAAACATATTTATAACCTGTATGTAAGTCATCATCTACTTTTACTTTCTTTAAAATCTCGTTTTTATTTAAAACTATCTTTTGACCGACCACATAATAACGGTCTGTGGTAGTAATGTATATTTCCTTCACAGTTATTTTTTCCCATATTGCATGTAATGTTAAATCTGCATTTCCACTATAAACACTTCCCGGACTATACTTTATTCTGTTACCCTTTTCACTTGTGTTCCAATGTTTTTGTGTATTTAATTCATAACCTGCTCTTTCAACATTTTTTGTACTAAGATTAATATTTTCATTCCAGTATTTGTGCTGACTATTAGGCATCCCCGTCACTATATCCTGACAGTTTTTTTCATACCTTATGGAATACTGCCGGCTTATAATAATCCAATTGTCCTCATAGCCACTTACTTTGTCTGTAGGACGTAATATTTTCGAACTACCATTACTTGTGCAGGTATATTTTTCTTCTCCATTTGCATAATATAATTCATCGCTCCCCTTTTTATTTCCATAACCTACTTTTATGATTTTTGTACCGGGAGTTTCTTCTTCCGAATTAATTTTTGCAATAAAGCCACTTTTTCTACTTAAACTGCCCGTAATTTCCACATACTTATTTTTCTTTAAATATACATTGTTATTATCATTAAAATAAATACTTCCTTTGATTTTTAACAAACCATTTACATATATTCCCTGACCGTTATTGCCTGTTTTGTTTCCGTATATTTCACCGCTTTTAAAAGTCACATCACCATTATTTATATGAATTCCCCCACCACTTTTTACACCTTCATTATTAGACAACGTGTTTTTTGAGAAAATGACTTTGTTAGCAACTACAAGACCACCGCCTTTTCCTTGTGCGTAATTATTATCAATAACAGAATCTGTTATTTCTACATAGTCATTGTCGATACCTACTAACTTGCTTGGAAAATTAATGGCTCCGCCATCATTTACACTTTCATTTTGAGAAATATTTGTATTTTTAATTATTATTTTTGAAGAACCTGAGCTTCCACCATTTCCACAGGATATGCCGCCACCATTATCCTTAGTTAAGTTATTAGAAATTGTTCCACCATAGATTTTTGTTTCTCCGCCGGCATTCTTTCCACTACCACCGTTGCACCTGATTGCTCCGCCATTACCTTTGGCATTGTTTGAACTTATTAAAGGACCTTTTCCATTTTTTCCAATAGTTAAATTTGCCCCATATCCTGAAAATATGGCTCCACCTGATAAACCTACACTATTCTGTTTTATTGTGCCGTTCTCAACTGTACAACTTGAACTACCACTTACAAATATTGCTCCGCCCTCTTCTTCTGCTACACAATTAGATATTGTTCCACCATTAATTTTGATGGTACAACCATCCATGCCAAAAATGCCACCGCCTTCTGTATATGATTTGCACTGATTAATTACAGCATTATTATTTATTGTTACACTTCCTTTCTTCACTCCAATGGCCCCGCCGTCAGAACCTTCACAGTTTTCAATGGTTCCATTTAAAATTAAAGTTCCAAAAGTGCAAATTGCAGAACCGCCGTCCTCTTCCTTATTATTCATTACATTTTTCACTACGCAATTACTGTTTATTGTTGCTTTAGTTCCGCTTTTTAAATAAAGCCAGCCTGAGCTTCTCTTTTTAGTAGAAAAATTACTTTTGTTTCCACCTAAAGTTAAAGTCTTACTTTTTGTGGCCGTAACACCCATGTCTATCTCGGTAGTTCCACTTAAAGTCATACAATATTTAGGATACTCGCCTCCATTTATTGATTTTTCTCCATCTGATGATCTTTTCAATGTTACATTGCTATCATAGGCATAAATTTTAAATTTCCCCTTACCAATTGCTATGTTCCTTGTTATTGTTATTGATTTTTTCACACCCACGTAAACCCATGACTTTGTAGATTTTGTAAGCAATACATCTCTTAGTTCATCCTCAATTGATACAATATACGGATCTTTTGCCGTACCTGAACCAGCTAAAGCATACACACTATTAAAGAAAAATGCTGTACTAAAGCCCAAAGCTAAAATAGTCACTATACTAATTTTGATACCAGTCATTTTCATACAGTTTATTATATATTTTTTAAAATTCGCCTTTTTGTTTTCTATTATTTCTAATAGATTCACCTTTATTCTTTTTAACAAATTCATTCCCCAATTTATATTTACATTTCGATTTTTTCTTTTATCTTTTCTTTTACTTTTTCTTTGTTTTTCACCTTTATCTGGCATACCCCTCAATCACCCCCTGCTTGCTTAAGCCATTACCAAACAGGCTAAACACCGGCATTGTAATGCTGTATTTTAATATTACAAGTCTGCTTGGCTGTTCATTATAAATAGTCAAATCTTCTATTTCCAAAGTGTATCCTTTTTCACCTGCCTCACTTTTACACTGGCTTATAACCTGGTCATTACAGTTACTATCCTCGATTCTATTTACAGCCACATTGTAAAAATCTCTTGCATTAGATACCTGATTGTTGCTGCTAATAAAAGAGGCAAACAATATGCACCCTAAAGTTATGGCAATTACAATCGAAAACATTTCTATTGCTACTCTCATATTTCACTCCACTATTACGTTTATGTATTTTGTGCATGCAAGTCCATTGTCTGACTTAACAACACATTTCAGTTTATAAATTCCCTTTTTTTCAAAATCTATATTTCCGTATACTTTGATTTTGTTTGATATGTCTTTTCCTGTATAATCTTTTGCTTTAATATATTTCGAATAATCAAATTCCTTACTTAAATACTCAAGATATATAACCTCCTTGCCTTCAATAACAGGATATTTGTCTTTACTTTCTTTTAAAAATTTTTCATTGCTTTGACTTTTTTCATTTTTGTATTCAGGTGTTATTTGGTTCCATTTGTTTTTACATAACCCACAGGTTATTACAACAACCATAATTCCAATTAGACCATATAAAATTATTTCTCCATGCTCGCTTAAAAAATTCTCCATACCTAATCACCTTGCACCTTATACTTTTTAATAATCATCTTTTGTTTTTTTAAAAAACAACACTTTATATTTCTCCCTAACTAATAACATCTTTTATTTCCTTATCTTCTATCTTCTTAAAATGCTAATATATTACTTTCCAATAACAGAATTTATCTCATATTCATCCATATTTCCTACTGCTGCCATGGCTGCCAAAATCAAAATAATAAGTAATACCGATATAATTCCGCTAATTAATGTTTGTCCATGTTCTGATAAAAATTCTTCCATATAACCTTTTCTCCCTTCTCCTATTTTTCAAATATCTTTAACAAAACTATCCTGTTACTTTTTCTAATATTTCGTAAAATCCTGTTATTATAATCACAAATAAAACTCCATATATTATGCATTGACCTGCCTCTGATAATAATATTTTCATTTGCTCACCACCTTCCTTAACACCTTAACCATTGATAACATTTGCCACTGACGAGGTAAACACAATAATCATTAAAATCATGTCAATCATAATTTTCACTACGCCAACTGTCATTGGAACTGCTGTAAACATTGTTGCCGCTCCTATTTTGTCATTATTCTTCATCTGTTCACCCTGTTGTGTAAGCTTATTGTTCCTGTCAATAATCGAATTAATCTGTTTATCCGACTGCTCTTTTCCTAACTGATTCATTGAATAAAACATTTTAAGAGAAGATTTTATATCTTCCAAATCCAGCTCCCGCAAAAAGTTATCGTAAGGCTCAATCCCTACCGGATATTGTTCAAAATCTATTAATAATTTTCTAACCGGTCTTTTTAAAACAAAAGGCAAATTACCGTAAGAATTTTCTATTGCCGATTGCACTGTCTCATTCTGTAAATTAATTGCCACTTCTCTTATCCAGTCCGGAAAAACCTTCTTGATTTCATTTTCCAAAGTTTTCTTTGCTTTTTTGTATGTAAGTCTTTCCATAATACTTAATTTTTCTTTGTCATAGTACGCCTTCTCAACTAAAATATAATATTTTACAACCATATTATCCTGCAGAGATTGTTTCTCCTTTATCCAGTCAAAATTTAATTTTTTCATAATAAGCAAATAAGAAAATAGCATCAATAAAATTACAACAGTTGAACAAATTTGATAAACAATATGATTAGTATATCTGTATTCTGCCGGAATTAAATATGCCATAAAACCACAGGTTATTAGCGTTGAAAAAATGGATATTATTACATTCCTTTTTACCCTGTTTACATTTTTTATAAATAGAGATGTTCTATCCCCCCACTCTTTTATATCTTCTAAAAGAATGTCTAAATAATTTTCATATTCACCGCCATGCTGTTCTATTTTAATCAGAAATTCATGTAGGGACCTTAATCGTTTACAATCATATTCCCGTCTTATAATCTCTAAGGATTCTTCATATATTTTGTCAGTCATTTTTGAATCTATGTTTACTATAACTTCCTCAATGATTTCTTTCATTCTGTTTGAACTTACCTTCTGCGCATCTGACAGGGCAAGTCGTATTTTCGGTTGTTTCTTAAAGGAATAAATCATCTGTTCCATGTAAAGAAGCACATCATGGAATTTTCTTAAATAACCTTCCCTTTTTCTTTCTTCTTTTTGAAAAAAGAAATTAAATGCTATGGCTGCCAACAGACAAACAGCTATACCCAAAGGATCTAGTTTATAGACTAAACACACAATAATTACTACTGCCAGAATCTTCGCCGAATCCTTTATTATCTGCAATATTTTTTCTTTCACTCATTTCCTCCCTTTTCTATCTTATAAATGGATTATCAATACCTTGTAATTTAAACTTTCGCAATATATCTTCCGGTATATCCTTAGTTAAAATTTTTCCATCCTCATATATCATAACTTTTTCATTTTTTTCGTTATGTCTTGATAAGCACATAACCTGTGCTATGTGTCTTGTTATTTTTTCTCCCTGTTTAACATTTGAATGTAACACTACACCAATATCTATGAAAGAATACACATCATTCTCATTTATGTTTTCTCCCATATTTCTTAATCGGTCAGGAATTTTACCGGCATCATCAAGATGAATTGTTGTTAAACAGTGAACTCCTGCTGATATATTTTCTAAAAGATATTTAACTTCTTTTCCTCTTGCCTCAGCCAGTAAAACCCAAGTTGGCAACTGTCTCTTGCTTGCCTTCAATGCCTCTGCATAACCAAAGTTTTCACTTACTTTTATTTCAACACAATCTTTATCCGGATTTATTGCCGCATATCTAAGCTCCAAATTATCTTCTATCGTGTAAACTCTTTCATATGCCGGTATATAACCTGTTAAATATTTTATGTATTCTGTTTTTCCCACTCCCGGAAGCCCTCCTACAATCACTGTACAATGAGCTTTTATTGCATTCTCCATAAATGCGTCAATCTCCTCTGTGCAATATTCTTCCGAAATTAATCTGTCCTTATTAATTCTTCTTATTGCCGGAGTTTTTCTAATACTAATACTTATTCCTGTATTCGTCACAGAGTCGTGTAGTATGGATATTCTTAAATTCTCTGTTTCCGCTTCTAATAAAGGGTTATTTTGATTAAACTGAACATTCATTAGGTTGCTTATTCGTGTATAAAACTGTTTTATAAAAATATCATCTAATTTGAAATTGTTAACTTTATATCTTCCTTTTTCCAAATGATTAATCCATAATTCCCTACTCCAATTAATGTCCGTTATATTATCGTCTAATATATATTTTAATAAATCGCCAAAGGCTCTATCCGGTAATGACAGTTTTCTCATCTTTCTACTCCTGACCTCTTAATATTAATTGTTACACAAATGCTATTTCTTTAATTTCCCGAAGGAATCTTCCCGGCTACTGAACCAAATGTTACAGATGATGAGTAGCTCTCTACAACGTCCTTCACTGCATTACTGATAATCGGTCCTATTACATAGGCAACACCAACTAACAGTAGAATACAAACTGCGATAAAAATCGTTTTTCCGTGTTCTTGTAGGAATACATCCATATATATCTACCTCCTTTTTTATTCCAAATAAATTGCCCTTAGGGGATTGATTTTTATAATAGACTAACCAGCTATAAAAATCACATTTTCCTTGCTTTGTTTCATCATATACACTACGTTGCTATTTATTCGGTGTTTGTATATTATCACGTTTTATTTATATAGTCAACATATTTTTATGTTTCTTTTTTTCTAAACGCACTTAATTTAGAACAAAACCAATCACTGGCGTAATTCTTTGCCCCCGCTATGCCTCCGTTCACAACTATTTTCTTCTCGCACCAGGGTGCCTCCCTAGTGGACATTCATTTATGTAATAAGAATTTATGAAGGAATTTCTTATTACACAAAAAAACTGTGCATCAGCTAGTTACATAATTCTTTCACTAACTAATACACAGTTTTTATAATTTTATATTTTATTATTTTGTAATTTATTTTTCACCTGTAATAATCCATGGTGATGGTTGTGCCACAAATATGCTGTTCTTGTCTGTTTTTGATACTGTTATCTGCATTACCTCAGTTACATTAATTCCATGTTTTTCAAGGATGTATTTAATGTCTGATAAAATATCCAACTCCAATGTGTAGAACATTAATTTAATGTTAGGATTAATTGCAAGCAAACTTATAATATCATCCTCAATATGTTCTTTAGTTGCAACAATAAAAGCAATTCTTGGTGTTGGCAGATTCTTTAATGTTTCCTCTTTCAAATCAGAGATAATCTCAATGTTATGTACACCAAATTTGTCCACATTTTCTTCCATTGTTCTGTATGAACCTGCATCTCTTTCATCAGCAATAATAACGCCTTCATAAGCAACCATTGAGGATTCGATAGCTATACTTTCTGAATTTACCATTAACGCTACATCACTTACGTCTAATTCCAACTTATTCATAATTACTGAACGGATTTCGTGACCAACGTATTTTACAGTTCCCATTGAAAAATTATCATTCTTCATACCGAAAATCATTGATTCTCTTGTATTTTCATTAACTATAAAAATAACTGTTGGGCCTGAAATTCCATCATCCATTAAGTCGCTTACCTTACAGTGTTTCATTTCTGATGGTTCATAGCCTGTACCATAGTACATTTCATAATCACCATATCCTGCTTCCCAACATTTATATAACATATTGCTGTGTGTTTCATCTGCAAAAATTAAAATCATTTTGTGTGTAGCGATTGTTGCCAAAATGTTACGTCTTTTTCCACATGTGTTTAACATTTTAATTTTTTCAGGACTAACTTCCTTCAAATCAGCTACATACTCCATCCACTTCAACATTTGGGATGTTGTAAATTGTACTTTGTTATTTTCCATTATGTTCCTCTTTCTATTGCCTTGTCTTTTATGTAATTTCATTTAACCATCAACATGCAACTCTTTCTCATTTTTCGAAAAAGAGTTGCATGTAATGCTTCCTGTTCACTCACTACCTTATGGTAGAAATTATATTTTCTTCTGCCCTCTATACTATTAAGGTCCAATAATGAGTCGCGAAATTATAATAATGACTTATATAATTCCTTAATTTCTTCTACAGATGTATCTCTTGGATTACCCGGTCTGCATGCATCATCATAAGCTGACTGTGCTAAGAAATCTAAATCTTTTGGATCTACAATTTCCTTTAAGTCTGTTGGAATTCCTACATCCTTTGATAACTGTTTTACAGCATCAATTGCTGCTTTTCTGTATTCTTCAACAGACATTTTTTCAGTACCTTCAACACCCATTGCTGCTGCAATATATTTATACTTGTCGCCTGTAGCTTCTGCATTATATTCCATTACAGTTGGCAAAATAATGGCATTTGCAACACCATGTGGTGTATCATAAACAGCGCCTAAAGGATGTGCCATTGAATGAACTATTCCTAAACCTACATTTGAAAATCCCATACCGGCAATATACTGTCCAAGAGCCATACCTTCTCTTCCTTCAGGTGTGTTTTCTACTGCCCCTCTTAAACTCTTTGATATAATTTCAATTGCCTTAAGATGCATCATGTCGGTCATTTCCCAGGCAGCCTTTGTTGTAAAGCCTTCAATTGCATGTGTTAATGCGTCCATTCCTGTTGCTGCTGTAAGTCCTTTTGGCATTGATGACATCATGTCCGGATCAATAAACGCAACAACCGGTATGTCGTGTGGGTCTACACAAACCATCTTTCTATTCTTTTCAGTATCAGTGATTACATAATTAATTGTAACTTCTGCTGCTGTTCCTGCTGTTGTTGGTACCGCAAAAGTAGGTACAGCCGGCTTAGTTGTAGGTGCCACGCCCTCTAAGCTTACAACATCTGCAAAATCAGGGTTATTAATAATAATTCCTATAGCTTTTGCTGTGTCCATTGATGAACCGCCACCAATGGCAATTATGTAATCTGCTCCTGACTTTTTAAATGCTTCAACACCTGTTTTTACATTTTCAACTGTTGGATTTGGCTTAATGTTAGAATAAACTTCGTATGCTAAATTTGCTCCTTCCAAAACATCCAAAACCTTCTTTGTTACCCCAAACTTAATTAAATCCGGATCTGAACAAACAAATGCTTTTGCAAAACCTCTTCCTTTTGCCTCTGTAGCTATCTCGCCAATAGCTCCTGCTCCGTGATATGATGTTTCATTTAAAATAATTCTATTTACCATATATACTCCTTTCCGTGACTAAAAATCACTATGGTACGTTCTTTTTTATAAATATAATTATAACACTCTTTTCAAATAAAAAAACTAAAAATACTGTGAAATATTTATTAAAGCTATGGTATAATTCAATGTACAAAAACAAGATTTATATATTTATTTTCACAAAGGATTTTATTATGAGAAAAAAAGATTTAGCTTTAGAAGTTATTAAAAGATTAGAAAAAGAATACCCTGATGCTGATTGCACTCTTGATTACAACGATGCCTGGAAGCTGTTAATTAGCGTTAGACTAGCTGCACAATGCACCGATGAACGTGTCAACAAAATCGTGCCGGCTCTTTACGAAAAATATCCAACTATTGAAGCCGTTGCCGATGCTCCGGTTGAAGAGATAGAAAAAATAGTTAGACCTTGTGGTCTTGGCAAAAGTAAAGCAAGAGATATTAGTCTTTGCATGAAAATGCTAAAAGATGAATTTGACTGCAAAGTGCCTGACAATATGAAGGATCTTTTAAAATTACCAGGTGTAGGAAGAAAAAGTGCTAATTTGATTATGGGTGATGTTTTTGGAGAACCTGCAATCGTTACAGACACACACTGCATTAGATTATGTAATAGAATTGGACTTGTAAATGGAATTAAAGAACCTAAAAAAGTAGAAATGGAACTATGGAAGATTATTCCTCCTGAAAAAGGAAGTGATTTTTGTCACAGACTTGTTTACCACGGAAGAGAAGTCTGTACAGCTAGAACAACACCTCATTGCGAAAGATGTTGCCTTGAAGATATTTGTAAGAAAAACATATAATTTATTATTTGTTAATTAAGATTAACATAAAAAGGAATGCCCTTTTAACCTTATGGTTTTAGGACATTCCCTTTTTTATATATAAAGGAGTCTACTTTACAATAATTACAATCTTTGCTTTTTTCTTATTATAAGTCTTTGCTGTAACTACTGTCTTTCCTTTCTTAATAGCAGTAATTCTTCCCTTCTTGTCAATCTTAACAATCTTCTTGTTCTGAACTTTGAAGGTTACTTTACCTGCACTATTTTTAGAAAGTTTCACTTTAAGTTTCTTCTTTTTGCCCTTTTTGATTTCAATTGACTGAGCCTTAAACTTAACGTATTTTGGTGCTTTCTTCACAGTAATATTGCAAATTGCTGTTGCTCCTTCATCTGTATATGCAATGATAATAACTTTGCCCTTCTTCTTAGCCTTAACTACGCCCTTGGCATTTACTGTTGCTATCTTTGCATTGCTTGACTTAAACATAACCTTTGACTTCTTGCCAGTAAGTTTAACTTTAATCTTAAACTTCTCTTTCTTTCCAAGTTTTTTCTTAGTTACATTTAACTTGATTTTCTGTGAAACGCCCTGCTGCTTTGCAGTAGTTGTTTCCTGCTGATTACTAGCTGTTGTAGTCTGATTGCCTGTTGTCTGCTGACTACCTGTTGTAGTCTGATTACTTGTTGTCTGCTGACTAGCTGTTGTAGTCTGATTGCTTGTTGTCTGCTGACTACCTGTTGTTGTCTGATTACTTGTTGTCTGCTGACTACCTGTTGTTGTCTGATTGCTTGTTGTCTGCTGACTAGCTGTTGTAGTCTGGTTGCTTGTTGTCTGCTGACCACCTGTTGTTTCCTGGTTGCTTGTTGTCTGCTGACCACTTGTTGTCTTTTCAGCCTTTACAAGATTTGTAATTGCCTGTTCAATAGCCTTAACAGCATCGTCCATTTCTTCCTGAGTACATGTATTAGGAAGATTTTTTGCAAAAGTAATTGTGTTCTGAAGATTTGCCCAGCTTTCCTGAGTATAATCACTTTGAACTAAATTATTTACCTTTTCGTTAACCTTGTTTAACTCAGTTTTATTAACACTATATGTAGGGTCATCTTCTAAAATAATGTCATCATAATATGCCTTGAAGTCGCCCTTGTTTCCAGTATATGAAAGTGCAATACCTACAATCTTTCTTCCATTCATACTTGATGCAGGCATTTCGTAAGTGCAATCTGTCCACTTTCCAACTGTTAATGTCTGTGAAGGTTTTGCAATAATCTTAGAATTGTCATCACATAACAATACTACTCTTGTGTTCTTGCCAGCTTCATTTGCCGCATAAACTGAATATGAAAGTTTTAAGCCCTTCTGCATATTAATCTTTGTTTCAGACATTCTGTATAAATAATTTGCATTATCCTTACTAGCATTACCACCAATTGTTACCATATAATCACCTGTTTTTGCAAGTGTATTTTTCTCAATAGTAGTTGTTGCTGTTACGCCATCATTTTCTAGCTGTGTATCATTTTTGAAACATGGATCTACTGCATAGTCTCCATTATACTTGCTGTTTTCTGCCGGACATTTTACATACTTACTTTCAAAACTATTTCTGTAGTAAATTGGTCCTTCTGACTGTGGTACAGGATTTTCCTTAACAGCTTCTCTTTCTCCCTTAACCATCTTGATAGATTCTCCAACTGTTCTTAACTGGAAGTCCTGTGAACACCAATATCCATCACAACTTGCAGTTACGAACCATTGATCCTTAGGAATATCAAAATAATCACTGGCATTCTTAGCAATAGCTGTACCTTCGTCATATTCATCAAACATTGCTATATAGAATGATGGAATTCCCATTTGTTTAAGTTTGTATGCCTGATACCAGAAGTTCTGTCCCGCATTTCTTGGCATTGCATTTGGCTTATCATCTGCAGAACCATGCCATAGTGCCCATGAGAATCCTGAGAATAATACAGGATAATAATCTACATTATTAGCCTTGCACCAAGCCCAATGTTTCTCAATAAATGAAGAATATAAACTATCTATTGATTCTTTTGTACTAATGTTAGATCCAACCATCCAAGGTGAAATCATGTCAACCTGTTTAAAGATATTTTCATATTTTGCCATTGTTGCTGTATTTGTACTCCAATCTCTTCCAACACCAAAGATTACATAACATCCCCTCTTATGGAAGAAATCAATCATTTCCTGATAATCAACAACTCTGTCAGGTCTTCCTGATACTGCAGTTCCCCATAAGCAAACTACAGGTTTTCCATCAACTGTTGCGTAGGCATCTGAATTAGTCATTTGAAGCTGTTTTTCTATATTATAAACCCAGTCAAACTTAATGTCTTCTACCCAACTACTAATTGTTGTATTATCTGTCTTGTCTTTAATCTGGTCACCACCACTAATATCATACATAATGTATAATAAGCTGTTATTCTTTTCAGCAGCTGTTTTCATCTTATATAATAAAGTATCCTGTGGATCATTATATAATGCACGTCCCTTAATAGTTCCTGCAAATCTCTGAATTGCTGCACCATCAATTCCGTACTGATTCATCCATTTGAAATGTGTGTTAATTACATTTTCATTTGTTGAATCATATAACTTAGTTGGTTCTCCACTTCCAAGATTATCAAAACCTGTCTGTGCTAATGCACTTTCATCATAATCCTTTACATATGGGAAGTAGTCGATTGAAATATGGTCTTTTCTTGGCCAGCTTGTTCCATCTTCCTCTGCCTTACCATAATCATAATGTCCCCAACTTGTTTTCTGTGTTCCTGTTCCGAACCATGCCTGATATCCTGCGAAACTCTTTCCTGTAAATTCAGCATGTTCTGTTTTTCCTTTTCTGTTAGTAATTGCTTCAGTATCAGGATTTACTGATTTCTTAATTACTTCGACCTTTGAAATATATGTTCCGGCTTGTCCGTTACCATATATTCTAAAATCATATGTATTAAACTGCGCATGTCTAAATGAAGCATCACTTAAGCAAATTGTGCTTGTAATCCATTTATTTGTTCCACCACGCATAACTGATGCTGTTTTGAATTTAGTGTCACTTGTTTCAGCTGCTAATGTACCATCATATAAAGTATTATACTGCATTCCGAAATATGCATTAGTATTATCAAAATATGTTATTCTAATCATCAAGTTACTGTCATTCTCTGTAACAACATTACTATCAACAGCAAAATGAATATATTTGTACTGACCTAAATTAACACATTTCTTGCCATCTTTTTCGATAAACCAATCTGAATATCTACTATCAGATTTTAATTCACCACATTTCATATTTACACCTGATGGTGTATCACTATTAAAGTCATATGATGCAACCGGTTCATCACTTTCTTTCACATCTGTAGAAACCTTCTTTGTTAAACCAAATGAAATATCATCTACATTAAGGCTACCCTTACCTGATGTTTCAAAAACAAACTTCATATCTGTAATATTATTCCAAATATCAAATGTGTTTGTTACTTTAGTATTTCCATCCATTAATGTTGTCATGTCAAATGTAACTTCATTAAATGATTTATTATTTGCTAAAGTAATTTTGTTGTTCTGTATTTGCTGCCCTGCTTCAGGCACAACAGTATATGTTTTGTTTCCACTTACTATTGTTAATGCAACTGATTTGGCAGTATTAGTCTGATTGCTAATTTTTGCACTTATAGTTTTAAAGTTACCATAAGAAATCTTTTCGCTTTCATATGTAACAATTGGTCCAACTGAAGATGTTCCTGCTCCAGTGTAAGCTAACTTAACTGATGCCTTTCCTTCTGCCTTATTTGTTGAATCATATGAATAGGTTCCATTGGTTGTCTTCCATGCAGGTCTATAGCCTAAACATCTGTTATCATCGTCATCATTATTAACTTTTACGTTAGTTGGATCGTATACCCACTCATCTTCATCAGCATAAATCCAGTCATTTGCTGTAAAATATGTAATGCCTTTTGCTGGATTTAAAGTTGTATCAACTTCTTCAATTGTTTTTGTTCTAAATGGTGATGCTGGAATTCCTGCACTATTCATTAAGTTAGCATTGCAATTAAAGTTATTAAAAGCATATATTACTTCTTTTGGATTTTCTACACGGTCACTATACACTTTTACCCTGTTCTTACTAACAATTTCAGCCTTAGCATTTACATAAATTCCATCACTTCCTGCAATTGTGAATCCATGTAATGTATTTCCTGAATTTTTAATTATAGACAAACCTTTTCCTACACAATTAAATGTAATATAAATTGCATTACCTTTAATTTCTTTTGCCTTGTATACCGGTGCCGTGTAAACATCTCCACCCTTATAAACCATATTCATTGCAGCCTTAGCAAATCTTTCACCAACAGGTGTTTTTGTACGTGGGTGAATTGGGTCTGAAGACACTTTGTTTTTAACATGATACAATGGGCAATCATAAATTGTAAGCATTGCCATATTGTTCTTTATGTTTTCTTTAAATGCTCTTTCCATTGCACTAGCTAAGTATCCTAAATGTTCTGTACCTGTATTATAATGATGTGGTGCTACCTGTGTGAATATAAATGGCATTGAATTATTTTCAAATCCAAATTTTTCACTCCAGCTCTTCTTTAATAAAGACAATTCTCTATCGTAAATTTCTGATCTACCACTATTACTTTCTCCCTGATACCAAATTGCACCTGCAATGCTGTAATTTGTTATAGGTCCAATTTTCTGGTTGTAAAGTGTTGACATTGTTCCTGCTGTATCTGACCAGAAATCCTCTTCATAGTAAAGTCCTCTCTTTTCTAATTCCTTTACTAATGTTGCATCTCCCTGAATTGCCTCTCTTGGAAGCCATCCTTCTATTACAGTACCACCAATTGGTGTATTTAAAACAGCAACAGGTACATTTAACTGAGACTGTAATTTCTTTGCAAAAGCATAAGCTACGGCTGATGTTTTATTTACAGCATCCTTATCATTTCCGCTTCCCCAGTATGCACCTTGAACGTCATATGTTGGATCATATAGCTGAGTTCCTGTCTGTCCATATGGGTATGTAGGCTCTAGGAATATACGGATATTGTCATTTGTAGCATTTGCTAAAATGTTTTCGCTATCCATATCACTTCCTACATTCAATGCCATATTTGACTGACCACATGCTAACCAAACTTCTCCAATTAATATATTATTAATAGTTTTTACTGAATCCCCATTATCAAGGATTTCCATTTTATATTTAGTATAACTTCCTGCCTGCTTGTCTAATTTTGTTTTCCAGGATCCGTCAGTTCCTACTTTAACTTCTTTGCTTGTTACAGCTGTACCATCTGCTTTTGAAATCTTAACAGTAATCGTGTTACCAGGTTTTGCTGTACCCCAAACTGATATATCCTTATTCTGCTGTAACATCATTCCATCACTGAAAATAGAAGGTACAGTACATATATTTGTGCTATCAACAATTTTAACATTGCTAATCTTCATATTAATTTCATCAGAAATAAATGTATGTGCAAAGAAAACTCTCATATAGTTTATCTTTGATAAATCTATCTCACCATCTTTACCATTTTCATAACTTGAGAAGTCAACAGTATATGTAGCTTTTCCATTCTTCCAAGCCACTTTTCTAATGTACCACTGAACCATGTCCTTGTCGGCACTTCCACTACTTGATAACTGGATGAAAGCATAACCACCATTATCCATTAATGGTGCTACATTTCCAGGATCTGTTGTATTTGATAATTCCGCATCGAACTTTAATTGTAATTTTGCAGGATTGTGCTTTGATGCATCAATAGGTGTATCAAGCTTCTTCTCTGCTATAACAGTAGTATCCTTCTTTGTAGTTATATCGCATGTAAAAGGAATGCTTCCTACATTATATGTTGTGTCCCAATTTTTAACTTCCGGTGTTTCTTCTTTTTGTGCAGCTCTTGATGTATCAACAATACATACGTCCTTTAATCTGAATGACTGGTATCCTGTATCGCCTGCAAGATATGCCAAACAAAGTCTGAACCATGTAATTTTTGACTTATCAAACGATGCTTTCTTTGTTCCTGTTGAAAATGGAATCAATACATCGTTCCATTCTCCCGGAACTAAATCCTTGCCATCTGCTCGTTTTAAGCCTTTTACCTTCAAATTTAAATAACTTTCAGTATTTAGTTGTGCATTAGCCAACTCTAAGAATCCTAGGCCGTTACCCTCCTTGAAAATATCTAATGGGGCTCTTATTCCTTCAATTTGTTTAACGTAAACTTTCATGCTTAATGCAAGTTTACTGTCATCTACACTGGATAAATCTATGTTTAAATTTCTAGTATATACCTGATAGGTCACTGTGCCATTTGTATTTTCAATTCTAGGCACTTGGATTTTTTCGTATATTGTAGATAAAACATAGTTATCTGTAATATCTTTTGCTGCAACATCTGTGCAGAATCTGCTTGTATCAAAAATCAGTGTGGTTGCAATAATTGCCAAAACCATTGAAGCTAAAACTACTAATTTCGATACCATAGTATTTAACTTTTTCATTTTTCCCTCCTTCTTTTTTATGATTGTTAAATTACTAGATTGTATATTTTTTCTACACATTTGGCGATTTGTACATCCGTTTTGTTTCATCAAAGAAACATATGTCAACTTTTGTAACAACATGTATTCTAATATACAATATAATATTTTAGTTTAATAAAGCGTTAAATTATAATACATTTTTCATTATATTCTTATATAATTTTTTGTATGAAATGCTGTTTTATATCAAATTTTATATAGAAAACGTTTTCCATATAGAATTTTGTATTGTTCAATTTTTTTATTCAACTTATACTTAACGAGTTGTTAAATATTATTATTTTGTCGATTACAATCGGCAGGTTAGGAGGGAGAAATGAAAAAACAACTTTTGAGTATTGCACTATCTTTAACGCTTATTGTGCAAACTTTTCCAGCCTTAGGTAGTACAACTATTCAGGGCAATAACACTTTTAATGCTATCAGCACTAATTTAACAAACGAAACTGAATACAAGGCCGGTAATCCAATCATTACAAATATTTTTACCGCTGATCCATCCGCTCATGTTTGGGAAGAGAATGGTAGAATTTACATTTACGCTTCGCACGATATGATGCCGGCAAAAGGTTGTGGAAACATGGATAAATATCATGTTTATTCTTCCGACAACATGGTTACATGGAAGGACGAAGGAGAAATTCTTTCAGCTGCTGACGTATCATGGGGACGTAGCAAAGGTGGTTTAATGTGGGCTCCTGATACTGCACATGTCGATGACACATACTACTTCTATTTTCCACATCCAACTGGAAACGATGATTGGAACAGCACTTGGAGAATTGGTGTAGCGACAAGCAAAAAACCTACTTTAGATTTTACATGCAGAGATGACGGATATGTAAAAATGAAAGACGGCAGTCCTTATGTAACAAAAATTGATCCTTGTATTTTTAGGGATGATGACGGTTCATACTATCTTTATACCGGTGGTGGTTCTAAATGCTATGTTGCCAAGTTATGTAGCGATATGCAGACCTTAGCAGAAGATCCTGTAGAAATTGATGAAACTCTTGAAGATTTCCATGAAGGAATGTGAGTATTTAAAAGAAATGGAATTTATTATGCAATGTATGCTGACAATACATCAGGCCATAACTTAATGAGATATTCTACTTCAAATTCACCTTATGGACCTTTTAAAGATGGTGGTGTTATTTTAGATGCAACAAGTTGTGACACTACACACGGTTCTATTGTTGAATACAAAAATCATTGGTATATGTTCTATGACAATTCTGATCTTTCAGGACGTGGTAACTTACGATCTGTTTGTGTAGATGAAGTATTTTTCAATGAAGATGGTTCTATTCAAAAAGTAAATCAGACAAAAGATGGCGTATCTGCTGTTGGTCCTATTGTTCCTAATGAATACGAATCTTTACATAAGACATATGACAAATCAGAATTTGTAGAGAAAACTGATTACGGGCTTACAAATGTTGAAGTTAAAAACGCCAACTTTAATGGTAAAACCATTTCAGGTTTTCACATTGACAATGCCACTGCAAACACTGGTTATTTTTTAAGATTCGATCCTACTACAACTTGGAACGATTACACTGGTGTTGCAACATGTATAGTTGACTTAAATCCTGGAACAAACAATACAATTAAACTTACAGGCAGCATGGGCGGTGTTAATATTAACGGATTCTCTGTATCACTCCTAGATCAGACAATTCCTGAAACTACTACAACTGCACCTGCCACAACAGTTCCACCTACTACAACACCTACTACAGCACCTACTATTACACCAAAGGCTACAACTGAGAACCCTGGCACTTCTCAAACTACATCAGCCACTGAAAGTAGTTCATTGGAATCAGTTACATCTACCAGTAGTAATGTAACTTCAGATGTAGTTACATCCAGTGATGAAAATGCTTCTTCAGACGTTGCTACATCCGTTGATGAGAATGCTTCTTCAGACGTAGTTACATCTAGTAGTGAAAATGTTTCCTCAGACATAGCTACATCTGATAATGAAAGCGTTTATTCAAATGTGACTACTAAGACTGATAAAGCTACCTCGAAAATTGTTGTAAAGAAATCAAAGGTTAAGAAAGCTGTTAAAAAACGTAAAGCTGCAAAAATTAAAATTACTTTAAAGAAGGTTTTCAAAGCTAAATATCTTGTTAAGGTATCTACTTCTAAAAAGTTTTCAAAGAAAAAAACTGTAACTAAAATTGTCAAAAAAGCTTCTTTTGTTTTCAAAAACAAAAGGTTTCGCAATAAGAAAAAGTTATACGTTAAAGTTAGAGCCTTAAAAAAAGTCGATAACACTATAATTTACAGCAAATGGTCTAAACCAAAGAAAATAAAGCTTAAATAACAAGAAAGAATGTTGTTTGCGACATTCTCCGCAACCAGTGCGTGTTGTCATACAACTATTTTCTTTTTGCACCAGGGTGCATCCCTAGTGGATTGTTTTTTATATAATAAGAAATTACGAAAGAATTTCTTATTATATAAAAAAACAGATTACAGAGTAACTTCTCCATAATCCGTTTTAACTTATCTATTTATTTTTTTTAACCTATAAATTTATTGTTTTAAATCTGCCTGTATATTACTTTTAACCTACAAACTTATCGTAAATTCCAATTGCAAATATAAAAATAATTATTAAAGGCAATACATATGTTAAATAAGCTCTCATCCAATTATGTATTTTTACACCTTTTCCTGTATTTGCTTCTTCCTTGAAATTATTCCAGCCCCAGCCTGATTTTCTTGTACAGAATAAAAGGAATACTAATGAGCCAAGTGGAAGTAAAATATTACTTACAAGGAAATCTTCCAAATCAAGTATTGCTCCACCAAAAACATCTAACCATTTCCACTGCCATACGTTGTATCCAAGTACACATGGAAGTGATAATAAAGTAATAACGATAAAGTTTATAAAACTTGATTTCTTTCTGCTCCAGTGTGTAAGCTCGCTTACGCATGCAATAATATTTTCAAATACAGCAAGCACTGTTGAAAATGCTGCGAATGTCATAAATACAAAGAACAAGCTTCCCCACATTCTTCCTAATGGAATATTATTAAAAATATTTGGAAGTGTGATAAAAACCAAACTTGGTCCCTGAGTTGGATTAACATTAAATGTGTAACAAGCCGGGAAAATTATTAAGCCCGATGTAAGTGCCACAAATGTATCAAGACAGGCAATGTTAACTGACTCCCCTAACAATGAACGGTCTTTTCCAATATAGCTTCCAAAAATTGCCATGGCACCAATACCTACACTTAAAGTGAAGAATGCCTGATTCATTGCCGAAACAACGGTGTTCATAATTCCTGCTTCTTTCATTCTTCCAAAATCTGGAATTAAGTAAAAGCTTAACCCTTCTTTTGCCCCATCCATAAAGAAACTATTTACAGCAAGCACTACCATAATTAAAAGTAATGCCACCATCATAACCTTTGTTACTTTTTCAAGTCCGTTCTGTAAGCCTCTTGAACAGATAAAAACTCCAACTGCTACAACAATTACCATGCACACACCCATGGTTACAGGTTGTCCTAACATTTCATTAAATACATTTCCAACCTGCTTTGAATCTAAACCTTCAAATTTTCCTGTAGCCGTTAAATAAAAATAATATAGCATCCAACCTGCAACTGTTGTGTAAAACATCATAAGTGCATAGTTACCAAATAACGCTATATATCCATGTATGTGCCATTTTGTTTTTGGCTTTTCCAATGCTTTGTAAGCTCTTACCGGTGTTTTCTGGCTGGCTCTACCTATGGCAAATTCCATTGTCATAATAGGAAGACCGAGTAAAACTAAAAATATTAAATATATTAATACAAAAGCTCCACCTCCACCTTGTCCTGCAACATAAGCGAATTTCCATACATTACCAATACCAATGGCACACCCTGCTGAGATTAGCAAGAATCCCAATCGTGATTTTAATTTTTCTCTTTCCTGCATCTTTTGTCCCTGTTTTAACAGTAACTGTTAAATTGCCACAAGGGCATCCTTTCTTTGAAATTTTCTATTATATGAAAAAAATCCTCTAGCGCAAAAAAGCGCCAAAGGACATTTTAACATTAATATTAATTTCTGTCATTATTTTTTAACTCTTAATTTCTGTGGAATAATGAAAAACCTTTCTTTTCATATTCTTCTGTATTAATAGATGTCATTGTGTAACCAGTATCAGCAACAACCTGCTTTAACTTATCTTCGTCTAACTGACCTTCTGAAATAATTTCTGTAGTCTTATTTGCATGTGAAGAATTAACCTTCTTTACCTTGAAATTATTTCTAATTGCATCATTCATGTGGCTTTCACACATGCCACACATCATACCATCTATTCCTAATGTTGTCTTAATCATAATAACCTCCTAAACATTCTTTATGTAGGAAATTATATACCCCCTATGGGTATATGTCAAATGTTATTTTCCTTGTTTTCTTTTTTGTTGTTTTGCAACAATTTTCAGTAAAATACATTCCGGTAAAAGTTTCTGTCCTGTAACGGCAAGCTTCATTTTTAAGGATGGCACTATTATTGTCTTTCTATACTTCATTCCTATTAAAGCTTCCTTAACGCAATAATCTGCTGTAATTCCCTTTAATGCAAAAACTACATCTGCATTGTTATTAAACTCTGTGTCAACAGGTCCCGGACAAAGAGCGCCAACATATATATTACTTTTTCTTTCCTTTAATTCCTGTGCCACAGCTTTGGTAAGGCTAACTACATACGCCTTTGATGCATAATAAGTAGCCATGTAAGGGCCTGCCGGAAGAAGTCCTGCTGATGATGCCACATTCAAAATTCTTCCATGTCCCTGCTTAAGCATTTTCTTAAGGACTTTCTTAAATAAAATATGCATTGCTTTAATATTTACATTAATCATTGAAAGTTCTTTTTCAAGTTTTGTGTCACTGAAGTTTCCACAGTCACCGAATCCGGCATTATTAATAAATACATAAATATCTTCATCTGCTATTTCTTCAAGCAATTCATAGCAGCCTGATTCTTTTGACAAATCTGCCGGAATTATTCTACATGGAACGCTAAGACTTTCGCTTAACTGTTCTAATCTCTCCACTCTTCTTCCTGTTAAAATAAGTCTGTAGCCCATATTCGCAAATCTCTTTGTAAACTCCATTCCAATACCTGATGTTGCACCTGTTATAAGGGCTGTTTTAATTTTCATAAAATTTACCTTCTTTCTGTTATTTAAGTTTTCTACTAAAATAATTATTGTTCCTCTTCTCTAAGAATTATTTTTCATCTTATTTAAGAATTATTTTCTATCTTCAATAATAAATATTTTCCCTCTACTTAAATAATTTACCACATTTCGTCTAAGATAACACCCTATGAATAATTTTTTATTCTGAAATATGTTATTTCTTTTCATCTAACAACATTACGCCTTGTTTTGGATTTGTTTTTATTGCCCCTACAATTGGATGTGGCACATATAACTCCTCTAAATAATCAACGTCCTCTTTTGTTAATTTTACATCTAATGCACCTACTACATCATCAATATAACTTTTCTTCATTACACCCATAATAGGTGAGGCTACGCCTTTTGCCCAATGCCATGCCAACGCTACCCTGTGACATTTTGCAGTTATATTTTTCTGCTGTGCTTCTAATCTTTTTTACAAGATTAAAAGTTTTCTCACCTTCATATTCAGCATCAACTGAAATAACCATTCTTGTATATTTGTCTGAACATAACTTTGAATAAATTTCCTTATCTAAGTAACTTTCAGGTATTTCTGTTCCCACTGTATCAACATAGGATATAATGCTTTTTCTATCTTCGCCGTATCTGCTCCCGTTTTTGTTTTCTCATTAAAAATCTTTGATGCCCCATAACTAAAGCTGTTCGAATTTGATGCTAAAAATGATGGCACAATTACAATGACGAATATTACGAAAACAGGTATCATTACTTTTCTTACAACATTTCCGAAACCTTTAAATGATGGCACAAATGGTCTGTATTCAAATTTATCAAGCCACTTATAAGTAGCCAAAATAAGACATGGCATAATTTGTGCAAATACGGACAAATATTGTTAGAGATACAGAAGCAAAATACACTGCTAAAATAACCGACCATTTTAGGTTTTTCTTATGCAATTTTTATACTGAAGCATTGGCTGGTATGTTAATTAACTTATTTCAGAATCCAAACAAATGCGACCGAACAGAATTGTTTGAGTATTTTTCAGTTATTTTGTATAACTCACTACCAGCTGTAATTTGTTCCCAAAATACTGAGAAGAGTGATATGTAAGATTTTTTTCTGCACAATAAAAGAGGTAATTACAATTTTCATAATCAAATCATAATTACCTCTTTTTGCAATATTTAACTTATATAATCAAATACTTTTTATATTTATTTTTCTCTAACCCAAACTCTTCTCTTAGGGCTCCATGGACCATATTTCTTTCCAACTTTTGCACGAACAGAAATACCATAGTATTTATCACCTTTTAACTTTTTGGATACATAATATGTTTTCTTAATTGTTTTTACTTTACCACCAATTTTAACCTGATATTTCTTTGCGCCTGCAACTTTTTTGAATTTTACTCTAACTTTCTGACTTTTCAATCCTTTAGTTTCTATTACATTAACACCATTAACTGGTTTCTTTTTAATAGTAAGTGAAATTCTTTCCGGACTTGGGCAATTATGCCAATCAAAGTAAGAATAAAATGACATCTCTGCAACTACTCTGTACTTTCCCGGTTTAACAATTTTTATATTCCGTACTTGGACAAATCCACTTTTCCATTCACAACTTCAACGCCATCCTTAATAAGCCGTCTAGCCTGCTCATCTTTTCCGCCAAAGGCAAAAGCTCCCGAAAGTTCTCCTTTTGAATTAACCACCCTAAAGCAAGGTATGTTTTCCGGGTCCGGATTCTTGTGTAGTGCGTTGCCAACAGCTCGTGCCATTTTCGGTTCTCCTGCCATCTCAGCAATTCTGCCGTAACTTGCTACATGACCCTTCGGTATCTTTTTTACAGCTTCATATATTCTCTTGGTTGGACTGTCAGTGATAATATCGTAACTTTCAGCTATCATTCTTTTTACTTCTTTATCAGGTACACTTCCATCTAAAATTATAGTATTCCAATGTTCCTTATTCTGATGGTAACCGGGGATTACAGATTCATAAGTCTGCCTCCAAAAATCTCTCCACTGGGGGTCTACTTTTACATTCAAATTCACAAAGCCATCTTTCTCGTACACCCAAAGGAATGCCTTTTTGCTGCCTTTAACTCTTATAAGTTGCCAATTAGTGTCTTTGAAAGGTGTGTCTAAATATGTGTTTTCAAATGTTAAACCAAAATCTGTTGCCTGTTTTCTTGTTTTCATGGTTGCACCTCTTTTTTATAAACCTTTCTTGAAGTTGCTCTGTTTTTTATTAATCTAAATCCTCTTTTTTTATAGGTCTTTTAGAATCAAACAAAGCTACATAATACTCTGTGTCTCCTCCTGTTATCTTGGCGCTTCTTAGAAAGCTTATACCATCTTTCCAATATGCATCTTCTCCAACATATTCAATGACATCATCCGAATTAACAGTATATGATTTTATACTTGCTCCATCTTTATTTTCTGAAACTTTAAATCTATTTTTCAGTAATTTATATTTTGAAGCTTTCTTTACCAAAGCAAATCGAACACTAAAAACTTTCTTTACAGAAGTTTCTCTGTCCACTCCGCTTCTCTAAATCCAGTCAATACCTGACTTTCACCCACAACTAACGGACGTTTTACCAACATACCATTTGTCGACAATAACTGTAATTGTTCATCCTCGCTCATTGTTGGTAACTTATCCTTAAGATGCATTTCTTTATACAGCATCCCACTTGTGTTGAAAAATTTCTTTAATGGCAATCCACTTTCGGTGTACCATTTTTTCAATTCATCATAAGAAGGATTCTCTTCTACAATATGACGTTCTGTATATTCTATACCATGCTCATCAAGCCACTTTTTAGCCTTCTTACATGTTGAACATTTTGGGTAACAAATAAATAACATTTTCTTCACCATCCTTTTCATTATTTTGTTTACTATTTTAGTTCGTGTTTCCATTGACCATTTTCCACAGTGTAATGGAACTCACTAATATCATCTTCCAGAAAAACTTTCAGCATATCATCCATATCCATTGCAAGATTTCCTTTTTTCATCTCCTCCAGTGGAATCCATTTTACTTCTCCTTCCTCAGAAGATTTTAGCTCTCCACTAAACTTATTTGTCTTATAAAAAACAACTATGTATCTGCTGCCATCTTTTTCCATCCAGTCCTTTGTTCCACAAATTCGTGGATTTTCTATTTTCAAACCTGTTTCTTCGTATACTTCACGTATGACCGAATCCACAAAAGATTCGCCTTTTTCAATATGACCACCCGGAAATGTTAAGCCTCCCCAATCGTTGTCAACTTTATCCTGTACAAGCACATTGCCGTCGTCATCATACACCATACACATGTTGGTAAGCGTTACCTGCTCCGTTCTCATTTGCTACTCCTGTTCTTTTGTTATAATTTTTTCAATTCTTTTCTCATTATGTTATCTTCGATTTCAACATATCCATGCTTTGGATAAAAAGCCCATGCTTCAAACCATTGTTCCTTCGATTTACCTAAGTGTACAATGGTTGCAATTTTTCCTTTTTTAATTGCATAAGCCTCAGCAGTGGATAAAAGTTCTGTACCTATCCCTTTATGTTTTTGATTATATTTAATAAACAAACGATGAATATAACATTCGATTTCATTCTCCATTATGCTTACGCCAACACTTCCGATTACTCTGTCATGTTCGTCTATTGCAAGCCAAAACATTCCACCTTTGTCTGTATAATTTTTTTGGATATCCAGTAAATCTTCATTAAGTCCCGGCACTCTTCCTAAAGCATTTTTTGCTTCAAGAATCATAAAAATAAGGTCATCTCTATACTTATCTTGATATGGAATTATCTTCATTATTATTTTAGCTTTATCTAGCATTAGCGTCCTCTCTTATTGCTATTTATAATCTTATTGTAACATTCATATGGGTGAATTAAGCCACACATACTCTTTTAAAACAGTATAACATAAAGTAATATAATGGCTGTTATTTTTCTTCAATTTCAAGTAAATTTAATAATAATTTTCTATTTCCATTGTTCAATAGATTTTATCCATTGCGATATCTACATAGTAGATAAATTTATATCTGCTCTGTAACAATCACTATTCTTTTTTGTTTCCATCTTGACAATTGTAAAATAAACTGCTATCATTTAATTAAGGAATGGGTTTTCTCACTGAGTAAGGTCTTGTGACTGGAAAAGGTTGCTCGTTTCTTTTTTTATATTCATAATATCGTATAAATATTTCTTTCCATCTCTAGCATGACGCACTAACATCGCCACATGAAATACATTAAATCTCAATATCTCACCATCTTCACCAAATACAGATAATGCGAATCTTGATTCATACCTATACCAACCATATTTTGCATCGTTATTATGTTTTTTCTTTTTATTTGGAAAATATTTTAATCCCGATGAAATTTTAATTAATTCGGGAATACCTTGTACTGCATTGGCTTTAGCCTTAGCATTTGCACCCTTTAAAATATTAGTATATTCTGAATGTGCATACTCATCTGGCAAATCTGCTCCTATATAAACCACTTCGTTAGTAGCTGCTATTGTGTACAATTCCCCAACATATCTCATCAAATATTTTTCAACATCTTTCCAACTAATGGATTTTTTCCCCTTAAAAACAATATCATTAATTATAACAATGTTATTTCCATTTAAATCTTTAACAATAGATACATTTCTTGAATTTTGTTTTTCTTCCATAAGCTATTTGTTCTCCTTCACACTTTTTAATTCATCATAATAAGCTTTATACCGATATGCAGTTCTCCTACTAATATCGCCTTCTTCTACAATTTCGTTAATAGTCATACCACTCTCATATTTACCGGCAAAATCATTATAAGCAGCCATCCATGCTTCGTTATGTTTCTTTCTTCCACCATAATTTCTATTTCTATAATATTCCAACTCCGACAACAACTTCTTGTTCTCTTCTTCCAGTTCCTTAATGCGTTCTAATGCTTCCTCCAATGTTTTTATCATGACTACCTCCTATTAGTTTATTTTGTGCCACTTTGATATTTGTCACAAAAATAACATTTATTTTATTTAGTGTCAATTTGATTTTTGACATTTTTTTTAAGTATTTCAAAAAGAAAACAACCATTCATTTTCAACCTTTTTTGAAAACGAATGGTCGCCCAAATCACTTACTAAATCTATATTTTTCTTTTATGTGCTCTAACATTTTTACATATTAAGTCTTTTTATCATTCTTTCAATCATCTCTCTCCCTGTAACAGTTTTTCGATTTTGAAAACTACCTATCCATTCTTTTAAATTATTCACATATTCATACATTACTTCAACGTATGACTCGTATACAGCATTCGGAAAATCCGCCTCTGCGTCATAAATAATACTTTCATATGCATCAACTAAACTTTCACATGCGCTATCAATATAAAAACTATAATCGTCTTCATACCCTTCACAATATTCGCATTTTTCAAATAATTCCTTAATACCAGGTACTTCTTTTTCCTCTTCATCGAACGATTTTTCAATAGCTTCTGCAAATGCTTTTTGACATTTTTTTTGGATTTGTTCTTCCCAACTTTCGTCTGGTTTATTAACTGAAGTCTTTAAATCATCAATTTTTCTTTCAACGTACCCTTTCGTATTGCCTGTACAATAGACATCCGCAAATGCCTCACAAGATTCAAAAAATACATTTTTCAAGAATGCTGCAATTGAAAATGTTAATTCTTTATAGCATATTTCTGTGGTATCTATTAATTCTTTTTTTACGTTCTCATATAATCTTTTAACCTCAAATACTGCTCTTGACAGTTCCTCCTTACATGCAGCTTTTGCTTTCGCTTTTATGTAATAACCCGAATCATTGTAATCATCAGCCTCACACTCAATAGAACCGTCATATTCATATAAGCCTTCTTCTTCGTTTTCAAACGCTTCATCTACAAACTCTTCTAAAATTTCACTTATGTTATCCACAAATTCGCTTATCTCATCCAAATCAATATTACTTAATGCTTGACTATCATTCGATTTTTCTTGGCATTCCGATTCTGAATCAAAAATATCATTAAAGATATCAAATTTACTATCCGCCTTGTTTTCTTTGTTCTCTGCTATTACTGACAAATTCTTTTCTTCTGCGCCTACTATCTTCCTATATTTCTCATCAAATTGACAATTTACAAATGAAATGGATTTTGATTCAAAATCAACAGGCTGTTTTGCCTCTATCACAACCTCAACTCCATCAATAATTCCAATATACTTTGTATTACCTTTAGATATCGGCACTGGAAATCTTTTACCACACAAATAAATTTCTTTTGCGTTCTCATCAAGTAAATCGTATAAATCGTCCTGATCAAAAGCTACATAGTCAACATTCTTTGCATATTTCATAGCATCAGGATATTCCTTAAGCAGCTCTAATTTACGCTTTCTTTCTTCAGCCGTACCTTCTTCTTCAGATGTATTTTCATCATATTTTACATCTAAAACTTCACAAATTTTCTTTTCAACATCCTCTTCGTTTGGATTAATTGCTGCGATTTCTTCTGCAATAGTATTTTCATACCTGTCCTGAAGCCATGTTACAAGCCTTCCATCATTAAAGTATTCCAATACTCTTGATAATGAAAAATTATCACGTAATTCTTCCATACTTCTTACTTCAACACCATCTTCCATTTCTAATGGAAATCTAACTTTTTTTGCCATATTTATTCCTCCGTATCTTTGACACAAATCATTAACTTTTACATTTTCATTGTAGTTTGACACAAGGACATAATATGTCATTGCACTATTTTTCTCAAAAATTAGTATGTTGATTGTACATTTCGTCTGTTAAATCTTCTCCTTCTTCAACACCCCCACCTGCCCTTTCAATCAATGTTGCTTTTCCAAAATCATCATCACGTTCTGCTCTTACAAAAAAAATTGTTCTTTTTCATCATAAACAATTGCTCTAGCTATATTTCTATCATGATTAATATAAGCAAGTTTCCATTCTGTATCCTGCAAATTTATTTTTAATTCAGTGTTTTGCATTGCTATCTCCTCATTTCATCTAGCATTAATCTAATTTTTTATCCTGCACCCATCTACATCTATTTTTTCCATAATTACCACTATTGGAAATTATTATTTTTCTTATCTGCAATTGTAATCACATTTGCCAAAATCAAAACGATAGCATACACACACAATATTACAAGCGTTGATGGCATAACATCCATTAACGCTGTCCAGTCTTTTTTATTAACCCAATTTAATGCCATTTTGTACTGAACCAAAAGTGTAGCTATCACAAATGCTAACGAGCAGACTGCTGATAATACCGCCCTATCATTTTCTTTAATTTTTAATATCCAACCACCAATACAAAATATAATGCTGATTGCTCCACAAATAATCCACATATTTCATTCTCAGTATATCGAAATGACTCATTAATCATTTATTAATATACCTTCTCCTCCTTGTACTTTCATCCCCAGTAAAGTGACTTTTCTCATCTCTTACAATCACCATTCCACATATCATTATTTCTTGAAAATGATTTATAAAATTGCCTCTCTATCTTTCTGCATCCATCGGTAGCTCCCACCTAAGTGGGAGCTACCGATGGATTTCCAAATCCACCACATCTAAATCAATTTTACCAATCAATCACCAGATTGACCACACCTGTAAATCAGATTTTATATTATATAAATAATCAACGGAAAATATCTATTAATTTTTAATATAATCTATTTTTCCTTACAATGATTTAATAGTGTTTTCCTTTGACTTAATTATCCTTCAAATCCACGAAACTCCTTTATTTATCGGCTAAGTTTAACCACCGTCTCCACATGCACTGTATTAGGAAACATATCCACTGCACATGCCTTTTCTACTCTATATCCCTGCTCCTGTAACATTTCTAAATCTCTTGCAAGGCTTGTAGGTTTACAACTTATGTAAACCAAATTATTTACACCAAAATCAATTATTTTCTGCAATGCTTTTGGATTAATTCCATCTCGTGGTGGATCAAGAATAATCATATCCGGCTTGTCCTCAATTTCATCTATAACTTTCAAAACATCACCGGCGATAAATTCACAGTTATCAAGACCGTTTAAGCCTGCATTAACTTTTGCCGCCTCAACAGCTTCTTCAACGATTTCAACACCAACTACTTTTTTAGCAACAGGTGCGATAATCTGGGCGATTGTTCCTGTCCCACTATAAAGGTCAAACACTGTCATATCTTTAGTGTCACCAATGTACTCTCTTGCTTTAGAATAAAGAACTTCTGCTCCTAAAGAATTTGTCTGGAAAAATGAGAAAACTGAAATCTTAAATCTTAATCCAAGCAACTCCTCATAAATATATTCATCACCAAATAAAATTCTTGTTTCGTCACTTTGAACCACATCAGCTAAACCGTCATTAATAATATGTATTACTCCGCAAAGTTTTGCTGACAAATCAAGGTTCTTTAAAATTTCAACTAACTCAGTCCAGTTTGCCTTCTCTTCCATTTCCTTGTCCGATGTTGTGACCACCGCAACAAGTAACTGTTTTGTAACTGTTGTTCTTCTTACCAAAAGGTGTCTTAAATATCCTTCATGACGTAATTTTTTGTAAAAAGGTAATTCTTTACCGGCACAAAATTCCAACACAGCATCAAGAATTTTTCTGTAATCACTATCTACAATTTGACACTCATCAACTGTCACAATATCATGGAAACTATTGCGCTTATGCATTCCAAGAGCAAGTGGACCATCTTTTACTTCATCTCCAAAAGAGAATTCCATCTTGTTTCTATACTCCCACTGCAATGGACTTTGCAAAATTCCCTGAAATTCGTATGACTCATTAATTGCGTTATCAAGAATTCCCTTAACTGTATCTTTCTTTAATTTTAACTGGTTGTCATAGCTCATTGTCTGATAAGAACAGCCACCGCAAAATTCAAAATGCGGACACTTTGGAGAAACATCTTCAAGTTCAGATTTTTCAACAACTTCCTTTAATCTTCCAATGGCATTTCCTGATCTCTTTTTTGAAACTACGAATTTGACAGTTTGTCCCGGTACTGTTCCTTTAACTACTGCCATTCCTTCTTCTCCACAATCAACTTTTCCCTTATTAGGAAATGTAAGTCCCACAACTTTTCCTGTGTATTCAACACCTTTTTTCATCTATATAATCTTGCATAATCCACCATTCTTTACAGACAATGGATTACTCTCCTTTCTCTAAAATACTAAAGTATCAACTAATCTATTAATATTATTTTTACAACCAATATCACTTAACAATTTGTTTGCTATTTTTTAACTGGTTCCCTTTATCTGATTTTTTTACTAATCTTCTAACTTACTTCTTTTCTTTTATCAATCAAATTTTTAACTGATTTTTATTAATTTACCAAAATAGAATTTTAACTTAATCCTTTATTTTTACAAAGAAAGAGTTTCAAAATGATACTTTCAAATAAAAAATCTATAATAAAAATTCTTCCATAAGAAACATACCAATATTGAAACTCTTTCATAAAGATTAACTATTCAAAGAAAAACGATTAATCTTCAAAATCATCTTCATCTTCTTCATCTTCATCAAATAAATCATCAAAGTCATCTTCGAAATCATCATAATAATCTTTGTTAATTAATCTATAAATTCCATAAGCTGCACCTGCTACTGCTGCAATTGCTGCGATAACACCAAGAACAACTGCTACGATTTTGCAAGTTTCCTTCTTCTCATCTTTTCCAATGAGTTTTCCGATTTTTACACCCTTCATTAATTCGTCCATATTATTCACCTCTTTTTGTTTAATTTCGTTTTTAATAGTAATATTATATCATCAATCATGGTCTTTTACTACACTTTTTTAAGTTTAGCAAATGATGCCATCATAACCTTTTGACCTACTAAATCAAAATTAACTGTTACCTGGTAATCTCTAGGTCCATCCTCAATTCCAAGCACTGTTCCTTCGCCAAACTTCATATGCTTCACTCTATCTCCCACATGATAATCTATGTCAGCTTTGGTTACTACAAACTCTTTTCCAAAGCTAGGTTTGCTACTTGGTTTACCATAAGCAGGCTTCTTGGACATAGCTCGATATGAGTTATCTTTCCAATCACTTCCATATCTCTTAGAACTTCCCATATAACCACCGCCATGACTTAGTGAACCTTCATAACCGCCAAAGCCACTAAATGATGGTTGCTTCTTCTCAACACCTGCTGCTCTTGTATCTGTCACATTCTTGCTATTAACAATCATTGGTGGAATTTCCTTAACGAATCTTGATACAATATTATATTGCATTTCTCCACGAACCATACGCTTCTTTGCGTAACTAATTGTCAAATGTTTCATGGCTCTTGTTATTGCCACATAACAAAGTCGTCTCTCTTCTTCTAATTCCTGTGCATCATCAGCCATAATGCTCATATAGCCTGGGAACAATCCGTCTTCCATTCCACATAAAAATACATACGGAAATTCCAATCCCTTTGCACTGTGAACTGTCATTAGCACAACATAACTACTGTCTTCATCAAGGTTATCGATTTCCGCCACTAAAGCAACTTCTTCCAAAAATTCTGATAAAACAGGCTCATCAGTATTTTCTTCATATTCAATAATTTTATTAATTAATTCTTCAATATTTTCAATTCTGCCATTTGCCTCGTCAGTATTTTCAGCAACCAAATCACCCATATAGCCTGTATCTGTCAAGATTGCATTTACTAATTTTAGAATATCATTCTCGTATTCTTCTGTCTTATAACCTTCAATTAAATTAGTAAATCCCTTAATTTTCGAAACTGCTCTTGAAAGTCCCGGAATATTCTCAACTTCTAAAAAAGCATCATACAAATCCATTCCGTATGCTCTTGCGTAATCCTTCACACGCTCAACAGTTGTTGCACCTATTCCTCTTTTTGGAACATTTATTATTCGCTCTACTGCAATATCATCTGTTGGATTACTTATAATTCTTAAATATGCAATAATATCCTTAATTTCTTTTCGCTGATAGAAATTCTGACCACCAATAATCTTATAAGGAATGTTCTTCATCATTAATTTTTCTTCCAAAGCTCTTGACTGTGCATTAGTTCTGTACAAAATTGCATAATCATTATAATCTGCTTTTCCGTAATCTACTTTTTCCTTTATCTCACTTGCAACCATTTCTGCTTCAGCATAACCGTCTTCTGCCTGATATAAATCAATCTTATCTCCCTGCTCATTGTCACTCCAAAGAGTCTTGTCTTTTCTTCCGGCATTGTTATGTATAACCGAATTGGCAGCTTCTAATATGTTCTTTGTAGAACGGTAATTCTGTTCCAGTTTGACCACCCTTGCATTTGGAAAATACTTTTCAAACTGCAAAATATTTGTAATATCAGCCCCTCTGAATTTGTAAATAGACTGGTCATCATCACCAACTACACATAAATTCTGATTCTTAGAAGCCAACTGTTTAATAAAAGCAAACTGTGCCGCATTAGTATCCTGATACTCGTCCACCATAATATACTGAAGTCGGTTCTGATATCCTTCCAAAACTTCCGGACACTTGTTAAACAACTGAACTGTTTTCATTATTAAATCATCAAAATCCAACGCATTATTTTTCTTCAATGCTTCCTGATATTCATCATAAATCTTAGAAATATTCACCATCTTGAAATCATTTCTTGCCATTGCCGCCACATCACCTGTGGTAATAAGCTTGTTTTTAAAATCAGATATCTTTCCAAGCATAGCATTTTCTTTGTAAATCTTTGTGTTAAGGTTAAGTTCCTTAATAATATTCTTCATTAATCGTTTCTGATCATCTGTATCATAAATTGTAAAATCTGTGCTATAACCAATTCTATCTATATATCTTCTAAGAATTCTCACACAGGCTGAATGGAAAGTGCTAACCCAAACCTGCTCAGCACCAAAACCAACAATCTTATTTACCCTACTTCTCATTTCCGCTGCCGCCTTGTTGGTAAATGTAATTGCCATAATGTTGTATGGATTCACACTTTTTTCTTCTATTAAATATGCAATTCTATGAGTAAGAACTCTTGTCTTTCCTGAACCTGCACCAGCCAGAATCAGCAACGGTCCATCTGTGTGAAAAGTTGCCATCTGCTGCATGTCATTTAAAGTATCATATATTTTGTTCATTTATAAACCTCGTCATATAAAAATCAAACAAATGTTTGTCTCTCTATTCTAACATAATCCTAATAATAAATAAATTCATTTTTTACAATTTAAATTCTTTCTTTTATTTTTTCCTCTAATCATATCCCCTAATTATTTCCCATTTTTCTCTAATTATTTTATTTAATCAAATTATATAATTTCACATAACCCTTTTTTGTACCATCTCTCCATATTTTGAAAAACATATTAATACATATTTTTTTACTTTATGCATTATTTTTATGCTTTTTTCACATCTTGTATTTATTTTTTGCATAATGAGTTTTATTTTTTATATCTTGTAGTTTTCATTACTAGGTATTATACTATAGAGAGGAGGAGATGTTATGCATTCAGAAGATTTTATTAAAAAGATACTAGATGATATAGACACCTTTAATATTGATGATATTCCAAACATTGATTTATATATGGATCAGGTAACTACCTATCTTAATGATAAATTTGCCAATACTAAAAGGCACGAAGATGACAAGCTTATGACTAAAACAATGATTAATAACTATGTCAAGAGTCGTCTGCTTCCATCACCTGAAAAGAAAAAATACACTAAGGACCATATGATGGTTCTCGTTATGATTTATTTTTTCAAGAATATTATTTCCATCAATGATGTAAATAAACTTATTACTCCATTGCTGGATTCATATTTTCACAACGAAGAAATACCCCTTGAAAATATAATAAATACTTTTTTAACTTTTGCCAAACAGTGCAATTTAACTGACAGTATTTTAACTGAATATAATGAATGTCGTGAAATTTTCAAAGACGCAAATGTTAAAGATAAAGAATATCTTGAAACAATGGGCTTGATTACAATGTTAAGTTACGACACTTTCGTTAGAAAAATTGTTATCGAAAAATTAATAGACTCATTGCCTGACACAGAAAATAACGAAAAATAATATTAACGCAATAATCCCGTAAACATACATTTTACCTGTACGTTTACGGGATTATTTTTTAATAAAGAACGTTGCTTTCCATATTATATAATATACAAAATGCATTGCCACGCATACTCTTTATTCTACACAGCAAACATGCCATCACGCATATGCTTTATTTTACATTTCAACATTTGCCTAATTGTTTTTATTTTCAGCTTCTTTTTCATGTACACGTTCAAGAACCAAATCATATCCATCGTTTCCATAATTAAGTGAGCGATTAACTCGGCTAATAGTTGCTGTTGATGCTCCTGTAGCATTTGAAATATCAAGATATGTTTGTCCTTCTCTTAATAATTTTGCTACTTCATATCGCTGTGATATTGATAGTAATTCATTAATTGTACACACGTCTTCAAAAAAAGTATAACACTCTTCCTTATCTTTTAAGGTAAGTATAGCTTCAAATAAATGATCTACTTCCGTTCTTCTAATATTCTTACTCATAATATACCTCTCAATTGTCAGGTTTCTTTACTTTTAGATTTTAGCACTCTAAAGTTTGAAAGTCCAGTATATATTGTTATTTTGTTGCAAGTATTTTGCTGCAAGTCCAAACTTAAAATTTGAAATTAACTCTCCAAATTTCACGGTAGAATTTTATTTTACTATCTACTGCCTATCACCCAAACTATTGAATCACATAAATTACCTAAACTGTATTTAGTCACCTAAATTATCTGAACTGTTTTCTCAAAGTCTGTAATTCTTCAACACTAAACTTGTATGTTGTGTTGCAGAAGTCGCATTTGACTTCAATTTCCTTACCGTCATTAATAATTTCATCCATATCTTTTTTGCTAATGCCTGCTAAAGCTTTTGCAATTTTTTCCTTACCGCAGTTACAAACAAAACCTGTCTCAATTTTATCTGTAAATTCAACATCCATGTCACCCATTACTTCTTTTAAAATATCCTCAGGTGTCATTCCTTTTTCAAGCATTTCTGTTACTGAACTAATGTTGTTTACTCTTTCTTCTAATTTATTTATTACTTCTTCATCAGCAAATGGCATAAGCTGGACAATAAATCCACCTGCCTGTTTTGCTGTATTATCCTTTGACATTAAAACACCTAATCCTACAGCAGAAGGAACCTGTTCTGATGACGCAAAATAATATGTTAAATCTTCAGCTACCTCGCTTGTTCCCAAAGGCACCTGACTAACATATGGTTCTTTTAAACCCATGTCCTTAATTACTGTAAGTGTTCCGTATCCAATTGCTGCACCTACATCAAGTTTTCCTGCGTAATTTGCAGGTATAAGCACATTAGGATTTCCTACATAGCCCTTTACATGCCCTTTTGAATCAGCAGTAACTGTCACACCGTTAATTGGACCGTCACCTTTCATCATTAAAGTAAGCATGTCCTTTTCGCCCTTCATCATTACGCCCATCATTGCACCGCCTGTTAATAATCTGCCAAGTGCTGCTGTTGCAACGGGACTTGTATTGTGATGCTGTCTTGCTGTTTCAACCATTTCTCTTGATGTAATGGCAAATGCTCTAATCTGTTTATCTGCTGCTACCGCTCTAACTATATAATCCATTTTATTGTTCCTTTCTTTATTTAGCATTACTTTTTCTAACTACCACGTACACTCTGTCATTTTCTTCAGTTCCTTCATTATCAGTAAAAGCTTCATATATTTTTTCTAATTTAAGTCCTGATTTTTCAACTGCTTTTTTCACTTCATTTAAAGTATACCCTCTTTGAAAATGCTCCTCTTCATATTTGTCATATCTGCCATCTTCAGCCCTAACAAATACTGACAAATAATATTCATTAATATTTGTCTCTTCATCAAAATAATTTTCCCAAATAAAACTGCTGTCTTCCCTGTCCTCAGCTATGGTTTTCTCACCAATATCAGAAAAATACTTCTTTGTTTTTAAATCAAAAACAAATACTCCGTTATCTTCTAAATACTCATTAACTCTCTCAAGAACTTTAGTAAAATCACCATAATCTGTAATATAGTTCATTGAATCACCAATGCTCACCATTGCAGGCACTGCATATGGAAGTTGAAGATTAGTTGCATCCTGTAAAACATACACGATTTCTTCCTCTTCCTTTTTACTTTCAGCAATTTCAAGCATTTCCTGGGAAAGATCTATTCCTATCATATTATAACCTTTTTTGTGAAACAGCATTGTACCCGTTCCTGTTCCACAACCTATTTCAACCAAAGTGCCGTCTTTTGCACCATATTTTGTTAATAACTTTGCTGCATAATCACACCATTGATGATAATCTACATTGTCCATAAATTCATCATAAACCTGTGCGAATCCACCGTATGCTTCCATTTTATTCTCTCCGATTTCCTTATATTTAATTTTTACAACATAGTGATTTTACCAACAATCACTGCTAAACGCAACCTTGATTAATGCCACCTGCTCATTTATACTATTTAAAGAATTAGGAATAATATTTATGTTACTATTTCTTTAATTAATAATAGGAGAACTTCAATGACAGTTAGTATATATAATAAAATTAAAATATCCTCAAAAAAACAATTTGAAAAATACATTTTACTTTTAATTGCTTGCATTATTATTTTTTTAAATTGTCCATTTATATCTGTTTTTCACCCAACAGAAATAAACGACATTAGCACAGTAACTTCAAAAGACAAATATGTTAAAATTACCACATCAGATTTGCATTACACCGGTTATACCTTCGAGAAAATCGGTCACAAAAAATATGGCTATTACTACACCATAAAAAATAGCAAAAGTCTTTTTGTGCTTCTTCCGGTTGACTCAACTCCCAAAGAAACTTTAAGTAATTATTCTTTTAAGGGAAAAGTCACTAAACCGAACAGAACTTACAAAAAGATGCTCTCTATGTTAATTAAAGATTTAAACTGGAACGAAGCTTCAATGAATGATGTAAATAACGACTTTTTCATTAGTAATGCAGACTACAATATTGTTCCCTACATTATTTTATTTTGGCTTTTAATTTTTATTTTGCTTACTTCTATATATAAGCTTATAAATTATTTCTTATATTTTGCAAAGCCTTATACTTACAACGTCTGCCCTTTTAAAAGTAAAGAAGAGCAGCGTTACTTAATTAAAAATGCCAATATTGAACTTAACAGCGACAATTACATTCAAATTAACAGCATGTATATAACAGAAAACTATCTTGTGGATTTAACCATTCCAAGAATTTATGTTATACCACTTAACGATATAATCTGGTGCTATCGTGTGGGGAAATTTGCTTTTAATTCTAAAAAGACTGCCACTGAATTTTCACTTGTACTTACTTCTTTTGATGGAATTACAACAACACTCAGGCACAAAACCAGTGACGAAGCTTTGGAGCTTTTAAATACAATTCGTGCAACAGAAGCCAACATTATCATTGGTTTTTCTGACTCAAAAAAGCACGAAGTAAAACAAATTATTGCATCTAATAAATAAATAAATAACTAAATAATTAATTAAATAAATAATGAATAAAGAAGTGTGTAGCCCTAGCGGAATATTTTTGTGTAATAATACATTTAAAGAATTTTTCTATACAAAAAAGATAATCTAATTTTGATATTTGCGTATTCTCTATAAGTAAGGCTTTTATCTCCATCCTTTTGAGATACTGTTCAAAATTAAATTATCTTTTTTATTTTTTATAATTGTCTAATATAAATTTTGTACTTTTTTCTGATAATCTTATATTATCTTCCACAACAATGTTTATATTTCTTTCCTGAACCACATGGACAAGGATCATTTCTACCAATCTTCTTTTCCTTAACGATTGTTCCTGAACGTTTTTCTTCCTTGTATAATTCCTTCTGTCTTTCAGGTGTAATGATATCGTTCCATTCTTCTAATTCGTATAACCACTGTGCCTTAGCAGCTACCATGTTCTTATATAATAATTCAGGTTCATAATCTAATGATACTTCTGTTGTTTCAGTAAGCTGGTCCATTGGATTTTCTTTTTTAAGGCTTTCGCTAATACCATCTAAAAATCCTACCATTGTAAGAACTTCCATGTCGTATTTCTTTGCAAGTTCTTCAACTGTGCCTGAAACTACTGTGCCATAATTTTTAAGAATATCCTTATATACTTCCTTTTCCTGTAAAAAATATGCATTCCAGAAATCATTGTACTGCTGCTGAGTCTGTTCCTGATTGTATGCTATTTCTCTCCATGTTTCTAATAAATACTTATCTGCCATTTTTTCCTCCAAAAGTAATTATTTTAGTTTATCCTCTGATAGACATTCAACTTATTAGATTATACTTATTTAAAACAATAATTGCAATATATTATTGGTCTGTTATAATCTTTTATGTTAAATAATTTTAATATAAGCTTCTACTTTTTAGGCTTATATTGTAGTAGAAAGGATTCGTTAGGTACATAATATGGAAAAATTAAAAAGAATCATGGCACTGCTTGGTGTTATTGTCGTCGTTGTATGTGCATTACTTACTTTAGTGTTTGCATTGTTGGGATATAGTACACTTTGGAAAGCTTCAGCCTATTGTATGGTTGTAATTCCGGTGATTATTTATGTTATGATGTGGCTTGCAAAGCTTTTAGAAAATCGTGGAAACAAAAGATAGGTATTGAGCCTCTGTACTCATAGACCTTCGGTCTATTTCGTCAGTGGCTTTCGCCTTTGATTGATAAACTTATACAGATAGGCATTGAGCCTCTGTACTCATAGACCTTCGGTCTATTTCGTCAGTGGCTTTCGCCACATCAAATAAAAAACACAGCCGAAAAATTGTGCAAGCACATTTTTCGGCTGTGTTTTTTATTTGGCGAGGCTCAATGCCTATCTGTATATGATTTCATGTCTGCCTGGTCCGTTACTTACCATTGTGATTGGAACTCCGAGTTCTTTTTCGATGAACTCGATATATTTACGGCAATTCTCAGGTAATTTGTCATATTCTGTTATTCCACGTATATCTTCTTTCCATCCTGGAAGTGTTTCGTATACTGGTTTTGCTTTCTTTAACTGTGATGTTACTGGGAAGTCTTTTGTTACTTCTCCGTCGATTTCGTATCCTACACATACTGGGATTTCATCTAAGTAACCTAATACGTCAAGAACTGTAAGTGCTACTTCTGTTGCGCCCTGCATTCTTACACCGTATCTTGAAGCTACTGCGTCAAACCATCCCATTCTACGTGGACGACCTGTTGTGGCACCGAATTCGCCACCGTCACCACCACGACGTCTTAATTCGTCTGCTTCTTTACCAAAAATCTCACTTACGAATTCTCCACCACCTACTGCTGAAGAGTAAGCTTTTACTACTGTAATAATATCTTTGATTTCATAACATGGGATACCTGCACCAATTGCACCATAAGATGCAAGTGTTGATGATGATGTTACCATTGGGTAAATACCAAAATCAGGATCCTTTAATGTTCCAAGCTGTCCTTCTAAAAGAATTGTCTTTCCTTCTTTGATAGCGTTGTTTAAGAATAATGAAACATCTGCTACATAAGGTTTTACAATATCTCTGTATTCATGTAATGTTTCTAATAATTCATCAGGATCGATAAGTGGCTTGTGATACATGTGTTCAAGAAGAATATTCTTCTGTTCTGCAATTCTTACTACTTTTTCTTTTAATGTATCTTCGTCAAATAATTCTGATACCTGGAATCCAATCTTTGCATATTTATCTGAATAAAAAGGAGCGATACCTGACTTAGTTGAGCCGAAAGCTTTTCCTCCAAGTCTTTCTTCTTCGTATGCATCAAAATCAATGTGATATGGCATAAGAATCTGTGCTCTATCTGAAACTAAAATATGTGGCTTTGGCACTCCCTGTGAAACGATATCATCAATTTCCCTCTGAAGATATGGAATATTAAGTGCTACACCGTTTCCAATAACACATGTTGTATGCTGATAAAATACTCCTGATGGAAGTAAATGTAATGCAAACTTTCCATATTCATTTATTATAGTGTGTCCTGCGTTACTACCACCCTGGAATCTAACGATGATATCTGACTTTTCGCCAAGCATATCTGTAATCTTACCTTTTCCTTCGTCACCCCAGTTGGCACCAACAATCGCTCTAACCATTTGGTTTCCTCCTACTTTGTGTTGTTCGTTAATAATTATCTTTCGCTGCTTACTAGCAGACCACTAAACATTATACTATCTAGCCGAAAAAAATGCTAGTGCATTTTAAATATAATCCCTATTTTCAAAATTAAAATTTTAAATTTCACTCTCCACCTCACAGTATAATTTACTTTTACATAAATCCTATTTAATTCACACTCTATTTAAACCTTTATTTAATAGGAAGCTGAATTTCCGTTAAACATTCATCATCTATTGATGTTTCATAATCATCAATATGACAAAATTCTATAGGATCACCTACTATTTTCATATGATGCTCTTTTGCAAAAGTTATTAATTTGTCTACAGCAATTTTTGTTCTGGTGGAAGGTCCCTTATAAAATATTGACAAATATTTTCCTGCCGGCAGAGAATAATTACTATTGTAAAGCAATGTATCTGAATAAAAAAATACGCCTTTGGTTTCAAAGGAATTACCATCATCACTTACTTTTGACGTATCTAACACGTAGCAATCACATGCACCAATTGTGTCAACTTTGTTTTTGTGAGACTGCATGTATTTTACAAGATAGTAATCCACATCATCATCGTCAAGATTTGACTCGCTTATCATTACGCAATGGCGTTCATCAAATTCTTTTACCCTTATATTGCCTAAGTCTGTATGGTTTATATTTTCTTCTAACGATTTTATTCTCGCCTCAATACTTACCTTCTTTTCAAATAACTCAACAATACTTTTATTTACTATATTAAGTTCCTCTGATAAAAGCATTTTGGTTGTTTCCACATTTTGGTTCTTATCAAATTCCTTAATTCTGTCTGTGGAAAAACTAAGTCCCAACAGTTCTCTTATCATTGTAAGTTGCCGGATATCCGATAAAGTATATACTCTGTAGTTGTTTTCCTGATTTCTGGTTGGTTCCAAAATTCCAATTTTTTCATAATATCTGATTGAATCAGCGCTTACGTTAAAAAGTCTTGATACTTCCCCAATGTTAAAAGTCTTCTTTCTCTTCATATTTATCCTTTTCCAAATTTGCTTCTATATCTGTTGTTTTAATAAAAATTCTTCTTATAACATTTTCCAGCACTCTTTTTTATAGCTGCTCTCTAACATTAGTATAATACAAATGTTTTTATGAAATTATAATTACATTTTCTTTTATTTTAGCACTTTAGTATAACAATTATATGTGTTGACATTTGTATTATACCAGACTTTATTATATTTATGAATTAAATTTACATAAACATAATTATTTGTGTAATCGTAATTATTTATATAAAGTAGTTATTTATTGAGAAAGGATTTTAACTTATCATGCATGATAAAAAATATAAAATGGAAAACAAAATTTTGAAACTATCACTTACAGGAACAATTATTTTTACTGTAGTAGAAGTAATCGCTGCAGTTTTACTGGGTTCAAAAACCGTTATAGCTGATGGCATTTTCGACTTGTTTGATTTAATGCTTCTGCTACCAATGTTCATTCTTGTTCCATTTTTGTACAAACCGGTTTCTGAGAACAAGCCTTACGGATTTTCTCAGATAGAATCTCTACTTGTTCTTTTAAAATACACTGTACTATTAGTTGTGGTTATTAACATGATTGTTTCAAACATAAAGATTTTATTAAACGGCGGGCACACCGTAGACGCCTTCAGTGTTTTAATGTATGAATCAACTCTTTGCTTTTTCTGCATTTTGATGCTTCTATTCTTAAGGCACCTAAGCCGAAGCTATTCTTCACTTATGATTCAGTCGGAATTATATTTATGGAAGGTAGATGTTGTAAGTACACTTGGTATATCTGTTGCTTTTTTATTCCAGCTATTGCTTGCAAATACAGAACTGAAATTCATAATTCCATACATTGATTCTTCTGTAGCCATTGTGGTTTCACTGTTTTTGTTAAAAGAACCTGTTGTTCAGATTTTTAAAACTTTAAGAGAGCTTGTTCTGTTCTCACCTGAGAAAAAAATTATGGATGAAATTCGTATCGTTGTTAAAGAAGACATTAAAACTTATGATTATAGCTTAGATTTTCTTGACGTTACTCAGACCGGTCGAAAAACCTGGATTGAAGTATATGTGAAAAGTAAATCTGATATTATAAAAGTTAAAGATTTTAAAAATATTCAGGAACACATTACAAAAGATTTAGAAAATAAGTTTGACCAGATTTCCGTTGAAATAATTCCCGCAATATAATATTGCGTTCATTTAGAACTATTTTATTTAGAAGTACCTAAAAAAATTAGTTTATTAAAAAAAGTATGGATTATTTTTAATTATAGTGTTATATTTGTTGTAATTTATTTAAACTTATCGGGAGGCGGGGTAATATGAAACAATACAATAGAAAAAATTTCATATGTTATCTTATTTGTATTAGTCTCGTTTTCTCATGGGTTACTTTCGGTATTTCAAATACCAGCGAATTATTCTCATCATCTTCCAAAGATGATTCTTATACTTTTCAGGTAATTAAAGATGCATTACCTGCAACAGTATCTACAAGAAGCGAGTCAGGAAGTTCAGCCTCACTTGCACGTTTACGCAATACAACCAATACCTTTTCAGGATTTGGCGGTATTTTTGCAGTTTTTTTAACTTCACCCTGCTACAAATTTTTTGTGGTATTACTTTCTCTAATACTGGTTAATACTGCAATTATATATAGTAGTAGGACTACAATTCTAAATTATATTCACCAAAAGGATGGTAAGAAGTAATATGTACAGCCTTTTTGTAAGGTTTTATTTTGGTACAAAAAAATAAGGAGGTACATATTATGGAAACAGGTATTATCGTTGCAGTTATGGCTGTTATCGTTGTTGCTGCAGGAATTTATGCATGGTATATCTCAAGAGACTAATTTTTATACCTGGCATAATTTTATAGGTTGGATATTATGCCGGAATGTAAAGCTTTTTTCATATTATATATATGATTGTTAGTGTAGTAAGCACAACAATCCAATTAAGATTAAAATGTCGGGGGGCCATCTTAATCTTTTAATGAAATACTCACTGGAATATTTGAAGTTTTTAAGTGTGGGGGGAGACTAAAAGACTTTCATATTCCTTTGGGTATTTTTTATTTCTGCTATTTTTTCTGCTATTTTTTCTGTTATTTTTTGTTTATACTGATATTTTTTATAATTGCTATAATCACAACGCTATGATATACTGTAGAGTGACTTTTTATGAGTTTGAGATTAAGTTTTTAAGAACATTAAATCGGGAGGAATACAAATGTACAAGATTGTCAAAAGACAGCAATTAAACGATACTGTTGTACGCTTAGATGTTCAGGCTCCTTTTATAGCTAAAAAGGCTAAAGCCGGACAGTTCATTATTTTCAGAATTGATGAACATGGTGAGCGTATTCCACTTACTATTGCTGATACAGATGCAGAAAAAGGAACTGTATCTATTATTTTTCAGATTGTTGGTCAATCAACAATGCTTTTATCACAGTTACAGGAAGGCGATGCTATTTTAGATTTTGTTGGTCCACTTGGTGCAGCAACAGAGTTTGGTGATGCAAAGAAAGTTTGCGTTATCGGTGGTGGTGTTGGTAATGCCATTGCTTATCCTTCTGCAAAAGCTTTATTTAATATGGGAGCTGACGTAGATGTTATCGCCGGATTTAGAAGCAAAGACATTGTTATTTTAGAAGATGAATTCAAGGCTGTATGTAACAGACTTTTCATTACTACAGATGATGGAACTTATGGAGAAAAAGGATTTGTAACTAACAAATTACAGGAATTAATCGATGCCGGTAATAACTACGATTTAGTTATTGCAATCGGACCAATTCCTATGATGAAGTTTGTTTCAAAGGTTACAGAACCATATAACATTAAGACATTAGTTTCACTTAACCCTATTATGATTGACGGAACAGGAATGTGCGGTGGTTGTCGTGTTACTGTTGGAGGCGAAATCAAGTTTGCCTGCGTTGACGGTCCTGATTTTGATGGTCACAAAGTTGATTATGATGAATTAATGCAGCGTAATTCTACTTATAGAGAATTTGAAGCTCACGATAAAGAACACTGCCGTATGTACAAGGCAGCTGATATGGGAGGTGCGAAATAATGCCTAATATGACTTTAACAAAGGTACCTATGCCTACACAGGAACCTAATGTAAGAAATAAAAACTTTGACGAGGTTGCTTTAGGATACACTGCTGAAATGGCTATGGAAGAAGCAACAAGATGTATTAACTGCAAGAATAAACCTTGTATGAGTGGTTGTCCTGTATGCGTTAGAATTCCTGAATTTATCGCACAGGTTGCTGCAGGTAATTTTGACGAAGCTTACAATATTATAACAAGTACAAATGGTCTTCCAGCTGTATGTGGTCGTGTTTGTCCACAGGAAAATCAGTGTGAAGGAAAGTGTATCCGTGGTATTAAAGGTGAACCTGTTGCCATTGGTCGTTTGGAAAGATTCGTTGCTGACTACCATATGGCTCACAGCAATGATGACGCTGTAAAACCTGAATCAAACGGTATTAAAGTAGCTGTTATCGGTGCAGGTCCTGCCGGACTTACATGTGCAGGCGACCTTGCAAAACTTGGTTATGAAGTTACTATTTTTGAAGCTTTCCACAAAGCCGGTGGTGTTTTAGTTTATGGTATACCGGAATTCAGACTTCCTAAAGATATTGTACAGAAGGAAGTTGATAACCTTACAAAACTTGGTGTTAAGGTTGAAACTAACATGGTAATCGGTCGTGTACTTTCAGTTGATGAAATTATGGAAATGGGATTTAAGGCAGTATTTATTGGCTCAGGTGCCGGTCTTCCATCATTCATGGGTATTGAAGGTGAAGCTTTAGTTGGTGTATATTCTGCAAATGAATATTTAACAAGAGCTAACCTTATGAAAGCTTACTTAGATGATTATGATACACCTGTAATTAAGAGTAAAAACGTTGCTGTAGTTGGTGGTGGTAATGTTGCCATGGACGCTGCAAGAACAGCTCTTAGACTTGGTGCTGAAAATGTATACATTGTATATCGTCGTGGTATGGAAGAACTTCCTGCACGTAACGAAGAAATCGAACATGCTGAAGAAGAAGGAATTATCTTTAAAACATTACATAACCCTGTAAAACTTAAAGGTGATGAAAACGGTCGTGTATGTAAGATGGAATGTGTTAAGATGGAACTTGGCGAAGCTGATGCTTCAGGTCGTCGTCGTCCTCTCGCCATTGAAGGAAGTAACTTCGATATTGATGTTGACACAGTTATCATGTCAATCGGTACAAGTCCAAACCCACTTCTTAGAACTACTACAGAAGGTTTGGAAGCAAACAAATGGGGTTGCTTAGTTGTTAATGAAGATACTTTAGAAACAACAAGAGACAACGTATTTGCCGGTGGTGATGCCGTAACAGGTGCTGCTACAGTAATCCTTGCAATGGGAGCCGGAAAACAGGCTGCTGCAAGCATCCACGAAAGATTAAGTAAATAATTTATTTTAAAACAACATTATTAAAAAAGGTTTCGGACTTTAACATATGTTAAAATTCGAAACCTTTTAAATTGAGTAATTCCCCTACACAATATTTTGCATAGGTGAATTTTTTTGCCGTATCTGCATTTACCCCCAAATTAATCTGTGGCACAAAAGTTACTACCATTGCTATAGTAAATACTACTGCAATCATTTTCTTCAATCCTTTCATAATAAAAGCCCCCTTTTATTAGATAACAATATTCAATTAAAAACGTTCAATCCTTATTAATTAAGTTATATATATAAAACGTTTTTAAAACAATAAACATATTCAATAAAAAAATATAAATAATTGTTGACAAATAGTTTTTTTCTGATAAAATGATAATAGTTACTATTATTGATAAGGAGAAAGACATGGTTAAGAAAAGTTTTCAACGAGAAGCCATCAGGCAAAATCTTTTATCCAGATACGACCATCCTACTGCTGATATGGTTTACAACAGCGTCAGGGAAGAACTTCCCAACATTAGTTTAGGAACAGTTTATCGTAATCTGAGATTTTTGGTTGACCAGGGAGATGCCCTTTCCCTGAAACTGGGTGATGGACGTGAACATTTTGACGGTCATGTTGAACCCCACTACCATTTTATTTGTAGTGAATGTGGTGCTGTGGAAGATATATTCATGGATGAATTAAACATCTGTGAACAGGCTTCCAAACATTGTTCCGGTGAAATTCACGGACACCGCACCTACTTTTATGGTTTATGCAATAATTGTAAGTCCAAACATTAATGGTATACCCATTTATATTAATATTATTAAAGTTTTATTTTTAGGAGGAAGAGAAAATGGCAAAATTTGTATGTTCAGTATGTGGTTATGTACACGAAGGAGATGAAGCACCAGAAAAGTGCCCAGTATGTGGTGTTCCTGCAGATAAGTTTAACAAGGTAGACGAAGGTGAAAAGACATGGGCTGCAGAACATGTAGTTGGTGTTGCACAGGGAGTAAGCGAAGATATTTTAGCTGACTTAAGAGCAAACTTTGAAGGAGAATGTTCAGAAGTTGGTATGTACCTTGCAATGGCTAGAGTGGCTCATAGAGAAGGATATCCTGAAATCGGATTATATTGGGAAAAAGCTGCTTACGAAGAAGCAGAACATGCTGCAAAATTTGCAGAATTACTTGGTGAAGTTGTAACAGACTCAACAAAGAAAAACCTTGAAATGCGTGTAGACGCAGAACACGGTGCAACAGCAGGAAAATTTGATCTTGCAAAACGTGCAAAAGCTGCAAACCTTGACGCAATCCATGACACAGTACATGAAATGGCAAGAGACGAAGCAAGACACGGCAAAGCATTTGAAGGATTACTAAAGAGATACTTTAGTTAATTACGAGCCGAGCAAATATAAAATAAAAGTAGTTGGAAGAGGATGCTTGCATACTCAAACAACTACTTTTTATTTTATAATTATTGGGCGACAGCCCACATCGAGATGTGACGAAGTGGAATCGAGCTGGAGGTTGCTCGTAATTTTAAGCTACAAACTGAGCAAATATAAAATAAGAGAGTCCTTATAAGAACTCTCTTACTAGAAAACACTATATGATAATAACTCTACTTGTAATATTTCTTCACTGCCTGAACAGCTTCATCTTTTGACAAATTAAATTTTTCTTCCACTTTCTTTTCAATTATATCTGTTGTTGCACCTAACTCTTTTGCCACTTCTATGAGTGCCTTTATACCTTCTTTTATACCCTCTTGTATACCTGCCTGCATTCCTTCCTCTATGCCCTGCTGCCTGCCCTCAAGAACCATGTCCTCTAATGCCTTACACATATTAACTTCCTCCTTATTTTTCTCATACTGCTTCATATCTATCTCTACCTTTCCAAATATTTTTATCATTCTAGCAGATTCAATGTCCATATGTAAATAATATTCATGATTGTTTTCCAAAATTTCTTTAACTTTTGCCACGCTGTCTGATGCATTAATAAACTCTAATACTTTTCCCAGTTCGGTTTTAAATTTTGAGAAGTCCTTTATGTCTTTTGGCTCTATTAAATTGATGTGATAATCATTTACATATCTTAAAATATCCAGGTCTGTTTCTTTAAACATTTCATATAAACTTTTCGGTCCGTCCCAGGCTTCATTGCCCCAGTATAGCACCAATGTTATAATAGGTGTGATTTTATCACTCTTTGTTATTCCTGACAGATATTCTGCGGAATTTAATTTATCTTTTTTCTTTTTGTGATCTTTTTCTATCCTGTTGACCTGCCCTGAATAATTCAATGCATCATAAAGCATGTTTCTTACAGGCATTGCATAATGAACCTCTGACTGATTCTCTATGCCCAAAAGAAAATATGTATAATGGTGGTCACTTTTTATTACACACTTTTTAATAATGTCTCTATACTTTTCAACAAAAGTGTTTTTATACTTCTCACTGTAGGGAAGGGCTATTTCGCTTATGCTTTCTTCTTTTAAGTCTTCTGACTTTATAACCTGCTTTCCATTGTATAAATAATAATTAAACACATCTGCAAACTTTTCATTATCTGACATGTACTTTTTTGCTAACAAATCCTGTTTTCCCATACCATAACCTTTCTGTACTCATCTATTTATTTTCACATTGTTTTTTTGTCACAAATTGTATAAGTACATATATGATATAGTATTTCTTCTATCGTGTCAACATATCATTTTATATTGGTAACATATTGTATAAAACCTTTTTTTTAATCTTATCAAAAAAATACCTGCCACATTTCTAATATGGCAGATATTTTAGATTATCTTTCTATTTAAAATATAAATTGTTATTCTGTTGTTTCATCTTTCTCATCACTATGTACATCTTGCTTTTTACCCATTTTAATGCACAATATCAAAGATGTTACAAATATCGATGCAACTAATAATGCTTGTACTCTATACAAAATTTTCATATCCCCATTTCCAATTCCCGATAATATACCTACCAAACTTCCAAGTATGAAATATCCATCAATAACCATCTGTATATTTTTTAGTATATATCCTTTGCGCGATTTATATATTTTCGTAATAAATAGTATTGATATAATTAATGGTATAGACATACTAATAAATACCGCTAAAACCATTCGTAATACATGTCCTACATTTAACGATAATGTCGGAACCTCCCTCATCGCATATACTGTATACATAATACATTCAACAATTATGCATACTATTGTTAAAATCAATGGTAGATATTTTTCTTTTCCAAGTTCTCTTAATTGGCGTTTCCTGTTTATTTCCTTTTTAGAAGTATTTTGTGTTTCTACCGCTTTTGTAACACTTTCTTTGTCTATTGTCTTTCCGCAATGAGGACAAGTTGTTGCAAATTCAGAAACTGCCATATTACAATTCGGGCATTTGATCATCCTCTTCGTCCTCCATATTCTTTTCCAAGAGTTCAATTATACGTTGGTTCTGTTCCTGTGTAACTTTGTCTGGAAGACTTAGTACATAAATATATCCAAATATTCCAAGCCAAATACACCATGCCCACGCATGAACTTCATCTCCATATCCTTTCATTGCAGCCACTTCAGACATTTTATATGCCAACACCAAATTAGCTACAAAAATTGCAATTATCACAAGTGACAAAACTGTAACTATCTCATCCATATTTTTTCTCCTTTTTCTATTGTATTTTATTGATAAAACTATTTTAACATATGACATATACTGTTTTTTTCAACAACTGACCCCTACAAAATCATTCAACTAAAATATTATTTGCTATTTTTGTAGGTAAACCTTTTATTGAAACTTTTGTTTTTCCGACTACATATTATCTTTGCATAAATCATATACTTTATTATAGTCACTGAATCGTTCAGTATGTTTTATCTGTTGCAAATATTTAATTGCCACAAAGCCATTATCATCAGCATACAAACTCAGTTGTGCCTGTATATAACAATATGTATCATAATCGCTATTTTTAATTTCTTCAGCTTTTTTCTCTACTTCAGATTTATGATTCTTAGCTAAATCTTCTGTTAACACTCCATTGTCAGAAAATTTTTCTAAATCCATACTTACCTGCTCTTCTTTTGTTGGTGGTGTTACAGCCTTGTATATTGCATGTCCGCCAAAAATTATTACAAGCGCCGAGGCAATTATGGCAAAGGTTTTTATAGATTTTTTTCTTCGTCTTTCTTCTTCTATTTTTTTGATTGCACGTTGTTCTTCTTCTATTCTTTGTTTTTCAAGTTCTTTTTCTTTCTCAGCTTTACGTCTTGAATCAAACTGTGATTGTAAATATTTTTCATCTACTTTTTTATTCCACCATTTCACTGTTTTTCCACAATTATAGCATGGCTCCTCTACTTTATCAGTCTCATTGTAATTATAAGCTCCACATCCACATACATCTATTTTCCCCAATTTTTGTGGAACATAAATTCCATGTTTCAGAGTTATCTCAGGAATGTTTTCGTAAAACTTTAACTGCTGCAAGCATTCTTCATTTAATATCTCTTCGGCAAATTTCATATTACTTTTTTCAAAATGTTTAGTGCCATCTGAAGTCCATACACTTCCATCTTCATATACAACTTTTGTACATGTAATAATTATCTTTCTAGTATATGCATTCTGAAAATATATAGGTTCCCTGCCTCCGAACTCTTCTCCTCTGGCAACTACTTTGTCCTGATATATATACTCAATGGGTTCTCCTAACTCATGATTTTCTATGTCAAAACATTTAACATTAATGTATGTTGCCAAAATATTTTTCATCCCAATATTTCTTAACTTGATCTGTGCAAATATACTGTTTTTAACATTGTCTTTTGTCAATGCATATTTTTCAATAAACAATGGGCAATCCGGCATGTAATATTTTTCATAAATATATAACTGTTTATAATGTTCCATTTTTATTCCTCCCTTTTGCATATATTTGATGATAATATTTTAACATATGACATATACCGTTTTTTTCAACAACTGACCCCTTAGTACTTTTACACATTTTAGCAAGTGCATTTTTCTAAGATATATTGATATTTTTTATAGGAATTTCTTATTCGCTATTTTTCATATTAGCTAACCTCCTTTTTTATTCTTATACTATACCTTTAAATACTTTGTTGTATTAACTTCCTACAATTCCACTATATTTCCTGAAAGCATATTTTTATATTTATTATCACAAGTTACAAAAATAACCTGGTTACCGGCATCAGCAAATTTCTGAACCAACTTACACGCTTGCTCTGTTCTGTTTTCATCCATCTCTGTAAATGGGTCGTCAAAAACTACAAGACCACCACCATCAGGGAATAAATGTTCAAGTATTGCCAGTCTAAAGGCAAGGGCAATTGTATCTTTTGTACCCTCTGAAAGAATTTCATAAGTCATGTGATTATTACCACTTTGAATATTCACATCCATATTTTCATCCATAGACTTAAGATTAATTCTGCCATCAGTAATTACAGAAAGATACTCTGCAAACCTATCCTGAACATCAGACATTGTACTTTCGCCAGCCATATTCTCACGAGTCGCTTTAAGAACTGCTAAAATATGATTCCATCTTTCGCAGTCATCCTTAAGTTTCTGAAATTCTATTGTTGCATCATCAATTTGAGTTCTCAAATCCTCAGGTGCCACATCACCAAGCTCTTTTTCATGCTCACTGAGAGCTTCCTTTGCCTCTTCAATCTGGTTGGTAGCATCTTCAATATTGGAATTAAGTGTTTCTTTGTAAACTTTGGCATCTTCAATATCACGATACTTCTTTGGAATGTTTTCAACGTCACCCTGTTGCGAATCGATCTCTGCAAGTTTGTCTTCTGCTTCTTCAAGTTTTTTCTTCATGCAATCAACAGGTGCTTCGGCATCGTATTCTCCTTCTATGGAATTGCACTTCTGTTTTAACATTGCTTCATAAGAATCTATTGATTCAGAACCGCAAAGTTCCTTAATCTTCTTATCAAGTCCCTCCAGTTCTGAAGACTTTTCCTTATGATGTTCATAATCTTCATCAAGCTTATCAAGATCTATGCCTTCTATAAGATTATCATAATCTTTCTGAGCAACACTTAAATTATGATATGCTTCTGTATACTCCTCTCTCTTAGTTCTAAGTTCATCAAGATCCTTTACTTTGCATTTTGAAAGAAGTACTTCTCTTTCCTTATTATTTTCATCAAGCTGTCGCTTAACATTTTCCACAGCTACGCCCTTTGCTGCAATTGTCATACTCATAACACCTGGAACTGTAATCTCTACAGTTTCATTAATATCAAATTCACCGGCAGAAATATCTACGTCCTTGCCTGTAGCAACTGATTTGACCTGAATGTCGGTGTTTCCAAGCTTCTTAATATTAGCTACAAGATTAAGATTAGAAAGCTGTGCTTGCAAACTGTTAATATCTGACTCAAGATCAACAAGCTTTTTATCATCTTCAGCGGTTATTTCTGTCTTCCCTTCGATTGTTTTTTTTGCCTCATCAAGACTATCTTTTGCTTCCTGGATTTCTTTATACTGCGAAATTATAGTCTGAGCCTTAGCAAGCGTCTTTAAATGCAAAGCTTCTTCATAGTCTTTGAGAAGCTGTGGATATTCCTTTAAATCTGCAGAAATTTTGTTTCTCGCCTTTAAATACTCATCCTTAAGTTTCATATTACTATTATAAGTAGCAAGCGCTACTTCATAACGCGCATACTCTTTCTCTTCATTCTTGTAATTTTCCAGCTTTTCTTTAGCTTCATTGATTTTGTTATTGTCATTATCAATAGCTTTTTCAGCAAGTTCACTCTTCTGCAAAGTACCCTCAAGTTCTGCTTTAGTATAATAAGCCTCCAGAATAGCTCCTACACCTTGAACCCATTTATTTTCAATTCCTCGTTTTTTATCAGGACCATCATTTACAAAATCCCAATGTCCACTAAGTGCATCAATCTTTTCCTGAATAATCTTTTCAATTTCTTCCGGAGCAATCCCTTCTGTTGATGACATTCCTTCGGACGCAATAATAGAAACCAAATCCTGTTTTACAAGTGCTTTTTTGTCTAGCTTGTTTAAAATGTGTTCAACCACATTTGCCTGACTTTTTTGAGATGCAAAAACCACATCATCATAAAGCCCCCTCTTGTAAACCAATTCACCATCAATTATCTCTCTAATCTTTTTCTCATTTGCAATAATTCCGTCGTTTGAAGACTCTAGCTCACACATCTCTGAAGCCCCCCACTTCTTCTGAAGGGTATACAGACCATCATCTGTAGCGAACACTAACGTTCCATCTACAACATCTCCCTTGGAATCAGAAGGCATAAATCTTGCAATGAAATCTTTGTCTTCTTTCTTACTCCTACTAAGCTTAGAGTCTCTATATAAAGTCTGATAAATAAGCTCAACCATGGTACTTTTACCAGTCTCATTATTACCAACCAATACATTTAGTCCTTCTTCAAATTCAACCTCTTTATTCTTAATACCTGCAAACTGTCTAGTTTTAACTGATTTAATATTCATATGTACAACCTCCTCTATTTCAATGATTTCACAATATCGTACGCCATCTGAAGCTCCACCGGATCATCCAATAACCCTTTCAAAAATTTGGCTGCAAAACCAATCTCTGAAAATTCATTTTCAATCTTTTCACTGGTAATTTTCTCACTTAGGTCGTTATCATAAATCATGTAATCCAAGAATCTACTAAGTTGAGCCTCGTAAATTGCTTCTTTTTTCTGATATTCAGATGCATCTATACTTCCGGAGATTGTCAGTCTTACAATTGAGTTGCTAGAGTAATCTTTTACTAATTCTTCGATAGTCTTTTCTAAAGACTTATTGTCTGTAGCATTAAAAGTCAACTTCTCATCGTAGTATCTTATTCTTCCGGTTACTACACGTTTAGCCAAAATTTTCTTAATTCCATCGTTGTTCTGTAATGTAATCATAAAGGCATTACCTTCTGTATTATTGTGCAAATCAAGTTGTTCATGTGTTCCGGCATTAAAAATAGTATAGCCTGTCTTTTCCTCATTAGCTGGAATTGCAGGTTCTGTCACATGAGCATGTCCCAATAACCACACATCCATTGGAATACTGTCAAGCTCAGTTCTAGTCATTGGAAAATAGGCCCCTTCTGTATCAATTGCAAGTCCTTCCAAAGCGCCATGAGCAATACCAATATTATACTTGCTCACACCATCAATATTCTCTTCCTTTATCCAATCCAAGCGATTAGTGTCACTATGCTTACTATCGCAATAAGCAGGATAAAAAACAGCCGGTCCATCACTACTATCAAATTCATACGGCTGGTATTCATTAAGTACAATAATATTGCTATGAGCATCTGCCATAGTCATAAAATCATTCCACAGCTGTTCATTACCTGAATAAAAATCGTGATTTCCGGGAAGCACCAAAACATTCTGATTAAAACCTGCAAGAATCTCAACTACACGTTTAACATCCTTTTTTGTTATTGCATAAGTATTATCAAAAAGATCCCCTGTAATAACAAAGAACTCACATTGCTCTTTTTCTGCAGTTTCAATCATATCCTTAAGACAAGTGAATCTGCTTTCTACCAACAGATTTTTAATACTGTATTTATCAAATTTTCTTCCTATGTGATTATCACCTGTAACAAATAACTTCATTCTGCTGTCCTCCACTATTTCTCATATTTGCTTAAATCAATTTTTTCTCGTTTTGCTATTTCAATGAGCTTTTCTTCTGATGCTCTGTCTACTTCCTCTAAATCATCCATTGCCATTCCTGCTCCTGAAAACATAGCTGTTCCATAATAATCCTCCAAATCACTTCGTAAATTTTCGTAATCAATATCTCTGCTCATAATTATTATCCTCCTTTGTTATTCCTTATCACTGTTTTTTCCGTAAGTTCCACCTAGGATGTCGTAAACATCGTCAACTGAAAGCTCCTCAATTGTCTTATCATCATATGGAAGATTATTTTCCTTCAAATATTCGATTATTATATCGTTTAGGGAGTAGACCTTTCCAGTTTCCTTATGTTCTTCAATATCATACGGTTTTCCATAATCTGGTGTATCATAAACATATACGTCTGTATCTGTACATGTACAATAACCATATCTATGATTATTAAAGAAATCCTCACTAACGTATTCTCTAACGTAATCACCAAGTTCTTCACAAAATTCCTCATAATCTTCAAATTGACTCCAGTCCACCTCACGGAAGTTGTCCGTTTGTCTTACAATAATCTTCTTATCTTTCTTTTCTATATTAAATTTAACCATCTCACCACAGTTATAATACAATGTTATTCCCTCAATATCATAAGATACCTTTTCACATATTTCTCTTCGTCTATCATCCTCCCCTGCCACTTCAAGAAGGTGGTCCCTCACTACTTTTGCAAGTCCAACAACATCATCCATGTCGGCAGACCAATCTTCAACAGTTATCAATAAATTTTCCTTATTATAACCTACTTCCTGCCATGGCTCTGCATCAAATATGCTTTTAACTATAATCTCCACCAACTCATAGTCTGTTTTTGTTGACATACACATGATAATATTTGTGCTTACCTCACCCATAAATTTATCCTCCTTTGTTGTTTTTATGGTTTCTTTATCATTACAATAATAATACCGTATAGGGTATCCATTAAATGGGACTTATGCAAACTTTTTCCGTTATTTAAATGAACTTTTTCCCTTCTTGCCTTTAGTATTATTTTACCATATGCCACACCTTTTTTTTCAACAACTGACCCCTTTCTAACCAATTTTCCCACAAAAAAATATGCTATCTACCACTTTGATAGATAACATATCTTTTTACTTTTATCCTTTCATTTTCTTTACCTTAGACCATCGGCTGTAAACCTTTTTGCCATTTACAACTGCGTAGGTTCTTACTTTAAAGAAATATGTAACTTTTTTATCCAAAGAACTGCGGCTACCGGACATACCGGTTATACCTTTTTTGTTCTTTTTCTTTTTAAGTTTATTAACTTCATTTACCTTTACAAATTTGCCTTTTTTGCTGGTTTTCATGTACACCTGCAATCCTTTGCTGTTATCACCAATTATCCCCCATGTCAGTGTCCATTTACTTTTGGTCTTTTTTATGGACAGTTTAGGTCTGTTAGGTGTGCCCTTTACATAAATTTCTTTAGTACCCGACCATATGACTTTACCATCATTTGAAGTAGTTTTTATTTTGTAAAAGTATTTCTTTCCGGCCTTAACTTTTGAATCGGAATAAACACCACTTTTCAGTTTCTTAACCGATATGTATTTTCCCGACTTCTTCTTAGCTCTGTATATCTCATAATCCTTTGATGTGTTTATCTTTTTCCATGTCAATCTGACTGTATGATAATTTTTCTCTTTAACACTGCTTAATGAAAGTTTTTCTTTTCTGCCAGTTTCGCCGGATGTCACAACTTCAAAAGATTGTTTTTCAGTTATAATTGTAGTAGAAAATATTTTATCGGTAGTTGAATCTGATGTTGATTCTTCCGAAAAACTCTCATTTGTTTTGCTTTCTTCTGTTGTTGTACTGACATCTGCAGATGTAACATTGACAGTTGTTGAATTCATAGTAGTTTCTTCTGTTTCAGTTGTATTTTCAGTCGTTTCTACTTTTGGGTCTGTTACAGTTTCTGATATTTTAGGAACAGTAGTGGACCCTGCTGTAGTCTCTGATGTAATTGGATCAGTGATAAGTTCTGGCGTTGTAATCTGACTTGTAGTTGTAATCGTTGTAGCCTGAGTGGTTGATTCCGTAGTAGTTGTTTCCTCTTCCTCATCAATATCAATACTGATAAACTCGATTCCATTTTCTTCAGCATACTGCTGTGCTGTAGAATTTCTAAAGCCATATATTGTTTTCAAATTCATAGGCATACCTTTTTTTGCCAGTTTGATATTAGGATTTTTGATTGTCATAGTAGTCAATTCAGGGCAATTATCGAAGGTATGATTTTCTATCTTGGGTACCTTACTTGGAATTGTGATTTCTTTAAGTTTTGCATCATATTGAAACGCATAATTTTCAATGTATTTAATACTTTCAGGCAGGTAAACATATTCAAGTTCTCTTTTATAACTCATCCCTGATGTCTCAATTCCTTCAACTCCATTGCCCATTATTACAGTTTTACAGCCTAACTCCGGCAATATATCTTTTTTAATAATAACACCTTTATTACCAACAAAATAGAATCCATCCGTATAACCTACCACATTTTCCCCAACATCAGGCCAGGTCTGATATTCAGAACTTTCAAATTTTATTAAGGTAATTCCATGTTCTTTTGCATATGATGCTAAACCTGATCTAAAATTTGCATGTATTTCTTCTACACTATCGGGCCATGATTTTGGAAAATTTGTTGTATATGCTGATGTTATTTTTTTTATATTATTACATCCATAAAAAGCATTCTCTTCAATTGTTCCACATGGAATTGTATCATAATGTCCATTTGGATTTGCGTTAGATGTTAAAAAAATGTATACAGATTCAAGCCCCGTACAATTAAAGAATGCATAGTCAGACACTTTGCTTATATGCCTGAGTAATACTATCTCTTTCAAACTTTTACAGTTTGCAAAAGCATTCTTGCCTATGATTTCAAGACCATTTGGAAGCTCAACTTCTTTAATATTTTTATAGTTTTTAAACATTCCATCAGGTATATTTGTAATTTCATTGTCCATGACAACTTTTAAAACCTTATCAGAGATTTCTGCCTTTTGAAGGTCATCAAACTGTTCTATATCTATCTCTCCCGTACCTGTAATACGCAGTGTTCCATCCTTTTCCACTTGAAAATAAGTCTGTGGACCACATTGACCTTTGATGTTTTTGTAAATTAAAGAATCTTCTGTAGTATTTTCCGATGTATTCTCTTCTTCTGCCTTTACAAAAGATGTAGGAACTACTCCTGCTACAACCATACTTAATATTACTAAATATGTAATTGTCTTTTTACAGCTCTTAAATATGTTCATAATCTTTCTACCCTCCTGCCACGAATAACCTCTTATTATGTTCTATAAATTTGAGATTTTTTGTGTTATTTTACGCTTATTTTTTATATATAAATTATATCACACAATACCACTATAGTCACTTTTACTCCAACCTAATATGTTATTTATATATAAAAAACAGTCACAATTCGAATGTGTTAGATGTTTCAAAACTTTCATGCTTAGACAACAACTTTTTATTTTAATTTTGCGACAATCTCAATCGAAAATTAGGAAAGCTGATTTAAGCTGGTGGTTGCTCGTGAGTTGTATAATCAAAATACTCTTGAAATATCAATATCCATCTGCTACTATAATATTACAAAAGGTACTACCGATAGACGGTTAGTCCTGATTGTTTTGGTTAAAAAAGTAACCGCCACTATTTTCATGCTAGATGGCGGTTACTTTTTATATTATCTGCAACAGTGCTCTATGAAATAACCCGTAGGGATATGAATGAGCTTGACTGTCACGTGGAGTGTATATTTTTGAATCAATTCTCATGTCTTCATAAATATCTGCTAATTTTTAACATGATTATAAAATTTTAATAAAATCCTAAATCTGCTGATGTTACACCCACGTTATATGATGACATGATTTGTTCAAACACAGTCAACGCTAATCTTGCTGATGTAGTAGTTAATTTTTCTGCAGTATCTTCCAATGTGTATGACATGTTTGTATCATAAAAGATTACAGCTGACTCGTCATCCATTAACAGTTTGTACATTATACCATTACCATAATACTGTGAATCTCCATCATAAAAAGTAACACTGCATGTACTGTCGCTTACACTTTCAATATCGAAATATACCATAATGTTCATATTAGATCTATCATATCCACTTAAATTATTTATCCTAATAATATCTGTGCTTGGATAATATTTAACCTGTGTATATACATACATATTAGTGCTTTCATTAATTGCATCTAAATAATAATATGAGCCGTTTGAATCACTACTATACTTGCCGTATTTTTTGCAGGCATTTGCTATTTTCTGTTTTACCGAAGTCTTTGTATATGTAACAACAGGTTTCTTATTATTTGCTTTTTTGACACTTTTTTGTTTAACAGTAACTTTGCATTTTAGTTTCTTATTTCCAACTTTCGCAGTAATAGTTACCTTGCCGACTTTCTTACCTTTGACTTTTCCTTTGCTACTTACTGTTGCAACTTTTTTGTTAGAAGATGACCATTTAACTTTTTTTCTATTACCTTTTACCTTAAGTTTAACAGTTTTTCCAACATAAATTGTTGCTGATTTTTTGTTTAGTTTTGGTTTTTGTGCTGCATTTGTATTTGTTGTTGGGATTAATATAAGTGACATCACTATTGCAACTACAAATACTGATAATTTCTTCATGTACTTCTCCATAAGCTTTTTCTCCTTTTCACTTATTCTAAAATAGTATATCTGGCTCGTCTAACATACTACTTCTTGCACTTACTTGTGCCCATTTCATTACCATATATATTACTTTAGAATCTTTTTATAATATGTTTCCGATAACGTAATTATATCACAGCACTATATACCATTTTTTCTCAAACTGACCTCTTGTTCTCTCTTATATTCTATTTTTTAACTTTTCTTGTTTTAGACCAACGGCTATGAATTTTTCTTCCATTAACTATAGCGTAGGTTCTTATTTTAAAGAAATAGGTTCCTTTGGATTTCAGCTTGCTTACATCAGCCGTCATTCCTGTAGCACCTTTTTTCTTTTTGCTCTTTTTTATGTTTTTAATTGTTTTCACTTTTTTAAATTTTCCTTGGGTGCCTTTTCTCATATACACCTCAACGCCTTTGCTGTTGTCTTTTATTACTCCCCATGACAAAATCCATATGGTTTTGCTTTTTCTTAAAGTTAATTTAGGCTTTTTAGGCACGCCTCTAACATACGTTGACCAAATGACTGACCAGGTTACTTTATTATTTTTTCCATGACAATTTTACAGAATGGTAATTCAGTTCTTTTACACTTTTTATTTTGAATTTGCCTGATGGTGTAATATCAAAATATCCTTTCGTAGTTTTAGTATTATTCCTGCCTTACGTTGTCTGATTTCCTGCATCTTCTGTTGGTTTTATATCAGATGTACTATTTGGGGTTGTTTCTGTTGGTCCAACCGGTGTATTTTCCTTAGTTTCAGATATTTCAGACTCACCAGATTCTGTTGATGTATTGTTAGTCACTTCCGTTGTTACATTACCGCTTGCCTCTGTTGTTGTATTATCTGATGTCTCTCCATCATTGTTTTCATAATCCAAATCTATGCTTATAAAATCTATTCCGTTTTCTTTCGCGTAAGTCTCCGCTGTGGAACCTTTAAAACCATATATTGTTTTCAAATTCATAGGCATACCTTTTTTTGCTAGTTCAATATTGAGATTTTTTATTGTCATAGTAGTTAATTCAGGGCAATTAGCAAAAATTTGATCCTTTATCTCTGGTACCTTACTTAGAATTGTGATTTCTTTAAGTTTTGCATCATATTGAAATGCATAATTTTCAATGTATTCAATACTTTCAGGTAGGTAAACATATTTAAGGCTTGTATTTTATACATAAATTATACCACACCATACCACTATAGTCATTTTTACTGCAACTATTTATATATAAAAATACCTGCCACAATTCGAATGTGACAGGTATTTCAAACTGATTTTTCATTTTATATATGTTTTTTCTTTTTTATTTTACCCTTGCTAATAAAAGGATACTTATGTTGTTCTCCCTTGATGGTTTTAACTTTATGTCTTTCCTCTCAACCTAAGTATCTACCTATATAGTATCTATAAATACTAAATTATAATATCCTGGTTTCAAGTCCGTACTAATATAACCATATGCATCAGTAAAACTCTCTCCCACTGCTATATCAGGTGAATATACTGTTCCTGTTTCAACTACACTACCATTTGAATCATATAATTTCCATCCAACAGGTACAGATGAACTATAATTTGATCCATTAGCATCGTAAGTTTTCTTTCCTGAAACAAATAATTTAACACTAAACTCATTATCAGAACTATAATAATCTTTTTCATATCTTACATTTGTAATAGTGTACTTTTTATATATTTTTCCAGTTGAATAATGATCCGCTCCTTCATAAGGAACTGATGGTAATGTTATTTGTAAAGTTGGCTCTTTTTCATCATCATAACTATTTGAACCGCTATTATTACTTCCACTATTGCTTCTACTCTTCTTATATGTAACTTTTATCTTGACCTTTTCATTGTTATAGCTATTAGTTATCACAATATATGTTGTTCCTTCATTATAACAATATAAATGAATCGGAACTCTTGTTCCATTTTCTATTCCATAAAATGCATCAACAATATTCTCATCTTGCGAATAAACATCGATGCTTGAACCTGAAGCCTTATAAAAGTTAATATAAATATCTCTAGTTCCATTTACGGTTATATTTTTACTTGATATATGATACACTGATTTAACTTTAACTTTACAACTATACCATTTTCCATATACTTTTGCTTTTATTGTTGCTTTACCGGGTTTCTTAGCCTTAACTTTTCCTTTACTGTTTACAGTTGCAACCTTCTTGTTAGATGATTTCCATTTTACTTTTCCATATGCACCTTTCATTTTAAGCTTTATTGTTCCACCTACATATAAAGTAACTTTTTTCTTGCTGATTTTAGGTCCATAAGAAGCTTTTGCACTTATGGTCGGAAGCATTGTTACCGTTAAAACAAGGGCTAACATTAATGATAATAATTTTTTTGATCCTCTCATATTTTTTTCCTCCTTTTTACTCTTACATTGGATAGCTAAATTATATCATATTGTTATTGCCACTTTTTTCATGAACTGACCTTTTATTCTTACTTTTATTCCATAAATAAAAAGCAACTCAGTAGCTTTCCCCCTTTAAGTTAAGTCTACGAATTGCTTTCTAAGTAAATTTATTTAATTAAAACTTTTTACATTAAATCTTTGTTATACACTGCTCTTTCTCCGCCAATGAATTTTGGTCTAACTCTTGCAGCAAGAACGTTTGCTTCACCGATTTTGTTATGTTCTAACTTAACAGGAACGGCAACTTTCTTAATGTGCATGCCGATAAGTGTTCCACCTATGTCAATTCCTGCATCAGCTCTGATTTCTTCAACTGCAACAGGATTTGCAAATGTTTTGTATGCAGTTGTTCCAAAAGAACCACCTGCCTTTGGTTGAGGCACAACATTAACTATGTCTGAAAAAGGTACTGCATCTCTCTCAACGATAATTGCTCTGTTAAGATGCTCGCAACATTGGGCTGCTAAATATATGCCCTTTTCCTGTAAAACCTGATAAATTCCCTTAAATACAGCCTGTGCCACTTCAAGGTTTGAATTAGTTCCAATTTTGTCTCCGCAAATCTCACTTGATGAACAGCCTACTACGAAAATCTGTCCCTTTGTAAGTCCTGCTTTTTCGACAATCTCTCTTGTAACTTCTTCTGCCTGTTTTGTAAGTTCAGTATACATTCTACGCCTCCTAAAGTTATAAAAAATAACTTTTTAATCTTAATATCTTTTTATATTTTATACCAATATTATATTATTTACAAATATATTTTCCTTTAATAAGAAAGTAACTCCATAATATTTTCAACATTTTACATGTTTAATCTACTATTTATAATTACTAAGACTTTTTATATGCTTAACAAACTGTTTCTAATTACACATTTTTATATCTGGTACTCCACAATATTTCTCCCTAACGCAAAAGCAAAGGCTGAAATAAATTCAACCTTTACCTTAAAGTTTTATAAAAATGGTTCTCACCATTGGGGGACTTTATCTACACGTATTTTTTAAGTAAGTTTGGAACTTTTGCGCCTTCTAAAACTCCGATTGCAATGTAACCAATTACTAAGCATGTTCCAGCCTGAATGGCGTTACTTGGAATTGAAGCTGCTGCTGCAAGTCCATATCCTAATATTGTGCTTTCATATAAGAAATAACCAAATACCATAATTAATTCTGCAACTACACCACTTACAATGTAAGCTACAACTTTGTTAATATTTGTTTTCTTAAATGCTGTAAAAATTAAATATGCAACAAGTGCCATTAAAAACTTAATGATAAATGTTCCCGGTACATAAGTTACATACTGTGCTAATAGATCAGCTAATGCTGAACCGATTCCAGCTGCAAGTGCTCCATAAACACCACCAATAAGCCATGCACTTAATAATACAATGGTATCTCCAATATTTATATAACCTTGAGTTCCAAATGTAGGATATCTGATAATTGAAGTTGCAACATAAACTAATGCCGCAAAAAGTGCTGTTAATACAATCTTTGATACTACTTTACTATTCATAATTTTCCTCCTAATGTAAGTAATTCATATATGGTTAATATGAATTTTATATCTGTTCTGATTATATCAGCATATGGTATCATTAATATAGTCATTTTATTAAAAACTTATAAGACCAGATTGTTATTGTCAAAACAACAATCTGGTCTTACTTTTATCTTATTCTTCACTATAAATAATTGCACACTTTACAGCTTTGTTCCAGCCCTTTAGTTTTTCCTGAACGTCTTCTTTACTCATCTGTGGAACAAACTCCTTATCTATTGACATGTTTCTTTTTATCTCTTCTTTGTTTTTCCAATAACCTGTGGCTAAACCTGCCAAATATGCTGCTCCCAGCCCTGTAGTTTCTATCACTGAAGGTCGCTTAACTTTCTTCTGGGAAATATCTGCCTGAAACTTCATTAACAGATTGTTAGCACAGGCACCGCCGTCTACTTTTATTGTATTAATTGGCTGTCCCATATACTGTTCCATTGCCTGTAATACATCGTTAGTCTGATATGCCAAAGACTCCAAAGTTGCCCTTACAAAATGTTCTCTGCTTGTACCTCTTGTTACTCCAACTACCATGCCTCTTGCATCCTGTTTCCAATATGGAGCACCCATCCCCGTAAATGCGGGAACTACATAGACACCGTTTGTATCCGGAACTTTTGAGGCAACATCCTCGCTCTCTGCTGCACTGTCAACCAAATGCATCTGGTCTCTAAGCCACTGAATCGCTGCCCCAGCCACAAATACACTGCCCTCTAAAGCATACTCAACTTTATCTGTTGATGCGGCTATTGTTGTGATTAATCCATTTTTTGATTTAACAATTTTGTCACCTGTGTTTGCAAGCAAAAAGCACCCTGTGCCATATGTATTTTTTACGTCACCTTTTTCAAAACAACACTGACCAAACAAAGCTGCCTGCTGGTCCCCTGCCACACCACTTATTGGGATTTTTGCATCTAATAGTTCCGCTGTTGTGTACCCGAAAATTCCACTTGACGGCATAACCTTTGGTAGCATTGATTTCGGTATATTTAACAGTTCAAGCAACTCTTCGTCCCACTTTAAATCATTGATATTATAAATCATGGTTCGACTTGCATTTGTATAGTCTGTTGCGTGAATTACACCGCCACTTAATTTCCACATAAGCCATGAGTCAATTGTTCCAAAAAGAAGCTCGCCTTTTTCAGCCTTCTCTCTCGCTCCTGATACGTTATCAAGAATCCACTTAATTTTCGTTCCCGAAAAATAGGCATCAGGTACAAGTCCTGTTTTAATTTTTATTGTATCTGTCAGTCCATCTGCCACTAATTTATCCACAATGTCAGAAGTTCTTCTACACTGCCAGACAATTGCATTGTAAATTGGTTTCCCAGTGTTTTTGTCCCACACAACGGTTGTTTCTCTTTGATTTGTAATGCCTATTGCTTCAATGTCAGTTCCGTCAATTCCTGCCTCTCGCATTACCTCTCCCATTGTTAAAACCTGTGTCATCCAAATTTCTTCCGGGTTATGCTCAACCCAGCCTGCCTTTGGAAATATCTGTTCGAATTCCTTATTTGCCTGACAAATTATATTGCCACCTTTGTCAAATAAAATTGTTCTTGAGCTTGTTGTTCCCTGATCAAGCGCCATTATGTACTTTCCCATTTTGTCCTCCATGTATGTAATTTTATTCATTTGTTTTCTATATTTTCATTATTTTCCGTACAATAATATCTCTTCTATTTTATCTTTTTTATGGCACTATTACAAGAAGTTTACAATATATCTGTGGTCAATCGAGTAGGCTGACTCCTACTCGATTGCAGATAGCAGGCATCTCAAAGCATAGCTTTTCGATGTTCTTACGCCTGACAAATGATATTTCGTGCAAGCACGATATCGCTTGTCAGGCTTTTGCTACAAAAAAAGACGCAACTTAATGCGCCTTTTTACTATTTCAATGTTGGATCAACTACTTTTCCAATAAAAAGTATTTCTCCTGTTTTGTTATTTTTTATTATGTAAGCAAACGGTCTGTCCAGCAGTATTTTATTTGAACACGTTCTAATTGATGTTGCTTTAGCAACAGCTGCAGTTACGGCGGCCGCTTTCGTTCCGTCAGTATTCATTTCAATGGCTGTGCTATGAATTATCTCATCCACATATTTGTTACTCGAATCTGCGTCATCAAACATTGGATTTAATGCAGGTATGTATTTGTTAAAAATTTCTTTTACTCCGGCACTTACTAATGAAGACTTTATATTATTCTTCCAGGCATATTCGAATTTCGGAATTCCTATTTGAACCTGATCTTTTTTCTTTTTCTTCAAAAGTTCCTCAATATTAAGGTTTTCCAGTTTAAAACTTCCTTTTGCTTTTGGCAATATACCAATAAATGAGTATTTCTTATCTTTTTCATAAGTTTTTTCAAAAGCTAATGCATAGTCATTTTCGTAATAACTATTGCTTTCCTCTTCCATCATTTCAACGTTTACTTTTTTTCCGTTAAATTTTTTAAATTTTTTGCTCTTAACATCTGATGTGTCAAATTTCCATGTCCACTTTCCGTTAAAAAGCGTTGCATTTAATATGTATGCATAGGCACTCTTGTCAATATTATCTATGATTTTATCAATCATGCCATCTGTGTTGTCATTCACCCATTTGTTAATTTGATCCGCCCCTGTATTGTCAAATGGAATTTCATTAGTTGTAGCATAGTAGTATTTTTTCACTGCATTTTCAAAAGTATCACTTAGTTTAATTCCACTTTTGTGCCATATTGAATTCGCTATTTTTAACGTGGAGTTATCTTTTGCGTCCATTATTTTTTTAGCATAATCGTTGTATTTATCTAATTTATTTCCGAGATATTTTTCGACTTCACTTTTTGGAGTTACATAAACCTGCTGGTTTCTTTCTACATTGCTAGGACAAAAAACATTTCCTTTTGCTCCATTAAGAACCATTCCAAGAGCCATGTTTATTGAAGTAGGACTTATTAATGTATTTTTATCAGAAGCATAGTAGTCATTAATAAATATGCCCTGCTTCAACTGAGAGCCACCCACGCTCTCCCCCTTGATTTTCAATGGTTTCTTAACTTTTATTTTAATCTGGTATTTTGTCTTTTTGACTTTGGCTGTTACTGTTGTCTTACCTGTTTTTAACCCTGTCAAAATTCCCTGCTTAGAAACTTTTGCGACTTTTTTCTTTGAGCTTTTCCACTTAATTTTTTTTGCTTTCCCCATACCTTTAAAATAAAGCTGCTTCGTTTGATATACTCGTATAGTTTTAGTTTTTTTGCTACTTTTAGTTCCTGACTTGTAGAGATATATCTTATTTGTTTTGCTTCCTTTGTTTGCAGGGCATTTTGTTGTTGTAGTTTTCGTTTTGTTTCCCTTGTTTGCTGGGCATTTTGTTGTTGTAGTTTTGGCATTTACATTTTGATAGCCTACGTATGGCATTACAGTTAAAAGCATGCCTGCCACTATTATCATTGCCGTTATTTTTTTCATTGTTCTTTTCATACGATACCTCCTATTAGAATTTTACAGTATTTGATGCATATATGCTGCTCTCTTTCACTGTTCCTTTAACCGTTTTCTTGTATCTGGTTATTTTCACAACCATTTTGTATTTTCCTTTTTTCTTCAATTTAAAAGTTTTATTTAGAAAAGCTATATTACTTTTTTTCGTTTCAACATATTTTTTACATACTTTAAATCCTTTTTTGTTTTTCCGTTTTATTATTACTTTTATTTTTGTTTTGTATGTATCTTTGTAGCTGTTCTCCGAAAAAATAACAATATTGCTTTTTCCTTTTTTGTCAATTCGAAAATCCCTGTTTAAAAGAATCTGACCTAAATGTTGTTTTGATTTAGTATTTGTTATGTCCTTGTTGGTAATATTAGCTGGGATGTATTTATTATTGTTACCGTCATTATTCTTGTCATTATTACCGTTGTTGTCAATGCCACCATTATTATTCTGGTCGCCATTTCCGTCATTATTAATATCACCACTATTATTGTCGTTACCACCAATGCCACTATTATTCTTGTCACTACCATTATTGTTATTAATGTTGCTGGCAGTATTTTTGTCATTTTCCGATGGCACGACTTTTTCAACATTTAAAGGTATTGTTTTAACAACTTTTTTCTTATTGAAAATAAAACTTAATTTATACTGACCAGCTTCTTTTTTTAAAGGAATACTTGTATACTCTGTCTTCCCTTTTTGAATTTTGCTTTTATTAGAAGGTAGTTTGTACCTTTTGTTCTCACTGTCAGTTAGCATTATACCTTTTAACTGTATTGTTTTTGAATTCTTGTTTTTTATTCTTATAACAATTTCAGAAGTATTTGTGTCAACATAACTGTTTATTAGTTTTATTTTTATGGCATTGCTCTGTACTTTGCTAGTGCCTGCTTTTTTTGCTTTTACACTGTCAAATGAAAAAGTAAAAACAGTAGTAAATGCCAGCAAAAATATTATTAGTCCTGTAATTTTTTTCATTTTCGTGCCTCCAGTTCAGATATAATGTTTATGACAAATTCTTCGTCTGCATCTGCTCCCTGTACCTCAACTGTGTGACAATATTTGTCATCAGTGTACATGGCAGTTATATTTTCAGCTCCAAAAGATATCAAAACTTCTTTGGCACCTACTGTTACAGTTTTCGTTTTTTCAGCTTTTGCTTTAATCTTGGCTGTGTCACTTACCAAACTTTCCGTATAACTAATCGTTCCACTGTCACTTACAAAATGTTGAACCGACAATTCTTCTGAAAAATACTCGCTTTCTTTTTTGTAACCGTCAGGGGTGCTACTTATCATCATTCTGCTTCCTTTTGCAACCTTACTATTATCATTTTCAGTTTGTGCAAAGTCCACATTGATAAAATTTTCAGTTTGTGTAACTACCATCTGCCACAAATTTATGTCAAAAGCTTTTACAAAAGTAACATTGACAGCAACTAAACATAAAACGAAAGTTACAATTTTTGAACAATATCTTGTACACCTTTCCATTATCATGTTTCCGCCAAACTTCTTCTGCGCCCTATTTATTCTTCTTATTTTCTTTTCAAATCTATAAGAAAAATTGTGCGTATTGATAATGTCAGGAATTTGCTCCATTGTCTCCTGATTATGTAAAACAAGTGCCTGTTTCAATACGTCATCATTTAGTTTCACTTTCATTCCTCCTCCAACATAGACTCCAACAATTTTCTTCCTTTAAAAAGTTGTTGCCTTACATTTGTTTCACTTAAACCTGTGATTTCAGCTATTTCTTTTCCCGAATATCCCATCACATACTTAAGTGTTAATAAAGACGAGTATTTGTACGGCATTTTCTCAATGGCAAATTTAACAACATTAACCATTTTCGCCTCTGAAACTCTCACTTTTTCCAGTTCAATGTCTGTGTCCTCATCTCTCTTTTTTCGTTTGTTGTATATTTTCATAGCTTCTCTTTTTGTAATTAACACCACAAAATTTTTCGTTTCACTGCTATATGTATCAGAAATTTTCGCTATGTTTTTTGCCACACGAAGAAACGCTTCCTGAACTGCATCTTCCGCATCTCTTTCATTTTGCAAAATTTCATAAGCTATGTAATATAGCAAATTTCTATACTTGTAATATACCTGTTCAAACTTGTCTTTTTGTTCTTCATCTACTAATGCTAAATATAGCGCTATCATTTATTCCTCCGTTTTTTGAAGCTTCTATACATAATAATCCTGAGTTTTTCTGAAATGTTATTTTTTCAAAAAATTTTTCCATTTTTTTCCATTTGTTTTTTTCCATTTGTTTTTTCGTTTTTTCACTGTTTTAAAAAAATTTTAGGGTGGTTGAATGCAAAACTAACTTCTGGTTTGCTTTTTCCTTTTTCGTTTTCCAGAACTACTTTCTGGTTTTGCTTTTTCTGTTTTCTTTTTATAGAACTAACTTTTGGTTTTGTTTTTTCATTTTTGTTATGCAAAACTTACTTCACTTAAATGTATTATAACAGAAAATGCCGACCACTAATGAAAGATTTGTAATCTTACATTTATGGTCGACATATAGAATTTTTTACAAATATTTTTTTACAAATAATTTTTTATGGCACTTAATCTTCGTAATTAATGTAATTTAAAGGATCTATTGGATTTCCATCTTTTGCGATTGCAAAATAAATGTTGTCCCCTTCCTTTGAATAGTATCTTGTTGGTTCATTAACATACGCAATTGTCTGACCAGCTTCAACATAATCTCCTGCTGCGACTTCCGGATTAATAACCTGACCGTAAGTTGCAATGTAGCCGTTTCCAATCGCCTGATTTATGCAAATTCCCAATTCTTCATCTTCATCAAGAGTTGTCACAACCCCATCTGCTGCTGCTTTAATTGGCTCGCCTTTTTTGCTACCAATTACAATTCCCGGATTAGTTCTATATTCACCTAAAGTTGAAAAATACACTGTACTTTCCATATCATAAGGCATTACAATATTTCCCTGAACCGGCCACAACAACTGACTGTTTTTATTAAATTTCAGTTTTTTAATTTGAGCCGCAGCTTCAGATGACAAACCATACATATATTCATCTTCTTTTACATTTGACTCTGTGTTGGCTTCAACTACCTGATTGTTTGCTACAATCTCGGTTTCACCTTCTGTACTTCCCCTATAAGTGCTATCATCAGCAACTCTGTCACCTTCAGTAGTTTCCTGAATTTTGTCCTGAGCTACCTTAACATTTTCCTCTGCCGTTGTCGCGTCATTGTTTGCTTCTCTTAAATTTACAACATTGTCCCTGCCTTTTTGACCAATGAAATATGTTCCACTTGCCACAGCCGTTAATGCTACAACACAAACAATAACTGCAGTTATAAATTTCTTATCCATACTTATCACCTCACTGATAGTATGACCTGTAAAATGAAAGTTATTCAAAAAATGAAAATTTTTTCAATTATCTACTATAGAACAGTCATAAAACTTTCGTAAAATTTCTTTCCAGTTTGCCCCTTCCTTCGCTAAATGATTCCCGAAGGATAAACTCATTCCAAAGCCATGACCTATGCCTTTTGTAGTAACTCTAATTCCCTTTTCGCACTCATCAATTTGCAAACTGGTTGATTGAAGCCCCAATGCCTTAGCAAATAAATCCCCACTTATTTTCGTATCACCAATTTTTGCCCATAATAAATAACCCTGTTCATCAACATTTTTACAGTTAATAATATTAAGAAGATCCTTTGAATCCATTTTGGAATAGTCAAACTTCTCTTTTTTATCCTTATATACCACTATCCCATTTTTGTTAAGAGTATCTATAAACTCTTTTACTGTAAAATATTTTATGCCTATATAATCGTTTTTCTGCAAATCACTTTTACACGCTACCTCCTTTAGATAACCATAGTCCTGCCCCAATATTTTTTCGCCACTTCTGGTATTGCCATTACTAGTCAAATGAAACAAAGGCAGAACAATTTTTCCGTTACTTTTTAAAACTTTCCCTCTCGTACTCTTCATTATGCTATCCCAGTAATGGAGATTTTCTTCCAGGCACCTGCTTTTACCAAGCCCTGTTAAATTATAAAAAAATCCTCTAGGAGTATTTGCTTTTTCGCCACAAAACTTTCTGTACCAAATTTCTTCCAACTTACAGTATGGAATATACGACAAACCCAGTTGCGTAGCCTCAATGCTTTGAGAATTTTTTATACAATAATATATATACGTTCTAATCACAACACTCTGTGCTTTTATTAACTCACTGGAAAACTCGCTTTTCTCCATCTGTGCCATTAAAACACATGGTATAAAGTCCTCTACATCCATTTTTATTGTATATCCGTCATTTTCAATTATAACAGTTCGTCCACTTTTGAATCTCTTGGTTGTTTCTTTATTCGCCATCTTCACTATTACTGTTATTATAACTGGAAATACAATCAAAAAAATCAAAATCCATTTATATTTTTTGACCATAATTTTTTAAAGTATTTTTTTATATTATATGATTTTTTAAAATATAAATTACAAAAAATTGCTACCCCATTATAACAATGAAATAGCAATTTTATCTTTAACTGCAAATTTGAATATTACCGACGCCCTTGCCTTTAACATCCCACATTACAGTGTAGCTTCGATATTTAATTTTGTCCGACCTTTATGTTGATTTAAGTATAACACAAAGATAGGTTTATTTTGTTTTGAAGGTTGTTAAGAAAATTAGTAATTAGCTTTCTTTTTTATTAATAATTCCCTATCTATTTCTTTCGATATATTTTATAGCCTTTATCAAATAACTCATCTATATTTTCCTGTCTCACAGATACTTTTCCTGTACCTCTGGTTGCATCAATAATAATAACCTTCTTTTTATCTTCACCTGCAAACTCTTTGAAAAACATAACATGATTTTTATTCAGTTCTCTTATATAATTATCCTGATTGCTTTTCATCTTTATACTACCTTCTATAAAATTTTATGTTAATTATATCTTTTTATCAATTTTATGTAAACAATTATAAAATTCTTCCATGTCCTACTCTACTTACCCTGTAATTACTGCATTATATTCCATCTAATGGTTCTCCCTAAATTTTGCAAATACCTCTGCAGCACTTCTTACATTACCTGCTTCTGCATCTGTGTAGCCTCTTTGTAACTTTTCGTGAATTTCTTCATCTGTCATTATTGCAGTATTTACTGATATCGGAATTTTAGGTAATATTACTATTTTCTCCATCTTCAAACACCTCCTATATATACATAAAGTAACGCTTTTGGTGTTATTTTACAATATTTAACAATTATATTCCTATATAAATCATTAGGAGGAAAAAACAGTGAAAACTAATAAATCACATGATATTAACGAATGTTTCTATTTATATTATAAACATAATCAAGGCAGAACTATTAAAGTTTTAGCAGAAGAGGTATCCTTAAGCGAATCAACCGTTTACAGAAGAATAAAACATACGAAACAAATTATTGTAAATAATTATTCTGGAATGACTTTAAAAATTCCTTTAAGTCATTTAAACATTGCAAAACCTAATAATTTTATGCTTGCTACTAATTCTTTATATCTAACATCGCATAAAATATGTAATTTAACAATATATGATCCTTCCTATGGAGAAATAAAAATGTATGAAAAATCTATTACGATAACTCAGTAATGAAATATAAGTTTTCTCAATACTCTTTATTTTATAAAATATTGGCAGATCTATTTGCAAGAATAGATTCTAACGATAATTCAAACTTTTAAGAAATTGATTCGTCGATTGAATTGATAAGTTGAGAGGTAACTGCCAAAGAGCCTAAAATAATGGCACTAAAGAAAAAAAGTCAAACAAAGTGGTACCATTTTAGTACCACTAAAAGAAAAGGAACTTAGGAAAATCCCCTAAGTTCCTTTATTTATAGGCTATTCGCCATTATATCGTATTACTCGATAATTGTAGCAACCTTACCTGAACCTACTGTTCTACCACCTTCACGGGATTATTTCATCATTGTTTGGTATATTTTGTTTAATTTTAGTTGTTTTCACTGCTCATTTGGGCTGTTTGTACTGCCATTATTTATATTTGCGTAAAGAAATGACGACTGCTTGACGACTCCTACCTACCACTTTTCTTCGAATATCAACTTGGTATTCCAAATGTACGATACAACCATGCTCTACTATCAACAAGCATATGCAATATTCTGACTATAAAAACTTCCTTCACATTATCATCAATAGTGTAAAATATCTTATATTCTTTATAGTATGTTTTATGTACTCCTAATTCTGCTAATATAGGATCATCGTCTAATTCATAACTGGCTGGAAAAACTTCTAGTCATAATATATCTTTTTGCTCAATCCACTAACCATACGATGTATTAATACATATTCTGAAGAACTTCCTAATTTCCATTCCTTTTTGCGTATTACACTGACAATACTATTATCATTATTTACACCGTACTTTTCTTTAGCCTTGTCACTTAATTCCTTAATAATATTGTTTATATTAGCAAAAGTATGGTAATTAAATCTATCTAATAAACTCATCAATATTTCCGTTTCAAAATCATCAAAGCTATTAATCCACAACTCAAATTTATCAATTGCTTTGTTAATTTTGTCATCTATATATGGACTTCCCCATCTATCAACACACTTCAAAAATTTATCATCGATATCCAATTATTCATCTCCCTTGCATCCAATTGTTTCTTACAGAATAATTTATTTACACGGAATCAACTCATTCTAAGAAAAAATTATTTTGTAATTGTTTTCTCTTTAATGTAATATTCTATTTCTTTTTCCTTGCAATAATCTATTACTATTTGTGCCTGCTCATTATAGAACTTTTTATGCTCTTTATAACTTGATATTTCTTTACTATAATTCGTTCTTCCAAAAATAATTTTATCTGTAAAAGATATTTCATCCAATATATCTCTTATATCTTGTTCTATAATATTTGGAGTTGGGTATGGTTCAACACTTACCCATGTTTTGCAATCTGCATTATGTAGCTTCTTAAGTGCTTGTATCCTTTCTTTATATGGAGCTGCTCCCGGTTCATATTTCTCTCGATATTTTTCGTCTAAAGAAATTAAAGTTATACCATATTCATTTTCTTTCGAAAAATCTTTCAAGTCTATTGGTATTAATCCTTTAGTTAATACAGTGCATTTTATTCCTGCCTTATTTAATTTTTTAATTGACTTTATGCTCATATCACATATTTCATCATAACCATACATAAACGGATCTGTTGTAAAACACAATTGAACTGATTTTATTTTTTTCTTTAATCTTGGAATTTCTTTGTCAAGCAACTCTAGTGTATTTGAAACTAAATAAGGCTCTATCCATTCATCATATGATTTAACTTGTCCAAATCTTTTTTTTAGCATATAGGCATAACAAGGATATTTGCATCCATGTGAACATCCTAAAACATGATTCATTGTATAATCACCATATTCCACACCTGTGACATATAACATTGATTTACGTTTAATATAACCTTTTACTTTTTTCATTAGAATTATCTCCTATCCGTAAATGAAATTGTTTTTTTGCCTATAACATCTCCATAAACTTTTTTCAATCCTTTTTTTATCTCTGTTTTATACCCATCAGCAGGAAAAACTGGATGTACATCTAAAAATCTCCAAATATCATTCAATGCGACATTTTGTTGTCCCAAAAATCTGTTCTGCACATAATCAACTATATCATCAACATTATAACAATATTCATCTGTCTTTTTAGCTATTGTATTTTCTTCAAAATTAAAAAATAACTGATTTTCATCACCATGTGTGTCCTTCATAGATGATTTTCCACCAAAAGTTTTCCAGGCTGTTTTCTTAAATAATTTTAATCCGTTAATATTATTTGTACAGAAAACAAGATTATATACCAGTGCATTTTTACTATTAAAAAAAGGAAAAACCGCTATATAATATTTTCCATATGTATTTTGCTTTAGCAAAGAAATAATTTCTTCAATTTTATTTTCAAAAGCTTTCCTATCACTCCCGAATGAAATCAATTCTCGAATATCTGTTAAATATGTTTGCTCATATCTTTCAATCACATCATCTCTCCTTGCCAAGGATACCCCTCTAATAGAATCAGACAGCATATGATTAATAATCACCTCCCCCCAACAATTTAAAAATGGTTCTATTGCATTCCAATCCAATTCAGCTTTGTATGGATCATAAACTAAAAGATAATGATACTTGCTTTGATTAGATAATTCTGTAGCTATTTGTTTCAGTAAATCATTACCATCTCCACAACTTGTAATAATCTCAAAATTTGGTGCATTACTTGGTAATTTGGTTTTTAACAAATCAATTTTTTTATTTGAAAAATCATTTAAATAAACTCTTGCTTTTTTTTTAGGATATTGTTTCATTACTTCTGCAAGAACATTAGAGATTCGAATAGGTGTGCCATACACTTCTTTTCCCTTTTGATTTAAATATATTCCACTATTACACATACAATCTATAAATATAATTTCAGTACATTCAGAATAATTTAGTAATTTCTGAGCCCATGATTTAACATATTCTTCAATCAATTCAAATTTTTTTATTGTATGTGGCTTTGCTTCATCAATTTCTACATCACCCATTTTATATTTCATTTTGATATCTCCTTATAAATATGTTTTTCAACTCACATCAAAAATAATAATCTGCTGTTAACCAGCATAATTTATATTCTTATCATTTAATATATTCGTTAGGACTCTTTCCCACAACACTATAAAATATTTTTTAAATTTTCCTCTCATCATTTAGAACACTATTATATTTGATTTTATCATATTCTTCATAGCATTCCCACCTATAAATTTTCAAATTTTTACATTCTTTTTGCCTTCTCCCAAATCCCTCATTTTCCCTCGTACATCCATATCAAAAATATTCTAATTCTAAATCATATTATTTGAAACAATTGATGCCAGTATAAAATCTTTTTGTATTTTCGAGCCATCAATAATATTGTCATTGATATATTCATTTATTGTTTTTCTATACATATTCTTTGTGAATCGAGGTGTTCTTTTCCTATTTTTGAGATTCAGAAAGTATTTTCTCCTGTGAATCAAAAAAATGTTCAGTATTTCCTAAATTCATAATTAAAAAATCACCTAGAAACTATTTTAATTGCAAATTTTTCTACCATCTTTTATCCGTTTATTGTGACGCGGAATTTTTTTCTCTAAAGACTTTTCGAAATCTATTAAATTGTATTTTTTTAATATCATATATAATTTTTCAAATTCTTCATTTGCCAAAATGTCTTTCTTACAATCATCTTTACTCTTCCTATAAGCAAAGTAAACTTCCTGATTATTAATATATAATTTTCTATCATAAATATCTTCTCTATTTTCCATACATAAATTTATATTGCTTAATTGGTTAATATCATCAATTATAGTTTTATTTTTTCTGTTTTTATTTTTCGTTTGTATCAATTCTTTTAATGCAATATGCTGTGTATATATGTACTTTGCATTTTCATTAGATATTTCGAGTGTATTTTGTAATTTTAATATTTTTTCTTCTAATTTTGAAATCTCATATTCATATATTTGATTAAGGCAAGTTCCTCCTTGTCCTCTATATACATATTTAGCATAAAATATTACAAAAAAAGAACACACCATTACTCCTACTGACACTACCGTTATAAGAGAATTATCATCCATCACTTTTCCCCCTAGTAATGCTACAATTATTGATATTGCAAAAGAAGAAAACAAATTCATGATCTCATCAAATAGATTTTTTTGTTTATGCAAAAAATCGTTTCTCAACAATAATTTTTCAATCTGATTATCTTTTACTAAATTATCAATTGGTCCTCCATCTCTATAATACAAATTAATAATTCTTATTATATTGATATAATAAAGATTATTTTCCTTATAACAATATGTGTACTTATCTATATTATTAAATAATTCATCATCACAATATTTTATATTATGATACCCTTTTTTTACAATTTTTCCCCCAACAAAAATAATTTGTACAAACTCCTCTATTAAGACCAATAAACATAAAACAATAGCTAATAATGCAACCATTTTTATATTCTTGAATTGTATATTAATTATTTGTTCTTTATTTAAGTAAATTATTATTGCACAAACTACTGCAATAAAAAACTCTACAATCGCTGATATACGCAATCCTCTTTGTATTTTTCCCATATTTTTCCTTCTCATTATTATGCCATCATTCGTTTATTTTCTCCAACATTACGAACAACTACATATGCTTTTTCTTCCTTCTCCAATTGCTCTTTTGCAAATTCTGCTATTGGTTCTGCTACTGCCAATGCCAACCTTACCGGTACAGCATTTCCTATCTGCTTATAAACTAAATCAAGTTTTGAATTTGCATTTCTGTTGCTTGTACCCCTACTAAACTCATACCAATCTGGAAATGTTTGAATTCTTGCAATTTCCTTAACTGACAATCTTCTATTATTCTCTTCTCCATCACTAAATATATATTTGTCTTTACCTACCTTTACCATAGGTTCTCCACCCGGATGTATAGGTGCCTGACGTCCTGATGCCTGAATAGTAAAACTTGGCTGACTCCATAATTTTTTTCGATTACGCGACATAAAAATAGTTGAGTATGAGCCAACAAAATATTCTCCCGGATTTTCCTCTAAATCACCAATTGCATCCTGTAAAGTCACAACCTCTTCTAATCCATTAACCCCATATCCATGGGTTGGCTTTGGATGAACATATTCAAAATCTATGTCATTTCTTACTCCAACCAAAATTACTCGTTCTCTAATTTGTGGTACTCCATATTCTGCTGAATTAAGAAGTTTATGATAAATTTTATACCCTGCTGCTGCAAAGTCCTGAACAATCTGTTTAAATACTTCTCCTTTTCCTAGAGTCATCATTCCTTTAACATTTTCGGCAACAAATATTTTAGGTTTACTTTGCATCAAACAGCGAATAAAATGAAGGTATAAGAAATTTCTTTTATCATCCACTAATCGTGGACCCGCTTCTGAAAATCCAGGGCAAGGAAATCCGCCCAGAACAATGTCCGCTTTTGGAAATTCTTTAATTTTTCTTATATCACTTTTATCCATATAAATATATTTTCCAGCATTTTGAGCATAAGTCTCTCTAGCTTCATCAAATATATCATTTACATATATTGTATTAAAAACATTGTTGTTAATATTTTTATCAAAAACTTTTTTATCTCTAAATGCTTCTTCCATTACAGTTTTACCCATCACTGCTTGTAAACCTGCTAATTCAAATCCTAAATCTAATCCGCCACAACCCGAAAATAATGATAATAAATTCCATTTTTTTGAATCGTAATGAAGCTTGTCAAATTTAATCTCTTCACTACAATTTTCAAATGCTTCTCTTTCTTCTTCTATTTTTTTATTCAAAAGTTCTCTAACTTCACTTACATTATAATCTGGTGCAGGTTTAAATTTACCTCTACCACGTTCTTCTAAAATAACAGCCATTTCGTCTCCTCAACTTATTCTATCTGTTCCTGCATTATCTTCATTTATATCATCAGTATTTTTTATGTTCAATATTTTCATATAATGAACTAGCCTATTTGCTACCTCATTTCCTTTAACAATTAGCGGATGATCAAATACCAATTCAGGAATTAATTTATTTTGTTCTGCACTCCAATTCACTTGAACTGAAAGTGGTCTATTTCCATCCCATTTTTCAGCAAAGGTCCTATAATTAAGTGCTTTACAGGCAAAATAAATATCAGGATGCATTTTAACATAATCCTTTATAGGAATCATCTTATCAATTACATCCTGTGCCGAATTAATATTCTCATCCATTAATATGTAATTTGCAACACCGCTATCTTTAATTATTTTCCCATTAACCATAGCATTTCTTTTGTCTTCTGCTAAATTACTCCCTGCATAAACATCAATTACTTGTTCTTCTGTTAACTTCATTTTTCCAGACAAATCGCCACTACTTTTATTCAACAGTTCAAATTTCCAGCCTAGTGTTATTGCACCTTTTTCCGTTCTTTTAAATTTGTTTTTATATATTAACATTCTCTCTTCAAATTTATCCATAATTGATGTCGTTGAATCTTCAATAATTTTTGCCCAATTTTTTCCAAATAATTGTTCTGCTCTTTCAGCACTCATTTTATTTTCAATAAAATCGGCATTTTCTTTTTTATACGATATTTTTATTTCCTTTTTATCAGATGCTGATTTTGCTAAAACATAAATATCTGTTTTAGGTTCTCCTTTATGACAGGTTGGTTTTCCCGCAATTTCTACCACAAATTTTTCGTCCTCAAACTTAAATTCTGTTCCTTCAACCATAAATGATAATATTCTTCTTTCTGCATCGCCAAAATCTCCCATACAAACCTCCTAATATTTCTTCCTACATATATCATCTCTATCTATTTCTTCAAACGAATTTACCTTTAACTCTCCTATTTGTATAGCATTTTTCTTAATAAATTCAAACAATTTCGGATAATTTTCTAAATAATAGTACATCTGCGGACATACAAATTTTGAATCAAATTCTCGTAAAGTTTTTAATTCAATCTCCTTAGTCATTTGAAAAGACAACACTGGCATTGCATATTTATGTCTGATTAAATACTCATCTATTCTCTTACAAATTTCACTGTCATCTTTATACTTTTCCTTCCATGTATTTATATCGATTCTTCGCCCTAAATGAATCTTCCCAACAATTTGTTTCATTGGACTACTCACATACATATAAGCCATTATTTCCTCATCTGGAAATGTTCTCCTATATTCAAATATCTTGCTTCCATCCTTAATTAAGTTGTACCATTTAGGTTTAAAGCTTAATAACATTGTTCGCATAACAAAAAATTATTCTCCTTGTAAATACATACTTTAATTATATTATATAACATTTTCGAACGCAAGTTCTGTTTTTATTATATACAACATTTTCTTCCATAAATTTGTTTTAATCAATAAATTATGATTATAATGATAATAGTTATTTTACTAATATCTAAAATTATATTTTTCTTATATTGAATTTTCAAAAATGCATCATTCAACGATTATATTTGCATTTTTTCATTTAATACTTTTATTCAACAAAGACTATTCTAATTCATCTTGATGAGCAGCCATATATAATATCTTTTCCATATTTAAATCGTGCTTTTTAAACATCCATGCATATAATTGTACTCTTTCTTTATAGATTCTTCTCGTATTCAATCCTAAACATGCCACAAACATAGCATTCATACTTATCTCTTCTATTTTCTTTCCATTAAATGCATCAACAAATTTTGAATATCTTTTACCATTGATAGTAGTAGGCACATTATGTAAATAAATGTATATTATAAATTTCTTGAAATATTCTATTTTACCATATTGATTGCTTTCGTAATATGCCCTCAATCCTGAGAAAAAAATTTTAGTATAAATCAATTCATATATTTTTCTCGTAAATAGATACTTTTTTCTTAAAAACCCTCTCTTTATCCCTATATTTTTTATAAGTTGCATCTCAATAGTTGAGTAACCTCGTAAAACTAAACCTTCTTTAAAATCTTTACTTATCTTCATAATCACTCTCTTTGTGGAAAAGCTATTTCCTCTTCCATCGTTATTTGATTTGTTTATTTTTATCTTGTATTCTAAAAATTGTTTAGACAAAAAATTATAAGTTTTATCTCGATAAAAATACGATTTGTCCTCTATTTCACTCAATATTATCATTTTTTCAAATAAATCATCATTTGAAAGATTGATATATCCAAATGCAAATTCATCGAACTTTTTCTTCATAGAAGTAAATGTGTTTAATTCAAATTTAGGATTATTTAATTTCTGAATTGCAACAATAAAAATGATAAAAGAAACCATTTTTCTTTCCTCAATTTTCCATAAACAATTATTTGAGTTTAATGCAAGTGCTATAAATATATAAATAATACTATATTGACAAATTGCATAATATATAAAATCTACTATTTTATATTTCATTTTTTTAATCAACTCTATTTTTCCAATGTCTGTATTCAGATATTCTTCTAATATGAACAACACAACAGTTAATAATACAATTATTTTCCACGATTCAACAATACGAAAAAAAGCCAGACCATATGACATTAAATATATTATTAACACCCTTTGTCTTTTTGTAAAAATTCCATAGTTGTATATTGCTATGCAAGCTAATAAATATACAAAAAATATATTATTTTTAAATAATTCTTCCATAGTATTCTCTTTTCTTTTTTATCCTACCATTCATAATTATACTACGCCTATCAACACATCTAAATTGGCAGCCTTTTTAACTAAAACTCCTCCCAGTTTTCAATTTCTTATTACCAATAGTGATAAATTTATGTGTCTACTTCTTTCGATATATTTTATATCCTTTGCCAAATAACTCTTCAACGCTTTCTTGTCGCACAGAAACTTTACCCGTACTTCTAGTGGCATCAATAATAACAGCTACTTTTTGATCTTCACTTGCAAATTCTTTAAAGAACATAACATGACTTCCAATTTTAGCAAATACATCTCCTTGTTGTATCTCTTCTATTCTTTCTACAACATTAGCATAATCAGGTATTACTCTTGTTGAAATTTTTTGTGGTAAATTCCAACATATAGTCAGCAGACCTGAACAATCTACTCCAACACAATCGTAACTTATTCTTCTGGATTTATCCTCTGGTACATTACCTGCGTATTTTCCTGAAGCAAGTCCATTTTCAAACTCCTCTAACGTAGAACCTAATCCCCATCCATATGGAATTCCTATATTCTTTTGGCTTACTTTCCACCAACCACAATCTAGTTTTTCTCCACGCCACGTAGTATCTGGAGTATCGACTTCTATTCCTTTATTATCAATTCCATGTTTAAGATTTTTATCTGTTGCATACCATTCATAATTTGCATATTCCAATGCTTTATTTATAACTTCTTTTCCCCATTCGCTTGTTTTATTCATATTTATTACCTCAATAATTTTATTCTATATAATCTAAATGTATCTACATTTTATCATAACACCCTCTCCAAATAAACATAATTCTTTTGCCAAGCAACTACCTTTAGTAGTCCCATTTGTACTAGAACTATCATATTTTTAACGAGTAAATCTTTTATTCTCTCTTTCCTCCTTCCCCATCTCTACAATCCTTTCATAATCTTCATTCCTGATAAATCTCCTAAAATATTCCAGCATAAACTCTGAATCTTCCAACTCACATATCCTTTCAGCTTTCTCATCAATCTCCTGATCCATACACTTTACTCTCCATCTAAGAGTTTCGTTTACTTCTGCCAGCCTTTCTCTGTCTTCATTTGCCTGCTCCAATTTCTTCTTCAATTCTATTGACTCTGCAAAGCAGCTTTTCGCCATTTTAACTATTCTTTTAAATATCCTGTTTAAACCTGCAAGAAACGGCATTACAATCTTTTCTCTGTAAGATTTTGCACTCATCAGTCCTTTAGGTTCTTCCGGTCCTTTTATTACTTTATTTTCAAATTCCCGAATATCCTTTATTCCCCATTGTGCTACTGCATCTGCTTTTTTTAATTCTTTGTAAGTTTCTTCAAGCTTTTTATCGGCTCTTTGCTTTTCAACAGTCTTTTTCAATATTTCATTATTCATAACCTCAACATCATTCACTGCTTTTTCATATTTCTCATTTTCCTTTTTTACCTTGTACTCAACAACCGATAAATCATTATTCCGTCCTATTTTCTTGCTTTTCAGAAACTCACCAAGCCATACGAATATTCTGTTATCCACACACTCTCTTATCTCCCCCTGCAGCACTTTTTCAAGGAATTCTTTTGTGCATACTTTTCTTTTTGATACCTGTTTTGTCATTCCCTTTTTAAAACCCTCTGATACCGGCACTGCCACCACATGCATGTGCGGACTTGCCTCATCATAATGAATTACTGCATTTGCCACAACTAAATTTGGAGCAAACTTTTGCAACAGTTCCAATATCTCTTTGAACGCCACATCCATTCTTCTTCGTTTGTCAGGATTTTTGTCCCAAAACTCCTTATCTCCTATCTGAAAAATCAATTCCACTGCCATATCCTTGTTTGACTTTGCAGTCTTTTCAAAATAATCATGTATTTTTCTTTCTTCTCTCGTCTGCTTTTTATTGTACTCTTCCACAGCCTCACTGAACTGTTCCATGTATACTTTCTTTACATCCTGCACTAATTTATCCGTACCCCATAATATTACTATGTTCTCCTTATCATAATCGTTGGAGCGGTACTTTCGTAAATTATGCTTTGCCACACCTGCCAGTTTTGCCTTGCTGTTAATGGCACTGTTCTTCTGGCTCAGATGGGCTGAATATGATAATCTTTCCATAATCTCACTCCTTCTCTTTTATTGTATTTACGTGCGGTGACACCGCCACGTTCTCATTCTTTAAATGTATGCCCAGGGCATATTGGAAACGTAAGTTTCTTATCAATTTGGCTCTGCCATAATTGATAACCCCCTAGCACTTTTGACAACCCAAAGTGCGGGGTCTCTGCCGAGGGCTTTATGTCCTTACATTACCTTACTTATCCCACAGCCGACTGTATGTGTGTATATGCCTTATGGATTTATTACACCCGGCTGTAAGATTTAACTTTCCGACATTATGTCGCAAAGTACGATTATCGCCATAGCAGCGTTTCCACCTACACCAATATGTAAAGCTATGGCGCAATCTTTATTTCCATTGTCTGCTCTTCAACCTGCAAGTACCACTTGCAGGTCATTAACATTCAACAGAGAATTACCAACGGAAATCCTCCGGGATTTCCTTTCTGTCAAGATAATCTTTTCTTGCATTTTCTCTCTCCTCTACCGGTTCGGCAGTCTTGCTTAAGGTATAAATATTTCTCAAAATCATCTTATCCATCTTATCTTTAAGTTCTGCCTTAATCAGTTCCGTTTCGTCCTCACGACCATATATAAAATACTGATATATCATTCGAAATAAATCCTCATCTATTTTTATCTGCTTAATCTTTTCAACCATACAAATCTCCTTTCCGTAAATTGAAAATGTAAATCGGATTTAAAAAACCTTATTTTTTTAGTTTTATTTAGCCAATTTACAATTTACGATTTACAAATTTCAAAATATCCCATAAATAAAGGGATTGATGCCATTCAGATGTAAATTGGCTCTTTTTTTTACGTCATTTCCAATTTACAAATTCATCTTTCTGTTTTACAAACCAGCCAATTTACATAACAAATTTACATTTTTAAAAGTAAATGACATCATGTCACTTACTTTTTCCTGCCATTTCATCAGATTCAGTTTTAAGATTTTCCAATGTTTCCTGCTTAAAAGGAATGTCCTCATCCTTCTCTATTTTCTCAAAACCATTTTCCTTTTTTCTCTTCCATGCAAGCTGGGTTCCATATCCTTCCTTAATGAATCTGTGACTTTTCACCTCTTTCCACTGTTCTGCAAATTTAAGCCTCATGATGCTCGTAATCTCTCTTGATTCGTACTGTTTCGGCTTGCAGTTTTCATGGTGCAACGCTCTCTCGTAAATCATCTGAACACATACAAACTACTCATCCGTCATTTCAAGAAACATTTCAATGATGCCCACAAGAGTATCCTGAGGCATACATTCCTTCTGAAATTCAATGAGTTCCTTTTCCAACTCCTTATTAAATACAAGTTTAGTGTTAATGCCCTTTTTATACATGTTCATTATTTCAGCCCAGCACTGTTCTATGTATGCCCTTGTTTCTTCCTTATCCT
>OGFJ01000050.1_pt1 | contig 99686 bp, 102 predicted proteins | sample 1570861 | NCBI WGS metagenome assembly OGFJ01 (sample SAMEA2582060, study PRJEB24529) | metagenome | biome: Human gut stool | place: China | collected 2011
GTTCCCACATCGACCAGGCAGCCGCCCGGGGTGACAAACTCCGCTACCGCGGAAAGTCTTTTTGATAACTGCATGTCTTTTCTCCTGACTGAAAACTTAGTCCAGATAATCTTTGAGTTTTCTGGAACGACTCGGATGGCGGAGCTTTCGAAGCGCTTTCGCCTCAATCTGACGGATACGCTCTCTTGTAACGTTGAACTCTTTACCAACCTCTTCGAGGGTTCTCGCACGGCCATCGTCAAGTCCGAAACGGAGACGCAGAACCTTCTGCTCACGGTCGGTCAGTGTGCTTAAGACATCCTCCAGCTGCTCTTTCAGCATGGTGAATGCTGCCGCGTCTGCCGGTACCGGCACATTGTCGTCCTGGATGAAGTCACCGAGGTGGCTGTCCTCTTCCTCACCGATTGGTGTCTCGAGTGAAACCGGTTCCTGGGAGATTTTCAGGATCTCACGCACACGCTCTACAGACATGTGCATCTCCTCTGCGATCTCTTCCGGAGTAGGTTCGCGGCCTAACTCCTGCAGTAACTGACGGGAAACGCGGATCAGCTTGTTGATCGTTTCTACCATATGAACCGGAATACGGATTGTTCTCGCCTGATCTGCAATCGCTCTTGTGATCGCCTGGCGGATCCACCACGTTGCATACGTAGAGAATTTGTATCCTTTGCGGTAGTCAAATTTTTCCACCGCTTTAATAAGACCTAAGTTACCTTCCTGAATCAGATCCAGAAACAGCATACCACGGCCGACGTAACGTTTTGCAATCGAAACAACAAGACGAAGGTTTGCCTCTGCCAGACGTTTTTTTGCTTCCTCATCTCCCTCTTCCATTCTCTGTGCCAGCTTAATCTCTTCCTCTGCAGAAAGAAGCGGCACTTTACCGATCTCTTTTAAGTACATGCGGACCGGGTCCTCAATGCTGACGCCTTCCGGAACGGAAAGGTCGATGTTCTCCATATCGATCTCTTCTTCTTCGGAAAGGTCGATGTCATCGTCGTCCAGAAGGAGAAGATCACGGTCTGCCGCATTTGGATCCTCGGTCATGTCTGAGAGACGCAGTACATCGATGCCGCTTGCCTCCAGGTATTCAAATACCTTCTCCATCTGCTCTGCGTCCAGCGGCATATCGCGGAAAAAGTCGTTGATTTCCTGATATTCCAGGACGCTCTTTTTCTTTTTGCCGTATGCTACCAGCTCTTTTAATTTTTCCATAAATTTTGCTTTATCGAACTCCATTGACTGTCCATCCTTCCATAGCTTGTATATATTCTGTCCCTGCCCTGCGAAATTAAACACGCAGAACAGAAGATTCCAGGGTTTTTCTTTGGTATCCAGGCCTCCTTAAAAAGCGAAATCCGGAAGTTCCCCTGCTTTCCACCGCTCCAGGCTCTTTTTGTCCGCCATCAGCTTCTGCAGCGCCGCCATATCGGTCACATTCATATGTGCCGACTGATACGCAATGCTGTTTTCTTTCATATTGCAGATCACATCATGCAGCGCGCGCCGTTTTTCCTCCTCTGTCTCCAGCGGGATTCTGGCATTAAAAAGGCCTGCAACTTCTTTCTGCTCCTCGGAATCAACAAACTGATTCAAAAGCTTTGCCGGATTCACCCCGCCCTCGTGATACTGCAGCACAATCATCTCTGCAATCTGGCGGTAAAGAGGTGTGGTAAAATCCTCCGGCGTAATATATTTTTCCAGCTTTCCAATGAGCGCCGGATAAGAGGTCATCCATGTCAGCATCAGCTTCTGTGCTTTTTCGACACCGCCCTCTTTCTCTTTTTTGTTTGCGGCTGTATTCCGCGGCTTGACACGCTCCGTCCTTCCGGCTCCTGATAGTGCCATCTGACCGACCTGCTTTCGCAGTACTTCGACGGCAATCCCGTATTTTCCTGCCACTGCCTCAAGATAACTGTTCCGCTCGATCTCATCCTCGATTGCAACGAGACGACGCACCGCCTCATGCAGGAAATCGGATTTGCCCTGCGGGTCGGCAAGGTCGAAATCGCGTTCCTTCATGCGGATCTCATACAAAACGCTGTTCTCCGCCTCTTCCAGACGTTTTTCGAACGCTTCGCAGCCCTCGTGCTGGATAAACTCATCCGGGTCCTTATACGGTCTCAAATTGACGACACGCGTTGTAAGACCAACCCCTTTGAGCATCGGAATCGCACGAAGCGCCGCTTTGACGCCTGCCTCATCGCTGTCATAGATCACAAGAACCTCGTCGGTATACCGTTTCATCAGCCCCGCCTGCAGCGATGTGAGCGCTGTTCCAAGAGAAGCTACCGCGTTATTGAATCCTGCCTGGTGCATGGAAATTACATCCATATAGCCCTCGCAGATAATCAGATTTTTTCTCCGTGAAGAGCGCGCCAGATGCAGCCCGTAGAGATTGCGGCTCTTATCGAAAATCTTTGTCTCCGGCGAGTTCAGGTATTTCGGCTTTCCATCCCCCATCACACGGCCTCCGAAGCCGATGACACGGCTGTTGGCATCCATGATCGGGTAAATGACACGGTTCCAGAACTTGTCCTGCATGCCATGCACCTCGTCCGCCAGAAAAAGGCCCGACTGACGCAGGATTTCATCGTCATACCCTTTTTCTTTTAAGAAACGGTACAGCAGGCTTCCATACTTATCTGAATAGCCAAGGCCGAATTTTCGAATCGTATCATCCGAAAGGCCGCGCCCCTTCAGGTAATCGTAGCCCTGTTTTCCGCGTTCGGTGTGGAGCTGGTAATAATAGAATTTCGCCGCCTGTTTGTTGATTTCCAGCAGCGTGTTCTTTAAATCCGCCTGCTCCTTTGCTTCTTTCGAATACTCCATCTGCGGAAGCTCCACCCCGGCCCGGTCCGCCAGAAATTTCAAAGCTTCCACAAACGTAAAGTTTTCATATTCCATCAAAAACGTAAAAACATTTCCTCCGGCTCCGCATCCGAAGCAGTAATACATCTGCTTTCCTGGGCTGACGGAAAAGGAAGGGGACTTCTCATTGTGGAAAGGGCAGAGCCCGAAGTAAGAGCTTCCTCTTCTTGTCAGCTTTACGTAGCCGGATATCACATCTACGATGTCATTTTTCATACGAATCTCTTCCACTAAATCATCGGAATATCGCATTTTTTCCTCCCTGTATCTAATAAACCGCCCAGGCTTTCGGCACGAACAGCTCCTCGTATTTGTGCATGGAATACTGATCGGTCATACCGGCAATGTAATCGCATACTACCTGTGTCTTGTCCTCGCCGCACCCGATCAGATTCCGGTACTCGCGGGACATCTGTTCCGGGTGCTCCTGGTAGTAGGTGTAGAGGGAAATCAGCATCTTTTTTGCCTTCTCCTCCTCTTTTTTCGCCTCCGGGTTGCGGTAGACGTTCGCGAACATCAACTCCCGCAGCATGCGCATGCCCTCGGCAATCTCCGCCGACTGGCGCACATACTCCGTTCCGCGGCTCTGCTCCACAATGTCGTGGATCAGCGTATTGAGCCGCTCGCGGCATGTATCGCCAAGGACGACGCGGATCGTAATCGGGATGTCATCCTCGCTTAAAATGCCGGCACGGATGGCATCGTCCATATCGTGGTGGATGTAGGCGATCTTGTCGCAGAGACGCACAACCTGTCCCTCCAGGGTCGACGGCTTTCCCGCCGTGCGGTGGTTCAGAATTCCATCCCGCACTTCCCAGGTCAGGTTCAGGCCCTGTCCTTCCTTTTCTAGAACCTCCACGACACGGACGCTCTGTTCCGCGTGGCGGAAGCCCCCGGGATGCACCGCATTGAGCGCCGCTTCCCCGGAATGGCCAAACGGCGTGTGTCCGAGATCGTGGCCAAGCGCAATGGCTTCGGTCAGATCCTCATTCAGATTCAGCGCCCGCGCAATCGTGCGGGCAATCTGGGACACCTCGAGTGTGTGCGTCAGGCGGGTCCGGTAATGATCGCCCTGCGCAGCGAGAAACACCTGTGTTTTGTCTTTCATCCTGCGAAAGGCTTTGGAGTGGAGAATCCGGTCCCGGTCTCTCTGGTAGACGGTGCGGATGTCACACTCCGGTTCATATCGGTCCCTTCCTCTGGAATTCCGGCTGTGCGCCGCATAAGGACTCAGCTCCTGAAATTCCCGTTCTTCAAACGATTCTCTCAAGTTCAAACGAAGACCACCTCTTTCCCGGTAATATGCCTGTAACAGTTCTTTTCATTGTCCTCCTATTTCCTATATTCGGTGCCCGATTCCGATTTCCTTTTTTATTTTTCAAATTTTTCAAATTTTTTCAAAAAAAGTGTTGACGGCTTACAACTCTGGTGCTATAATACATCTTGTCGTCAGCGAGATGACAAAAACTTAAAGAACATGCGGAAGTGCTGGAATTGGCAGACAGGCCAGACTAAGGATCTGGTGGTCATTGCGATCGTGTGGGTTCAAGTCCCATCTTCCGCAGAATGAGAACCCTTGTGCATGCAAGGGTTTTTTCCTTCTCAAAAAAATCAGAGGAAATTCTTTTTCGGATCTCCTCTGATTTTTATTTTTCCTTTTTTCAGAATTTTCTCTGCAATTTTTATTCTTACAGATTCGGTCTTACAATCTTCGGTGTATAGCCTGCCTCTTCCAGTGCTTTGACGATACGATTCTTGTGATCGGTGCCGAATGCCTCCATTGTGATGCGGAGCTCTACTGCAGCACTTCTGTTCGTTGTGAAGAACTGGTTGTGGTCCAGTTTGATGACGTTTCCGTTCTCGTTTGCAATCACCTGGGAAACGCGTACCAGCTCGCCTGGTTTATCCGGCAGAAGAACGGATACAGTAAAGATACGGTCTCTCTGGATCAGTCCGTTCTGGATCACGGAAGACATGGTGATGACGTCCATATTTCCGCCGCTTAAGATCGAAACAATCTTTTTGCCTTTGACATCCAGATGCTTTAATGCAGCCACAGTCAGAAGACCGGAGTTCTCGACGATCATCTTGTGGTTTTCTACCATATCAAGAAATGCTACGATCAGCTCATCATCATCCACGGTAATGATCTCGTCCAGGTTCTGTCTTACATACGGGAAAATCTTGGATCCCGGTGTCTGTACTGCAGTACCGTCTGCAATTGTGCTGACAGGAGATACGGTCGTTACCTCGCCTTTTTCAAAAGAAGCCTTCATACAGGCTGCTCCGGACGGCTCAACACCGATGACTTTGATGTTTGGTTTCAGCAGTTTTGCCAGTGTGGAAACACCGGTAGCCAGTCCGCCTCCTCCGATCGGAACAAGGATATAATCTACGAGCGGAAGCTCCTGAATCACTTCCATAGCGATGGTTCCCTGGCCGGTTGCAACGGTCAGATCATCGAACGGGTGAATAAAGGTATAGCCATGCTCTGCTGCAAGCTCGTATGCTTTTGCACATGCCTCATCGTACACATCTCCGTACAGAACAACCTCAGCGCCGTAGCTCTGGGTACGCTCTACTTTGATGAGCGGTGTGGTCGTCGGCATCACAATGACAGCCTTTGCACCGTAGCATTTTGCCGCATACGCAACGCCCTGTGCATGGTTTCCTGCAGATGCGGTGATCAGTCCTTTTGCGCGCTCCTCTTCACTTAAGGTGCTGATTTTGTAATAGGCACCGCGCAGCTTATAGGCGCCGGTCAGCTGCATATTTTCCGGTTTTAAGTAGACTTTATTTCCCGTCTGCTCGCTGAAATATTTGCTGTAAACCAGTTTGGTCTCCTGTGTTACTTTTTTTACAATTTCAGACGCTTCCTCAAATTTCGGGAGTGTCAGCATTTCTTCTGCCATAGTCTTTTCTCCTTGTTGTCTTTTTAAGCATTCTCTTCGGATGTATGGAACAGTGCATTTACAAACTGGTCTGCATCAAATTTCTGCAGATCGTGGATGCTCTCGCCCACGCCGATGTATTTGACCGGAATATCAAGCTCGGACTGGATGGCAACGGCGATACCGCCCTTTGCAGTTCCGTCCAGCTTCGTCAGAATGATACCGGTGACATTTGCCACTTCCGCAAACTGTCTTGCCTGCTGCAGCGCATTCTGGCCCGTGGTACCATCCAGCACCACCAGCGTTTCCAGGTATGCCTCTGGGTACTCTTTTTCCAGAATCCGGTAAATCTTGTGGAGCTCTTCCATCAGGTTCTTCTTGTTGTGAAGTCTTCCTGCCGTATCACAGATCAGCACATCCGCATTTCTGGCTTTTGCCGCTGCGACTGCATCGTACACGATGGACGCCGGATCTGCTCCGTTCTGTCCGCCGATGATATCCACGCCGGCGCGGTGCGCCCACTCCGTGAGCTGCTCGCCTGCCGCTGCACGGAACGTATCTGCTGCCGCAAGAACAACCTTTTTGCCCTGATCCTTCAGAAGGCCGGCCAGCTTTCCGACGGAGGTCGTTTTTCCGACTCCATTGACACCGATCACCAGCACTACCGATTTCCGGTTTTCAAATTCATAGGCTGTATCGCCTACATCCATCTGTTTTTTGATGCTCTCGATCAGAAGCTGTTTGCACTCTGCCGGATCGGTAATGTGCTCTTCTGCCACCCGCTCTTTTAAGTGGTCAATAATTTTGGTCGTTGTATTGATGCCGATATCTCCCATGACGAGAATCTCCTCGATCTCCTCATAAAAATCGTCATCAATATTGGAATAGCCACTGAAAATAGAATCAATTCCAGCTACAATGCTGTCTCGGGTCTTCGTCAGACCGTTGACAAGACGTTTGAAAAAGCCTACTTTCTCCTCCGCCATACCGTTCGCCTCCCTTTATCTTTTCTATCTTACTTCTTTCGTATTGTATCTTATTCGTTTCTATTTGTCCAGTTCTCCCTCGATCAAATCGACAGAAACAAGGGTAGAAACACCCTTCTCCTGCATCGTGATGCCGTACAGACGGTCTGCCGCCGTCATCGTACCGCGCCTGTGGGTGATGACGATGAACTGGGTATTTTTTGTCAGCTTATGCAGATACTGTGCAAAACGCGTTACGTTGGAATCGTCGAGCGCCGCCTCGATCTCGTCAAGTAAACAGAACGGGGACGGCTTTAAGTTCTGGATTGCAAAAAGCAGCGCAATCGCGGTCAGTGCCTTCTCGCCTCCGGAGAGCTGCATCATATTCTGCAGTTTCTTTCCCGGCGGCTGGGAAATGATGCGGATACCTGCCTCGAGTACATCCGTGTCCTCCTCGAGTTCCAGCGTTCCCTTTCCGCCGCCGAACAGCTGGCGGAACACGCGGTCAAACTCTTTCCGGATCTCCTCGAATTTTTCCGTGAACTGCTTGCGCATACCGGCATCCAGCTCATCGATGATGCCCTGCAGTGTCTCTGCCGCTTTGACAAGATCGGTGTGCTGTGCATCGAGAAAGGCGTGGCGCTCCGAAATCTCTTTGTACTCCTCAATCGCATTCACATTGACAGAGCCAAGCTTCCGGATCGCATCTTTTACTTCCAGCACACGCCGCTTTAATTCACTGCGCTCCGGAATCTCCTCCATCTGGAACTCTCTTGCGTGGCCCGGTGTCACTTCGTACTCTTCCCAGAGATACGAGGTCTGTGCCTCTTTTGTCTCCTCCAGCTTTTCTTTCTGGCTGTTCAGACGGAAGCACTCTTTGTCCATTAGGGAAATCTGGTCGGAGAGCTGATCCCGCTTCTCGAAAAATTCTTTGTGATCTGCGCTTAATGCTTCTTTTTTCTCCTGCAGTTCCACAATCCGGCGGTCTTCCTCTTCTTTTGCCTGCACTGCTGCTGCAATCGTCTTCTGGATCTCCACGATGTCCTGCTGTTTCCTTTTGACATCGTCTTTTTCCTCCGCCGCTTTTTCCAGCATGGTGCGGCTTTCCGCTTCCAGTTTTCCCGTCTCTTCCTCAAGACGGCGGATGTTCTGGGCAAGGAATCCATCCTTCTGGGACAGATTTGCGTAATTTAACCGGATTTCTTCAAGATCCTTCGTATATTCTGCTTCCCGGCGGCGAAGCCCTGTAAGCGCTTCCTGCGCCTTCTGGATATTCTCCTGCAGCGTGCTTTCCCGCTCCACCGATTCCTGCATTTCCTGACCGATGACTTTCCGGTTCCGCTCAATCTCGGCGATCTGATTTTCAATCTCGAGACTCTCCTTCTGAAGCGCTTCAAAATCCAGACGGATTTCCGTCTTTTTCTCGCGCGCTTTTTCCAGATTCAGGCGCACCGTATTCTGCTCGATGTACTGCCGCTGCAGTTTTTCATTCAGCTCGGTGCGGAGATCGCGGATTTCATTCCGCTTATTTTTCTTCTCTTCAAGTTCCTGCTGGATTTCCCGCAGTTCCTTCGCAAGACCCTGTACGCTCTTTTCGAGTTCCTCAATCTCACGCCGTCTTCCGAGCAGATTGCTGTTGTTCCGGAACGAACCTCCTGTCATGGAACCGCCCGGGCTCAAGAGCTCGCCCTCGAGGGTTACCATGCGGAGCGTCTGACGGTATTTCCGCTGGATCACAATGGCATGGTCGATCGTGTCGACCACCAGCGTTCTTCCAAGCAGCTGTGCCACAAGGCCCTCATACACCGGGTCGTACGAAACAAGTGCATTTGCCACACCGAGCACACCGGTTTCTCTTGCCGCATCCTCATTCACCTGCGCTTTTTTCCCGCGCATACTGGTGAGCGGAAGGAACGTCGCACGGCCGAAATGGCCCCGTTTCAGGTATTCAATCAGGTATTTCGCCGTGGCCTCATTGTCGGTGACAATATTCTGAATGCTACCGCCAAGTGCGGTCTCGATCGCCGTCTCGTACTTTTTCTCCGCCTGCAGAAGATCCGCCACAACGCCGTGGATGCCGGGATTCCGGTCTTTCTGCTCCATGACCTTCCGAATACTGTTTCCATAGCCGTCGTACCGCTCGGTGATGTTCTTTAAGGATTCGAGCCTTGACGCTTCTCTGTGGTAATTGGTCTGGCCGGCTTCCATCTCTTTCGTCTGGTTCGAGAGATCCGCCGTCAGCGCGGTAATCTTCTGATCTGCCTCCTGGTACTGCTGTTTCAGGCTGCTTACCGTCTCTTCGAGCGCTTCAAACGCGTTCTGCAGTTCTTCCATCTGCCCGTTCTGTTCGGACTCACTCGTCTTTAAATGCAGCACCCTCTGGCTTAATTCTGCCTTTCGGATGCCGATCTGCTCGAGCATCGCATCGTAGCGCTGCATTTTTCCCTTCGTGGAACCCCGCTGGTTCAGAAGGCCGATGACTTCGCTCTTATCCTGTTCACTCTGCAGCTCGACTGCCTGGATCTGCTCCTGGCATTCCGAGAGAGCGGCCTCTTTCTCACTCTTTTCCGTCTCTGACGCAAGAAGTGCTTCATGAAGCCCGTCCTTTTCTGCCTGATATGTATTTTTTTCTGCCGTCTTTGTGCGGCTCTCCGCGCGGATCGCCTCCAGACGTTCTCTTAATGTGTCGCTGTTCCTCTCCGATGCATGAATCTGCTCATTCAACACCTCGATCTGGTTTTCGAGCTGCTGACGTTTCAGTGCATTCTCCCCCGCCTGATCGCGCGCAGAAAGAATCGTCTGGTCCAGTTTTTCCTGCTCCTGTTCCAGCTTTTCATACTCCTGCTTCGTATGCTCAAAAGCCTCTTTCGTGCTCTTTAACTGCTCTTCTGTAATCCGGTACCGGTCTTCTACTTTCGCGAGATCGTTCCGGATGCGCTCCATCTCGAGCAGAAACATATTGATATCGAGGAGCTTTAATTCCTCTTTCTTCTTTAAATAAATCTTTGCCGTCTCAGACTGGCGTTCCAGCGGCTCTAACTGCCTTGTCAGTTCCGAGAGAATGTCGTTGACGCGCACCAGATTCTGCTGCTCTTCCGCCAGCTTCTTTTCGGTCACGGCCTTCCTTCTCTTGAATTTGACAATTCCTGCCGCTTCGTCAAACAGCTCCCGGCGCTCTTCCGGCTTACCACTTAAAATCTTATCAATCTGACCCTGTCCGATGATGGAATAGCCTTCTTTTCCGATACCGGTATCGTAGAACAGCTCGTTGATGTCCTTTAACCGGCACGATGCGCCGTTCATCAGATACTCGCTCTCACCGGAGCGGTAGAGCCGTCTCGTCACCGTGACTTCCTCGAAATCGACATTCAGCTTGTGGTCGGAATTGTCGAGTGTAATTGCAACCGACGCGTAGCCGAGCGGCTTTCTCGTCTCGGTTCCGGAGAAAATAACATCCTGCATATTTCCGCCGCGGAGCTGCTTGGCGCTCTGTTCGCCGAGCACCCAGCGCACCGCATCGCCAACATTGCTCTTTCCACTGCCGTTCGGCCCTACAACGCCGGTAATACCGTCGTGGAACTGCAGAATGGTTTTGTTGGCAAACGACTTAAATCCCTGCATTTCAATGGATTTGAGATACATAATTCACCTACGCTTTTTTTCTGGCAAGAATTGCATCGTATGCCGCTGCCTGTTCTGCCGCTTTTTTCGTTCTGCCCTTTCCGGTACCGAGCGCTTTCTTTCCGACGCTGACCTGTGCCCAGAAGCTCTTGTCGTGATCCGGTCCCTCTTCTTTTAAGATGGTGTAAACAATCTCTTCATCCGTCTCACCCTGGATCAGCTCCTGCAGAATCGTTTTGCTGTCGTAGAAAAGCTGTTTGTGTTCGATATCGTTTAAGATATAGTTCAGAACGAACGCTTTTGCCGGTTCAAAGCCGCCGTCCAGGAAAATCGCACCGATCGTTGCCTCCATAGCATCCGAAACGATGGAATCGCGGTGACGGCCGCCGGTTGCCTCCTCGCCCTTTCCAAGGAGCAGAAAGCTGCCAAGGTCAATCTCACGGGCACAGAATGCCAGTGCCGGTTCACAGACGAGGCTGGCGCGTTTTTTCGTCATCTCGCCCTCCGGGAGACGCGGGAATGTCTTGTATAAAAATTCGCTGGATACAACTTCCAGCACGGCATCTCCTAAGAACTCCAGACGCTCGTTGCACTCCAGGCGCTCCATATGGTGCTCATTTGCGTAGGAAGAATGGCGCATCGCCATCTCCAGCAGTCCGAAATCCTGAAATTTATACTGGATCTTCTTTTCCAAATCCACGAGTTTATCAATATTATTCATAACCTGTTTTAAGCCTGTCCTTCCTCATAGTTACCGTTTGCAGGTGTTCTGCGGACGGTAACAAAGGGGCTGTCCTGTAGCAAACAGCCCCTTCGCCATTTTCTATTATTCTGCCAGTTTCTTTTTGATCGCTTCCACCGCATCCTCAACCGATACGATGTGCTCTGCTTCTTCTGCTTCGATCTGGATATCAAATTCTTCTTCAATTCCCATCACAATCTGAAATACATCCAGGGAATCCGCTCCCAGATCATCTGTAAAGGTTGTCTCCATGGTTACTTCATTCGGATCTACGTTTAATACATCCGCAATGATCTCCTGTAATTTCTCAAATTCCATCTTTCGCTGCCTCCCTGCTGCTCTTATAGTCTGCCAGATGCTCCTGCACTTTCTGCGGAATCTTCTCCTCGCTAAATGAAATGCACTGGAGAATGGAATTTTTAAATTCGTTGGCTTTTGAGCTTCCGTGCGTTTTTACAACGAGTCCTTTTAAGCCAAGCAGCGGTGCTCCGCCGTACTCACTGGCATCAAAAGACTTCAGTGTCTCTTTCAGCGCCGGTTTCACAAGAAGGGCTCCGATTTTACTGCGCAGAGATGTCATCATGCCCTGTTTTACCTTGGAAATCAGGGTCGCGCCGACGCCCTCATACAGCTTTAAGATAACGTTTCCGACAAACGCCTCACAGACAACAACGTCTGCGGCTCCGTTTGGAATTTCTCTTGCTTCGATACTGCCGACAAAGTTGATATACGGGTTTTCTTTCAGAAGCGGATACGTCTCTTTGACGAGCGCGTTTCCTTTTTCTTCTTCCACACCGATATTCACGATTCCCACACGCGGATTTTTAATGCCGACAACGTGTTCCATATAGATGGAACCCATCATGGCAAACTGCACCAGATGGGACGGTCTTGCATCAACATTCGCACCGCAGTCGATCAGAAGGGATACACCGTCTTTCGTCGGGATCAGCGGAGCCAGCGGCGGGCGCTCTACGCCCTTGATGCGTCCTACGATCGTCTGTCCGCCGACCAGGACTGCTCCGGTGCTTCCGGAGGAGACAAACGCGTCTGCCTCTCCGCAGCGCACTTTTTTCATGCCGACAACGATCGAAGAATCTTTTTTGTGGCGGATCGCATTGACCGGCGGCTCTCCCGTCTCAATGATCTCGGTTGCCGGAACGATCTCAACCCGCTCCTTCGGGTACGTATATTTCTGCAGTTCTTTTTCGATGACATCCACCTGGCCGACCAGCTGGACTTTGACACGTTCATCTGCGTTTACGGCCTCAACGGCGCCTTTTACCGGCTCCACAGGCGCATAATCGCCGCCCATCGCGTCCACTGCAACTCTGACTAAGTCACTCATGTTTTTTCCTCTTTTCTCTTTTCTAAAGCGCGTTTGAAAACTCTTTTTCTTTCAAAAAACCGTTTTCAACCACGCTCTAAAAGCACTCATGCAAGTGCTGTATTAACTATACTAAACTCCTTTGCAAAAATCAAGCACAAATGCCCATCCGCGCTTTCTCCTGTATTCCAAAAAAGCGGGTGGATTTATCTTTCCAAAATCCACCCGCTCTGTTTTGTCTTATTTTTCTTAAGAAACCTTGACTCCGCTCGAATTCATCTCATGACCGTCTATGGTTGTATTCCGTGCCATGACACCGGTATCCGGATCCAGATAATATTCCTCACCATCCTGCGTGAACCAGCCGGTCTGCATCTGACCGTTGTCCGCCAGATAATACCATTCTTCTCCGCTCCAGTACCATCCTGTCACCATGTATGAATTTTCATCAAACACGTACCAGTAGCCGTCGATATTCTGCCAGGTATTGGTTGCATAGCTTCCATCATTATTCTGATACTGCCATCCGTTTTCATTCTGAACCCATTTCCCTGCCGGAATTACCGTAACTTCTGTTACTGTACTCGTCGCCATGGAAACGGTATTTCCAACCGTGTTTGTTGCCACAACGTAATAGTAATCTTTGCCCTCCGCCGAAGTATCGACCTGGTATGTCACTTCTGTTGCGCCTTCAATCGGCGTTCCTCCGCCGTTGGAATTTACGTTGTTCTTATACCACTGATATGTTACTGTGCCTTCTCCCGTTATTCCTGCCTCACAAGTCAGCTTTCCAGATGTATTTCCAACGGGAATCTGCAGGCTCTCCACCGGATTTACCGAAAAAACCGGCTTTTCCAGATTGGCATCTACATGAACAGCATCGCTGTCCTCTTTTGAAATATCTACACTGGCCGAAGACGAAACCGTCGTCTCAGTTCCCATCATTTTATCCATCAGACTGTCTGTGGAACATCCTGAGAGGAATACTACACTGCACATGCATGCTGCCAGAAATATGATTCGTCTATTCTTCATATGCTTTGCACTCCTTTTTTATAATTGTTACGAAAATGTTGCAATATTGTTTCAATTCTCACCGAGACCATTATAGCACATCACGACACACCACGTCAAATCTTTTATATGACGCTTCCAGACAACCCGCAGAGACAACAAAAAAGCCCCCGGTGACGGGAGCCTTTTGCTGCATTGCACATCGGAACTGATTCCGATTTATGAATATTAGTCCATTGCAACGACTTCTTTTTTGTTGTAAGAACCACAAGCTTTGCAAACTCTGTGCGGCATCATAAGAGCACCACATTTGCTGCATTTTACAAGGTTCGGAGCAGACATTTTCCAGTTTGCTCTTCTCTTATCGCGTCTTGCTTTGGAAGATTTATTCTTAGGACAAATGGACATAGTTACACCTCCTTAAATTTGCTGAATATATCTTTGATTGCAGCCATTCGGGGGTCTAGCCCTGTGGTATCACAATCACAGGTCTGAATATTCAGATTCGCACCACAACGGCTGCAGATTCCTTTACAGTCATCTTTACACAGCACTCGAATCGGCCATTGGACTATGAGCTCATTACGAACCAGTTCTTCCACATCGAGCTCGTCTCCCTCCACAAACGAAGAGTCCTCTTCTTTTTCCTCGCGTTCTTCCTCTGACAGATTCAGATCAATCTGCAGATCGAACTCGAGCTGGAATGGAGTCGCTACCGGTGTCAGGCATCTTGCACATGGAATCTCCATTGTAAGGTCTGCGCTGCCGGTGATCGTGATCACACGATTGCCTTCATGCGTAAGGCCAAGGATAACAGGATGTTTTTCGATTACCCGATAGTCCTGCCCGCCGATCGAAAAAGTTTCGGATGTAAGCGGAATTTCATACTTTTCGGACTTTCCGTCCTGCGCAAATAACTTGGTCAGACTGATTTTCATATTGTTCTCCTAATCACACTTTACCAATTATACCCGGGAAGGTAAGAATTGTCAACTGCTTTTTGAATTATTTTTTATTTTCCTTTTACTAACTCTACAGTCTCCTCGCAGATTGCGATTTCCTCGTTGGTCGGGATCACGCATGCTGTAATCTTGGAGCCTTCTTTGGTGATGATCTTCTCAACGCCGCGGCAGTTATTTGCCTCAGAATCGAATTCCAGACCCATGAACTCAAATGCTTTGCAGATGGTCTCACGAAGTGGAATAGCGTTCTCTCCAAGGCCTGCGGTGAAGGTGATCACATCTACGCCGCCCATAGCTGCGATGTAGGAACCGATGTATTTGATAATGCGGTAAGCGTATGCTTCCAGACAGTTGATGGCATCCTGATTACCTGCCTCTGCTGCTGCAGATACATCACGGTAATCGCTGGAGATGCCGGTCATGCCGAGCATACCGGATTTCTTGTTCAGAATGTTCAGAACCTCGGATACGGTCAGGTTCTCTTTGTTGCACAGATACTCAACAAAAGCCGGATCGATATCTCCGGAACGGGTTCCCATGATCACACCTTCGAGCGGGGTAAGGCCCATGGAGGTATCTACACATTTGCCGTTCTTTACAGCGGAAAGGGAAGCACCATTTCCCATATGGCATACGATGATCTTCAGATCGTTGTAGTCTTTGCCAAGGAACTCTGCGGTTCTCTTGGATACGAATTTATGAGAAGTTCCGTGGAAGCCGTATTTACGGATTGCGTATTTCTCATAGTACTCTTTCGGAATACCGTACATATATGCTTTCGGAGGCATGGTCTGATGGAATGCGGTATCAAATACTGCTACGTTTGGAACGCCCGGCATCAGTTTCATGCAGGCATTGATTCCCATCAGGTTTGCCGGATTGTGCAGAGGACCAAGGTCAGCGCACTCCTCGATAACTTTGATTACTTCGTCATCGATGATAACAGAGTTTGTGATCTTCATTCCGCCGTGCAGAACGCGGTGTCCGATGGCATCTACTTCTTCCAGGCTCTTGATGACGCCGCTCTTCTCGTTTACCAGAGCGTCCAGAACCATCTGGATTGCCTCTACGTGTGTCGGCATTGCTGCTTCTGTTACCTCTTTTTCGCCGTTCTTTGGCTCATAAACGAGGCGTCCGTCGATACCGATTCTCTCACAGAGTCCTTTTGCCAGGACGTCACGGTTATCGTAATTGATCAGCTGGAATTTCAGAGAGGAACTTCCGCAGTTTACTACTAATACGTTCATTTCTAAATTCTCCTATTTTAAAAGTCTTATTAAAACTTCTGGCCGGCCTGTTCTCCGCAGCCGGCCAGAAAACCGCTTGTAATTGGTTTTATTTCGTGCTTACTGTGCCTGGCACTGTACAGCAGTGATTGCTACAACACCAACGATATCCTCTGCGGAGCATCCACGGGACAGATCGTTGACTGGAGCTGCGATACCCTGCGTCATTGGGCCGTATGCTTCTGCTTTTGCCAGTCTCTGTACCAGTTTGTATCCGATGTTTCCGGCATCCAGATCCGGGAAGATCAGAACGTTTGCTTTTCCTGCTACTTTGCTGTCCGGAGCTTTGGATGCACCTACGCTCGGAACGATTGCTGCATCAAGCTGCAGCTCGCCGTCGAGAGCGAGATCCGGGTTTGCTTCTTTTGCAATTCTGGTAGCCTCAACAACTTTGTCTACATCAGCATGTTTTGCACTTCCTTTGGAGGAGTGGGAAAGCATAGCAACTCTTGGCTCGTTTCCGGTCAGCATGCGGTAGGACTCTGCGGAAGACTCTGCGATTGCAGCCAGCTCTTCCGGATTCGGGTTCTGGTTCAGACCGCAGTCACCGAATACGAATACACCGTCATCGCCGTACTCGCAGTCCGGAACTACCATCAGGAAGAATGCGGATACGAGTTTTGTACCTGGTTTGGTCTTTAAGATCTGCAGGCATGGACGAAGGGTATTTGCGGTAGAATGGCAGGCACCGGAAACAAGTCCGTCTGCATCTCCCATTTTAACCATCATAACGCCATAATATGTATAGTCATTCAGGATGGTCTCTCTTGCTTTCTCCGGAGTCATGCCTTTCTTTGCACGAAGCTCTACCAGCTTATCTACATAAGCCTGTGTTTTCTCGTTTTTCTCTGGATCTACAATAGTAGCTTTGGAGACATCCAGTCCCTCGCTGCCTTTCTTTACTGCCTCTTCGCTTCCGATGATGATCAGATTTGCAAGGTCCTCTTTCAGGATCTGTGCAGCAGCCTCATATGTTCTTCTGTCTTCTGACTCTGGCAGTACAATTGTTTTTTTGTCTGCTTTTGCTCTTGCTTTAATTGTGTCAATAAATCCCATGATCTTTTGACTCCTTTCGATAAATTTACTCGATATTCTCATTGTAGTACGCTTTTTGCCCTTTCGCAAGTATAAAATTCAAAACAACTGGACAAAAAATCCAAAACGGAGGAATTCTTGCATTCCTTTTCTGTTTTTGTTACGATAGGGCTATGTGATCCGCGGTTCCTCTCTGTTTGGAATCGTGCTATTTTTTTCGAAAGAAGGTACGTTTTATGACCATTACCGCAGTCATTGCAGAATATAATCCTTTTCATAACGGCCATGCTTATCAGCTGGCAAAAGCCAGGGAACTGACCGGGGCGGACTATCTTGTCGTGATTATGAGCGGCGATTTCGTCCAGCGCGGCGCACCTGCGATTCTTGACCAACATGACCGTGCGGAGCTGGCGCTTCTTGGCGGCGCGGACCTTATCTTACAGCTTCCGTGTCACTTTGCACTCGGCAGTGCACAGCATTTCGCACGCGGGGCGGTATCGCTTCTTACTGCGCTTGGCTGCGTCGATTTTCTCTGCTTTGGCAGTGAATATGGAGACACGGCGCCGTTTCTGGAACTCGCTGATGTTCTGCTCCACGAGCCGGAGGAATACCGCGAGCTGCTCTCCGGTCTGCTTCGGAACGGACTTTCCTTCCCGACGGCGCGCGCACAGGCACTTTCCGCTTATTTTTCTGACAGCGCTTCCTTCTCTTCGCTTTCAAAAGAAGAACTTGATACCTTTTTAAAAGAACCAAACAATATTTTAGGCATTGAATATGTCCAGGCACTTCTGCTGTCACAAAGCCGCATTCGGCCGGTAACGATCCGCCGGGAGGGCAGCGGCTACCACGAAGGAGCGCTTTTCACACAGGCACTCCCTTCTGCTACAGCAATGCGGAATCTTCTTTTTTCCAATCCGCATAAGGATCCGGAACTGTCCGCGCTCGCCTCCTGCATGCCGGAAGCAGTCTATCCCGCTTTCCAGGACGCCGTCACCGCACACGGCCTGCTTTCCAGCGATGATTTCAGCCTGCTCCTCGCCGCGCGGCTCCTCACAGAAACGAAGGAATCCCTTTCCTCTTATCTTGATCTTTCGCCGGATCTTGCCAACCGCATCCTCCGCCAGCGCCACGCATGCTCCTCATTCTCGGAGTTCGCCCTGCAGCTCAAAACAAAAGAGATGACCTACACCCGCATCAGCCGTGCCCTGATGCATCTGCTTCTGAACCAGAAAACATTGTACCCGGCCGGCTATAACCGTGTTCTCGGTTTCCGAAAAAGTGCCGGTGCATTGTTAAAAGAGATTAGAAGACGTTCTTCTCTGCCGCTCATTGCCAAGGCAGCCGACGCCCCGCGGCTTCTTACCGGCGATGCACTTGCCGCCTTTGAGAGCGATATACAGGCCTCTCTTTTTTACGAGACTGTCCGTTCTCACAAAACAGGGACACAGTTCGTCCATGAATACACAAAAAAGCTGGTTCTGTTATAGAACCAGCTTTTTTCCAGCAGCAGCATCATCTGCTGCTGTGGAACTGTATAGTCCTCCACAAACAGGAAAACATTTTTTGTATCTGCACTTTCTCTTGTAAAGTCAAACTGCATGAAACGCATCTCACCATTCAGTATAAAATTGATCATAACATGATGCATGATGTGTTCTGCTGTTCCCTGTGTGATTGCTTCCATCGTCATCTGCTGTTTTATCCGATTAAGATCATCTATATTGCCAGATGCATAACGCATGAGTATCTTCAAAATCAATGTACAGGATTTCTATATAATGATTTTTAAGAGCTTTTTCATATATTGCAGCCTGAACCGCTTTCTCCAACAACTGAATTCCTCCTTGTTTTCTCATGTACTATTAATGCTTCATAGCACTCCCGCTATAAATTACTTTCATCAGTAATTCCACATCAACAGGCTTAGCAACATGTTCATTCATCCCTGCTTCTTTTTCCCTTATTCTGTCCTCCGTGAACGCATTTGCTGTCATTGCAATGATCGGTATTTTCTTTGCATCCTCTCTGTCCAGAGACCTAATCATCTTTGTAGCTTCATAACCATTCATGACCGGCATCATAATGTCCATAAGAATGACATCAAATTCACCAGGTTCACTATTTCTGAACAGTTCAACAGCTTCCTGACCATCCCATGTTTTTGTCACGTCGGCACCTTTTTTCTTTCAGGAAATCCTCTCTTAGCTGCCCGCCGTTTTCTGTTTCCATTTTAATATTTGTACTCATTTGTCTGGCACTTTCAATGGCACGGAGGAGACTTTTGGATTCCGAAGATTCATTATAATGGGTGTAGTGGAACACTGCACTTTCACATAGTTTACAATCTCCACCATTCTTTTCTCTGCTTCTGCTTTTTCTGCGTGGAAGAAATAAAACAGAGAGACTACAGCTACACAGATTCCTATCAGACCGCCGAGCAGCTGGATCCGTTTTTCTCCACCTCCAGATACTTCTGGGGATCATCCAGGTATTTTTCAATGATTTTCAGGGATGTGCCATCCAGACGCATCTCTTCCTGTGTCTGGCCCATCTGCTCACAGATTCCCCTGTCATCCTCTTTTGCAAAAGCAACGCCTATTCCGGTGATCATCAGAGGCTCTTCCAGGATACGGAAGCTTGCATCATAATCCTTCCTATACTGAACGATAGATTCCTCGTGTGCAGCAACCGCATCTACATATCCTTTTCCCAGAAACGTATAGATCAGCTCCCGGTGTCCCAGGATGATCAGATTTCCCAGCTTTGGGATCCTCTCATCCGTCCGGTTCAGAAAGATGCTTTTCGGTTTGGTTGTGGACTGGACAGCGGTAATCGTCAAGACGTCCTTCCATAGAAAAAACAGCCCATGATACAATCAATCTCGCCGCTCTCCACCAGTTCTTTTTTCTCCTCCCAGTTGATCTGGACAACCTTCACCTGTTATCCCATTCTTTTGAATGCTTCCGTAGCCAGTTCTACATCAATTCCTGTCGGTACACCATCCTCATTCAGATAATTGTATGGTGGATAGCTGTCGCTGCCGAGGGTAATAACAGGCTTTTCGGTTTCTTCTTTCGTGTTATCTGTGTTTTTGCACCCTGCCAGGGTGACTGCTAAATATCAAAAGTCCTAATAAAATTACTATAGTTTTTCTTAATTTCAATGAATGATTATGTTTTTGCGTTTACTACCCCTTTTTGTCAGCAGTTTTGTGATCGCTCTTTTTAATTGCGGAATATCAATCGGCTTTCCAATATGTTCATTCATCCCGGCCTCCAGACATGCTTTCCGATCTTCCTCAAAAGCATTTGCCGTCATGGCAATGATTGGAATCTTTTTGGCATCTTCACGTTCCAGCATACGAATTGCTTTTGTTGCTTCCAGCCCATCCATGACCGGCATCATCACATCCATGATGATGACATCATACTCATCCAACCTGGAATTCTGAAATATTTCAAATGCCTCTTTTCCGTTTTTCGCTTCTGTAATGTTCAGATGCTCCTCCTCCAGGATTGCATGGGCTATCTCCATATTAATGACATTATCTTCAACAAGAAGCACCCGTTTTCCTGACAGATCCCTGTCCTGTGAGTAGCTGTCCTTCTGTGAATCATTATTTTCAGCCAAATAATCTATTTCAAATGGAACCGTAACCGTAAACGTGCTTCCTACATTTTCTTCGCTTTCCAGTTCTATCGTTCCACCCATCCGTTCAACAATATCTTTGACAATCGAAAGTCCCAGACCGGAGCCACTGAATGTTGTAGTTGACTGTTTGCCTTCCTGCGCAAAAGCATCAAACGCATGTTTTTGAAATTCTTCACTCATACCAAGACCGGTATCTGAACATACAAACTGAAAAACAGCTATATTCCCATCATCCGATAATTCTTCGCAATGAACATTCACTGTTCCATGAAAATGATTGTATTTAATCGCGTTGGAAGAAAGATTCATTAAAACCCTGCTCAGATGTACCGGACTTCCAATCAAATATCTGTGGCGGATTGTGCTTGCTTCCACGCCGCCTTCAAATCTTACACCATTCTCATAAGCACTCATTGCAACAACCGTCAGATTATTCCTTAACAGTTCTGCCAGATCAAAGGATTTATGTTCCAACACAAGGGAACCGGATTCCAGTTTGCTGATATCCAGGACATTGTTGATCAGATTTTGCAGATAATCGGCGGACTGAAGTACCTTCTTCCTGCATTCCCTTAACTTGACCACATCATTGTTATATTTTTCAGCGATATGGATCATCCCCACGATTCCGTTTAGCGGTGTACGGATATCGTGGCTCATACGCCGGAGAAAGGCTGTTTTTGAAAGATTCGCGCGATGAGCATCTTCCATGCTTTCCTTAAGCTGTTTCTGATACATGAGTTCCCGTGATTTTTCTTCCGTAATATCTCGTACGACATAAAGCACATCCACAGCGTTTCCATGTGCATCTCTGCTCTTTACAATAAATCTGGCCAGCCGCCATTCTCCGTTTACTCCCATAAATTCAATCGAAACAGAATTCGTATTACGAAGTCTCTCTGTCAATGTATCAAAGTCAAGAAACTCCCGGTATTTTTCTCTCTCTTCCTGGGCGGCAAATGCTGTTGGAAGTCTTTCCATAACATCATCAATTTTCCCCTTTTGTCCAAGGATTTTTTGCACAAGGTCATGACCTTTCAAAAGCTCATATGTCCGCTCTTTAACATTGGCTTGTACGATTGTTACATACAACGTAGCAATTGCGGCAATAATCTCTGACCTCTTTGTCGCCTCATCAAGAGCCTTTTTCAACAGTACCGTACTTTTCAGATTTTCCCTCACACATCCAAGATGTCCGCCAACATCAGACAGCAGTGTAATGGAAATCTCATTCTGCCTCAAATCAGGATTATCTACCCCGATGAATCCATTCATCTGATGATTGGCATAAATCGGCACCGCAATCAAGGAACATATTTCCTGTGTTTTTAACAATTCATATTCTTCCGGTTCAGAATTTTTTGTCGCTTCCAGATCATGAATCACGATTACTTCCTTGTTTTCAAATCGTTTCACCCAGTTCGGCATCGAACTGACCGGGATTGCCTGAAGGTTATCTATCTCTGGTGCCACTCCATCGGCACACCATTCAAATGTATTGCTCAGACTGTCCTTCTGATCGGTTTCCCAGTCAAAAACATATACCCGGTCTGCCCCTGTATAGTTTCCAATCGCCTGCAACAAAGAGTGAATAATTTCTGACAGCTCCTGCTCATTTTCCACCTGATCCATAAGCGATATCTGATGCAGGATCGTGTCCATACTATGTAATTTTATTTGATAGAGTTCCTGAATCTCTTTTGTTTTCATTTTCTATCCCCCCCTGCAGTAAAACTATTATGGTTACGTCTGTGAAATAACACCGTAAGAAAGGATCCTGCTACGGCAGGATTCTCCGCCTAAACTTATGCAAAAAACTGGTTTTATTATACTCTAACACTTTACTGCACACAAGAAAAACATTACCTTTTAGCGTTAAAAGGCAAAAAAAGAACAGCAACTGTGCCCAAAGTTCCAGTGATGTGTATCAAAAACGGAAATGGACTTTCGGCAGATATATTTTCTTCTGTTTCTCTGTCTTCAGGATCAGATGGAGGAACTGACAAAACAGACACAGACCCGCAATGATAAGATGCAGCTGATGATGGAACAGATCGTGCTGTCCAATAAGAGCAGCCAAAAAGAAAAAAACAGATCGGCAAAAAGAATGAAAACAGCTTCCAGATGCCATATCCAGATGTTACCGCTTTGTGCCTGAAAAGTCGAAGTTGAGGAACATCATATTTTGGAGATCTGAAGATCGCAGGGTGCTGGGTACATTACAGGCGCAAGTTCCATGAGGCACTGGAGGTCATACCGAAAGATCTGAGGAAACAGTCTGTTTTGTACCTCATCATGAACCCGATCCGTGCGATTTACCGGGAGGAAGGAAAGCTTTCCGGTCTTTCATCAGACGAACGGACTGCCCATCGACTTTTACATAATAAATTCCGCTGATCCATTTAGATTCCTGCAGCGCTCCGTTCTTATCCATGTAATACCATTTTCCACCGATCTTCTGCCAGCCAGTCTGCATTTTGCCGTTTTTGTTCAAATAATACTTTGTGTTTTCTATGGCGGCCTTCACATCCACATCCGCAGAGGTATTGCTAGAACAACGGCTGCTACCGCTGAAGTTCCCCGTAATAATTCATTTTTTCTTACACTTTTTATGGGTTGCAAGTAAAATTATCAGTATGTAATATATCATACTATACATTCCTTAAAATTACTATTTTTATTTGCGCAGATAGTAAAAAAAGCCGGCAGCGATCCTTTCCATCCAGGATCACTGCCGGCTTTTCAGCTGTCTTTTTAGTTTTTAAACGAATGAATCGGTGCCGGGATTCTTCCGGTGCGGTTGACGAATGCCTCGCAGGAGAAGTTGTTGACCGGCATGATCGGTGCATAGCCGAGGAGGCCGCCAAATTCTACGGTCTCGCCCACGCCTTTTCCGATGACCGGAATCAGGCGGACTGCCGTTGTTTTCTGGTTGACCATACCGATGGCAAGCTCATCTGCGATGATTCCGGAGATGGTCGATGCTTTCGTGTCTCCCGGGATGGCGATCATGTCAAGGCCTACAGAGCAGACACAAGTCATAGCTTCCAGCTTCTCGATGGTCAACGCACCGTCGTTGACTGCGTTGATCATACCCTGGTCCTCAGAAACCGGGATGAATGCGCCGGAGAGACCGCCGACATAGGAAGATGCCATAACACCGCCCTTTTTCACCTGATCGTTCAGAAGTGCCAGCGCCGCCGTCGTTCCCGGTGCACCTGCGTGCTCGAGGCCGATCTCCTCAAGGATATCCGCAACGGAATCTCCGATCGCCGGAGTCGGTGCCAGGGAAAGGTCAATGATACCAAACGGAATGTTCAGCCGCTTGGAAGCCTCCTGTGCAACGAGCTGGCCGACACGCGTTACCTTAAACGCCGTCTTCTTGATCGTCTCGCAGAGTACCTCAAAGTTCTCGCCGCGTACTTTTTCCAGAGCATGTTTGACAACACCAGGGCCGGAAACGCCGACATTGATGATGGCATCCGCCTCGGTTACGCCGTGGAAAGCGCCTGCCATGAACGGGTTGTCGTCCGGTGCATTGCAGAAAACAACGAGTTTTGCGCATCCAAGGCAATTGTTCTCTTTGCTTGCCTCCGCCGTCTTCTTGATGATCTCACCCATCAGTTTGACAGCATCCATGTTGATACCGGTTTTGGTGGAGCCAAGGTTGATGGAGCTGCAGACAAAATCCGTAACAGCCAGTGCCTGCGGGATAGAACGGATCAGAAGCTCATCTGCTGTCGTCATACCTTTGCTTACCAGAGCGGAATAGCCGCCGAGGAAATTGACGCCGACTTCTTTTGCCGCACGGTCCAGAGTCTGTGCAATCGTCACGAAATCCTCCGGCGTTCTGCAGGCTGCTGCGCCGACTAAGGCAATCGGGGTAACGGAAATTCTCTTGTTTACAATCGGAATACCGAACTCGCCCTCGATCTCCTCACCTACGGAAACCAGATTTCTGGCAGTCGTCGTGATTTTGTCGTAGATTTTGCGGTTCAGCTTGTCAAGATTGGAGTCGATACAGTCCATAAGACTGATTCCAAGGGTAATGGTACGAACGTCCAGATTCTCTTTTTCGATCATCTCGTTCGTTTCCTTTACTTCAAACAGATTTATCATGTCGTTTTTCTCCTTCGCTTTAGATACGATGCATCATATTGAAAATATCTTCATGCTGGCAGCGGATGACAACGCCGATGGAACTTCCAAGCTCCTCCAGATCTTTTGCAAGCTCTGCGTTGGATTTCTCGCTCTTGGAGACGTCCGTTACCATCATCATGTTGAAATATCCCTGCACAATCGTCTGAGAAATGTCTTCGATGTTTACCTGGTTCTCTGCCAGATAATTACATACCTTTGCGATAATGCCCACGGTGTCCTTGCCTACGACAGTGATAATTGTCTTCTTCATGTTTCCATTCTCCTTTTTCTGGTTTTATGTCAAAGCCCCGGAAAAACCGGTAATGGCGGCCTTGCGAAAAACATGGTATGTAGCTCTAAAAATGTATATTTAAACCTCAATTAACGGTGATACTTCGCTTCTTTTAGCGACAGCGAGATGAAAATCACCCGAGTGATACGGATTATCACCCGTTGTGACCTCGCAGGCCACGGTTTCAAAGGCCAGTGCCTCATAATTATTTTCCTTGCTCAGATGGCCGAGCAGCACTTCCTGCAGATTGTCGTGCAGAATCTCGCAGAGGAGATGGCCTGCCGCCAGGTTCGATAAATGGCCTTTCGCCCCGGCGATCCGTTGTTTTAACGGATACGGGTACGGTCCGACCGCAAGCATGTTCTCGTCGTGATTTGCCTCCAACAAAACGGCATCCAGCCCGGTCAGATTCTGAACCGTGTAATCGCTGTAAACGCCAAGATCCGTCGCAATCGCAATCGATTTCCCGCCGGATTCCATGCGGTAGCCGACCGGCTCTGCCGCATCGTGGGAGATCGTAAACGGATGTACGGCGATGTCTCCCAGTGTAAACGTGTCATCCGCGTGAATCGTGTGAAAAATCCCCTCCGGAAACTTTCCAAGGCTCTTCGTCTGCTGCATCGCCTGAATTGTTCCATCCGTTGCGTAAATCGGAATACCGTACCGGCGCGCCAGCACGCCAAGGCCCTGGATATGATCGGAATGCTCATGTGTCACGAGAATGCCGTCCAGCTCCTTCGCGCTGCGGTCGAGAACAGCCAGTCCCGCCTCCACGCGCTTTCCGCTGATGCCCGCATCAATCAGAAGGCTTGTGGTCTCGCTTCCCGCGAAAATGCAGTTTCCGCTCGAACCACTTGCAATACTACAAAGTTTCATATTTTTTCATCCTATGGTCTAACTGTTTTTTTGTTTCCTCAAAATCGCCGCTGTTGTCGATTTCAAAATCGCAGTGGCTGCTGAATTCATCCTCGGAAAGCTGATTTGCCATGATTTCGCGAACTTTCTTCTCGGAATAGCCGCGTCCTTCGATCAATCGCTCCTTCCGGACTTCTTCATCCGCATAAATATACCACAGTTCATCACAAATTTCATCATATTTTTCTTCGATTAAGAGTGCGGCCTCCACAAAGACGTATTCCGTCCCTGCTTTTTCCGCGGCTGCAATGGCTTTTTTGATATACCGTTTTACCGCCGGATGAACGATCGCATTCAGGGCTTTTAACTTTTCTTCGTCCTGAAAAACGATCTCAGCAATCCGTTTCCGGTCAAGTTCGCCGGTCTCTGTGGTGATCTGTCTGCCGAACAGCTTCACAATCTCTCCATAGCATTCGCCGCCCGGCAGCATCACAAGGTAACCTGCCTCGTCCGCCTGGATCACCGTTGCATCATAATTCTGTCCAAGGTACGTGAGCACTTCGCTTTTTCCGGCGCCAACGCCGCCTGTAATTCCAAAAACTTTCATTCTTTTGTATCCTTTCGCTCCTGGTATGAGTGCGCTATTTCGCCTCGTACCAGTTGTTTCCTGTGTGCATATCGATCTCGAGTTTGACAGCCAGATGTGCTGCCCCGGTCATCTCCTCTTCCAGGATCTGTTCTGCCTTTTCGAGCTCGTCTTCCGGCACTTCCAGCAGCAGCTCATCGTGTACCTGAAGAAGAAGTCTGGTCTTTAACCGCTCCTCTTTCAGCCGTTTCGCCACGCGGATCATCGCTATTTTAATAATATCCGCCGCCGTTCCCTGGATCGGCGCATTCATCGCAACGCGCTCGCCGAATGACCGCTGCATAAAGTTGCTCGATTTCAGCTCCGGCATCGGCCGTCTGCGTCCGAACATCGTCACGGAATAGCCTTTTTCTTTGGCATCCTCTACGCAGCGGTTCAAAAACTCATGGATACCCGGATACGTCTCGAAATACTGCTGGATATAGGCCTCTGCCTCTTTCCGGCTGATGCCGAGATCCTGGCCCAGACCGAACGAACTGATGCCGTATACGATACCGAAGTTGACCGCCTTCGCATTTCTTCTCTGCAGCGGTGTTACCTCTTCAAGCGGCACATGGAACACTTTCGATGCCGTCATGCGGTGGATATCCTCCGCCTCGCGGTACGCCTCGATCAGGTTTTCATCGCCCGACATATGGGCCAGCACGCGGAGCTCAATCTGGGAATAGTCGGCATCCAGAAAGACACAGCCAGGCTTTGGCACGAAGGCTTTCCGGATCAGACGGCCAAGCTCCATCCGCACCGGAATGTTCTGCAGATTCGGATCGGTACTGCTGATGCGGCCGGTCGCGGTGATGGTCTGGTTAAATGTCGAATGGATTCTTCCATCTTTCCCGATCACGGCCTGCAGACCGTCGGCGTACGTCGATTTCAGTTTGGCAAGCTGGCGGTACTCCAGAATATCGGCAACGAGTTTGTGATCCGGTGCGAGCTTTTCGAGCACATCGGCGGCGGTGGAATAACCCGTCTTGGTCTTTTTGCCGCCCGGAAGCTGCAGCTTTTCAAACAGAATCACGCCGAGCTGCTTCGGGGAATTGATGTTGAACTCCTCGCCGGCCTCCTCGTAGATCTGTGCCTCCAGCTCTCCGATCCGCTCCGCCAGCTCAGCTCCGTAAACGGAAAGTGCTTCTTTTTCTGCGGCGATTCCATCCGCTTCCATCTGACGGAGCGTAAACACCAGCGGAATCTCCACATTCCGGTACAGATCCCACATGCCCTGCTCCTTCAGCAGCTTTTCCATGTTTTCCTGTGCGGCAAATACAGCATACGCCTGATGACCTGCATACGACTCCTGCTGTTCCGGCGTCATCTTTCCTGCGGCCGGAATCTTGCTTCCGCCGAAGATCTCTTCCACTGCCGGCACATAGCGGTGTACGTACTCTTTTACGATATCATCGTACGAATACTGTGATTTCAATGGATTTAATAAATACGCGGCAATTCCGGCATCAAACAGATGGGCTTCATCGGCGTCCGGCATATCCTTCAGAAATTCTTTTCCGTCCATGACGCAGAAAACCGAAATCTGCTTCTGCAGCTCAGTCAATTTTTCTTTTAAATAATCTCCGGTCAGGAAACCTTCTGCTGGGAAGTAAACAACATCCGGCTCTCCGCTTCCATACGCAACTGCCATACCGACAAGTGAACGGCTCCGATCTGCCATCGGTCCGTCCTTCGGGGTTTCTTCTGTCAGAAGAGCGGCTCCTGCCTTCTCCTCCTTCGCGATGGTTCCAAAGAGTTCTTCCGCCTCGGAAAAATCCGTTACGGTGCGCAGAAAGACGGCATCCTCTGGTTCTGCATTCGTCTCCTCGAAGCGGCCCAGCAGGTTCTTAAACTCCAGACGTTTGAACATCTCATACGCTTTTGATGTATAAAAATTCGAGAGTGCCGCTTTTTCACGGTCGAGCTCCACCGGCGCATCGGTATCAATCGTTGCAAGTTTTTTGCTTAATTCCGCCAGATCATAATGATCACGCATCGCCTCTTTTGCCTTGTTCGGTTTGATCTCCTCGAAATGTGCATGCGCATTTTCCAGTGTCTCGTACTGCAGCAGGATTTTCGTCGCGGTTTTCTCGCCGACACCCGGCAGACCCGGGATATTGTCTGCGGTATCGCCCATCAGCGCTTTCAGATCGATGATCTGTTTAGGGAGAAGACTGTATTTTTCCAGCACCTCTGCCGTGTGGTAATTTTCAATCGTCGTCACACGCTTTACGGTCTTTGGAATCCGGATCAGAATGTGGTCCGTTGCAAGCTGCAGCAGGTCGCGGTCTCCGGATACGATCGTAACTTCCATCCCTTCCGCCTCGCATTTGCGGCCGAGCGTTCCTAAGATATCATCCGCCTCATAGCCCTCTTTTGTGACAATCTCAATGTCCATTGCTGCGAGCACTTCCTGGATCACCGGGACCTGTTCGCGCAATTCCTGCGGCATCGGCTTTCTCGTTCCCTTGTATTGGTCATACATTTTGTGGCGGAATGTCGGTGCATGGAGGTCAAACGCCACGGCAAGATACTGCGGCTGCTCCTCATCGAGAATTTTAAACAGAATATTCAGGAATCCATATACGGCGTTCGTGTGCAGTCCTTCTGCATTGGACAGATCCGGTACGCCGTAAAAAGCCCGGTTCAGAATACTGTGTCCGTCCAGTAATACGATTTTATCACTCATAATAATCCTTTCAGCCAGGGTAATTCTATCACTTCAAAATAGTGCAGAGCCAGGAGCACCAGAAACAGAACGAGAATCAGCATCAGCACCCGGAAAAACGTATCTTTGTACCGGCGGTGTCTCGCTTCTTCCTCTTTTTTCTCCAGATCGCGTTCCAGAAGTCCTGTCAGATTGTAGGAATCGGGCGCGTCATCCTCGAAATATGCCATCGCACGGTTCACAATAAAATATGTCTCCAGTTCCTCGTGGCATGTATGGCATTTCCGGATATGGGAAATAAACGGTTCCATCTCTTTCTCCGGCATATTTCCCTGCACGTATGGCTGTATTAATTTTTCTGCTTCTTTACAGTCCATAAAATCCTGCTCTCCTTTTGTATCCGGCCAGTGTTTTCCTCTGGCCGTTTTTTCTGCTATCTACCATCATACACTATTTTCTCATAATTTAAAAGAGACAACCCGCCGAAAATGGGTTGTCTCTTGTTCTCTTATAAGATAACTGTTTTCTAGTGGATTTCCATTATACACGGACAATGTTCGGGGTCTCTTTTCCTGCCTCGAAATCCAGTGCATTCTGCAGTGTGGTCTCTGCAATCGCACGCAGTGCTTCCTCGGTGAAGAATCCCTGATGTGAAGTGATCATAACGTTCGGGAAGGACAGGAGACGTGCTGTGGTGGAGTGCTCCAGAATCTCATCGGAACGGTCCTCGAATACGTTCGGGGTTTCCTCCTCGTATACGTCAAGGCCGACGCCGAAGAATTTTCTTGCACGGATTCCCTCGATCAGGTCGTCTGTCTTTACCAGACCTCCGCGGGACGTATTGACCAGGATCACGCCGTCTTTCATCTTTTTGATGCTCTCGCGGTTGATCATGTGGTATGTGCTGTCCATCAGCGGGCAGTGCAGGGAGATCAGATCACTCTGTGCCAGCAGTTCATCAAGAGTTACGTACGTAACAAAATCTTTTAAGGATTCATTCTGGTATACATCGTAAGCAATGACTTTCATGCCGAAACCGCGGCAGATTCTTGCCATAGCCGCACCGATTTTTCCGGTTCCGACGATTCCGGCGGTCTTCTGATAGAAGTTAAATCCCATCAGTCCGCCCAGACTGAAGTCGTTTTCTCTTACTTTCGTATATGCTTTGTGCATGTGGCGGTTTACCGTCATGGCCAGTGTCATCGCATGCTCAGCTACAGCCTCCGGGGAGTAACCCGGTACACGGCGTACATCAATGCCGTATTTTGCAGCTGTCTTTAAATCTACGTTGTTGAAGCCTGCGCAGCGCATTAGGATCAGCTTGACGCCTGCCTCATGCAGTGCTTCTACGGTTTTTGTTCCGACATCGGAGTTTACGAAGGCGCACACGGCATCGTAGCCCTTTGCCAGGGAAGCGGTTCTTGCAGCAAGGCCGGTTTTTAAATATTCCACTTCAATTTCTGGAAACTGCTCTTTGGTTCGGTCGAAAGATTCTCTGTCGTAGCTCTGGGTATCGTAAAATAAAATTTTCATAATGTTTTTCCTCCTCGCTTTGCGGTCATCTTATTGTTCCCGCTTACAGGTATTACTATACTTCATTGTTAAAACTTTGTCAATGTATTATTTGTTAAAATTTTATCAATTAGTAAATTTATTTTCAACATCTTTCACAACAGTACAAATTTACTGGATCACCTCGTCCAGGAACCGGGACGGCTCGACTTTCTTTTCAAACCGTTCCTCCACGTAACAGAGCGTCAGCTCTTTCCGGGCGCGCGTCATTCCGACGTAGAACATCCGCCGCTCCTCCTCGATCGCCTCCGCAAGGACTGCTTTCTGATACGGCATTACACCCTCGTTGACGTCAAGAAGATAGACCTTGTCGTACTCGAGTCCCTTGACGCTGTGCAGGGTGGAAACCATAACTCCTTCCGCACTCTCTGCGCGCTGCTTCTGTTTTTCCTTCATCTTCTGCTGGTATTCCTCAATATGTGCAAACCAGCCCTCGATGCTTTTCTGGGTCTTTGCCGCCTCCTGCAGCTCGTCCAAAACGGAAATCAGATCATCCTCTTTCAGATGGCGGTATGCAGCATATTCCTTCACATACTGTTCATAGCCGATCGCATAGCGGATGTAATTGACCGCGCCGAACGGCGATAAATGCGTCAGTGTCGTGATATCCTGCTCCAGTTTGCGGATCCGCTGGCACATCCAGTCTTTTTCTTCGTAATATTCCAGAAGTGCATCGAACGAAACAGTCGCCTCCTCAAAGGCATCCCGCGACAGATAACGGTTCGGGCGGTTGGCAATCTTTAAAAACTCGCCGCGCTTCCGGCTTCCCATCGCAAGATTCAGATACGTCAGCAGATCTTTCGCAATCCAGTGGTCATAGAGATCCGGCAGGGTATCCCGCATCTGGAACGGGATCTGTGCTTCCATCAGTTCCTCTACTGCTGTCCGGCAGCCAAGATTCGTGCGGAACAAAAGCGCCATCTCTTCATACGGACAGCCGTTTTTCTCCGCCTCCCGCAGCTCCTCGGCAACGGCACGCATCTCCTCGCGCGGGTTCTTATATCCCCGGATTGCAACCGGAGCGCCTTTCTCGTTGTCGGTGGAAATCGCCTTTTCATACCGCTTTTTGTTGTGGTGGATCAGGCATTGGGACCGCTTCACGATAAATTCCGTACTACGGTAATTTTTATCGAGCACTACCTGCGCCGCGCCCGGGTAATCTTTCGGAAAATTCAGCATGATCTCCGGCTTGGCCCCGCGGAACTGATAAATCGACTGATCGTCATCCCCGACAATAAAGAGGTTATTTTCCGGCAGCGCCAGCATCCGCACAATCTCATACTGCACGGGGCTGATGTCCTGAAACTCGTCAATCAGGATATACTGAAATTTCTGCTGCCAGGCGCGGAGGACCTCCGGCCGCTCCAGAAAGAGACGTTTGCACTGCACCATCAGATCGTCGAAATCGAGTTTTTTGTTCTCCTTCCGCCATTTCTCATACGCCTCATAGATTTCGCGGAACTTTTCCTGCGGCATACAGGCGGAATAGTAATGTTCCAGCGGGATCTGATTGTTCTTCACAGTGCTGATTTCGCGCGCCAGATTTTCCTCGAGATCCTCTTCCTCCAGGTCTCTGGCATAGTGGTTGACCAGCTCGCGCATCAGCCGCTTTTTCTCTTCCTCGCTTAAAATATTGTTGCCGGACATGCGGTACGTATGGCGCAGAATCGCGTAGAATATCCCGTGGAACGTTCCAAAGGTGACCTGGGTACTCGTCTTTCCCATCGCCTTCAAATACCGCTCCTTCATCTCTTTTGCCGCCGCACGCGTAAATGTTACGACAAGAATACGAGAGGCGGAAATGCCGCTCGTTACAAGCTGGCAGGTCCGCCCCGTAATCACTGCGGTTTTCCCCGACCCCGGTCCGGCAAGGACCATCATGGGGCCGGTGGTATGCATCACCGCTTTTTTTTGTGAATCATTATATATCATTTGGATAATTTCTCAATCGCTTTGTCGATGCGGGCAAGAGACTCCTCTTTTCCCAGAACCTCAAGGATTTCCGTTGCGCCGGCCGGTGTCATCTGTTTTCCGGAAAGAGCGGTACGGATCGGCCACATAATATAACCGGTCTTGTATCCTTTTTCTTTTCCGAATGCGCTGAGCATCTCAAAGAGAGCATCATTGCTGAAATCTTCCTGCGCTGCCAGCAGCGGTTTTACTTCCTGAAGAAGTGCAAGGGAGGTCTCCTCGTTTGTCTTCATCTTTTTGTGAGTGTACATCGAAGCGTCGTATTCCGGAACTTCCTCGAAGAAGTCGATGAGGTCTGCAATATCCGGGAATACTTCGATTCTTGTTTTTACCATGGCTGCAATTTTCTTAAAATCGAGCGGACGGTGGATTGTCTTCTGGATATACGGAAGCGCCATCTCATAGAACTTCTCGTCGTCCATTGCCTTCATGTACTCGCCGTTCATCCAGCGGAGTTTTGTCATATCGAAAACGGCCGGAGATTTGCTGATGTGGTGGTAATCGAAGATTTTTACCAGCTCCTCGAGAGAATAGATCTCGCGGTTTCCTTCCGGGCTCCATCCAAGAAGGGCTACGAAGTTGACAATGGCATCTTTTAAGAAGCCCTGATCGATCAGGTCTTCATAAGAAGAATGGCCGCAGCGTTTGGACAGCTTCTGATGCTCCTCGTTGGTGATCAGCGGACAGTGTACGTAAACCGGAACTTCCCAGCCGAATGCCTCGTAAATACGGTTGTATTTCGGGGATGAGGACAGATACTCATTACCGCGGACAACGTGGGTTACACCCATCAGATGGTCGTCGATGACGTTTGCGAAGTTGTAGGTCGGATATCCGTCGGATTTGATCAGGATCAGGTCTTCCAGCTCCTCGTTGTTTACGGTGATATCTCCGTAGATCTCATCATGGAAGGTTGTGGTTCCTTCGGTCGGCATATTGAAACGGATGACGTACGGTTTGCCGGCTGCCAGATTGGCCTCTACTTCCTCTTTGGAAAGACCAAGGCAGTGTTTGTCGTAGATCGAGATTTCTTTTCCGCCTACGTTACGCTTGCACTGGCTCAGGCGCTCTGCGTCACAGAAGCAGTAATAAGCGTCACCCTGCTCTACCAGCTGTTTTGCGTATTTCAGGTACAGACCTGCTGCATTACGCTCGCTCTGTACGTACGGGCCGCAGCCGCCGTCTTTGTCCGGTCCCTCGTCGTGTACCAGGCCGGTCTCTTTTAAGGTACGGTAGATGATATCAAGTGCGCCTTCCTGGAAACGCTCCTGGTCGGTATCCTCGATACGGAGCATAAAGGTTCCGTCATCGTGTTTTGCGATCAGATACGCATACAGGGCAGTACGCAGATTTCCTACATGCATCCGGCCTGTCGGGCTCGGTGCAAATCTTGTTTTTACATTGCTCATTTTTCTTTTCTCCTGATTTCTGGTTTTTCTGGAACAATCCTTTTGTCTGTTCCCTTCCACCATTTATTTAGAATGGAAAACAGCCCGGCGTTTCTTCCGAGCTGCACCATCCTTCCACTTTTGCCAGCGGCAATGCTCTTTTTCAGACCTCTACGCCGTGCTGTTTCAAATATTCCATAAAGTCGCCGACGGTAGAAAGGTCTGTCAGTTCGTCGGTGTCGATTTCAATTCCGTACTCGTCTTCTAATGCCATAACCATCTCGTAGAGATCCAGGGAATCTGCACCCAGGTCATCTTTAAAAGAGGTATCTTCGTTGATGCTGTCTGCATCACAGTTGAGCTGTTCTACTAAAATTTCTTTTATCTTTTCTAACATTATTCTGCTCCTTCCTGCCTCTACCCGGCAGCCAGTATTTCTTTCGAAAAAAGTGTATCTGTTATTCCGGCATTTGTCAATAGATTTTTCTACTTTTACTGTTCTTCCGCCTGTGCCTCTCCTTCTCCGCTCTTTCCATCCTGGAACACAATAAAGCGGGAGACGCACAGGGCAATGCCGATTTCCGTCAGGATAAAGAGCACCGATGTTCCTCCGTAACTGATAAATGGAAGGGTAATTCCCGTTGCCGGCATCAGTTTCAGAACAACGCACAGGTTCAGAATAACCTGAATGGAAATATGTGCAAAAACGCCGCTCACCATCAGCATTCCATACGCGTCCGGCGCATTCTGTGCAACCACAAACAGACGGTACAGCAGGTAGCCAAACAGCAGCAATACAAGAATCGCGCCAAATATTCCAAGCTCCTCGCAGATGATCGAGAAGATCATATCGTTCTGTGCTTCCGGAATTGTTGTAATCTTCTGCGTACTGTTGCCAAGTCCTTTTCCGAGAAATCCACCGGATCCAATCGCATAAAGTCCCTGCAGAATCTGATAGCTGCCTCCGGAAAGCCATTCATAGATACGGTTCGACCGGAAGTCACCGCCTATTCTTTCAAAGATCTGCAGATTATTTTTTAAAATGATAATCGCAAAAACGCCAATTACCGCCGCGCCCGGAATCACACGCGCATAAAATTTTACCTCCGGGTCCGCCAGAAACAAAATGACGCAGGCGATGAGTCCAAGAATAATGGCGGTACTCAGGTTGTCCGTCAGAATCCACGCAGCCAGCGCCTGCAGCACGCCAAGTCCGAGGACAATTGCTTTTGCGCGGATGGTACGCATATTTTTTCCCATCTTCAGGATAATGTATGGCAAATACAGAATCAGCCCCAGCTTTCCAATCTCCGCAGGCTGAAGACTGACACCGCCGATCCGGAGCCATCTTCTCGCCCCGTAGGCTTCATAACCAAGCGGCGTAAACCTTACCGCCGCCATCAGAAGGAGACTTCCCCAGTATACCAGTGCTGCAATCCGCTGGAACCATACACTATGATAATCTACAAACTTCGACAATATCACAATCCCCACCAGAACAATAGCAGAAAGCCCCGCCTGATGCGTGAAATAATACATATCATTTCCCTTGAATGTACTGGCCGCCTCGTAGGCACTCGCGCTGTACAGCATAATCAGTCCGAAGCTGACCAGCAAAATAGTGCAGGCCAGCAGGTTATAATCATAAAAATCCGAAGGAAGTTTTTTCTTCCTCTTTTTCTTCTTTTCTTTCTTCTGGGATGGCATGTTTACTTTCTCTGCCATGAAGTTTCCACCTCCATTGTTTTCCTCCATTTATTTCAGTGCATAGCCAAGCAGGCTGACAAAGCCCGGATTTCGGTCGGTCGTTCCGAGGATAACCTTACGCACCAGCTCCGGATCGTCCGTGATAATGTTGTCCACGCCGCAGTTGACCATCCGCTGCATATCTCCCTGATAATTCAGCGTCCAGGCACAGACTTCTTTACCAAGACTGTGCGCATGCTCTACAAAGCTTTCTGTGATGTACGTATATTTTACAGAAAAGAAGTCCGCCGCGTCCATATCCTCCAGGCCTCCGTACGACATTTTCATCGTGTAGCCGGTTTTGATGTCCGGATTGATTTTCTTCGCCTGCCTGAGGAAATTGTAGTTCATGGAAGTCAGCACACACTGATCCACAAAGTCATTGTCCTCGATGATTTTCACCACTTTTTTGACAATATTCTGGTTGTGGCCGTTGTATTTTACTTCGATATTCAGGTTGATTTTTCCTTTCGCGTACGCGATGACTTCTTCCAGCTTCGGAATCTGCTCGCCGCGGAATTTTTTGTTGAATCGTACACCGGCATCAAGCTGGCTGATTTCATCGTAGGTCAGGGTCCAGATGCTGGCATTCAGACCGGTTGTCCGCTTCAGATTTGTGTCGTGCAGAAGGACAATCTCACCATCACTCGTCTCCTGTACATCGATCTCCGCATAATCCGACATGCTGTCCACTGCATATTTGATCGCGCTCATCGTATTTTCCGGTGCTTTTCTGGCTCCGCCCCGGTGCGCTGACACCGAAATATACTGGGAGGAAGCCGTTGCCTCTGCACGTGTTGCGCGCATGGCATATACAAGATAAACCGTTTCTCCCGCCAGCATGGCGATCGTGAGAACCACCGCCGTTACCGGACCGCAGAAGGTGCGTACCAGCTTCGAGCTCGGCTTTTTCGTTGTCCGGCTCTTCTGGTAGCCCTTTCGGGAGGAACGGATAAAAATCAGATACAGATACGTAATGCTTCCGATAAGGCCGAACGCTCCGCCGATCAGGCTCATCGTCGATTTGACCCAGTCACCGTAGACGATGACGGTACTGACAACGGTAGACGGCGTTTTCACCAGCTTTGCATAGGCAACGACAGCCGTTCCGAAAATCAGATACAAAACCCACGTAATCAGAAAAATCATCACCTGGAAAAAGACGTTGATGCCAAGCTCACGCAGCACGCGTTTTTCCAGTGTCTGGCGCACCCGCAGATGGGTATTTTTCTCTTTTTCCGTCATCATGCACCGGAACGGGATGGTGTAGGAAAACACAAACGAGAACGCGACAAGCAGAATCGTCAGCACCACCGGGATCCAGTATGCCGGGAAGGCATTGAAAATCTTCGTCAGGGAAACCTGAAGCAGTTTCATACTGCGGATGGCGCTGTAGCTGCTGTGCAGCCAAAGGTACGGGAAGCTCGCTGCCATGTAGAAAAACCAGGTCCACGGGCGGGCACGCACAAACTGTGCGGCTCCTCTTCCGCCGGCAAGCATCATGACAGGAACGGAAATCCGTTTTCGTTTCCAGGAGGCCTCCAGAGCCGCCATGACAGCATAGATTTCAAACAGCATACAGAAAAAGAAAACAAGCAGAATTCCAAAAATCAGCAGAAGGGTCAGCGGATGCAGCATGACCTTGTTGAAGTTTTCCGATGTCATATAACTCGTTCCCAGCTGTTTTAAGGAAAAGTTGATCGCCGCATTGGCGAGTCTTGAAACCAGCTGGCTGGAAAACAGGCGGTAGACCGTCTCAAATATCACGATGCTAAGCAGGTTTTTCTGCAAAAGTTTCCATGCCATATTCAGATAAATTCGTATCATTCCTGCATTTTTTACTGCCTTTTTTCTCATCTGCTGTTGTTCTCTCCTGTCAGCCGCAATTCCCCCCGATGAATCTGTATGCAAAAATTACCTTTATTTTTTCTCTTTTGTATTTTACATTTGACACTTCGAGTCTTTTTTGAAGCTCTTTTCTTTCTGTTCATTTTAAACTATCTTCCAGTATAACACAAAACCGGGTCTTTGAGTATTCTTTTTTCTATTTCTGGTTGCACCACTTCTGCAGTTTTTTTACCATGGCGGATGGGCTGCTTACTGATTTTTCCATCCTGCTGTCCGCATCCGGTGCCTGCCGCAAAGCAACACCGAAAAAATACAGCACGAACGCAACGACGATGAGTTCGGGCTTTACATAATTGATTGCTTCCATGGAACATCCTTTCTGACTGTTCTGTTTTTGAAAGTCTTTTTTCTATATTATGATGGGATAATGATTTACGACTGGATAAGATTTTCTTACTGTAAACCCAAAAAATCCCACCTGTTTTTCAGATGGGATTTTCCAGTGGTGTGCTGTTCTTTGATTTTTAATTTACTATCTTGTGCAGCAATTCCCCTGACCTGCCCCTGGCTGCGGTGCCGCACAGAAAGTCTTTGCATCAAACGACGGATTAAACGCATAAAAGTTCTTCGAATTCAATTCGTCCTGTACAGAACGCAGTGCTTCACCAAAACGTTGGAAATGCACAACCTCACGTGCCCGCAGGAAACGAATCGGATCTGCTACCTCCGGATCTTTTACCAAGCGAAGGATGTTGTCGTACGTTGACCGGGCTTTCTGTTCTGCAGCGAGATCTTCGAACAGATCTGTTAACGGATCGCCTTTCGACTGAAATTCGCAGGAATTAAACGGGACTCCGCCGGCCGCCTGTGGCCAGATTCCGGCTGTGTGGTCTACATAGTAATTAGCAAAACCGGAATTCTGAATTTCTTCCAGCGAAAGATCACAGGTAAGCTGATGAACGATCGTGGATACCATTTCGAGATGAGCTAATTCCTCGGTACCAACATCATTCAACACCCCCGCTACAATTCGGTTCGGTGCTGTGAAACGCTGAGAGAGATACCGCATGGATGCGCCCATCTCTCCATCCGGTCCACCGGAATGCAATACCAGATGATATGTTGTAACTGTAAAAATTTCGATGATACAATATGTTTTCCCGGGTAATTTGCCCGGGAATTTTTATTGCTTTTCTTCTATATACATGTTATTATAACACATGGTCAGAACATTGAAAAATGACCACAAAAAAAAACGATTCTTTTCGCCGCGTAGCTGCGGCGTTTCTTTTTTGCCCCGGGGGCTCCCCGGGGCTTTTTTAATTTCTCACTGGCGATTGCACCACTCCTGCAGAGCGCGCACCATCGCAGACGGATTACTGATTACACCGTCAACCGGTGTGCCAAGCTTGCGCTGGAGTGTGCGGATGGTCTGCGGCCCGATGTAGCCGTCCGCGGTTACTCCTGCCCATCTTTGCATGGCCTTGATCAGATCGGAGCCGCCGGACAGTTTACCAGACCATTCGGCCGTCGTGATACCGGCGCAGTATTTTTTGTTGCTCGTGGGCTGATTACTGATTTTCCCGTCTACGCCAGTTCCGAAAATCTCCTGCAGACGCCGGGTCAGTTCTGGACCCCACACGCCATCAACCGCAATCACTTTTGCGGTCGGCTTCTGATCGGACTGAGATTCAGGGCCACCGTAAGTACAATACTTGGTGTGGCAGTTGATCCAGCCCGCACCGGATAACAGCCGTCCCCAGCTTGTATTTTGGATCTCTGTTACCGTGTAGCTGCCCTGATCCGTGATGGTGCCAACGATACGGCTGTCTGCGTTTGGCTGCTCTCTAATATTAAGGTCGGTATTAACCTTGTAGATACCCGGCTCATATTTTCCGCTTTCTGGCTGTTCAGCCGATGCCGCACCGCTGATCAAGCTCTTAAACCGCTCCCAATCCCCTCTCTCGATGATCTGGCTCGGGCAGTGCTTGCTACAGATATCATAATGGCGGTATACGCGGCTGGCCGGAATACCGGTCTCCCGCATGATCTCTTTGACGACCGCTACCGTGTTCTGAAACGCTTTTTCGTAATTATATCCCGCCTGTACGCACATCTCCACTCCGATGCTGCTACGGTTGCCATAGCGTCCAAACAGGTTATTACCACCATAGTTTACGCCCACGTGCCAGCATCCGCGGCTGTGCGGCGCTGCCTGGTATGCTGTTTCTCCATCATCAACGTAATAGTGGGCAGACATATTGGACAGCTCACCATTATGCTGCGCTTCTGCATGTGTGCGGGCATCGGCACCCGCACGGAAATTGTCCGTGTTGTGGACTACGATGCACCGCGGATCGTTCTCTTCGTATGTGTTCTGGTTGCTGATAAAAGATCTGTCAATTCTCATGATACTTCCCTTTCTCCGGCAGATTTGCGCCGGCGCAAAAATAAAATTATACTGTTCTTTTACTCTGTTTCTTCGTCCTGGTTCTGGTTGATTTTTTTGTCTGCCACTTCTAAACCATTCACCAAAATCCTCGGCACCTTATAACCCATCTCGACAAAATTTTCCAAGATAGACCGGATTTCATTCACGAGCAGTGATGCAAGCACGAACCATCCGAGTAGCGTTGTAATTCCAAGGTCAATTCCAATTGTATCTCCGATCTCAATAAATGCCGTACTTGCTCCGAACGCTACCACAATCATAATCCAGTACCCAAGTTTCTTGAGTACCCCTTTCCAGCCCGCACTGGAGCTTTCCTTGTGGGCGATTCTGCTTTTCATCCAGCCCGTGAGCCAGTCCGCCACGTTCAGACCAAGGAAAAGTGCAAACAGGATCCAGTGCGGCCCCAGCAGATACGACAGCACCGCTACCACGCTGCCTACTACAGCATTATAAGAATCAATAATTTTCATATTTTTATATTCTCCTTTTTCAAATTCCAATAATTAAGTACAAAAATAGGACCGTTTCGGTCCCGCTCGAATTTCTATCATGTTTCCTCCATAAAAATGAGAGCGGTTTCCCGCTCTCACACAATGCATCTCCTATGATCTCGTTTGACATTGGCACGCGACACTTGAGCATATACCATAGTTGTGTTGATGTTGACATGCCCCAAAATCTGCTGTACTTCTTCTACTGGCATCCCTCGATCCAAGCCGTCTGTCGCCGTCGTGTGCCGGATCAAGTGTGGATACACTCTTCTGCCGATCTTAGATAATTCCCCCAGCTGTCGTACACGTTTTTCAATCGCCGGCTTCTTTAACCTGCCATGTGGCATACGCTCCGACACAAATAACGCTGGATTTTCGTCCGTTCTCGTTTCAAGATAATTCCGCAATGCAAATTCTGCTTTTACGTTCAAGTAAGAAGTTCTGTGTTTATCCCCCTTTCCAAATAAATGTACTTCTTTCTGCTCAAAATCCACATCTGCAATATCAAGCCTCTCAAGCTCTGTTACGCGGCATCCGGTGCTGTACAGCATCTCAATCATGGCCTTATCTCTGACTGTCTCACACGCATTCCTCAGCCGTTCCAGCTCCATTCCAGACAGTGGCTGTCTCTGCGCTCGCTCATACTTAATTGCCTTAATATTCCGGCACGGATTGCTCCCTATGTAACCCTCGTTGGCCGCCCATTCAAAAAACGTCTGAATGATAACTCTGCGGTTATCAAGCGTCGCATTGCTGATCTTTCTTGTCTCCTGCGTCTTATACAGATAGATCCGGATGTCGTTCGTTGTAATCTGCTTCAGATCTTTGTTCACCTGGAAAAAGAAGTCTCGGAGAACCATATTATACAGCTCCAACGATCTGACGCTCAAACCCTCTATTTTGCGAGTCGCAAAGTAGATCTCATAGCACTCCGGCAGATACCCCTCGTACGGCACAATTTCTGTATTCCGCGGAGCTATTTCGTAGTCTCCAACGAAAATAATGAGTTTCTGATACACCACTTTCAGTGCGTCATCCGGAATTTCACCAACAAGCTTCGTCATGAATGTCTTCGCAAACTGTTCGCGCATATAAAAATTCCTCCTTTTCGGGGTACCCAAAAGGAGGCTGATATGCTATAATAAGCTCAGCCCCTTTAGGGTGTGTGGAGCCGAACTTTTTGATTGGTAGTCGGGAGTTCGGCTCCCGTTTTTTGTTTTCTACCCTCTCATTATACCACATTTCATGCGCGATTTCGAATATATTTTCGATTTTCTTTCAAAAATCTAGTTCACTAAATTCCTTTTTAGTTAATTAAACGATTCCATTTACAAAAGCAGAAATACAATCCCCCAAGTGAGGATATCCTACCGAATCATTGAGGTGCAACTGGTCTGCATTTGTAGGATACGGTGCAGTATCACTTCCCGCTTCTTTCGTTGCGGTAGGAGATGCGGAATAAATTGTCCATGTGTGACGACCGATTCCACTGTTTTCCCATGCGTTATAACTAGAACAGTTGTTTAACGCAGCAATTTCAATAATTCTGTCGCACATTTCACGCAAAGTATAACCAGCCCAGTTATCACCACTATAACCATCATAGTTTGCATAATTGTATTTTCCACAACAATAAGGTGTCACAACTACAATTTTGCACTTTAGGTTTTGAGCATAAGACTCATTTCCTTTAAGCAAATCGTATATCCAATTAAGTACGAATTGGAGTTGCCCAGTTACGGTATTTTGTCCTGTTCCATCAGTTTTGTATAAGTCAGTAATTTCACCAAGCTTCATACCCCTGTTGTTAAAACCGCCAAAAATAATGATTAAGTTTTTGTCGTACACATCACTTATTTTTAGCGGTTGTAAAACGCCAGTGTTTCCCGTTTCATTATCATAATCACCCTCATACCCAAGACTACCGACAACCATTTGTAAAAATTGAATACCGCCTTTGGCGTGAGTTGTTACACTCATACCGAGGTTTTCGGAAAGCTTTTTCTGCCACTGTTCGGTGGCGGATGTGCTATCTCCAATAACCAAGCATTTCTTTCCGTACCAATATCCATTTGGATTTGGATACATTCTCTTTATTGTTTCAACTGTAATATCTTCCTTTGCTTGATTAGACAAAGCATCTGCAACATTTTTACCGGGGTTATAATACACACCATCTTGCATTCCTGTTTGTACAATTTCTATTATTTGTGCATCTGTTAAACCTGTTACATCCGTAATAACGAAGTCTTTTGCAGAAATAGCCACTTCTCTGCTAGTTTTAGCAAGGTCAAACGAAATTGAGAAATCGACATCCGCATCCGAATTATGTGAGAAAAGCGCGCAGAAAGTAGTGTACTCAGAGTAGTTTTCATACTCAAAAAGCTGTACGGGATATTCTCCTACTGCGGTTCGTGTAATAGGCTTCGTTCCAATTCTTGTTATAAGAGAACATGATTGATAGCTAATTTCATTCTCTTTCATCTTTGCAGTAAATAAATATACATGGTTTGTTAATATAGATTTTTTGATGATGAGATTCGGATAATCAATTGTAGATGTACCATTAATCTCGCACACACCATTCAAAATATTTTTTTCAATTCCAGATGGCATAATTACTTCATCGGGCAAATTTAAAATCATATTTACTCGTTTGAACGCGCCTTGTTTCTTTGGATAATAGTCAGCTAAATCTTCCTTGAGTGAACTAAACTCAGCCTGTACATCTTCCCCAAGCTTATCCTTCGTAATTGTCTCATCTGCCAGCTTATCGCCTGTAAGAGATTTTTTCCCGATTGTCATTGCCGCAATACTTCCGTCATCAATTTTCGACTGCACCGCCGCTTTGAATGCTTCGGAATTAAGTGCCGGGCTTGTTACATCATCATAGCAAACTTCGATTCCGTCATGGATTGCCTTCCGAATATCTTTTCCGTAGATGTTCGCTGGATCCATGATTGCATTAAGTGCTTCAGATATCTTACTCATGCTTCTTATCCTCCTCTAAAGACTGGACTTTCTCGGTTAACTCCTGGATCGCTTTGTATGCAATTGCCACAGCTGCATACAGGTCAATGCCTGATTTGCTGTAATCAACCGCATCTTCGGTCAGTGGATATTCGTCCCCGATGACAAATCCAATATGTTTTCCATCATTGTCTTTTCCATGCTGTTTGAGCTGGTACCGATATACCTTCGTACTTAGGATTTTTTCAAGTGCTCCATCCTCATAGTCCCTGATATCCTGCTTCAATTCTGCTCTCGATGAGTTGATAAGGTTGGTTACCTTGCATTCTCCATTCTTGTCTACAACAAAAGCGTAATTGGCCTTGTTAAATGCGCCCTTTCCATTCCAGCCTCCCCATATGACCCAAGGCCCGCAGGAACCAATTCCATTTTCCTGTGTATCGATGGTTTCCAAGTATTCCGCCGGTTCTCCCTCTACCGTGGTTTTTTTGACCTGCCAGCCGCCAAATAACAGATATATTTTTTCTTTTTCAGCACCTGTTTCGAATCCTTCCGCATTATATTTTAGATAATCGTCCAAGCTGAAGTCATGGCAATCTACAAACCCTGTGTTCAGATCCCACCTTGTACCTATCTTTTTTGACGCATCATAGTTATCCGACAGCAACTCTCCTCCGCGGATCCGGTCTGCGCTCATTGTTCCAGAAGTGATATTGTCCGCGATGAACTCGCCATTGATACCCCAGGCGCTCGTATATGGTCCATCGTAGCCATTGTGGGAAAACATAATTCCGGCCGTGCTGCGCTGCATCACATTAACCGCTGTTGCCTTATCCGTGGAATCCATAATCAACTCGCGGATCCACATTCCATTTTCATCGTATTCATCAATCCTGCAGCCACCCTTCGCACCTGTGATCTGTTCGAACAGATTTTTCATTGCCTCTTGCCGGCGGGTGGACTGTTTGAAAATCTGATCATTCATTTCTGTCACTGTTTTGACTTGATTTTCAGTCAGAGACGATGTAACACAACCAAATGTATATTCCGAATTCTGCGGATTTGCCAGATCCAGTTTGATCTTGCTGCACAAAAAATACTGGTCCAGATCGTGCGGTTTCGATATTACACGATACTCATTACCAAGCTCGATCTGCTGCACATCCACGTGCAGCAGATGCAGATCAACCGCCTTGATTGTGATTGTGGTAGCCATCTCCACGGCCTTATCCAGTGTCCGCCTGGCTTTTCGCAGCAGATTCTCCGGCTGTGTTACATCATCCCAGTTGAGCGTCCGATAGATGTTGCCATACAGTTTCTTTCCAACTTCTGAGCAGATATAATTTTTTCCATCATTCACGGATGTTATATCCACGCGCTTTCTCGTCTCTTCATCCTTTTTTCCCTGCGGAATAAGATATGTATAGACTTCTGATGCATTCACATACTCGCTCAGATCGATAAGATTCTGCCCAAATTCAATGGTTTGCGACGACCGTACCCCGGGATTCAGAAGGAAATCCAGATATGTTTTTTCTCCCTCATGCCGCAGCAACAAATACCCGCCCATCAGACTCGGCAGTTTATTTGATAGTTCCTGAAGACAATTCACGTAGTCCTCTGATCCTCGATAGATCGTATCTGTGTAGCTGGTTTTCCCGGGATAGATCTCTCTTCCTTCTGAGCACTGTTCCAAATACTGATTTACCAATGTCTCCAGATAGGTTCCAACGCTCATCCCGCCTGTTGTATAATCGTATGGGGCTACAATTCCATCGTTCAGAAATGCAAGCTCACCTTCGCAGTAAGTAGCTTTGTTTCGATAGAAATCCCGATCACTGTTCAGAATCCGACCTTTCCAGATCTGCTTTCCGTCCTGTTCGACCGTAATTGTTGTAGACAATTTCTGTAATTCGCTGTAAAGAACATTGGTAATCGGTACATTAAAGGATAGGCTGCCCGCTTTATTCAGCTCTGCCGTAAGCTCCGGCTGTGCCACGCCATATCCATCACCTGCCAGCTCTGGTGCATACAGAAGCTTACCATCCGCATAGATTCGATACATTACAGCCTACCTCCTCTGTAATCAATAGAAACAATGCCGTGCCCTTCTAAAGTCACGACCGTTTCACCAGCTTTATACACGATATCCGGGTTTCTATTCACACCATCCGGCAGCACAATACCAGATACTATTGTACTGCCTTTATGGCTGTATTTAATTCCGTTTCCATTATCGGACTTGACCGTAATAATCGGAATCACACTTTTCCTGGTTCCAACTGCCACAATCGTTCGTTTGCCATCGACCTGCAGTTCCTTCCAATCTCGAATCACACCTGTGTTGAAATTGAAATCATCCCAGGTCCAATCTTCAAGCGAACTTATCAATTCCAACTTATACGGCTCTACATTCGCCTCAATGACAAGCGTTGATGTAACCTTGTCTGATTTCCATTCGTTGATTTCCGCGCGGCCGACATAATAATAGAAAGGATCTTCATCAAAAATGATTTTTACACGCTGTCCATGCAGATAATCCATAATCTCGGAATAGATGTCTGACCACCGCTCTCTTGCATTCACAACCGCAAATTCACACTTGATTGTCCGATTTTTAAATTTCACTTCGCCAGTAAGACTTTCCGTCAGATCAATCTGTCCATCGCTCCCTGGCAGATCAATATAGACCGTTTTAGGCGACGGGGGCGATATTTCGGGGCGGGACTTTAAATAAAGCCCCCAGTCCCGAAATGAATGTTTCTCGCCAAATAGTACACCGTTCATCAGATTCCCCTACCTTTTCGTTCCAGTATTCTTCCGAGGTTACTGTCTATCCTCGATGCCAATCGGCCAGCAATAACTCCATCATCCAGCACAATATCTTTATCCAGACCATCAAGAATTTCTGGAAAATATTTTGCAAGCAGCTCAATCAGTTTCTGCAGATAATACTCCACATTTCTGTTCTGATCTGCAACAGCTTCCGCAATCATATTCCGGATCGCGTTTTTACCACCAACAATTTCATCTCCCGCTTCTCCGCCGACCCGCAGTTTTCCGGATTGACTGAGTCCGAACGCGGTAGGTTCCGTCAGAAGCATAGGATCATTCATTGCTTTTTTATACCAGCTGATACCAAAATGCGGTACCTTCGGCGGGTTCAGGCTGAATGATCCACTCACACTGAAATGTGGAAGTTTGAGTTTTGGCAAGGACCATGAAAAGTTGAAAAATGACTTGATTCGGTCAATTCCAGATTTGACTGCATCCTTTGCGCTGTCCATTTTGGAACGGAATTTTCCAACCAGCTGATCCAGTTTTCCACCGGTCAACGCGTTGATTGCATCGTAGCCGACAGAGTAATACTGTTTCATTCCTTCCATCGTGGCGGCCGCTATTCCTTCAATACCGCCTCCGTGCTCCTGGTACTTCTGTTTAATCGCATCGAGTTTTCCAGACACATAGTCTTTGGCGGAAGAAATCTTGTCCGACATTGTTTGTTTCACATTGGACCAGGCTTCCGACGTTTTTTCTTTGATGGAATTCCATTTTTCGGAGATTGCTTCCTTCAGTTCTCCAGCTTTTGCGGTCACTTTGTCCCAGTTTTTATACAGCAGGACTCCAATCGCAATAATTGCTCCAATTGCAATGATTGCCAATCCGATTGGAGATACAAGGAACTGTACTGCCGCACCAAGTGCTATTGTCGCTGCTGTTGCTCCGGTTGATACCGCTGTCCAGATCGTAGTCGCAGTTGAAAGCGCCGCTTTTCCAATTGCGGCCACATTGTCAGCTGCATACAATGCATAGATTGCCGCTGTTTCCGCTCCAGATGCTGCCGCTGATGCAATTGATGAGGCATTGTAAGCAATCACCAATGCCGTGACTGTTCCAATTGCAACAGCAATCAATTCCAGTGCTGTGCTATGTTCTTCACACCACTGTTTTGCATCTTTCGCCCCCTGCACGACATCCTGCGAAATCTCTTTGATGGCATTGATGGTATCGGCAGCAAGATCGATTCCATCGGCAATCAGTTCAATTCCTTCATTGATCAGTGTGCTTACATCATCTACGGCATCTCCGCTTGATACGTATTCCTTGAATTTATCAATAAGCGGCTGTACCGCCTCGGAGGCAGCTTGAAAAGCATCTGCCGCAGGCTTAACCGCATCTTGCAATTTTTCGAAAGACTTCTGAACTTTTTCTACGGAGGAACCCGCATTTTCCTTAATGGTAGTGAGGCTGGAAGAAGCATCGTTCTTCAATTTAGACAACTTTGAAGATGTTTTTTCAACAAAATTTTCTACGGTTGGGGTAGCAGTTCCATCTATCAAAGATGCAGTACCGTGAACTATATCATCAACTGATTTTCCATGCTTTTTCCACAGACTTATTATGCCGATAATTGCAATTCCGGCAACTCCTAATCCCCCCAGAGCGCCAACCAAACCAGAAATTCCAGAAATTAACGAACCACCAACCTGGATTACAGTTCCAAATCCAGAAGTGATCTTGCCAAGAATCATTATTGCCGGTGAAGCAACCGCAATTCCAAGCATCACAGTTGCTATCGTGGTTTTCATGGGCTCTGGCAGTTCGTCAAACCAAGTAACAAGTTCATCAACCCTGTTGCACACGTTTTCTATCGTTGGTGCCAGCGACGACATGAATGCAGTGCCGAGCTCAATTCCAGCATTTTTCATACTGTTCATGGCTTTATTGATTTTGACAGTCGGTGTGTTCAGTTTTTCCAGTGCTTCCCCGACATCATCTGTCTTGGATGCCATCGTGGACACCGTACTGTTAAACTCATCAACTCCGCCGTTCAGAATAGCAAGACCAGCTTTCCCTGCCTCAGCAGAACTCCACAGTTCGTTGTATGCAATGCTGTTCTCATCCGCATAGTCTTTGGTTATTTTTAAGACATCACCCAGCGACATGCCGGTCGCCATGCACTCCTGGAATGACTTTCCAGTCTTTTCCTTGATTACGCCACCGAGTGTTGTTCCACTGTCGCCTAACTCGTTCATCATGCTGTTCATATAGGTGGTTGCTTCAGCAGTCGCAATACCCTGTTTTGTCAACATGACGTATCCAGATGTCAGGTTATCAATATTGACTCTCATAGCGGATGCTGTCGGGATGATTTTACCCATAGAAGATGCCAGTTCATAAACGGTCGTCTTTCCTAAGTTCTGTGTACGTACCAACTTATTTGAGATCTCACCTGCCGTTCCGGCGCTGTCTCCATAAGCATTCATGGCAGTCGTCAGGACATCAACAGCCGTCGATGTGGATGTAAAACCAGCTTTTGCAAGGTTTCCGGCAACCTCAACGAACTCTCCAACCTCCCCGACGTTCCTTCCGGCAGACAGCGCCTGATAGCCTGCTTCTGCCAATTCAGTTGCCGCCAGTCCGGTTTTGTTTGATAACTGTAAAAACTCTTTCGAAAGTTTACCAATGGATGTCTTGGACGTATCAAACAACGTGGACATTTTCGCCATACCGTTCGAAAAGTCATTCGCTCCCTTTACACTTGCCGTCAGCACGCCGCCAACTGCCACGCCTACAGGTGCAAGAGTCTTTCCGATGGATGAAACTGTTTTTCCTGCTTTAGAAACGGCTTGTCCAATCGTTGTTGCCAAATTTTTGCTCTTTTCCGTTGTTTCCTGGATTGCCTGGTTGGCTTCGCTGTTATTAACTGCTATCGTACCAAACAGCTTGAATAATTCCAAAAAAGTGCACCTCCTTTTTTTTCACGAAAAAAAGACAGCCATGAAGAAACACCTCTGCCCTTCATGGCCGCTTATAGTTTGTATTGTTATTCAGGAGGAACGAACCCTTTCAGGATTTCTGCTGAGCTGTTGACGATATCTGCCACATCCGATGCTGATACCGGCTTTTCTGCAACTTTTTTGCTTTCGCAGGCGTTTACATACTCCTCAAAGCTCATATCATCCCACACTTTGTGCAGATAATATTCCCATCTGATCTTTTCCGTTTTCTCGTCCACAATCATCTGCAGGATTGTCACTGAAAACTCATACAATTGTCCAAGCCGGATCATATCGTCTATGATTCGATACGGATCTGCATAGCGCCGAGCCAGCAGATCGACGTATTTGATATATCCTATCGATTGAACAACTTCATAACACGTCCGAAAAAATCCTGGAATTCCTGCTTCGTCACAATGTCCAGAATAATTTCGCCATAATCTGCGAACGGGAGATGCCGCACCTGATCAAGGCTCATACCGGTGACAGAGGCCACGAAGGTCTGAATCTCTTCCTCTGCTTTTGGAATATTAGAAAACGCAATTCCGGCAATTCCTAAAAGGACATCAATTCCAGCAGCTTCGACACTCTTACCTTTAATGTCATCCTGATTAAAAGCTTCTTTGAACTGCCGGACTCCAACTGCTGTGATGATTTTGCAGATCTGGCCCATATCAGTTGCCACTAGCGGACGCAGGTTATATTTCTTTTCTTCCACTGCTGCGTCTCCGAGAAGTTCACTTTCTACTGCTTCTTTTAATTCATTGATATTTACGATGTTTTCTTCAGCCATTTTCTTTTATCTCCTTTACACTGGTTATTCTGAAACTGCTTTTTCTGCCTTCTGTGCCGCCTGCGTAGCGGATGCTTTCGGGGTATAGATGTGATACGGGAGTTTTGCCGTATTGCTTCCCGCTTTCAGATCTGCAACACACTTAAACGTCACGGAAGCAACAGACGGATCCTTGCTTTTGGTATCCGCTTCAAATCCTTCCGTACAGAGTGCATAGTCAAACAACACGATGATCGGGCTGCCGTCCGTCTTGAATCCTACAAACGCAAAATTCTCGATATAATCTGTGTCTTCGATTCTCTCTTTTGACTCGATTACATCGAATCTTTCATCTTCTGATGTGCCATCTGCCCCGATGACCGTTGCTTTCAGAATATCTTTCGACAGCTCGATCACGTTGGCTTCTACCTGCGCCGTCTCGCCTGCTTTCTGGATCAGCCCTTTTGCATCCACCAGCACGCCGTCAACATCGATATTCGTGACGGTCGGCTTGATCGAGAGCTTGTTTCCGCCGGAAGTGGCACCGATTACGGATCCTGTCCACTTACTGCTGCTCTTATCATATTTAAAATTTTTGAAAATAGTTCCTGCTCCAAGCAGGATATTCTTCGGGGTGTTCGCCGACACACCAGAAGTTGGAAAATCTGACCAATCTGCTCCCATTATTTCGTCCTCCATTCTTTCACTGTAAGATTAACCTGCAGCCGTTTTAAGAAGCCGTCTCCGGTCGGTACCGGGAACGCATTCCCATAAAAAACAGCAATCCCCGTTCCATTGCTGAGAATTGCTGTCCTACCGTTTGCAGGGAATATCTGTTCAATTGTTTCTTTCTGGTTTTCCAGCTCCAGCCACGATCCCCGACTGGTTCCCGTCAGGATGAATTGCGTTTCCTGCTCTCCATCTTCATTACGGGGTTCCGCTTCGCTGTATTCTCCGACCCAATAGGATTCCAGCGAACTGACCGGGGATGTAAACTCCATAAATTCATATGGAATACCGGCGCTGGCCATTGCATCTCTGATGAACTGCAGTCCTGCTTTTGTCATGATCCTAAACCTTTCATAATCTGCTCCAGCCGCGCCTGCAGTTTGCCTTTCGAACTCGTAAAAGCATTGTTCAGCGCACGGTTCGGTTTCTTTCCGGTCGTCTTATGCCAGTTGCCCTTTTGGTCCTTGTACGTCCACGCGGTCTTGCGGCCGTCGCCATTCAATGCATACTGGCCGGTGCCAAATTCCTCCCAGATCGCATTTTCCAGCGGGCTGCCGACTTTTGCTTCTCCGGCATCTTCATCTATGCTGTACGTCCAGGAGTTTTTGAGCTGGCCGGTATCTACGCGGGTATTCCGTTTTACCTGTGCTTCCAACTCCCCGGATGCCTCCCGCAGCCACTTCTTCGTGGCATCATTCAGGGCTTCTTTTACCCGAATAGAATAATCGTCAAACTCTACGGACATCTCACTGACCTCCTGTGTATTTCAGATAGATTTCCAGATGCTTATGCAGTCCCATCGGATCATCGATCAGCATCACATCGTAGGCGGCACCATTGACCACCATGCGGCTGTTTTCTGCTCCAGTCGGAAGTGCTTTCCAGTCTGCCAGGAAGACGTGCGTTGATTCCTGAATTTTGGCGTCGTACGTGGTATATTTGCTGTCACCGGAAGAAAGATCCAGGAAACCTTTGATGGTGTCCGCTGTCTTCCATACCTTTACTGCCTCGCCGATTTCATTCTTCTCTGTGGTGCTGGTCTGAATTTCTGCTGTTGTGTTTCCTCCAATCATCGCCGCGCTCCTTTCAGAATCTTGCTTTTCTGTACGGCACCAGAAAGCCCAGCAGGGACTTCGGAAAACCCATGCTGGAATTGCTACCGTCCATGTTAAAATACGTCACAGAGTGCCTGCTGAGTGTCTCTGACTGGATTCCCACCTTGTCCCGGTTTTCGAGATCCCAATTCAGCATGTTCAGAACGCCCATTTTTACGTCCATAGGGTACTCAACCTTGGTTACCACCACGCAGGGTTCATCAATCAGCGGCCGGTCAAGCTCCACGAAACCATCTTCCATGCTCTTTACGGAATACACACCATCGCAGTACATGGAGTCCGTGATCTGCACCGTATCACCGACGGAAAGCAGCGCGGTGGTCAGATACAGCTTCTGAGACATCGCCGGACACTGGAAGCGGATGTTCCGCTGCTGAAAATTGTTATTGGTATATTTTCTGATCAGCAGCTCCAGTGCCTGAAGTTTCCCCTCAAGCACTTCGTCTGCCGCATCAGTAGTTATCAGCTTTCTGCATTCCTCTACTGACAGTATCATACGGGATTCACACTCCTACGCTTCTTTATTTTCTGCAGCCTTTGTTTTTCTTTTCGGCTGTTTTTCTGTACCTTCCGCGCCTTCCTCGATTGTTTCGACCGCGTACCCTTCATGTTCCCGGAACCACGCCGCCATGCGGTCGTCTGTGATTGTCGCTTCTCCATTGGCAAAAGCAACACCTCCAGCATCCACGCCCGTATAATTCGTGCGGTTTGTAGTTGTAACGATATATTTACTCATTCTCTCTTTCCTCCTCAGGCAATTTTGATATTGCGCAGAACACCCGCATGTGCAGTGTTTTTCAGCACAGTTGCAGCCACCATCTCAACCTCGCCTTTCTTAACAACTCCCGGCTGAGAGAAATCTGGAGTGTACTGATCGATCGCCTTGCTTCCTGCAAGTGTCGCCGCGTGGAAACCATCGTTGATATCAAATTTAACAGCATAAATATCAGTCAGGCCGGTGGTGGCGCCGGAATCAGAACCGATTGTACGGGACATTCCTTTTTTAACTACTGCGTTTGCAGTTGCTGTATTGGCGGATACAGTGTAATGGTTTTTCAGGTCCATCATTCTCACACCGTCCATAACGGTCACTTTTTTGCCGAACGCCTCTTCTGATTCGGTTTTGTAGCCAAGGATTCTTGCCACGGTCTGCACCTTTGTGATCATATCGTTATTCATCAGCAACGCATCTGCCTCAGTATCGCGGATCAGCCGGGTCAGTGCCTCGTAGAACTCATCTGCGTTTGCTTTCAGCGCAGTAATATTCGACAAATCAATTTTTCCGGTAGCGCCAAACTCGGAAGTGGTACCAACCAGCATCTTATCCAGACCGTCAAATTCTTTTTCATTGCTGGTAGAGTTACCGTTGATCAGCGTATAATGGAACAGAGAAACCGCCGCACGGATCTTCTCTTCCATCTGCCATGCCATGTTGTTATACTTTCCTTCTGCTTTTTTCAGAACACGATCCATGTCAAACTCGCCGCCGAAAATTTTCAGATTGGCATGTTTCTCGACCAGAGTTGCTGAAGAGTGCTGGTATTCCTCGCCTAACGCACGGAACGATGCAGTAGACGGCAGCACTTTCTGCATGTAGGAATACGTCAGGGTGGATCCACCCTGTGGGGAAACGGTATCATCAAACGGGAGCAGCTGAAGAATTTCAGACTCTCTCAGAAAGATATCTACCACCTTCGTTGCTACTTTGTCGTTCATTCCGACTTTCATTTCAGCCAGTGTAAATGCCATAATTTTTTCCGCCTTTCTTTAAACATTATTGGTTTCATATTTCTGCCGAAGTGCTTCTGCAAGGTCCTTTGGCTCTGCGTCGCCGCGGTTTCCCTCAGACCCCGGAAGACGGCCATTGTCCAGACGGCCATATCCGCCCTCTCCACTTCCGGCAGATTCGAACATTTTCGGGAACTGTGTTTTCAGCCCGGAAATCTGATCGTTCCAGCCTTTGATGTTGCCGTTTTCGTCCAGCTCCAGGGATTCCCCTTTTTCTTTCAGCTTTTCATTGAGCTTGAAGGTCAGATAGTCCACATCGACGGCCTTTTCGCTCATCAGTGCCACCTTGACGGCCGCTTTCACTCTGGTTTCCGCAAGCTGCGCCTGCAACTGCTGTACCTGCGTTTCATAGCCGCTGATCTTGCCCTGCAGCTCTTCGTTTCCTTTGGTGCCTTTCTTCAGATCCTCGATCAGGCTGTTTGCCGTGGTAAGCTCCGTGTCTTTGCCAGAAACAATACCGTTCAGCTTGTCGATCTCCGCATCGTACTTGCTTTTGCTGACGTACTCTCCTTCTGAAAGGTCCGCATACCGGATGTGTTTCAGCTTATCCGGCTCACTTGCATTCTTTTCATCGATTTTCGCCTTTACCTGGGTCCACAGCTCAGCACCCAACAGTTCCTCTAATTTCATAGCTTCTTCCTTTCCCGCACAGATGCATTTCCGCACGTTCGGCCTTTTTAACTCCTTGCCGCAGGGAATTATTCAGCACAGTTTTATCGTCTTGAGCTTTTTGGACACAAAAAAGGCAGCCTGATGGCCGCCCTTCTATACTGTTTTTAGTTCGAAAAAAGCACCCTTCACAGGATGCTTCTCTTATTGCTTTTTCGGATTTAAGTATCCATTTTCATACAAATAGTCATTTTCTTCAAGCGTCAACACAGAAAACGGATTTATCCATGTATCATCTTCCGATGCTGTTCCATCATAACGGTATTCCGAAGGAACAAAACCAAGTTTTTTACATATTCTTTCATATTCTTTGTCGTGTTCCACGCTATAACACCTCCAATGTAACCCCTGCATCCTCTAAACGTTTTTTTACATCTTCAGTGTAACCGTTTTTTTCTAATCGGTCAAGTGCAGAAGCAGCCATTGGATCATTATATTTTAGGGCATTTACAGCGTAAACATATATTTTTCCATCATGGCAAACTATAATGCCTTTCATATACCGTCTTTGTATACACGCTTTTAAGTCCGGGACACTTGGAACGCTGCTTCCCGGATGATTATGCATGGCAATTACTGTTCCATCTGCTGACTCATTCAGCATTTTCATCATAGCTTTGCTTGGATTCGCCATCCGTTCATTATCGTAATTTTTATTGATTAGTCCTTTTCCGGTATTCGAATCAATAAATGCAAGATCTTCATACCGCGTTCCGGAACGATGTTCCAACATTTCTTTTGCAAATTGCCACGCTTTTCTATTTACTTGCACATTATCAGATACCTGATTAAAACGTCTTCTATACTCCGGGGATTCGATCACTTCTTTATTGATTATCGTATCTGAATAAAGATATTTGCGTTTGCTTTGTTCTTTTTCGGATGCATCTATATATTTTTTTCTGAAATCATCAAAATCTGCAAATTTATACAATCCGAGGTATTCTGCCCGCTTCTGCAGTGTTTTCAGCTCACCTTCATCCAGCGCCCATCTTGCCCTCTGGAGCAGTGCGCACCGGCAGTTGCAGTCCTCCGCCGGATCTCCGAACATGCCCGGCGCGTCGGCTTTCTTTCCGTTCACTTCGAAAGATTCATCCAGTTCCCGAATCTGTCCGTCCAGCATCCGGTGTGTTTCCCGGGTTCGATCATCCAGCGCCGCGTCCCACTGCTTCACGACATCTGCCCCCGCATCTTTTGCCGCCTGCTGAGCATCCATTGCTGACTGTACCTGCACACGGTGACCCTCTGTCCTTGTGATCAGCATTGCACGGCTGAATGCTGTGGAAAACGGCGTGTTCTTGAAAGACTTGCTCAGTTTCCCTGCTACCTCATTCCAGGATGATCCGTTGGCGATTCCCCGCGACAGTTCCGCACGGATGGACGTTTTCAGTTTTCCAACGTCCTCTCCCAGTCGGTTATACAGTCCCTTACTGATTTTCGAATCCGTCTGTATTGCCCTTGTGACGGCCTTCTGGTCGATCGGCATGATGACGGGGATGCCTTGCCCGTGAATGTCGTACATAGCGCCGATATAGCCGTTCTGATAGCACTGCGTAAGATATTCCGATATTGTAGCATAGGAATTTGACTGCAGCGCCGTCAGCACGCCTTCCAGCTGAGCCTTCAGTGCTTCCTGGTACTGCTTCTGGTAGACGATGGACTGCAGGTTTTCCATATCTGTACGGGCCGACAGTTCCCGGATTTTTGCTTCACAGTCTTTCAACGCCTGACTGTATACCTGCTTCAGCTCCCGCAGCGTCTTTTTCTCTGCATCAAGCTGCGCCTGCAGGACTTCCTTCTGCCGTTTGTTCATCTGTAATCACTCCATCCAACACGTTCTGCGCCTGCGTTACTGATTTTTCTGCCTCTTCCGGATCCGGCAGCTTACCTTTGATTTCTTCATAATCGATATCGAGGGCATCGCAGATCAGCTGCATCATCGTTTCATTGTCCAGATTCGCCGCAAGGGACAGCAGGGTATTGATCTGCGTCTGCTGTTTTTGCGCTTTTGTCAGCTCGATTTGAGCGTTTTCCTGCTGGTTGGACATAATCTCATGGTCAAACCGGAAATATACCTGCGACGGCTGATAATCAGTACCCTCGGCAGCGTTGATTTCGTCCAGCACCAACCGCAGGAGCTTACGAAGAAACTGTTTCAGCTTGATTTCCAGCTTAGAACATTTCAGATCCAACAGGGAATACGCCGCCTTGATGGCAATATTCGTTGTCGCGTTGGTATCTTTCAGCCCAGCCATATTCAGCCCCATGCCGAAACGATAGATATTCTTTTCATCCAGATTCAACTTTGCTTCCCGTGCCTGGTACGGTACATCAACCGTTTTGATATCGATGCCGCCGTCATCATCCACGCCGACAATCTTCTTTGTTTTGAGGTTGGTCTGCAATTCATCCAGATTATCGCCCTCGTAGCCCTTTACAACATGGAGCGGTGTATCGAAATCCTTCAAGTTGTTGGACAGACTGGAAGCCATCATGTCATAATCATCGATCAGCTCCTTGACGGTCCGCAGGCTGCTGAACTGCTTCTTGTTGTTGTCCAAGCGGAAAAACGGGATAAAGCCGAACCCCTTGTAATAGATGGCATTGTCGCCCTCTTTTTTGTAGAGTGTGTGCGGTTTTGGATTGATTTTCTCGGATTCATCCTCGATAATCTTTCCGTTGTTCGACTGTACGTAAAACCAAACCTGCTTATCGTCCCACACCTGAATACGCTTGATTTCCTTGTGCCCCTTGTCGATGCGATCGATATACCAGTAAATAACATAGGCACATCCATCGTCCGTGTCTTTTTCTCTTACTTCGATCACTCCGATGGAATCGGCGCACTGGAAGGACAGCTTATCCTGCTCGTTCCTGTAAGCGAACATGTACTCAAAACCTTTGGTCTGGCTTCCGGTCAGTGTATCAGACAGTTCCGCAGTAAAATCTTCATTTTCGTTGAAATATTCATCCAGCATCTTCTGAAGCGTCGGATCATCTGACCGAAAGATGCCTTCCTCGCCAGACAAAATATACTGCACTGCCTGATCCACCAGCTCTGTAAAGAACGGATGCGGGATCTTGACGTTGCTTCTGGTCTTGTCCTCTTTCAGATCTCCATTGGCATCAAAATAGAACAGCCGGTAATATCTGATGTCGTGATCTCCATCATAGTACGCCTGCCCTTTCCGCGCCCATCTCTTTTTCTCTGAGGATGCATCATCCTCCATAATTCTCTGGATTTCTTCGACTGATAACATGTCCCACCTCCTGCTCTACATAAGCCATTTTCTTTGTTTACGCCATCCCTCAACTCCATACCTCAACGCCGCCATTGCATCATCTTGAAACGGAACCGGTTCGTCCGTATATTCGCCTGTTGTTTCGTCCTTTTTCCATTTCCACTGTTGCAGCTCCTTGATCGTATTGACACAGTGCGGTGCCACGTAGATTCTACGCTTCACAACGTGTTTCTTGTCAGCTACGCCTTTCAACCAGTCGATCTGCGCTTTTACAGAACCATTTGAGCCGCCTTTGTCAACTCCCTTTGCCCTATAGCCTGCATTCTTCCATGTTTTGATTCTGTCCGGTTCAGCAGAATCACACCACATTGTCCGATTGGTGGGAATCGCATGTTGGATGGCAAGCGGAATAAGCTCCGCCGTCTCTTTCTCATGTTCATATATTTCATCTAAAATATAGATGTCATCATCCTTGATTCCCAAAAGCAGAATAGCGTCTGCATGGTTGAAACCGAAATCCTGACCAATTGCAATATCATCATAATCATTCAGATTCTGTGATACTTCCGCAACTTCCCAGTTGTGAAGAATCAGGCCGCCGATCTCTCCCCACTCACCAAGACCGTAAATCTGGTATCCTTCCGGATCCACGATCTTTCGACGTTCCATACGCTGCCGATATGCGTCGTCAATAAACCGGTTTCCAAGATACGTGCTGTGATGCGTAAGGACGTTGGGATCTAGAATATCGAAAAAGACCTTCTTGATCCAGTGATTTTTGTTTACTGGATTGAAGGTCATTCTGATTTGATAAAATTGTCCTTCTGGAAGCTCACCGCGCAAACGGTCATCGATGATTTCAAGATCTGCCTGCGTCAGTTCCGTTGCTTCTTCACACCAAATATCTGTCAATTTTCCACGCTGAAACGTAATTGATTTCAGTTTTTCACGCTGCTTATCATCATTCATCCCGCGAAAAATGATCTGATTGCCATTGGTACGGCAAGTCAGTTTCAACGGTGACATATTGATCTGCCAGTACCGATCAGCTTTATCTTCAAACATCCGATACACCGCACCAGTCAGCTCCGCAAAAGTGCTGTCACGGTTCGTAATATCAGATTTTCGGATGCAGACCAGATTCCGGCCTTTATCCTTCATCAACCGCAGGATATAATTCTGCGCCGTATCAACGCTCTTCCCCGAGCCGGCAGAGCCTTTCATGACGATATACCGCTTACGGCTGCGGTCAACTTCTTTGAATCCCGGGTTCATCTGGACATTTATAATCATCTGGAATCGTCCTCCACGTAGTCAATTGTGATGTTGAGATCCATATCGGTTGCCACATCAACTTTCTCTGTATACAGTCCGTATCGCTTGCCGAGAAGCTCCGCAGCCTTTAAGCGCTCTTTCTCAGACGGTGCCTTTTCGATGGTTCGTGCCTCGGAGCAGCCGTCGCCGGTTCCTTCAACTACAATTTCTGTGGAACTGCTTTTTCCGCGAAGCACGGAAGTCAGATACTCTATTACTTCCTGGGCATCTGCTGTCCTCTCGCTGTGAATCTCTTCCATTCGGTCGGCTATATATTTTTTAATGTTAGCATTTGTTAGCAATCTGCTCGCATTTGCTCTCGCCGTTGCATCGTTCTTCACGTTCGGATATGCCACCTTGTAAGCCCGAGTGGCATTCAAATCAATCAGATACTCATCTGCAAATATTTTTTGCTTTTCCGTCAGTTTTCCCGTCACTCAGACTCACCTCATTTCTGCACAAAAAGAAAAGACAACTGGATTTTCCTGCTGCCTTTCCCATTTTTCATCATCTCACGCTCATGACGCTTTCCATCAGCGCATCCCGCAGTACCTACAAATCAAGTAGCAGCAAGCCTTCCGGCGTCAGCCAATATTCATATTTTCCTTTCGTCATCCAGCTCACCATCTCTCATTCGTTTTATTTTTACATAAAATAGCAACACCAGTTCCATTTATTCTGAATTATACCTCAATATTAAATGTGAACTTTTCGTTAATTTTCTCTAAAAAAGCTTGCGGATCCTATTTCTAAGACATATAATACGTTTGTAAGCACCAGAAAACGCTTAATAGTAGTATATAATTATATGTGGAGAGATGTAGACGCTCTCGTAAAGAGAGGGATTGCGGATGCAATCCCTTCTTTTTTACCCTAACAATGTTTTTCTTAATCCAATATGCAAATAGAATTTTTTATTATAATCTGGAGTTTCAAATCCATCCTCTCTATATTTCCACGAAAAATTATTTTTTTTAGTTCCCTCATTGCTCCAAATGTTTCCAACAATTCCATATGCATATATGAAATCAGCAAATTGTTCCTTGCTTTTGAAATAAGAAATTTTTTCATTATTTTCTTCTAATACTTTTTCTATATCCGAAATCCAAAAAGTACGTTTATTTATTAAATGAATTATATTGAAGCATTCATTGATAACTGATGCTTCATAATGTGTTGATAACTCATTTCTCAGCTCATCTGTAAATTTGTTCGAATACTCTTGTTGTGTACTTTTAAATAAATCTGCATAAAAACAATTTTTATCAGGAAATTCGTTTTTAATCACATTTAACATTGTAACAATGTCTCTTGGCCTTCCAAAACTACAATTTAGCATGTGATCCATCACCGGAATGCCATTAACTTTCTGAGGAAAAAATCTTTTCACTATTTCTTCATTGCTCAGATTGGACAATTCAGAATTTGACTTCTTTATTTTGGTTACAATCAATTCCATGAGTGGATGCATTTCATCCTCTTTAACTTTTTTTATCCAGTTTAGGCGAATTTCCGAATCAGAAATTATCTTATTTAAATTTGACGAGTTTTCATTTAAAAGCTTTATTATATCTGATCTTATAAGAATGATTATACGGCTGTTAAATATGCCATATTTTCTTAATTGTGTATTTAAAGCATTCGATACTTCTATAAAATCAATCAAAAATCGTATTAAATTCTCATTTTCATCCAGTTTTTCCTCCATCTCATCCAAATCATCGAATATAACATTTACAGGCACTATTTTCATTAAGTAAAACAAAGCCTTTTTTATACTATCTAATATTTGGTAATAAGGACTTTTTTGAAATCTTTCATCGATACTATATCCCGCTTTTGCATTAGCGCCTATAGCAACATTTTCATTTTTCAATTCATTATTAACTCCAGTTTCAAAATTATTTGTAGTGTTATATGAATCTCTGTTATAATTTTGGCTTGGAAATCTATCTTCTACCAAATCTTCTAACTTTTTTAGATTTTTGTATATTTTCCAAGATTTAAATACATTTTTTAATTGAAAAAATTTTCTTTTGTTTTCCAGCAGTAACTTTGACATTTCACACAAAAGAGTATATTCGATAAACAGTTCTGTTTCCTGTCTATCCAACGCATACTTTCCTTTTTCGAGATACAATTTCAAAATAAGTTCTCTTTTATTTAAAATCTTAGTTGGAATGCCTTCTTTATTTTTTTCTTTTTCGAAATATTTGGCTAAAATTGTTTTTCCGGTTCCTTTTCTTCCAGAAATAATAAATTTGTCGTGATTTTCATTCAATAAATCATATTTTTTATTTCCTTTATAAAAAAGATTTTCAAAATTTTTGTCCTCAGCTTCTTGGGAACCATCCGCCCTACCCAAATAAATATCTTTAAGTGTAATCTCTTTTTCCATATCTTCCTCCACATAATTTATTCTATCATACTACAAAACGTCCCGTATTTCTACAGGACGTTTTGAAAAAGTATATGGGGGATGATTCTCCAGTCAATGGAGAGTTGGAACGGCAGGACTCGAACCTGCGCCTCGTGCCGGCGTCTCTGCGCTCTCCTTGAGCTACGTTCCAATAGGTGCATGGTACCAATCTGCACCGTGCATCATTCGGGCTTTTTCCACGGGCTGATGCCTGCCAAATCAACGGCCAGGCTGTGACACCTGACCGCCGCTCGCCGCTCAAAATACATTCACAAGGAGGTAAAGAAAAGATGAAACCCTTCATGCCGTTCTTCCATGATACACTATAACATTTTGAAAACGGACATTGTGGACATTTCGGACAAACTTTAATTTTTTTTCATAAATCTTTCAAATTCCTTCCTGACTCCTTCTGCAGAAGCTTTTCTTCCGAGCTTTGCCGCCACCTGGGGCCAATCCATCTTCTCGAATATCTTGTACTTGATAATTCGCTGCATCCTCTGCGGAATATGGTTCATCCACTGCTCCACCTCCACTTTCAACCGCTGTGCCTGCTCCCGGCGCTCCTCCAGAATCTTCTCTTCGTGCCGCAGGCGAGCATCCTCCTCATAGGTGAACGCTGTACCCGCAATCTTAAAGTGCTGCGGGTTGTACGGAAAATCCGGATTGCTCCCGGATACGTTCGTCTGCACGATGGTCTGCCGCTTCTTTTTCAGCCGTCTAACATCCTTTTCCGTTTCTTTGATCAGCTCGCACGCGTCTATGTACTGCTCCAGTATCTTTTTCTCCATTGGTATCACCTCCCCATGTATGTTCTCTTCCGGTTGTTCTGTCTCTCATTCTGATCTCGACCAATTCCAGATGCGACACGTTCAAAACTTCCCGTACAGCCTTGACCACATTCCAGATTGGCCTCGGCAGGCGGGCGGCGTTTCGAATTGCCCTGTCCGCAGTCGGATCACGATATCCTTCACCATTCATCTGTATCCTCCTCAACAAAACTCCAACTGTCCATCATCAACAAATTTCTGCTTCTTCCGGCTTAATTTATCTCCCTGCTGTTTTAAGCGCTCAACACGTACTTTCTGTTTCAGATTTGCCATATAATTATCATCAACTTCCGGTGGAATCTTCAAAAAATATTCTTCCGGAAGCGGCATTCCGTTTTCTTCACATAACTCTGCAATATCTCTCTTGTAAGAAATAATATGATTTCTCGTCAGATTCATATTGCAGCCATCCGGCCAGAACGGATCATTGCAACCGTTTTCGTTGATATAGTTCCAAATAGCACGTTCGCGGATTATCAGTCTGCAAAGTAATTTTAACTGCTGTTCTGGTGTATTCTCTTTCATGGTGTTACCTCCAGAAAATCCTCCAAGCTCATCTGCACCGCCGGAATGTCCTCCCACTGCACGCCGATATAGTCCAGCACCCTTCCCCAGCCATATTTTTCGCCAGTATTCGGGTCCGTGCAGCAGCGATACATCCAGAATTCCCATTCTTTCGGGTTACGCTCCCGGAGCTTGTCAAACCGGTGCGGCCGCTGCTCCAGATGAATTCCAAAACCGCACATGCTACAGCCGGTTCTCTGTGCTCCTGTTGTGTATAATTCTCCATTCTGCCGCTTCGCTATCGTTCCATAGATTTCCGGCACGATGGATTCCAGCGGAACATATTCTTTCGGACTTCCGTCCCTATTCCGGCCGTATGGCTGCGCATGATACAGCTTCTCGAACAGCGCCAGATGCTCATGGTACCAGCGGTTCATATCCAGCGCCAACTGCAGAATATCCTGCCGCATGAAGATCGCAAAGGGAGCAGATCGTGTCACCGTCTTGCCGTAATAATTGCAGCCATGATCGATTAACGCCTCTTCACGCTGTCCCCCTTCACTTGCCATAATTCCAAGGTAAGGACTGCTGTTATGGTTCTTCGCCCAGTCGTCGCAAGGTTTCTCTTTTAGCCAGTAACAACACTCATTCGAAATTTTAATGTCCGGCTCAGGCTTGCCATAGTTGACACCCTCGTTCTCGTTTTCATAACCACCAAACAATCTCAGCCATTTCTGCGGCAACTGCATGCGGCTGTTCTTAGCATAATGTCCCTGCGCGCCGCATTCACCGGTAATGATCGCATGCCGCACCGTCTTATTGTTCTCTGTCGGATTCTGCAGTGTATTGATCCGCCCGGCGATCTTCTTGCTAATAACCGGAAATCCAATCTCATTCAAGATCGTGACCTTGCTCTTATACGATTTTACAATCTCAAGTCCCAGCGCTCTATGTACCTTTTGGATACTCTGATCCTCAATACCTGACACCGTAATGCCTGTAACATGGATGCCGATGCTATGCAGCCAGATATACAGCGTAATGCTGTCCAATCCGCCGACGCTCACATGGCAGCTCTTATCCTGGCTTTCCATCTCCGTCCAGAACTCCCATGCTCTTCTGGCCTGGCGACGAAGTTTCACTTCATACGGCAGATTCTGCTTCGCCGTAAAAATTGCTCTTTGTATCTTCTTCTGTTTTTTCCATTCTTCTGTGCTTAATTCTCCCATTTCATTCAGAAGCCCGGTATACCCTTGCCCCGGCCGGAGGCTGGCTCCTTTCTTTGTGTTTGTTATTTTTTATGTTTCTTGTTCCATTCGTTCAGATATTCCATCTGTTCCTCGTCCTCCCGCGGATCCTTCGGCCGCTCTGGCCGGTTCAGCAGCAACGCCGCCGCACCAACGACTACTCCACAGAACACGATAATTCCAATCACTGCCATTTCTCACCCTCCTGCACTCTGGTTTTCAAGTAACATCTGCTCAAGCGATCCCATATCATATTGCCGCTGGTGGAAATTATTGAACTTATTTCCTGTGATCGGCTTCGCACTTTCCGCCTGACGTGGTTTGTTATCATAGTTTCCATCGATTACCTTCGCAAAATTGGCATCTTTCATCAGCCAATCAAAGTTTGCTGACCAGTTCCGGTTATTGGCACCCTTTAAGAAAGCGGATCCCTCTGCCTTTTCAAACATCTTTCGAAAATCTTCTAGGCTGTAAACTTTCAATCTGGCTCTGATTGCCTTCTTCCTGGCTTCGGATAATGTTTTTACAGATGGATAAGAAATGCAGATGGACCGGTAAAGGTCCACAACCTGCTCACAGGTTGCTTTCTCTTTATTCTTATCTTTATCTTCTTCTTTATCTAGGCTGTTAACGTTGGATTCATGTAAATATTTATGTAAATGTTTACGTGAATCTTCACATGAACTTTCCTCTGTATTTTCTTCCTGCTCACCAGTCAGCAGAAGCTTCTGTTTTCTGCGGTAGTCCCGCTGGTATTCTCTCTGGTACTTCTTCCGGGCCTCCAGCTGCTCCAGATTCTGATGCTTTCCCCAGTTCGGGATGGTAATCACACCGTCCAGAATCTCAATCATGCCAAACTGCTCGAAGGTCTTAAGTGCCAGTTGTACCGTAGATTCCTTCCGCCGGAAGATGGTTGCCAGCATTTTGTCCGTGTAGGCGATTTTATCACTCAGCAGGAACACACCGCTGTTATTCATCTTCCCGGCAAGGCACAGGAGCTTAAACCAGATCACAATAATCGAGTCCGCCTCCGGCAGGCTCTCAATCAACAGAATCTTCTCATCGTCGAAGATATCTGTCGTGATCTTAATCCATTTGATATCCGCCATGTTACTCTCCTCCCTAAATCTCCCTGATTCGTATTCCATACACGGAAAGCATCAGCTTCCGTTTGATGATATAATCTTTCGTCCGGAATCCCTTGGTGTCTTCTACGATCGTAAGGGTATCCCCGTCCGGCAGAATCGTCTTGTATACAAAATCCGCTATGTAGGCACATTCCCGCTCGACGCATCTTCCACGCCCCTTTCTGGTTGTGCTTTCCGGATGCTCATACTGCGCCGGGATCAGCACATATTTGACCTGCCGCCGGATATCCTTTATTTCTCCTGCTTTTTCGAGGAGCAGAAGCTCCTGATACCGCGCCGCCTCCCGCTTGGAGTCGAACACGATACCATTCACTTCCACTTTTCGGCTTCCGTATTTATTTCCGGCATATCTTTTCCACGCCATTTCGCACCTTCTCTCTAGTTGAATGGAAGTTCTTCGTCGATGCCATCCGGGAGGCTCATAAAGCCATCTGGGTCTGTCGCCTGCGGTGCCGATCCTTCGATGTTTCCACTTGCACCCTTACTCTCTGCAAACTCCTGTTCCTCGATCACTACATCCGTCGTATAGACCTTCTGTCCGTCACGGTTGGTATAGCTGCCGGTCTGGATCCGGCCGGTGATGATAATCTTCGTGCCGCGATGCAGGTAATACTCCGCAAACTGCGCCGCCTTACCGAGCGCAACGCATGGAATAAAATCCGCGGTCTGGTCACCTTCTCTCTTAAATCTCCGATCCACCGCCAGACGGTACCGTGCAACGGCGGTCTGATTCTCGTTCTGGCTGTATCTTACTTCCGGATCCGCGCACAGCCGGCCCATCAAAATTACTTTATTCATGCTCTATCCTCTCTATTTGCCCCGCACAGCCATTTTCCGGCCGCGCGGGTACCTTTTTCTTAAGATACTATTACGTGGCGTTTAAAACGTCTGTTACATACCTGGCATCGCGCCAGGATAATCCGTGATATCCATCTGTCCCGGAAGATTTTCTTCCTGTGGTGGTACATTCTGTGTAGCCCGGCGGTTCGGCGTCTTCTGCAGGCGGCGCATCGCTTTGTTGTACTGCTCCACGGTCAGATCACTGATTTTTCCGACCTTGAATGTATCGTTGATCTGCACCTCCTGCACGCCGGTTCTTGCCAACTCTCCTTGCAGTCTCCGCAGCATCTCACCGTTGATTCTGCTGGTTCGCATATCCGCCGCAGGTGGTGTTGCTCCCTGCTGGGTCTGCGGCGGGTTTCCGGCTATCTGCAGACCATTTACCGTCTCCGCATCCGGATCTGCCATATCAGACGTTGGGATGCAGAATACCTGGAAGCACGCATATTTGTATGCAATCGCCATGGCCTTGTTGGTAGCCTTGTCCCCTGTATCCAATGCTTCTCCCACGAGTGTAGACTCAATGGAAGATCCGTCCTCTGCATAGAACGTAAACTTGATTGTGCAGGTAACATGATGCATCAGCGTTCCTTTTGCCGTCTGCAGTTTCTCTACCTCCCGTTCCAGAATATCCGGCACGATGACCACCTTATTTTTCGCCAGCGCCGGATGCAGGGCATTATACACATCATCGATGCTGCGGAACTTAAATCCCTGCTGTTTATTCATCTTATCTTTTCCAACCGCGCCAACATCCGCAATCACACCGGCAATCGAGCGATAGATCATCGGATATTCCTTTTTCTCTGTTTCTGCCATTATGCCTGTCTCCTTTCGAAATAGATGCCGAGGCTGTTCAATGCCATTTCCGCCTGCTCCAGTTCATCCGGTGTAGCAATAATCTTATACCACATCGTAACTGTCTGCGGCTGTGGGAACGGAAGATCATCGCCGTCCTCTGCATCATCGAGGGAAAACGGTACTTCCGGCTCTGGTGTTTCCATTGCCGCAGCTTTCAACGCTTCTTCCGCCTTTTTCCGTTCTTCCTCTCTGGCCTTGGCGATTTCTTCGAGTTTCCGGCGCTCTTCCTCACGCGCTCTCTCGATCTCAGCCTGTCGGCGCTGCTCCTCTTTCTGCTGATAGCGGATGCGTTCTGCTTCCAATGCACGTTTTTTGTTGTCCTCGTATGTATTGACTTTTGTCAGCGCCGCCGCAAGATCACGACCCTTTTTGTAGAGCAGCAGCGCATCGTCCATAACATCCGACTGCGTATTGCAGATGATTGCCACCTCAGAAGCAACCTTTTCAATCATTGCCAGAAGCTCTTTTTCGATCTGCTTCATGCTGGTGGTTGCATTGTCCCACTGTTTTACGTAGATCTCTTTGAGCGGCAGGTACTCCGCCCAATCACCGGCGCATTCTGCATACAGCGTTTCAACCTCTTTATGGCGCTTGCGGATGCGTTCTGCTTCCATCTCTTTCAGCTGACCATCGATCAGGCAGATCGGCTCGTCGATGATTTCCAGCAGCTCTTTCACCTTCTCCTCGAAGTCATTGTACGGTACCAGGCACTGCGCCTTGACCTCTTTCCGGCGCTTCTCAATCTCGTCTCTGGTCTTTCGGAGAGACGCAAGCTCCGCCTTGGCGACGCTCTTGGACTCCTCCGTAAACACCGCGCCCTGGTACTCCGCCATCTTTGCAGACAACTGTGCTTTCACATCCTCAAAGTTACACCGGATCACCGCCGGTTCCTGACTGATCTTAATCTGCAGTTCCTTCATTCTCTTTCTCCTCCTATTTCTTCCATGGCTCTCCCATGATTCCGAGCAATACGCACAGCGTGTTTACAGCAACATCTCCTTCGCGGATCACCATATCGCGGATGATTTCCACGGTTCGCTGGTCCTTTGCTTTCTCCTCATAGTCATCCAACGGCACCAGGATCTTATCTTCATTCACCTTTCTTTTCTCCTTCTTTTTTGTTTTCTTCTACCCGCTGCAATCCCAAGATTGCCGCGATTGTATCAGCGTCTGGAATGTTTTCAGCTTCCATGTAACGGCGTACCGCTTCGATGTAGCAGGTTGCCGCATCTGCCGCGCTTTTCTCTGTGCTTACGTCAATACCAGCATATTCATACTTTTTCATTCTTCTGCCTCCTTGTCTTTGTTAAAGTAATTCCATACGGTCCCCGCACTGCAGCCCATTTCGTCTGCAATCTTCTCATAGGACCATCCGGCCTCCCGAAGCGCCCTCATCTTGCCGGTATCCAGTTTCCTCTTACGGCCCTGTCCTGCAGGGCTCTTCGGGGGGGCGTTGGTTTTGCCTCTGCTTTTGGCTCCGGCTCTTTCTTCGGCCGCTCTTCCGCCTTGGCCTGCGTCTGCATTACCGCAAACACTGCACCAGCCTCTGCGGCCGCCCGCACATCCTGCATGGTCATACTGCTGATGGCAACCGGATGCATGACGTAGATATCATCATGCATTCCGTGCATCGTCAGATCCACTGCCTCCGTATATTCAACAATCTGCATCATTCTCACCCTTCTTTCAACGACCCTGAGCGGATCCACGCCGCAAACACTGCGTCCCGGCGCTCTTCTTCCCGCTCTTCCTGCTCCTCTCGGCATTCTTCAATATAATCGCCGATCTTCTTACCAGCGAGCGCAAGAAGAAACATTCCGGCTCCCAGGGCGGCGCGGCCCCACAGATCCGAATCCACGCCGCCGATGTAAATCCATGTACCAACCGCGCCGATCGCCAGCGCCGCTTTATCTGATCTCTTCATTTCTGCGTCCTTTCATACCCCATCGACTCCACCGCGGCTTCCATCCGCTGGCGAACGATCTCTTTTATTTTTTCTTCTCCGAGTTCCTCTGCTGTATACTGCTGTCCTCCGATCGTGATCCGAGTAACAACCATGATTTCTTTCATAAGGCATCACCTCTTCCTTATCTCCTTATCGTATGCAACCCGGCTCCGTAATGATTTTCTATTGATTCATAACCATTTTTGAGCTATTATGTAGTTGCAAATTGTTTTTTGTATTCGTCCCATGGGAACTGGTCCTTCCTGTGGGACTTTTTCTTTTTCATTGACTTTTTACTGCTCCACTCCTATTCTGGTTATACAGGGCACTGCCATGCCCGAGTATTTCAGAAAGGAGACTTACTATGCTGAAAATTTTTGCTTGCCTTGCTGGTAACTGGGTCTGCTTAACTGATGATCCAAACTGCACCATCGGTGAATATGGACAATCTCCGAGTATTTGGTGGGAAGAAAATGCTCCAATTTATGCCCCTGCCAAACGTCCGGAAGGTAAACCTGATAGCTTTTACCTGCTTGATTATGTGCATATTCACTACCAAGGCAATGACTGGCGGATTAATCCAATTTACATCCAAATCGTGAAAGGATAAGTCTCGTTGTTTCTCCGGAAGAGATCTGCATATTTTTTTCCAGCTCTCTTCTGGAGAAATCAAACTGCATATCAATCCCAGTTCTCAGCTTTACCCACTGCGGATACGTGATCCCGTCCAGAGCTTCGATGTACTCACTCAATTTTTTTTGGCTCATACTGCCTCCTTATTCTTCAAATACTTATTCAGGAAATACTGCTGGCCTTTTCCGGTTACCTTTGTGGTTTTAGTCATCCGCACGCTGCCGTCCGGATTGGAAATCACGGTTTCTTTGATCTGAAACAGGCCGTCTGCTACATATCGCTGCGTCGGCATGTTCCGACTGGATCCAGTCTTCATAAGGTAACCTTCATTACGAAGCTGTTCGAACAATCTTTTCTGTCCAGTGTCCACGCCATTCTGACGCAGGAGCTTCGCGAGGTCGCCGATCAGGATGGAACTGGAGCTTGCTCTCACCGCATCCGCGAAGATCACCTTTGGTTTCATACGCTCATTATCCTCGATCAGCTTCTTGTTCTCTTCTTTCAGAGTGTCGATGGTTCTGTCTGCGAGTTTCAGTGCTCTTGCCATCACCTGCTCCGGGGTGTTCCAAGCTTTCTCTAAATCAATGAAATACTGACGGTACTGCTTGCCTTTCTCTGATCGCTGGATCATGCAGATTTGTTTGGCCATGTCTACGGAAATCTGGTAGTCAACCATGTTCTGACCACCGTTTAAACCGCTTTCCATTTTTGGAAAGCACTTTTTATAGTCATTTTCCGTAAATCCATACTCACACATGCGGTCAAACCATGTTGTGAAATTGCTCTTGACTTCTAATCCTTCATGCAGATCTCTTGCCGATACTGTCGGCTGTTCCCCATCGTAATTAATAGGAATCAACATCTTTTCCATGTAATTCACCTTCTTTCTTTTTTCTGTCATCCTGCTTCTGACTTACCATGGCTTCTCCCATTCCCAGAAGATAGCCCTTGTCAAAATCAGACATCTTGGGGATTGCCGTTGCGATTGTTTCCAGAATCTGTTTTTCTCTTTCTGACATCTCGTTTCACTTCCTTTCTTTGTTGGTATATTGCGATTATATGCTGGTTAATCTCATTTGTCAATAGTATTTTTGATATTTACCAACTTTTTGCAATTTACCAACTTTTTATATTGATTTTCTTTTATTCATGCGTTATAATCAAAATCAAGAAAAGAGGTGAACACATAAATGTATAAACGTCTCAAAAAATTAAGAAACGAATTGGAAATGACTCAGCAAGAATTTGCTGATGTATTAGGAACCGCGCGAGGAAATATCAGTGCTTATGAAGTAGGAAAAAATGCGCCCAGTGATGCTGTTATTTCTCTTATATGTAAGACAGACTTCCCGAAAGGAAGAGTCAATGAGACCTGGCTACGCACTGGTGAAGGGGAAATGTTTATCGAAGCGTCCCGTGACGAACAAATCGCCGCTTTTGTCGGCGGCATTCTAAAAGACGAAGAAGATACCTTTCAGAAAAAGTTTATATCCATGCTGGCTGCATTGGATGAATCAGACTGGGAAGTTCTACAGAAGATGGTTGAATTATTGCAAGAAAAAAAGGGCTGATTATTTCAGCCCCAAGATCGCTTTGACATACGTAAAGATCAGGAATAATCTCCTATCATCGGCATGATCGAGCATTTCAATTATAAGTTTCTTGTAATCATCCATAATATGTACCCTCCGATCTGGTATTATTATACTAGAACACTCGTTCGATTTCAATATTTTTTCGAACACTTTTTCTCTGTATACTAATATTACGGATCAGAAGGTCAAAAATTAGCAAATTTTGGAAATCGTCTCCAATCGTGGACACTTATTTCCATGGACTGTCATACAGGTCCTGCATGTGCACCTGTAGACCCTTCGCGATCTGCTCCAACGTATCGAGTCTCGGAACGCTGCCATTACATAACTTTCCAAGTGTAGACTTAGGCACGCCCGTTAAGATCGATACCTGCCGGAGAGATAGGTTTTTCTTATAAATGACTTCTGCAATTAATATCTTCATGCAGACAGCATTTACAATATCGAAAAAAATATTCTGGAAAAGTGTAATTTTCCGAATTTTTAAACGTATATATTGGGGATATTATATCCAAATATGCGTTGAGGGGTGGTGCCTATGATTTTCCCGTAGTAATACAAACGTAAAATAAAATATAAAACAAACGAGGAAAAGCATATGAAATTTTTTATAGTTCTAATCATCATAACAATTATTCTCTGTATTCTTAACGAAATATGGCCGTATCTTTTAGGCATCGGTGCCATCATCCTTGGCACATATCTTCTTTGGAAACTTTATGAATATTGTTATTTTAACAGTCAGAAATTTAAAGATCTCAAGCAGCGTATCATTACCTATACCAGAAACTGTAATGAATTGAACGAGCATATTGAGAGTCTTAAAGACACAACTTTAATCTCAAATAAAATAGACTATGGCGATGCTACTTATCACGATTCCAGCAAGTGGAATTATAAAAGAAAATATTTAAAAGATCAAAAATACGAGGCAAATGTTCACCAATGTTCTCGTTCCGTCTGCGACAATGCTCGGAAGAAACCTTTTGAATATGTTTGTAAATATTTTGGAATAAAAGCGACCGAAGAAACACTATCCAATTTTGAAACAATTTTAAATAATTTCGAAGCCGCTGAAGAAGGTAAACGAAATCTTAAGGCAGAAAAAGATAGCATCTTTAAAAACATTGAAACAGAGATTCCTTTTCTCATTCGAACTATAGGAAAAGAAAAATTAGAAAAGAACCTTGGGTTTGAGCCAGTAGATATGAGTACTGCATATTTTCCAAAATATGTTTTTGAGTACGTTAGTTCGGGTGGTAATGCCTCAACTCAATGCGAAATAGTCATGGATATTGAAAACTTAAATAAATTTATCCATTTTTTATCAGAAAAAATAAAATTTAGCAAAACAACCGCCGGACAGCGTGCCCTTATGACCAGCAAACTTCGCCAGCATATCAAAGAGCGGGACAATTTTACCTGCAAACAATGTGGAGCTTCCCTTAAGCAAGAACCGCATCTATTACTCGAAATTGATCATATCATCCCTGTGTCCAAAGGAGGCTTAACTGTTGAAGATAACCTGCAAACATTATGTTGGCGTTGCAATCGCAGTAAAGGATCTAAAATAGCACCAGAATTCTAAATGCGATAAAAATATAAAAAAGGAGAATGTCTATGAAAAAGAAAATCGTAACCCTTATGTTTGCCACCGTGCTCACTGCATCCGCGCTGACTGCCTGCGGATCGTCAACCGCTTCCAGCTCCTCAAGCTCTTCGTCTACTGCTTCCAGCAGCATCAGTGAGACCGAAACTCCAACGCCTACGGAAGAGGCAACACCGACTCCAACCGAAGAAGCCGCAAGCACACAGTCCGAATCCGAAGACTCCAGCGTTCCGTGGGACTATACATCGGCTCTTAATTCAGCTGAAAGCTACAGTGAAATAATGCACATGTCAAAAGCCGGAATCTACGATCAGTTGACCTCCGAGTATGGAGACCAGTTCTCTGCCGAGGCTGCCCAGTATGCAGTTGACAATATGACCGCCGACTGGAATGCAAATGCCCTTGCAACAGCAGAAAACTACAACGAAACGATGCATATGTCGAAAGCCGGACTCTATGACCAGCTTACATCTGAAAGTGGGGAAAAATTTACCGCTGAAGAGGCGCAGTACGCTGTCGATAATATAAATGCTGATTGGAACGCAAACGCCCTCGAGACCGCAAAAGACTACCGTGATAACATGGATATGTCGCCAGAAGTGATCCGTGATCAGCTCACCTCTGAATATGGTGAACAGTTTACCGCCGAGGAAGCCGATTACGCTATACAGAATTTAAACTAAAATAAAAAACCGCCCCGGTGCGCCAACACCAGGACGGCTCAGTAACATTCCGAAGAATGATACCTGTTCAGCAAAACATATTGTATCATCTTCGGAGACGCCAATCAATCAGAACGTTTGTTTTGGCGTTTTTTCTCATACCCAAAATTGAAAATTTAAAGAAGGTGATATTATGTCAGCACTAAAAAACGGTGCTCTCTACATCCGCGTCAGCACCGCGGATCAGACAGAACTCTCTCCGGATGCGCAGCAGCGTCTGCTCCTGGACTACGCGAAGAAGAACGGGATTGTCATCGCAAAAGAGTTCATCTTCGAGGAATCCGTCTCCGGCCGGCATGCCGACCGGCGGCCAAAATTTCAGGAGATGATCGCCCTTGCGAAGCAGGACTCCCACCCGATCGACGTGATCCTGGTCTGGAAATACAGCCGGTTTGCCCGTAATCAGGAAGAATCCATCGTCTACAAATCACTGCTGAAAAAGAGCAATGTAGATGTGATCAGTATCTCAGAGCCACTGATCGACGGTCCGTTCGGTACGCTGATCGAGCGTATTATCGAGTGGATGGACGAATACTACTCGATCCGTCTATCCGGTGAGGTTATGCGCGGAATGAAGGAAAAGGCCCTGAAACATGGCTACCAGGCTACGCCCTCTCTTGGATACCGGGCCGTGGGCGGCGGCAAGCCGTTTGTGATTGACGAAGCGGAATATCAGATCGTCAAATACATCATGGACCAATATGATCTTGAGCATCTGGATCCGACGGTGATCGCCCGCAAATGCAATGATCTTGGATACCGCACCAGACGCGGAAACCGGATGGAACGCCGCTCCATCGAGCGTGTGCTGCGCAATCCGTTCTATGTCGGCACTGTAGTTTGGAATGGAATCTCTTTCGACGGCACTCACGAGACGCGGCTGGATCCGGTGCGCTATCAAGAACGCATCAAGCACATGGATGCCCGCAAACGTTCTCCAAAGAGTCGCAACCCATCTACCTGCCGCCATTGGCTTTCCGGTCTCTTAAAGTGCCCAATTTGCGGCGCTACGATGACTGTAACGGCCGGAAACACATCTTGTCCGTACTTTCAATGCTGGAAATACGCAAAAGGTTTCCATAAAGGCTCCAATTCAATCACCGTTGCCAAGGCAGAGCGAACCGTCTACCGCTACTTCGATGATATCCTCGCCGGTGCGGACTTCTTTTTCACCGTCCGTGACCGGAAGCAGGAGCAGGAAGACGATGAAACCATCCAGCGGCTGCAACAGGCCCTGGAGCATCTGGCTGCCCGCGAAGCTCGCGTGAAGATGGCTTATGAAAATGGGATTGATACGCTGGAAGAATACGGTGCCAACAAAAAAAGGCTCGCCGAAGAACGGCAGAGCCTGCAGGAAGAACTGGACCGCGTGCTTACGCCCGCCGCCCCGCCGGAAACAATCTCAAAAGAAGATTTCCGGAAAGAGATAAAAAACATCAATGATATTCTGAAAAATCCAGAGGAACCAGCCGAGAAAAAAGGACTTCTGCTCCGCTCCATCGTGGATCGTATCGTCTACGAAAAGGCTTCCGGAACCATGTATTTCGACTTTTTCGTCTCCTGATTTTTTTCCGAAAGTCCGCAAACCCGCATAAACACTGGATTTTTTCCGTATCATCTGGTACGGAACTCCGGGCCACCGTACTGACTCATGATAATTTGGGCGATTTTGGGGTTTGGTGTCGTGATGTTTACAGGATACTCGAGGCGTTTTTCATAATTCCACATCCGTCAGCACCCTCCTTTCCGGTTGACTTCCCACGGCCATGGCTGCATAACCCATTCGAAAGAACGGCTCATGCGGTCGTTGGCGGTATCGATCGTGAGCGGACCGTACTGTTCGGCGTACTGTTTCAGTGCTTCTTTTCGAAGCTCCACTTTTTCCCGGAAAAAGGCAAGTGCATCTTCATCCTCCGGGTGGGTGTCGAGGTAAAGGTTCATTTCAACAACAGCAAAGCTGACCTGATCAATCCAGGCGAGCAGCTTTTCGCGGGATGGCATCTGCGGCATCATAGGCACTGTCCTCCTCCCTTTCCACAGAATGGTTTACAGAGTTCCGGGAATAAGGTTCCATTTTTTAATGCAGCGGAAAGATCATAGATCTGTTCAAACCGCTGCATCGGAACGTACGCCATTGCAGGTATCATATGATCTACATGCTGCATTTTCCGCGGGAAATTCCTTGGTTCCATCTTCAGTTCCATATTGTTTGAAGCGGCGCGGCGGTTCTGCATATTGTTCGCACCGCAGCAGCCGCGATTCATACGGGATGAATCCATACCATGTTCCTCTTTCATTTTCTGTTCTTTATAGAGTATGAAGAAAATAAGAAAGTGTCAAAAAAGGCAGCGGTTTCTCTTCCGCTGCCTTTCTGTCATACTAATGAAATTTTCATCAAAACTGCATCTCATACAAATGCGCATAAATCCCGCCTTTCGCGAGCAGTTCCTTATGTGTGCCTTCCTCCGCAATTCCATTCTCCGTCAGCACCAGAATCCGCTTTGCATTCCGGATTGTGGACAGCCGGTGCGCAATCACGAAGGTTGTCCTGTCTTTCGCCAGAAGTTCCAAAGATTTCTGGACGACTTTTTCGCTTTCGTTGTCGAGCGCTGAGGTTGCCTCGTCGAAAATCAGAATCGGCGGGTTTTTGAGGAATACGCGGGCGATGGAAAGCCGTTGTTTCTGGCCACCGGAAAGTTTTACGCCGCGCTGGCCGATATCGGTGTCGTAGCCGTCCGCCAGCTCCATGATAAATTCATGTGCATTGGCCGCTTTCGCTGCGCGGATGACCTCCTCGTCGGTCGCATCCGGTCTGCCATAGCGGATGTTGTCGATGATCGTTCCCGCAAACAGGTACACATCCTGCTGCACAATACCGATTTCATCGCGCAGATCCTTCAATTTCACATCGCGGATATCCTTTCCATCCAGTAGAATCCTTCCTTCTGTCACATCGTAAAAACGCGGAAGCAGAGAACAGAGTGTCGTCTTTCCGGCGCCGGAGCTGCCCACCAGCGCCACATAGTCTCCTGCCGGGACATGCAGATTCACATTGCTTAACACATTTTCCTTCGACTCCTCATAGTGAAACGAAACGTTTTCAAAGGTTACTTCTCCCTGCACATTCTTCAGTGGCAGTGCATCCGGCTTGTCCTGGATGTCCGGTGCGATGCTCATAATTTCCAGGAAACGTTCGTAACCGGAATAACCATTCTGGAACTGCTCCGTAAAGTTCACCAGCTTTTTCACCGGATCTGTGCAGTTGTTGATGTACAGAAGAAAGGTAACCAGATCGGCCGCCCCAAGCTTCCCACCTGTCATCAGCAATGCGCCGACAATCAGCGAAATAACGGTAATCAGCGTCGAAAATGCTCCCATTCCCGAATTGTAAATTCCCATATAGCGGTAGCTGACCTTCTTCGAATCGACAAAACGGTCATTTCCCGCATTGAACTTTCGCATCTCCTCTGTCTCATTTCCAAACGATTTGACAACACGGATCCCCGAAAGACTGTCCTCAATCTGACTGTTGATATCCGCAATTCTACGACGGTTTTCCTTGAATGCACTCTTCATGCGGCTGTTCATTACCAAGGCAAATAGCAGCATCACCACAATAACCACAAGCGGCACACATGCCAGCATCGGATTTACCACAAACAGAATAATCATCGCGCCGATCAGTTTGATAAACGAAATGACAATATTCTCCGGCCCATGATGTAAAAGCTCACTGATATCGAACAGATCGCTTGTGATGCGTGACAACAGATGGCCGACCTTCTGGTTATCGAAAAAAGCAAACGAAAGCTTCTGATAATGGCCGAAGATCTCGTTCCGCATATCATGCTCAATCCGCGCCCCCATCACATGGCCGTAATAGGCAATATAAAAGTTACAGTACATTTCAACCAGAACCATAGCAATCATCAGAATACCTAGGCGGATAATCTCACCCGTTGCCTGCTCCAGCGGCTTTTCCACAACCGTACTCGTAATATACCGTACAATCAGTGGAATCACCAGTGTAATGGCTGCTCCAAGCATTGCAAAAAACATGTCGGTAAAAAACAATCCCTTATATGGAATGTAATACCGCGCCAGCTGGCGGATTCTTCTCTTCTCTTTTCCGGTTTCTTTTTCTTTACTCATCCTGTCCTCCCTTTCCGTTGGAAACCATTTTGTAATCTTTTCGGAACTCAGACGGTGATACGCCGCATGCCGTTTTAAATGATTTCATGAAATGCTTATCATTTTCAAATCCAACCTGTTTGGCAATTTCCGTAATTTTATCTTCTGTTTGAATCAACAGACGCTTTGCCTCCGCAATGCGGATCTCCTTCAGATAGTTCACAAAATTCACACCGGTATGTTCTTTAAACGCTGCTGAAAACAGCGAATAATTCATGCAAATATGGTTAGATACCATCGCCATATTCAGATCTTTTGCATAATTTTCCCGAATATATGAAATTGCCTCTTCCATTTTTTCTTTTCCGGCTGTCTGACTTTTCAGGCTTTCCCTGTAAACGTGTATCCATTCTTCAAACGCATCCAGAAACAGATCTGCATCACGGTACTGCAGAGGGCGCGGACATTTTTCCTGTTTTTCCGCCACTCGATGAAAAAGATCCAGCTCTTTACAGATTGCTTCTGTTACTGCCAGAAGCTGATAGGGGGAAACCCTCTGATGTGCTGCCTCAAAATACCAGTTCCGCATTTTTCGCAGCACAGTATCTGCCCGGTCCGTTGGCACCTGCAGAATAAATTTTTCCTGAAACTGTGCCAGTTCCGGCTTTTCCTCAAAACATTTTTTCTGATATTCTTCCACAGGATTTTTCTGTATAAATGCCATTTCCCGGGCCAGCAGTGCTTCCTGGTATGCCTCTGGAATTTCCATCACAGAATGATGTTCTTTTCCCACTCCGAGACAAAATCTCTCATCTTTTTCTTTCATGATCCGCTCTGCCTCCGGTTCCGGCAAAAGATACAGAACTCCTCCTTCTACGCCTTCCAGCAGAATTCCGCTGCATTTCGAAAACCGTTCCCCATTTGCCTTGCTGGTCAGCAGGATCCGGAAGCTGTCGTTTCCGATGTGGCGCCGGATCCTGCTTTCCATATCCATCCATTCTTTTTCTTCGGCCATTTCTGCATTCATCATCAGATAACGGAGCTGATTTAAAAAGCACCGTTCTTCCTCTTCTTCCGTTTCCCGGGTCTCCGAAAGCTCTCGTTCCAGATTTTCCAGAAGCTGTTCTATCGTCTCCCGCTTGATCGGTTTTAAAATATAGTCCCGAACTCCATGCTTCATCATTTCAACCGCATAGGAAAATTCATCATAGCCGCTTAAAACAATAACAACAGGTTTCTGTGACAACTCCTCCATTTTGTTGACCAGTGTCAGACCATCCATTTTGGGCATACGGATATCAGTGAACATGACGTCCACCCTCTGTTTTCTCAAAATCTCCAATGCCTCTTCTCCGTTTCGACACTCCAGAATCTCCTCCACCGGCACGCTGCTTCGCCGGATCATCGCCACGATTCCCTGTCGAATCAATTTTTCATCTTCTACAACCAGCAGTGTATTCATTTTCTTTTTCTTCCTCTTTCTCGTCACCCTCTTGATCCATCAGAGAATATTTCCCCCTCGTGATGGGAAGATGAATGCTCACCTTCGTATAGCAATGCTCTTTTGTATAAACTGACAGTCCATACTCTGTTCCAAATTGAATGTGGATTCTGTCCTGTACATTCCGAAGCCCGATTCCATGTTTCGGCTGTGTATCTGAATTCAGGCGCATTCTTAGTTTACGTCTCAGAATTGCAAGCTGCTTTTCTGACATGCCTGTTCCGGAATCTGTGATTTCAATCTCAAAGCTCTTTTCATGCTCTATTCCTTTGATTTCAATGACAGCGTCTGCATCCAGCTCCTCAATTCCATGTGTAATTGCATTTTCCACAATCGGCTGAAGAGACATCTTCGGGATATCCTGCCGATATAAATTTTCCGGCATCTGAACGGACAGTGTTATTGTGAAATCATACCGCAGATTCATCAGTTCCACATAGTTCTGAATATAATTCATCTCATCCTGAACGGTTACCAGGAATTTATTCCAGCGCATATTGTAGTGCAGCATTTCACCAAGTGCTGTCACTGCATCGGAAATCGTATATTCTTCATTAATCTCAGCCATCATCTTGATGGATTCCAGAACATTATAAATAAAATGAGCGTTAATCTGGTTCTGCATTGCCCGGATTGCCGTATCTTTCAGCGCTGCCTCCCTTTTGATGCTTTCCTCGTTCTGTTTCTGAATTCTCTCCAGCATTCCGTTGATACCATAGCTCATTTCCCGCATCTCTTCTGCGCTGTAACAAACCTTTATCTTTGTTGTTCCATTGTCAATCTGACGCATCTCACCCAGGACGTCATAAAACTCCTTCAGCAGGCCACGCACAATCAGATTGACCACCACAATCAGAAGCAGCCCGAAGCCGGCAAATTCAAGCAGCATTCTCTGCTGCTGTTTGATCATGTTTCCGGTTGCATCATCCAAATTGGTCAGTGTTACAAACATTCCATTGAGTTTATCGACTTTCCGAAGCACAATTGCAACGTTTTTCCGGTCAATCACCGCGCTCTGCTGACTCTCTTTTCTGTCACGGATTCCTGCCCGGAACAGAATCAGCCCCCGATAGGACTGCCATTTGCAGGCTGCCGCTGTTTTTCCGCAGTCATATAAATTCCAATTTTCATCAACAAAGCAGGCCCAGCTGCTGTCACCGGATCGATAAATTTCGGGAAATATGTCTGCCATACGCATGGATACCTCGATCACGCCAAGCCTTCCTCCGCTTTGATCCCGCAGTTCCCGTACATAAGTCATCAAATGGGAACCTTCTTTTTTTGTACCGGAGATAATATTTTTTTCCTGTATGTCAAAAAACCACTGTCCACCGCCCTGATAGCTTCGGTACCAGGCGCAGTTTTTCATCTTTTCCTTCTGATACAGGATCGGCTGCTGCTCCAGAAAACCATCTGCCATGGCAAAAATATGGATCTGGTACAGATCTGGCATTGCCTCCTGCATTTTATCGATTATGCTGATGCTGTTGTTTCGAAATTGCTGATAATAGCTCTCCGAGATCTCCTCTCCCCTCCTGAGATGAAGAAGATATTTTTCCAGTGGTTCATACTCCTGCAGCGTATCTACAACCATTGAGCAGGCATTCGCTTTTGCATTCACCTCCGCACAGGTAAGATCTATTGCCGTTACTGCTTCATTTACCCCATGATCTATGGCATTCTTTTTGATACTCCTAAACCCAAAGCACATCATGCCAAAAAGCGGAATAAAAATAAAGATCAACGTTGTTACGGTAAATTTTTGGTTCAGTTTCAGTCCGCGAAACCAGTTTCGCATTTTTCATCCCCCAGTTTTCTTTTCGGTTCTGTAACCTTACTAATTTTACCAGTTTTTTCTTTAAAAAGCAATTTTTTCGGAAAAATTATTGACAAAAAGAGAAGACGGTACACTTTTTTTCCGTGCACCGTCTCTCTTTTCGCAAGACTCATATATGACGCAAAGCATGATTCCAGGGAAACAGCTTTCGTACCATTGTTATACTGTTGTCAGATCCCACGGTTCATAAATCTTTGGAACATCGCTGATCAGACGTTTGGTATACGCTGCTGTCGGGTGAAGAATTACTTCTTCTGCCGGTCCCGATTCTACAAATTTTCCATGCTCCATAATATAAACATTATCGGATACATAGTAAGCAAGACCAATATCGTGGGTGATGAAGATAATCGTCATATTGATCTCATCACGCAGCTTCAGCAGCATATCCAGGATCGTTGCACGTGAGCAGGCATCAATCATAGACGTCGGCTCATCGGCAAGCAGAATCTTTGGTTTCAGAAGGAAAATACGTGCAATCATCAGTCGCTGCATCTGGCCTCCTGACAGCTCAAATGGATATTTGTTTGTCAGTTCTGCGTATTTTAAGTTTACAAAGCTGCAGGCCTCTGTCATCAGACGTTCTTTTTCTTCTTTCGGCAGATTCTTGTCACCGCGCATATTAATGCAATCCAGCAGAACAGAATCTACACGTTTAAACATATTGTAGGAAGCAAACGGATCCTGGAAAATCGCCTGAATTCCCTTCCAGTACTCTTTTTTCTTCTTTCCGTTCGAGATGTCTCTTGGTTTACCCTGGAAATCAATTTCACCTTCCGTTACGCTGATCAGCCCGAGCAACATCTTCGAAAGGGTTGTTTTTCCGGATCCGGATTCTCCTACGATAGAAACAAATTCACCTTCATGAAAATCGAAATCAACATGGTCTACAGCGACCGTTTTTGCATCGCCAAAGCCAAACACTTTCGTTACGCCTCTTCCGGAGAGGCATGGTTTTAATTCTTTACCATCACGCATTTGCATACACCTCCCGAACCTTTCTCTCAGACATCAGGCAGCGGTACTCTCTTCCGTTCGGCAGTTCGATGACCTCTGGTTTCATACCGCGGCAGGTTGGCTGTGCATAAGGACAGCGGTCTGCGAAACGGCAGCCCTCCGGCGGATGCTTCAGGTTTGGCGGAGTTCCCGGAATTGCAGTCAGCTTCTGTTCTCTTACACCTTCCTCCGGAACGATGATCGATCCCATCAGACCTTTGGAATATGGATGCAGCGGATCGAATACCATTTCTTTTGCGGTACCTTTTTCTACAATCTGTCCAGCATACATAACCATAATATCATCGGTTACGTTGTAAAGAAGCGGCAGCTCGTGTGTGATGAAGATCATGGATTTGATAAATCCTTTTTCCATCAGATCACGCATCATTTTAATAACCATTTTCTGGGAAGTTACATCCAGCGCGGATGACGGCTCATCGGCGATCAGTACCTTCGGAGAAAGAATGGTCGAAATTGCGATAACGGTTCTCTGTTTCATACCTCCGGAAAGCTCAACCGCATGCTTCTGCAGTACCTCCTCCGGCAGGCCTAAGATCTGAAAACGTTCTTTTGCCAGATCATAAATATCCTTTCTCGGCATTTTCGGATCATGCGCATGAATAACGTCTTCTACAAATCGGATGATTTTCTGTGTCGGGTTCAGAGCATTCATTGCTGCCTGCGGAATGTAGGCGATCTCATTGCCCAGAATATTTTTCCGGACATCGTCTGGTTTCATTCCGGAAATTTTTCTTCCATCTACGATAATATCGCCGCTGATGTAGTGAAGCGGTGCGAAATAATAGCCCATCAGGGACAGTGCCAGCGTCGATTTACCACAGCCGGACTCACCTGCTACACCGAGGGATTTTCCCTCCTCAATCTTCAGGGAGACTCCGTCTACGGCGTATACATCTTCATGAAAACGAGTTACATATTTCGTTTTCAGATTGTTTACTTCCAGCATTACTTTTCCCATAGCTGCCTCCTTAGTCTCTTAACTGCGGGTTGAATACCTGGTCAAGACCGGTGTTCATCAGGTTAAGAGAGAATGAAATAAGTGCGATTACAAGAATGACCGGGAAATATGCCCACCATGCACCATTTAAGTGCGCATTGTACTGGGTTGCCCATTGCATCATAAGACCAAGTGTTGCCGTCTTTGTGGTTGCCGGTCCAAGTCCGATCATAGAAAGCTGTGCCTCAGCCAGAATTCCGGAGGAAATCTGGAGAATGAAGGCCATAACAACGTAGGATGCAACGTACGGAAGGATGTCGGTAAGGACAATCCGCAGCATGCTGTGGCCGGACAGTTTGGAAAGGTTTACATGGTCACGGTTTCGAAGAGAAATAACCTGGGAACGTACAGAACGTGTTGTCCACGGCCATGCGGTAATTCCGATCAGGAGTGCCACCATCATGATTCCCCTCTGAGACTCACCTACGCTATAGGAGATGAGGATCAAGAGAACGAAGGATGGGATAACGGTGAACAAGTTGGTAAAGAACAGAATCAGGTTGTCCACAAAACCTCCAAGGTAACCTGCAAGAAGTCCGAGGAACAGTCCGATCACGGTTGCAATGATTCCCGCAACCAGACCAATTTTCAGGGATGAACCTGTTGCAGAGATCAGCTCAGTCAAAACATCACGGCCAAAGTTATCCGTACCAAGCACGAAGGTCTGACGGTTAATGACATCTTTTTCATTGATATACTGCTTGCTGTCGATGCTCTGAACCTCTTCCAGCTCACCGGTCTCTTTATTTTTCTCGGCAATAATGGTTGGAACATCCTCTAAAATACCGTCGATTTCGTTGTCAAGACGCTGATATTTTTTCTTTTTTGCTGCGATAAGGCCTTTCTGTTCTGCATTTGGGTCATATTTTTCCTCCCAAAGTGCAATCAGACCTTCTGCATCGGTAACATCGATTTCACTGGCATCTACACCGCCGTATTTTTCCAGCCATTCTGCCATCATAGAACGGTTGTCCATTGTCAGTTTGCTTTCAACGATGGATGCGGTTGCATCAACATTCATCTTATACGTTTTGCCGGAATTTACGGTGTCCTGAATCGAAAGATAGGTACCCGGTTTGAAAAAGTTTCCGTTTCCGATCATTGCCAGCGGATCTTTTGCCACAACAAACGGATAGATGATAATGGTCAGGAGAATTGCCAAGAAGATTACAAATCCTGTCACGAATTTTCCTGAATGAAAAATCTGTTTGATTGTATTTTTCATAGCGTATTCTCCTTTCTAATCCTGCTGGGATGCTTTGACACGTGGGTCAATGACTGCATACAGAAGTTCAACAAGCAGGTTGGCCAGCAGAACCATGATAGTAATGATTAACGTACAGGCAGAAAGCAACGGATAATCCTGGCCGGTAACTGCTGAGAGCATCGTTGTTCCAAGTCCCGGATAACTGAATACCATCTCAGCTACCAGGTTACCGCCTATCATGGTACCAAGGGACATTGCAAGACCGGTGATCTGCGGAAGCATTGCGTTACGGAACACATATTTCACAATCGTATGATCCTTGATTCCAAGGAAACGACTGTATTTTACATAGTCGGCATTCAATTCATAAATTGACATTGAACGCATACCAATAGCCTGGCCGCCGATCGTGATGATTACGATAGACCAGAATGGCAACTGGTAATGTGAAAGCACAGATTTCATAAAAGCAAGGCTCATATGCGGAATCATACTGCTCGCATAGCCGCCTGCTGCAGGTGCAATATGTAATTTCAGTGAGAAAACAAATAAAAGTACGGTTGCCATACCAAAGGCAGGTACGTTACTGATAAACAGGAATGCCGGAAGGATTGCCTTGTCGAAAACACCTTTCATATAAGCTGCAATTGCACCAAGCAGGTTACCAAGAATCCATCCAACAATAATGGCCGGAAGCTGTAAACATATGGTCCACAGAACCGAACTGGAAATAATATCGGATACGGTACGCGGATACTGGCTGAAAGAAATGCCGAAATCACCGCGAAGTGCATTTTTTACCCAGGTAAAAAACTGGACATACATTGGTTTGTTAATACCAAATTTTGCTGCATAGTCTTCATATACTTTCTGAATTGCAGTCGCATCGGTCATACCTTCTACCGATTTGGAAGCAATAGTTGAAACCGGATCGCCCGGCATCAGACGCGGAAGAATGAAGTTCAGCAGCACTGCAAAGACTAACGTCAAAAGATACCACATGATCTTCTGCGTATAATACTTTTTCATTCCTTTCATAGAGGAACCCTCCTTCTGATTTTGTAAAAGCGGCCGGAGCACCCCGGCTCCGGCCGCCTCTGTTACAATTCAGTATGAACTTTCTTTCTGTTTGGCAAATCAGCCGTCAACCAGTCCCAGATTGTACAGTGCTGCTACGCCATAACCATCGGTGCAGTCCATCGGAGGAACGTTACTTCCATCGTCTTTCTGCGGATAGTTGGTCCATACGGACTCGTTTACTTCGTGGAATACCTGCGGTCTGTACATCAGCGGTACACACGGGCAATCTTCCAGCATAATCTTGGAAAGTTCTGTATAGTAATCTTTCAGTTTTGCATCATCGGTCTCATGAGGAATTGCTGCAAGGATTTCATCTACACGGTCGTTCTGATAATGACCGAAGTTACCACTGAAGTTAACCTCAAGATCGTTGTAATCAGAGCTCATGAAGAAACGGCATCTCATGTACGGGTTGGCAACCGATGTACCAGGGCCGGACTGCATGGTGATTTCGAAGTTTCCGGTACTGTAATCCGTGCTGTAGTTTGCTGCTTCCGGGAAGTAGGTCTCAATGTTGATACCAATATTCTTTCCTGCTGCTGCTACGATTTCAAGGGTTGCATTCCAGTCAGACCATCCTGTCGGGCACTCAGCCTTATAGGAAAGGTTCTTTCCGTTGTACTCACGGATTCCGTCTCCGTCGGTGTCTACGATTCCGGCATCGTCCAGAAGCTTCTTAGCACCTTCTACATCGGCATTGGACCACTGATACTCTTTTAAGGCATCCTGATCCACCATAGCCTGCTCAGCATCGGTCGGGTTCATGACAGAACGCGGAACATCTGCGAAGGTAGGAGACTGTCCGGACATTGCTGAAGAAATAACCTGATCGTAGTCAACTGCCATAGCGATTGCCTTACGAACAGCTACCTGATCCAGTCCTTCTACTTCTGTATTAAAGAACAGGGTAGGCATTGTCATACACAGCTGATACGGTGCTTCATCAACATAGGTAGAAATCGGAAGATCCTGCTCTAACCACAATTTCTGAAGGTCTGTGATGAATATCTGTGCCACATCAATATCACCATTCTGGAATGCGGTGGTAGCTGCTGCGTTATCTTTAAAGATCGGGTGAGAAATATATTTCGGAACCGGAAGCTTACCCCACATGGAATCTGCCTGTCCCCAATAATTATCATCGCGGATCAGAACTACGTTCTGGTCATTGTCAAAGTATTTTTTGTACGGTCCGGAAGTTACCAGATCGTCCATCTTATCCATTTTAATTGCTTCAGCATCGTTGTTGTTTCTGTCAGCTACGGTCTTCAGATAGTTTTCCTGCATGATATAAAGCATTGGAAGATATCTTTCCGCAAGAACCGGGTTAACTGCTTCGCCGGAGTCATCGGTTGTCAGTTTGAAGACTACGGTACTGTCATCCTGTGCAACAACATCTGCAATGTAGCTCTTCATTTCAGCGCCGGTAGAAGAATTGTAATCTACATGTGCATGATAGGTAGCTGCTACGTCTTTTGCAGTAACCGGTGTGCCGTCATTCCATTTTGCATCAGCTTTGATCTTAACGGTAATTTCGGTACGGGCATCGTTCCAAACCGGATCTCCGTCTGCAAGCAACGGATACATTTTTGCATCCAGTGGATTCCACATATAAAGAGTTTCATAAACAAGTACACGTGAAGCATCGCCCTGTGCTATAACCATTGCATTGTTTGAGTTTGCTGACATTGGGTTGTAATCATTGACGGTACCCCACTGCTGTCCTGCGAAGTAAAGAGTTTCATTTCTTGGAAGCTCGCCTACCACATCATCTGAACCTGTGGTATCTTCGCTGGAAGCATCTGCTGTGCTGGAAGATGCTGCTGTGGTATCGCTTGATGCATCTGCTGTTCCGCTGGAGGATGCTGTTGCTCCTCCGCTTGAACTAGTGCTTGTGCTTCCGCTGTCTCCACATCCGGCAAGCATCGTTCCTGCCATTGTCACTGTCATTAACAGTGCAAGGACTTTCATGTTACGCTTTTTCATACTTTTTACCTCCTTAAGGTTTTCGTTCTTGCTTGATGAATTCATTATACACAAAGACTGTTAGAAAAACAGTGTCTATTTTTTGTTTTTGGTGTTCTTTTTTTGTTTTATGTTGGTTAAATTGCTCATTTTACTCTTTTTAACTCCCTTTGTTCTGCTCATTTTTCACATATCCGTTTTCGCAACATCTGCACTATTTCGTCATTATGATTATTTGTGCTATTTTTCCGTCTTTTCCGACATTTTTCCGTTCGCTTTTTCCATCTCTTTGTGCTATGATGAATATCGTATCAATTTCAGGAGGTTTTTTCTATTATGAATACTGTTTCTCATAAGTACCGACAGTCAGCGCTTCTGCTTCTGACCGCTGCGATCTGGGGTTCTGCCTTTGTCGCACAGCAGACCGGTATGGATTATGTCGGACCTTTTACGTTCAACGCGGCACGAAACCTGCTCGGCGGACTTACGCTTCTTCCGCTGATTGTCTTTTTCTCCTCGCGTAAAAAGCGAACCCTACCGCCGGATGCTTCGTCAGAAAATGGCACACAGCCAAAAACGCTCTGGGCGGGCGGTATTCTCTGCGGCATCGCACTGTTTGTCGCCTCAACTCTGCAGCAGATCGGCATCCAGTACACAACCGTCGGAAAGGCCGGTTTTATCACCGCACTTTACATCGTACTTGTTCCGGTCTGCGGTTTTTTTCTCCGAAAGCGTGTACAGCCGAAGGTCTGGCTCGCAGTTCTTATTGCCGTCGCTGGTCTCTATCTGCTCTGTATGACAGACGGCTCCTTCTCTTTGCAGAAGGGAGATTTTCTTGTGCTTGCCTGCGCGCTCGGATTTACCGTACATATTCTGGTTATTGATCATTTTTCTCCGCTTGTCAGCGGCATCAAAATGTCCTGCATTCAGTTTTTTACCTGTTCGATCCTGTCCGCTGTCTGTATGGTTCTCTTTGAAACCGTAAACTTCTCCGATCTTCTGCACGCCTGGATGCCGATTCTCTATGCCGGAATTCTCTCTTCAGGTATTGGCTATACCCTGCAGATCATCGGGCAGAAAGGATTAAATCCTGCCACAGCTTCTCTGCTTATGAGCCTGGAATCCGTTTTTTCTGTTCTTGCCGGTTGGATTCTCCTTCATCAGGCTCTCTCCGCTCGCGAGCTCTCCGGCTGTATTCTGATGTTTGCAGCGATCGTGCTGGTACAGCTTCCGGGATTTTCCAAAACCAACGCTGTTTCCTGATGCCATTCCTTTTTCAGTGTAAGAAAGATTCCTGTTTTGCGAGCTTCTTTCTTACGACAGCTTGCTTTGATGACATAATTTCCCTCCGCCGCAGTGTGATCCTGCCCGGAGGGCTTTTTTATGCCTTCCGAAAATTTAACAGAATCTAGTAAGTCCCCTGCTTCCATTTCGAATATCCGCTTGCCCAATATTTTCATAGCATAAAAATACAAAATTCTGCATATTGATTGCAGGATTTTTTAATTCGTGCTACACTGTTTTTATTGTACCAATAAGCACTTATTTTATTAGGAGGTTCTGTCATGCCCGTTTTTGATTTCAGCAATTCCCCGGAAAAAACAAAAGTTTCCGAATGTACGTATACTGTTTTCCGCACAAACGCACCGTTTACTTCTCCGGATCAGCCGATCCTAATTCTGGATACAAAAGAGAAGGCTTTCCCGCATCATCCCTGCGGTATTTTCACAAACCCATCCAAACGGACCTCGTTTGAATTTAAAGATGAAGAAGAATCCTTCATTGCCGACATTCTTCAGATCGATGCCCGTTTTGTCAGCCTTTTAAAATGGCTCGGTGAAAACCATATCAATGTCCGCCTTTCCGGTACACAAACATCCGACGGTTATGCAGTTTACAAAATCCGCGAGATCGCTTTCGGTGGCGGCGCAAAGCTTTCGGCTGAGGATGGATTTTTACAGTTTATGATTGAACGTCTCCTCGCCAGCAATGCACCGGAAGAAGAAATCGAAGATGAAGACCAGGAAGAAACCGGTGACAGCATGAAACTCACCAGCATCCAATCCATTACTGATTTTATGAACTGCGCCGGAAGAACGCTGCCGGATAATATCCGCCTTTGGGCGCGTCGAAATCTCGCTGTTGCCCGATCCCACGAGGTTTCTCCGGAGGAGCGTCGTCACGCACAGCGCGCCCTTTCCATGATGATGAACATCCAGTGGAAAAGCAATTATTTTGAAGCCATTGATCCGGTAGAAGCACGCCGGATCCTTGATGAAGAACTGTACGGCATGGAACGCGTGAAGCAGAGAATTATCGAAACTATCATTCAGATTAACCGGACTCATACGCTGCCGGCCTATGGTCTGTTACTGATCGGTCCTGCCGGAACCGGAAAATCGCAGATTGCTTATGCCGTTGCACGTATCTTAAAATTACCGTGGACAACACTCGATATGAGTTCGATTAATGACCCGGAACAGCTGACCGGAAGCTCCCGCATCTACGCAAACGCAAAACCGGGAATCATCATGGATGCTTTTTCCATGGCTGGTGAATCCAACCTCGTCTTTATCATCAATGAGCTCGACAAGGCTGCCTCCGGCAAAGGAAACGGAAACCCGGCAGATGTTCTGCTGACCCTTCTTGATAATCTTGGTTTTACCGATAACTATATCGAATGTATGATCCCGACCGTCGGTGTATACCCGATTGCAACCGCAAACGACAAGAACCAGATCAGTGCTCCGCTGATGTCCCGCTTCGCTGTGATTGAAATTCCGGATTACACACCGGAAGAAAAGAAAATCATTTTCTCCCGCTATGCACTTCCAAAGGTATTAAAACGCATCGGTATGAAAGAAAATGAATGCATTCTGACACCGGAAGGACTCGATGCCGTAATCTCCTGCCACGAAAACACAAGCGGTATTCGTGATCTTGAGCAGGCTGCTGAGCATATCGCAGCAAATGCGTTATATCAGATAGAAGTCAACCATGTTTCCTCTGTTACCTTTGATGCAGAAATGGTACGTGAACTGCTCTTGTCCTGCTGATCTGCCTTATTTTCTATTTTGAAGGCGTATCAGGGTACGGCGAAAACCAGTGACGCAACAATTCACGCTCTGTGGTGCTGAAATTTTTTGCATTATTTTGGAGTGTGCTGTAAAATAGTTTCCTGTCCCCTCAGTCTGTACTTTCGGGCCGGGAACTATTTTATTTCTCCAGATATTTTCATAAAAGAAAGCCCCTGACACTTTCATGTCAGGGGCTTCCTTTCGATCAATTCAGAAAATTTATTTCTGCGGGCCGGCGGAAACGAGTGCTTTACCAGCAGCGTTTCCTTCATATTTTGCAAAGTTCTTGATGAATCTTTCAGCCAGATCCAGTGCTTTGGTCTCCCACTCGGAAGCATCAGCATAGGTATCGCGAGGATCCAGGATAGCCGGATCAACGCCCGGAAGTTCAGTCGGAACTTCGAAGTTGAAGTACGGAATAGTCTTCGTCGGAGCTTCGTTGATAGCACCGCTTAAGATTGCATCGATGATTCCACGGGTATCACGGATGGAGATACGTTTTCCGGTTCCGTTCCAGCCTGTGTTAACCAGGTATGCTTTTGCTCCGCTCTTCTCCATTTTCTTAACAAGCTCTTCTGCATATTTGGTTGGGTGCAGTTCCAGGAATGCCTGGCCGAAGCATGCAGAGAAGGTAGGAGTCGGCTCGGTAATTCCGCGCTCGGTTCCTGCAAGTTTTGCAGTAAATCCGGACAGGAAGTAGTACTGAGTCTGCTCTGGTGTCAGAACAGATACTGGCGGAAGTACGCCGAATGCATCTGCGGACAGGAAGATAACATTCTTAGCTGCCGGTGCAGAAGAAATCGGGCGAACGATGTTCTCAATGTGGTTGATCGGATAAGATACACGAGTATTCTCGGTTACGCTCTTATCATTGAAGTCAATTTTGCCTTCTGCATCAACAGTAACGTTCTCAAGCAGAGCGTCACGTCTGATTGCGTTGTAGATATCCGGCTCAGACTCTTTGTCCAGGTTGATAACTTTTGCATAGCAGCCGCCCTCGAAGTTGAATACTCCGTTGTCGTCCCAGCCGTGCTCATCATCACCGATCAGAAGACGTTTCGGGTCTGTGGAAAGAGTTGTTTTTCCTGTTCCGGAAAGTCCGAAGAAGATTGCGGTGTTCTCACCGTTCAGGTCTGTGTTTGCAGAGCAGTGCATGGAAGCGATGCCCTTCAGCGGCAGATAGTAGTTCATCATGGAGAACATACCTTTCTTCATCTCTCCGCCGTACCATGTGTTGACGATAACCTGCTCACGGCTTGTGATGTTGAATACTACTGCTGTCTCAGAGTTCAGACCCAACTCTTTGTAGTTCTCAACTTTTGCTTTGGATGCGTTGTATACAACGAAATCCGGCTCGAAGTTCTCAAGCTCTTCTGCTGTAGGTTTGATGAACATGTTAGTTACGAAATGTGCCTGCCAAGCTACCTCAACGATGAAGCGGATAGCCATACGGGTATCTTTATTTGCACCGCAGAATGCATCTACAACGAACAGTCTTTTGTTGGAGAGCTCTTTTTTGGCGATCTCTTTTACTGCTGCCCATGCTTCCTGGGTTGCCGGATGGTTATCGTTTTTGTACTCATCAGAAGTCCACCATACAGTATCTTTCGAATTCTCGTCCACAACGATGTATTTGTCTTTCGGTGAACGGCCTGTATAGATACCGGTCATAACGTTAACTGCACCAAGCTCTGTCTCCCGGCCTTTTTCATAGCCTTCCAGCTCTGGTTTTGTCTCTTCCTCAAATAACTGCTCATAAGAAGGGTTGTACACAATTTCTGTGGTACCGGTGATGCCATACTTTGTTAAATCGATCTGTGCCATCTTGTAATTAACCTCTTTCCTTTGATAGTAATACTGCTTCATTCTGCAAAATGCAGAAATTTGAAGGTATCCTTTAGAAGAAACCGGACCAGCCGACCTCTTCTACTCTAATTATACATAAAAGGCCAAAAAAATCAACTGAAAATCTTCCGTTTTTTTACAGAACGTGTCCCAAAATCTGTAAAAATTTTATAAACTTCGATTTTTCGAAGTTTTCTGACAATTGCATTTTTGTACACTTCATCCTGCAAATTGACATTTTTTGATTTTTTATGTTATAATATTAATAATTATGTTCGGAAAGAAGTTTCTTTATGTATTACGATCTGACCCGCGGGAAAATCTCCCGCTCTCTTATCCTGTTTGCCCTGCCGATGATCGCAGGAAATCTGTTGCAGCAGTTTTACAACATTGCCGACACCCTGATCGTCGGACGCGTTCTCGGAAGCAATGCGCTCGCCGCCGTCGGCTCCTCCTATACGCTGATGACGTTTCTGACTTCCATTTTTCTCGGCCTGTCGATGGGCGCCGGTGCGCTCTTTTCGATTTATCAGGGACGAAAAGATCTTTCTTCTTTAAAACTTTCGATTCTCCACGCGTTTCTGCTGATCCTTGCCGTTACGCTCGTGCTGAATCTCGCTGTTTATGCAGGCATCGAGCCGATCCTTACGTTTCTTCGCGTCCCGGATGAAGTCCGTCCCGGCATGCGGACGTATCTTCTGATTATCTTTGCCGGCCTTATTGCAACATCCGTATACAATTTCTTTTCCTGTATGCTGCGCGCGCTCGGAAACTCTTCTGTGCCGCTGATTTTTCTCGCTGTCTCTGCTGTGCTGAACATTGCACTGGATCTGCTCTTTGTCGCTGTACTGCCGTTCGGCATCGCAGGCGCGGCGCTCGCTACGGTTCTTGCGCAGTATGTGTCCGCCGTCGGTATTCTGCTCTATGTGCTGCTCCGCTGCCGCATGTGGCTGCCGTCAAAAAAAGAATGGCGTTTCAGCCATTCCATTTTAAAAGAGATTCTGAATCTTTCTTCGATGACCTGCATTCAGCAGTCGGTCATGAATTTCGGCATTCTAATGGTACAGGGGCTCGTCAACAGCTTCGGTCCGGCGGTCATGGCGGCATTTGCGGCCGCGGTGAAAATTGATACCTTTGCCTATCTGCCGGTGCAGGATTTCGGAAATGCCTACTCCACTTTCACCGCACAGAATTACGGGGCCGGAAATCACGAGCGGATCCGGCGCGGCACGAAAGATGCTTTTGCACTGAGCGCTGCTTTTTCCATCGTCATTTCTCTGCTTGTCAATCTGTTCGCGCATCCGCTGATGCAGATTTTCGTGAAAGCATCAGAAATGGAGGTCATCGCGATCGGCGTACAGTACCTGCGGCTGGAAGGCTCGTTCTATCTCGGCATCGGATGGCTGTTTCTGCTGTACGGGTATTACCGCGCTGTCAAACGCGCCGAGATGTCGGTTGTTCTGACCGTCATTTCGCTTGGCATGCGTGTGGCGCTGGCATACCTTTTCTCCGCCACGGCGCTTGGCGTTGCCGGAATCTGGATCGCCATTCCGATCGGCTGGGCACTGGCTGATATGACCGGACTTTTCTTCCTGCGGCGTGCATTCCGATCGCAGAAGCCTGCATAAGTTCCGAATCTTATATCGCAGTACGGTTTTCTGCGGATAAACTGCGGAACTGCCCCGGCGTCTGGTGCATGCGTTCCTGGAAGACGCGGTTAAAATAGCTGATATTTCGGAATCCGCAGTCGCTCGCAATCTTGCTGATCGCCTCCTCGGTGGAAAGCAGCAGCCGGCAGCTCTCGGCAATCCGCAGGTTATTGACATACGTCACGGCGGAAATATGCATAATCGACTTAAAGAAGCGGCAGAAAGCGCTCTCACTCATATGAAACTGGCTCGCCAGTTCCGCGATTTCGAGATCCTCACAGAAATGAGCATTCATGTATGTGAGGATCTCTTTCATTCTGCTGACACGGTAATTCGTCGAGGCATCCGTTTTTCCGCCGTTCTTTTCTGCCGCACTGTAATATCCCTGCCAGATTTTCAGAAGTTCCGCTTTTAACAGCAGCTCCCAGCCCGGTTCTTTTCTTTCCTGCAGATTTCGGATCTCCTGCATGGCCTGTGCCGTTTTTTCTGCAAGGCGTGTCCCCCGCTCTGTCTTGGATGGAAAACGGATCTCGGAGGACAGCACTGGTTCGATATACTGCTGCTGGATCCGGTCAAGCGATGTGCCGGACAGAAAACGCGGCTGGAATACAACGGCAAGAAACGTAAATTCCTGTCCGTCGATTCCCTCTACCTCATGCAGACGGTTTGCATTGACAAAGGCGGTCTCCCCTTCCCGCAGGAGAAAGGTCTCGGTATCCATATGAAAAACAGCTTCGCCCTTTACTGCATAAAAGAGCTCCACTTCCTCATGCCAGTGGCAGTACACCCGCACGGTACTCTGCAGGTCTGTCTCGAAAACGTGAATGCTCAGTGGAAAAAGCTCATCACCGTGGGGCTGTGTTTCTTTTCGGTAATTCATCTGTGAGAGCATATTTTTGTCTCCTCTCTTGTTTTGCTCTGCTGTCCCAATTGTAACACGAACTTTGCGATTCCGGCAAGTTTCCATGTTCTGCCGGCGAATCGCCCTTCCATGACCGTATTTTTCCTTCTTAAATGATAATAATTATCATATTTTATCAGCTTATTGACATTTCTTTTCATCCGCGCTATATTTTAGATACCCCGATAGGGTATGTGATTTCAAATTTTTCATCAAATCCCAGGAATACAGTCCGGCACGCTTTCGTTTCGCTGTATTCCCGGAAGAAAGCAGGTATTGTATGATTAAAACAGTCTTAAAAATTGATGGTATGATGTGCGGCATGTGCGAATCCCATATGAATGATGTAGTCCGCAAGAGCTGCTCTCCAAAGAAAGTAAACTCTTCTGCAAAAAACGGCGAGACCGTTGTCATCAGCGAAGCGCCGCTCGATATTCCGTATCTGAAACAGCAGATCAAGGACATCGGATATGAGCTGGTTTCGTATACGAGTGAGCCGTATGAGAAAAAGGGATTTTTCCATTTCGGACGATAAGCGGATTTCATGCCCTTCCTTTTGCAGTTTGTGCATCGGAAAAAAGCACCTTTTCAGAAGTTTATTTCCTTTTGGAAATCTGCCTCTGAAACGGTGTTTTCTATTTTTTATCTATGATTTGATCAGCCGCAGCAGCATCCGCAGGACGGCGGCGTTTCTTTCTCCTCTTTTTTCGGAGATTCTGCGCCCAGATCGTACCAGGTTGGGTCGATGTCGAATCTGCGGTTGTTTCCAAGATAGATCGGATGGGTCGGGTCTGAGGACAGGTAGGCGCGCTCGGTCGAAACCTTCCACTGTGCATCCCAGTCAATCTTCGGAAGTGCCAGATCGTAGTGTGTGCTGGCGCGGAAGCCGTCTTCCTCTCCCTCAATTCTTCCCTGGCGGATGATGGCTGCAAAATCTGTGTGATGTGCAAATGCCGGAATCTCCCACAGCTCTTTTGCGTAGCCCCACAGGTTTTTGTAAGTGTAGAGCGGACGCTTCGTCTCGCCGAGCTGTGCGGTATAGCGGATGTCCAGACGGGCAAGTGTCACGTACAGGCGGATATCGGAATCGGTTACGTAATCACCGAAGAGAAAACGATTGGTTTCCAGCCGTTTTTCCAGGCGGTCCATCGCAGCGTAGAAGGTGTTCACACCGTCGAAATGGCCTTCGTTGCTTCTGGAGAAGGAACTGCGGTATACCGCGTTGTTGATATTATCGAAGAGCCAGAGATTCATCTTATCAATCTCTTCCCGCAGCTCCACCGGATACAGCTCCGGCGCGCCTTTTTTGTGCCATGGGCGGAAGTTGACCTCGAAATAAGTGGTCAGCCAGTTGTAATCGTTGTTGACTACCTTTCCCGTCGTTGTGTCGATCAGCGCCGGAACGGTCGTTCTTCCCTGGTAATCATCATCAGCACGGTAATACGCCTCAGAGAGGAACTGATCGCCGAGCACCGGGTCGATGTTGTTTTCATTGTAAACGTATTCCCAGCCAAGGTTTTTCTCATGCGGGGCATGTTCTACCATATTGACGGAAATCTGATCTTCCAGGCCCTCCAGCTCTCTTACGATCGCCGCGCGGTTGGACCAGTGGCACAGCTTTGCCCAGACGAGACGGTATCTCTTATTACCTTCTGCCTTCAGATCGTTTTCACCGTCGCCGAACGGAGTCGTGAAGTGATTCGGCTGTCTGCGAAAATAGCCGTTTTTGTCGATCTCCGATACGGTTTCTTTTGGTCTTACGCGGATTTTTCTTCCATTTACAATCTCATAATCATAATTCGCCATTGATTTTCTGCCTCTCTTTCGCGTGTTCTATCGAATGAATTTTCAAATAGGAAAGCTTTTGTTTTCCTATTATTTCGCTATGTTTTCTATGCAGTTATCATACCATATCTGTCTGGTTACGTCTAATTGCTAATTTTTTTGAGTGGCTATAGGATTTTCTTATAGTAAAAGGCCAGTGCCGCATTCTCTGCAAATGAGCACTGGCCTTGTTTTCGGCGCTTTTTGTTTTTCAGATTTTTCCTTCCCGGCGCAGATACGCCAGAAAGCCGTTGCATCCCTCCACGACATCGCGGTACGTCGCCTCAAAATCTCCCGTATACCACGGATCCGCAATATCGCGGCCGGAACCGGTGAAGGAAAGAAATTTGTAAACCTTTCCATCCGGATCATTTTTCAGCATCCGGTTCAGATTGCGGATATTCGCGGTATCCATGCCGATGATGTAGTCGGCGCGCTCGTAATCCTTCCATGTAATCTGCTTTGCGTGATGCGGCACGAGCGGAATGTGCTCCTCGCGCAGTTTATTGACTGTCCCGTAGTGCGGCGGATTGCCGATCTCCTCGCGGCTGGTGGCGAAGCTGTCGATTTCAAAATTGTGGGCAAGGCCGAGGGAATTTACTTTGTGGGTGAATACGCTCTCAGCAAGAGTCGAGCGGCAAATATTGCCGTGGCAAACAAATAGTATTTTTATCATGTTCTTATATCTCCTTAAATCGTCACATTTCCTTGTATTTGAAAGTTCTTTACAATTTTCATTTTTCTTATAGTTTCTGTATCTTCTTATAAACCCTCATATTTTGGCTATCAAAAGTTGTAAAATAGGTATTAATATATATACTCTTCTTTTAATTTTTCTTTCGGTATGATAACCATTGGCACATCTGTTTCTCCTTCTTTCCAATATGGCACATAAAACACCGCTGCTTCAACACCCAAAACTTCCATTTGAGCTACAAATCCTTTTAATTGATACTGAGATACCCCTCTAACCACCCAATTTTCTGCATCTAGTAATTTTTCCCTCATTTTTTCTGCAATTACTTTAGAATAGAAGAATGGTACTATCGGCTTTCCTTCTGGCAAAGAAAAATAGGTTCCTGTTATTTCACCTGATTGTATTTCCATTAATGTCCAGAAAGGAGCCCCTTGAGTGGCTTCATCTGGAAGAAATGCCTCTTTAATTACACCAGCAACTATTTCTCCTAAAGAAGGTAAGTCTTTTGTTTCCATTAAATGAATGCCATTGGATTCTGCAAATTGTTTTGCGCCTTCTTGATAACCTGATTTAGCCACCATCATCCCCGAAATATTATTCAAATCATTTAATTTTGACAAAAACTCTCCCACCTCACCTTTACTTACAGGAGTATTCCAATCTTTGCATTCTATAGCAATACGATGTCTCATATTCAAATGCTGAAATTCATAGTATACATCAAACTCATGCTTAACTCCCGATTTTCCTATTACTGATACATTAGATGATACCATTGCACCTTCATCCATAAAATCCAACAATTTTTGATATACAAATTGTACATAATTTTCCAATTCTTTTCCTGCCTTCATACTGTTTTTTCCTCGTATTATATCTTCATATCGAAATATCTTTTAAAAGTTGTAAAACTCTCCCTATTTTACAACTAACCGATTACATGCTTGTTCACTTTATTCCTAAAACAGCGTATCAATATTCAAGTCTTGATATGCTTCTGTTTCACTAATTAGCATTTGTAAAAACTCATAAGTTCTTATCTGCGTACAATATCTTTTAGAAAGTTTATCTCCAAAATCTAATGTAATATAGACTTTCTTACGCTTTGAAAAATATACATCACAATGAGTAATATATTTTACCATTCTAGTGGCATTAGCACTAATTTTACAATAAGAATTCGGAGCAACAAAAAATTCAATATTATCTGCTAGCAAATCATCTTGAATGTCTAACATTTCTATAACACAAAATGATTTTCTACTCCATTTTCCACTATACAAAATTATACGATTTATAAACTGTCCTTTTTGACTATTGTTCGTTACAACAAATGTAGGTTTTTTATCCACGTTATACATAAAAGAAAAATAAATATTGAATTTTCTCATATATGGTAACATTGCAATACACCCTACCATAAATGTAATTAATATTCCTAAAATTTGCCCTATGGCACTAATTGCTTCCCAATTCATTATTTTTTACTCCTCCAGCAGTATGAATTTTAGGTTAGTAAAAAACTCAATCTATAATACATTTTATCTTATTTTCAGAACACTTTCTGTATATACGGCTTGTGGACAATATTCTTTAATCAACGCAATAGCTAATATTTTTTCCGCTTCACTCATTTTAGGTCCAAATACAATTTCTATTTCTTCTAGCACTTTATCATCTATTTCTAAAAACAATTGATTATATGGTGGCTTTGATAATGTGTCCTCAATTCTTCTAATTTGTTCTTGATGTTTTTCAAAACTAGCCGGATAAGCCTCTTTTAATCCCATAGGAGAAAGTGAAATTATATATCTCCACTCTTTCTGAAAAGCCCAATTTGTTCTTTTAAATCGTCCTATATCTTTTAATGAATAGGAAATAGATATATTACCCTGGGTAATATCAGACATTGTTTTGGCTTCCAAAAACTTTTTAACTGCATCTTCACAAGATTCTGTTCTAATTTTGGGAAATAACTTATCTTGAGAATCTGTATATTCAATCTTTTCTAAATGTGGTTCTGTAGAAACAATACTAGCCTTGTTTTCTTCGTATATTTTCTTCAAATTTATATATGTATCTACATCTTCAGATAAAAAATATTCTCCTTTTTTAAATCTATATTTTTTAAACGGAAATTCAGGCATTCGTATTCTAACGCCATGCATATTCGGTGTATATAAATTCCACAAAGGTATAGATTCCTCTGAATCTTCAGTCCAGCAACTCACATAGACAAATTTTCCAAACTTCCCCATATCTTCTGTTTCTGCTTCATCAAGGTCATCAACGTACAACAAGTTATTAAAGCAAATTGTTTTATTTCTCAAAATCAAAGCTAATGTTTCTAAACTTGTATAATGGTATAAATATTTCATTCTCTACTATCTCCTTTTTCGTCATATCGGAACATTTTTCAAAAGTTGTAAAATCGTTGTAATACACTCTCCTATTGTAAGGAAATCTGCATAAAATAAGGAGATTTGGGCAAAAGAAAAACTCCTGCCGTGGCAGATGAATAATATTTTTATCATTGTTTTGTTTCTCCTTGTTTTGACCCGGAATGCCCTATTTTGCAAGGGATTCCGGGGTTATTGTAAAATACTCTGAAATTACAGATTATGGCAAATCAGAGCAGAACCCTGCAAGTTGTTACTACCTGTTAGTAGTAAAATTAGTAGTAAAAGGGAAAGGGTTACTACTAAGGATTGTTTATTAAAAAAGCTGTTGTATCTACTGACACAACGTAAGTAGGTAATCATCCGTATCTGTTTTTTTGTTTTTTATTCTGCTACAATCTCCTT